>Ga0209139_10000087_pt1 | contig 26028 bp, 25 predicted proteins | sample BogFormECP14_OM3_FD_188246 | JGI IMG/M metagenome (GOLD analysis project Ga0209139, IMG submission 188246) | Bog forest soil microbial communities from Calvert Island, British Columbia, Canada - ECP14_OM3 (SPAdes) (version 2) | ecosystem: Environmental > Aquatic > Freshwater > Wetlands > Bog ...
GAAAAGTCGGCTTCTCGTCAGGGATCACTGCTGAATAGAAGAGCGTTTTTGGTATCTATCTTGGGAGAGGGCGGCCGTCTCGGTCTCAAGTGTTTGCTCTTGAGTTATTTCCGGGTGGGCGACGATACAGAACCTGGTCCGTGAGGGCGCGCGACCTCTGGTATGGCGGCCCTTCTTCTGGCCACGCCAGATACAGCGGGGTTACACCCCAAAAAAACCTGCCCGTCAGACTTCCATTGGCGTATACTTCGAGGCCTGATTTTGCTGTTGCAATAAACAGAGCATTCATGAAAATCGTGATCATCATCGTACGCATCTTGTTGGGCGTCATCTTTGTCGCCTTCGGCCTGAATGCCTTCCTGCACTTTCTCCCCAAGCCGATGCCTCCGGGCATTGCAGGTCAGTTCGTGGGAGCAATGTTCCAATCCCACTTCATCCTCTTCGTGAGCACACTCGAGGTGATCAGCGGCGCCCTGTTGCTGGCAAACCTCTATGTTCCGCTCGCCTTGGCTATCCTCGCGCCGATCATTGTCAATATCATCATGTTCCTCATTTTGTTGCCGCCCGTGGGATGGCAACCGGGAGTTCTCGCAGCGATCTTGTGGATCTTCCTGTTCATCCACTACCGCAAGTATTTCTCGGGAATATTCACGCAGCGGACATCCTGATCGGCAATCGCCGCGCCGAAATTTCGTGTGATTCCGGCGGCAACTTGACCCTAAGCTGGTTGAGATGGCCGACGCGAACCTGTTTTCGTATGATTGCGCCCGTTTCCCAGCGGGCGGTTTTTCGTGTCTTCACGTGTAGTAGCTGTTGTCCAGCACGAGATCAAGTGCAACGAGTATCAAAGCAGACGAGTTAAATCTCTTATCTCAAGGGATGCCTCTGGGTGGCGAAGCTTGGTCAATTACTTCCGGATTGGCGACCATACACCCGGAATCCGCCTACTCTGAATTTCGGCTGACGAATCGTAATGTCTTGCGTCTGATATACAGTCCTGCGGAGGAGATATGCTCAAGTATTTCTTGGTGTTTTCTCTTGCCGTTCCGTTGTGCGGTCACTGCCAGAGCTACGCCCACTCGCCATCGATCTTGACCGCGTTGCCCGCGCCGCTATCAAGATTGCTCTACGGGTCAACATCTGCCATTCCATCGACAGCGCATGCAGAGGGATGGTCACGTCTTATAAAGGCAAATGGCGTTGTGATCGACCTTTTCGAATCGGAGGCCTTGTCATCACCGGAATTTGATGAAATCGAAGGCTGGTCAGTCCATTCGTGGGTAGACAGGAACAGACCCGGTCATGTTTTTCACTACTTTATTCAGTACGATCGTCTGAATGTAGTTTTCGGGTACGATCTGCTAGTCGAACCCGTCCAAGGCACCGATGAGATCAGGTGCACTTTCAGCGCCCTCACCGATCCCGAAATAAACTGGCACCGCGACAAGGACATTCCCGTCGTCGTCCTCCCGACCGATCTGGCTCCTCTAGTAATGAAATCCGGCGATACCATCGCGATCACGACGCTCCCGCTCGGTCAGGGCAGAATTCCGGTGATCCACTATCTTCGCCTCACGCGGACCGATCTAACGATCGCAAAGGGTGAGCAGTTGATGACTCGGGGCAATGAGACAGAAGCCTTGGCTGAGTTTCAGAGTGCTTTGGACAGCGACCCTCGAAGCTCTGTCGCTTCCTATCGGATCGGAGAAATATTGCTTCGACAGCACGACTATCAGGCGTCCGTGAATGCCTTTAGGGACTCCCTACGAGAAGATGGCGATCCCAGTTGGACGAAGGTGTGGAGCCATATTCAAATGGGCAAGATCTTTGACATCACGGGCCAACGTGACCGGGCCGTCAATGAATACCAGTTGGCACTTCAGACGAAAGATAACGCTAGAGGCGCAATCCAAGAGGCTCAGCACCTTCTTAGCGAGCCATATCTTGAACAGAGACGAGAATAATCTTCGCTAGTTCCATGGCGCATTTCCCGCGAGTTGGGTTGTTGAATCGCGGCTCCGGGGGGATTACCGCCAACTCGGCAATTACCAGTTGCTCAATCGCTTGGACGGCAAAAGCAGGATTAGTACCGAAATGTCGGCATAGTGGAAGGGATCTCGATTCTACCCTTGAGGTACAGCGTTGCTCCCGGATCACGGGCAAGACTGAAAGTAATCCGAATCATCGTCCCTTCAAATCCATTCGCTAGACTAAGCGCGTGAGTTCTCTTTATCGAGGCCGTCTTGCGCCTTCGCCCACCGGTCTGCTGCATCTCGGCCATGCGCGGACATTCTGGACGGCATACCAGCGAGCGACGCAAGCCAATGGCGTGCTCGTGATGCGCAATGAAGATCTCGACCCGCAGCGGTCGAAGCCCGAATTTACGACTGCAATGCTCGAAGACCTGCGCTGGCTTGGCATCTGGTGGCAGGAAGGCCCGGATGTCGGCGGCCCTTACGCTCCCTACGTCCAGAGCCGGCGGCGAAAGTTCTGCCTCGAAGCATGGCGCAAGCTGGTGCAGGCCGGATTCGTCTACCCATGCCGCTGCTCGCGTAAAGATTTGGCCCGCAGCGCGCAGGCTCCGCATGACGAGGATGATGAGCCGCTGTATCCCGGCACGTGCCGGCCACATGACAGCTCGAAACAGATACAGCCGCCGGAATCGCCCGTCGGAGTGAACTGGCGCTTTCGTGTTCCAGACGGCGAAGTAATTGCGTTTGAAGACGGCAATTTCGGGGCGCAGAGCTACGTCGTTGGACACGACTTTGGAGACTTTCTCGTCTGGAGGCGGGATGACGTTCCTGCTTACCAGCTTGCCGTCGTCGTCGATGACGCGGCGATGCGTATTACCGAAGTCGTGCGTGGCGCCGATCTGCTGCGCTCAACGGCGCGGCAGATTCTCATCTATCGCTCGCTGAGGCTGACGCCACCTTCGTGGTACCACTCCCCGGTGATGCACGACGAGCGCGGCCAGCGCCTGGCCAAGCGGCACGATGCCCTCTCGCTGCGCGCATTGCGCGAGCAGGGAAAGACGCCGGATGAGGTCATCGCCATGTTCGGTTGAGCACAACCGCATTGCTCCAGAATAAAAGGATGAAAACTTGAGATCGCGTAAACAATGCATCACAGTCTAAGTTGTTTAGGGTTCTGAGCAAGGTGGCTTAGATGAGTTTCAAAAATCCGGTACTGCTTATGTGCTTGCTGGTATACCTTGCTCATCCCGCCTTTGGTCAGGATTCGACAGTACAACCTGCGGAAAAGACTCTACGGGACTCGAAAAAGCGGGATTTCAACAGAGATATCTACTACAAGAACAAGCTGGAGTTTTCCCTGGAAACGGGATGGCTTCCGAACAATATTCCCTTCGTCTTCGACTTTCTGGTCGACAGCGCATATACGTCATGGCCGCTTCATTACACGATGGTGCCTAACATCGCTTCCCTGCGATGGCAAATAGACAACATATGGGGCTGGAAATTTCTACGTGGCAATACCGACTTTGTATTCAGCGGTTCCTACACCGCGATTCCGAGAGGGGCGGAAACGCGGTATTTCGCCTTCGATTACGGTATTCGGCGCAACTTCATCCAGCCTAACTGGAGGATTGTCCCCTACTTTGACGCACGGGGCGGCGTGGGGAATATTAACGCCAAGGGTCCTGACGGGGTGCTCTATGCGCAGGGACAGGACCTGACATTCACTCTCATGATGGGCAGCGGAGCGCGCTATAACTTCAATCCTCGATATAGCGTTTCGGCTGGAATGACGTATATGCACGTATCGAACTTCTATCTGTCTGAACCGAGGTATGAGGATTTTGGAATCAATGTCTACGGCCCAATCGTCGGGCTATATATGCGGCTGGGTAAGGAGAAATCTGTCGAAAAGTAAAGGCGAGAGAAGTGCTTGTTGAAAATTCCTGTCAAGCCCCTCGTCGCTCATTATTTTTGTAAGTTGCTCGAATTAAATAAGTTATTCCTCCTGCGATTTGGCGTACTATTTCGTCAAACTTGCTATCCTTGAATGAGAGGGTAGTTTTCAGAAGGCCAAACAGGACCCTCCGCTAAGTTATTGAAAATACTAGAAACTAGTTAACCCCTTTCAAATCAATGGCATATCGAGGGATGATCCCCCGCTAAATCATTGAAAACAAAAGAAACGGCCGAAACACCCGGGGGAGGGGAGTCGGGCCGATCACGATGGCCTCCGACTTCGCACAACTCGTCAAGCAGCAGGCCGATATCGTCAAGATTATTGGCGATTATGTGCGTCTGAAGAAGGCCGGAGCGCAGAATTTCAGCGGTTTGTGCCCGTTCCATAAGGAGAAATCACCGTCGTTTTCGGTCCATGCGACCCGACAGTTCTTCCACTGCTTCGGTTGCGGCGTTTCCGGAGACGTCTTCTCGTTCATCCAGAAAATTGAGAACGTCAGCTTTCCGGAATCAGTCCGATTCGTAGCCCAGAAATGCGGCATTCCACTGCCGAAACGCGAGTTCTCGTCGGAAGAAGAAGCGCAGGAAGGCCGCCAACGCGCCAAGCTACTGGAGCTGCACGAGCTGGCGACGGCATGGTTCGAAGAGCAGCTTCGTTCGCCCGAAGGAGCACTGGCGCGCGAATATCTCACGGGCCGCGGGTTGAAGCCGGACGAGATACAGAGATTCCGCATCGGCTACGCGCCTGAGTCGTTTCATGCGCTGCGTGAGCGCCTGCAATCCGTCGCCGATCCGGAAATGCTGCGGCTCTCCGGCTTGTTCTCGTTCAAGGAGCAGGAAGACGGCAAACCAGGACCGTTGTACTCGCGTTTCCGCAAGCGCGTCACGTTTCCGATCGCGAATGAATCGGGCCGCGTGATCGCCTTTACCGCACGCGCGCTTGAAGCCGGTGACAAGGCTGGGCCTAAGTACATGAACTCGCCGGAAACGCCCCTGTATTCGAAGGGCAATGTCCTGTTCAACCTCGACAAAGCGCGGCAGGCGATCCGCGAAACCGGCTTCGCGGTGCTGGTCGAAGGGCAGATGGACTGCATCTCGGTGTATTTGTCTGGCGTGAAGAACGTGATCGCCACCAGCGGAACGGCTTTCACCGAGCCGCAGGTGCGGCTGCTCTCGCGCTACGCGACGCGCATCATCGTGAACTTCGATCCCGATACGGCGGGCGCGAATGCGGCGGAGAAGTCGATTGCGCTGCTGACGGAAGAGGCATTCGAGGTGCGTGTGGTAACGCTCGAAGGCGGACTCGATCCCGACCGCTACATCCGCGAGCATGGCGCGCAGGAGTATCTGGCCGCTCTGCGCGGGGCGAAACGGCATTCGGATTATCTGATCGAACGGGCACGGCAGCTATTCCCTTCCAGCACAGCCGATGCCAAGGTGAAGGCTCTGAATTTCCTGTTGCCGCACATCCGGCGCATGCCGAACCGCATTACGCGCGATGAATTTGCCGCCGACGCCGCGCAGAAGCTGGGCATCGATTCCGCTCTGGTGCGCGAAGAGTTGAAACAGGCAGCGGCGAAACGCCGGGATTCCATCTCGCAGGTGATTCCGACGCTGAGCGAGGCGGAGAAGGTCTTGCTGCGAGCGCTGGCTGGTGCCTCTTCTGATCCGGCGCATCAGGCTGCGCTGGCCGGCTTCGACGCCAACGAAGCCCACTTTGAAGGCTTGACGGTCGCTCCGATTCTGAAACAGCTGCGCCATCGCGGCGCGGTCGATCCAATGGTGGCGATCGAAGATCCAGCGGGCCGCAGTCTGCTGGCGCAGGCGTTGCATGATGAAATCGAACCGATCACGGCGGAGCACGTTACGGCGGCGCTCGATACGCTGCGCTGCCGTCATCTGGAACGCCGCCAGCGGGAATTGCGGGCCGCCATCAGCGACGCCGAGCGGCAGGGCGATGCTGCTGCGGTGATCAGGCTGACCTCCGAGAAGCTGGCAGTAGACCGAGAGCTGCGCGAGTTCTAGCTTCTTCGCGTCAACAACTCATTTACTTCCGCGCGGTGCGGCATGGAGTGGGCGGTGCCGTGGCGTGTAACGGATATGCCTGCAACGGCACAGCCAAAGACTACGGCGTCTTCCGCGCTCATGCCTTCGGCGAGGCCGACGGCAAAGCCGCCATTGAATGCGTCTCCGGCGCCTGTCGTGTCGATGACAGGACCTGCGTCGATTGCCGGAATGTGCTTCGTGAGCTGGTGGTTCTTTAGCAATGCGCCGTTGGCTCCAAGCGTCACGACAACATTGCGCACGCCGCGAGCAAGCAAGGCATCAGCGGCCTTCGCGGCTTCTTCGAGGCTGCTCACTGTCATTCCGGTGAGCGCTGCAGATTCGGACTCGTTTGGAGAGAGGTAGTCGCACAGCGGGTAGATTGCGTCGGGCAGTTTCGCGGCGGGCGCTGGATTCAGCACCGCGGCTACTCCTCCCGCATGCGCGTATTCAAGGCCGCGCTGGACGACAGAAAGGTCTTGTTCGAGCTGCGTGAGAAAGACAGCCGACGTGGCGATGAGATTGCTGGCCTGCTGGAGCTCCTGATCGGAGAGGAGAAAGCAGGCTCCGGGCACGACGATGATTCCGTTTTCGCCGCGGATCTCATCGATCAGGATCGCGGCGGCTCCGGTAGCCTCGTCGGATGCGAACAGGCACTCGGTGGTGATGCCTTCGTCGCGATAAAGCTGCCGGGCAAGGTCGCCGAAGGTGTCGCGTCCCAGTTTGCTGACAAACTGCACTGTGCCGCCGAGGCGCGCGGCGGCAACGGCCTGGTTCGAGCCTTTACCGCCCGGGCCGAGACGAAACGAGGAGCCGAGAAGCGTTTCTCCCCACCTGGGCATGGCTGCGGTGCGAAAGGCGACATCGGCGACGAAGCTTCCCATTACGGTGATCGAACGTGTCATCACCATCCTGATATACGCGATTCGCGGTGTCCGCGCCAAGCGGCTTCGCCAATCGCGCCCAAAACAGTAAAATAAGGAGTGATGAGTACGAATTTGCAAACAGCACTGACGGCCATGCTGGGCAAGGCTGCCCATGAAGCCGGAATGACGGTTTTATCTGCAGAAGCAGGCACCGATTTCAACAATCACCCAACGGCGACATTCAAGCTAGGGCTCTCAGCCGATGCTCCGCCCGACAAGACGCTGCAGCTGGAGCTGAGCGACGCATTCGATTTCGAGAAGCCCGATCTCCTTCCCGAAATGACGACCCACCTGCGGGAAGCGGCGAAGCGTCTGCGCAATCCGCGTCCAGATGCCTATGTGACGCTGGCCGGGCTGGCAATCAGTCTCAACCAGTTTGCGTGGCCTTTTCATCGGTCGACTTCCGGCGCGGATACGTACATCGTTCACGGCGTGGCGCATCTTGAAGACGGCACGCAATCGCCCTTGCATACGAAGATTGCTGCCAGCATGACTGTCACGTTTGCCGAGATCGTTCCTGCCCCAGAGCAGCCCTACGCAGAGACGTTTATCTATAACGCGATCCGTAAGACCTTCGATCAGGGACAGCTGGAGTTGCTCAAGAGCGGCAACCGCCAGCCGGTTCCGGTTACCACGCGCTACTACAGCCGCTGGCAGAAGAAGTTTTTCTTCGCCGACACGGACGATGCGAGCCGCCTTGAGTTTCTTGAGCTGAAGGCCTACTGGCTTTCGCACGTGCTAGGGGCTGGCCAGCCGGTGTGGATTGCCGATCCGCGCGACGCGCAGTATCTCAACACGACCGACGAGGAGCTCAAGCGCATGGCTGTCGATCTCTCAAAGCAGGGCATTCTGACGCTTACCGACGACTATGCGGCTCCGACTCCGGCGCTGCTGACGCGGGCTGAAGAGTACCATGCAAAGCTGCACGCCGCGCTCGACATCACCAAGCCGACATTCAACGAGGAAATGCGCGCCGGCCACACCAACATGTGAACTCGCCCCTTCGGCTTCGCTCAGGGCAGGCTCCCAGGCATACGCGCCTTTGGCGCCATAAAACGCGTTGCGTAGACCACTAAATCAATCGAACGACCGCCTGTATGTCATTACCGGCGGTCCGGGCGCGGGCAAAACAACGATCCTTCATGAACTGCAGCGCCGGGGATTTCCCTGTGTACGCGAAGCTGCGCGCCAGATTATTCAAGACGAGATGCGTACTGGCGGCGATGCTGTCCCGTGGCTCAACATGCAAGGCTACACCTCGCTGATGCTGCAACGGTCAGTGAAAGACTATCTGACACACGCAGCTGCGACGCGCACGACCTTCTTCGACCGCGGTATTCTCGACACGATCACTCATGGCCGCGTGAGCCGTATTCGATTGCCGGAGAGTGCTTTTCTCGAAGCGCAACGATATCGCTATAACCGCGTAGTGTTTATGGCGCCGCCATGGCCAGAGATCTACTCGACGGACACCGAGCGCCAACAAACACTGGAAGACGCAATCAGCGTATATCGGGTAAACACCGAGGTCTACGAAGAATACGGCTACACAATTGTTGAGATTCCGCGTGGTCCTGTTGCGGGCCGCGTGGATTTCATTCTCAATGCGGTCAGAGAATCAGGAGGTTAGTTTCTCTCCCATGCCTCGTCCTGATCGAGGAAGACATGGACGCGGGTATAGTGACTTCTCAAGTAATCGCGAAACGGGCCGAGATGGTCCTGCCATGGATGGGTTGGGTCAACCGGCCAAGACAGCCACGGTGAACAAAGAACGTATTTCACCTGCTTGTCTTCAAGCTGCCGCACAGTCAAGTCGGCCCATTCAGGCCGCGTAACTTCGTTAATCCATAGCCAGTCCACAAAGGTCGGGCTGCGGAGATCCAGAGGGAAATAGACATTCGGCCAGCTGATCTGGAAGAGGTAGTCTCCGGGCTTCGTGTGGTGCATGCGCCAGGAAAATTGCTCATATCTTTCCGCGGAAAGCGCCGTTTTGCCCGCGCGCAGTTCAAGGACTTCAGGGTTCAGGCGATACTTCGACCTGGTTTGCTGCACAGCCAGACACGCGACAACGACCCACGTCGCGATCGTGAGACAGTGTCGCAATCTGCCAAGGTGAGCCACAGCCCATATCAGCAGGATGATGGCGGGCATCGAAACGGAGTAAAGGCGAAGCCGGCTCACTCTTGTGATGATCTCCAGCAGAAGAAACAAGCCGACCAGGGAAACGAGCACAAGCTGTGCTGTTTCTCGTAAGACTGGCCGGCGTGGCTTGCGCAGACAGTGCCAGAGCGCAGCTGGATAACTGACCAGCAGTACGAAGTACACAAACAGATATTGGGCGGGGCCGAGAAGTCCCGCCCATCCCGCCAGGTGAGAGATGCGTGCCAATAATCTGTGGTTTCCATAGTCCACAAATTGGTACGGATAAGTGCCCAGACAATACCAGAGCAGTTTCAAGCCGCTTTGTGCGATAAAGTACGCGCCGAGGGTTCCGAGGGTCACTCCGAAAGCCAGTATCAGCGCCAGTTGATAGCCGAGGATGTTTCGCCAGGATTTGCCGGAGCTCAATCCCTCCCAAACAAGAAACAGGAGAAGCGCAACGGCAGCGATCACGCCGGTTGTCTGAGTAAAAAACGAGGCGACGCCGAACAAAGCTCCAGCAAGGGCAGATCTCGAGAGCGTGACTCCAGGCATGACACTTCTCACGGCGCACATGGCCGCCAGCAGGCCGAACCAGTGATGGGTAGCATCAGAAGTCCGCCGTAGATGAGAACCAGATAGAGAGAAGCAGCGAGCAGAGCCTGACTTCGCTCCACAAGCAGTTTTGCAATGCTGAAGCATATGCAGCTGAGTGCGACGCCAACCAGAAGCACACCGGCATTCATTGCCCACATACGGAGCCCGAACAGTTTGATCAGGGACAAATAGAAGAGGTCGGTCCCAGGCGGAGTGAACTGGAAAAAATCCTGATAAATTCTTTCGCCGTGCAACATACGAAGAGCATTTGCCCGGAACCAGTTTTGGTCTCCTCCGAGAAGAAAAGGAGTAGCTGGCAAGGCGAACAGATTGACACATAAATACAGCGCTGCTGCAAGAAGCAGGACCATCTGAAGCCAGCGATACTTCGATTCCCGCTTGTCAAGCATGATGAGCCTTACCGCCGTTCCCATACCTCATCCTGGTTCGAGAAAACATGTACGCGGGTATAGTGACTTTGCAAGTACTCGCGAAATGGGCCGAGATAGTCCTGAGATGGCGAGTCAGAGGCGCTGGGCATCGTGAAGCGGGGGATCCAGAGGATGTATTTCAGCCTTGTCTGCTCGAGTTGCTGGATGGTCAGGGTGACGAGTTCCGGGCGAGTGATCCCGGAGGGCCATAGCCCATCGACGAATACGGGACTATGCAGATCGAGTGGAGGATAGATGTTCAGCCACGATACTTGAAAAAATGCGTCCCCGGGTCTTGTATGTTGCTGCAACCAGGAAAATTCTTCTAGTTCTTCCAGCGAGAGCGCAACCCTGCCTGCCGGTAGATCGGTGATTGCGAGAGGACGGTGTTGCCTCGACCGGGTCTGTACTGCTGCGGCACATACCAGGATCGTCAACAAAGCAGTGATGGCGTAGGGACGCCGTTTTCCCATGTGATCCACCAGCCAGAAAAAGAGAATGACAGCCGGTGTTGCCACAGCGTAGACCCGGTTCCAGTTCATCCTGGTAGCGATTTCGAATAGCAATAAAAGACCTGTCGTGGAAAGCAGGACAAGTTGCATTCCATTCGGCAGGACACTTCGTTTGCGCCAGCAATACCACAACATCACAGGACAGACAGCAACCAGCAAAACATAGATGAACAGACGCTGGGCGAACTCGGGCAACGCATGCCAACTGGTTGGGGCGGCGAGGCCGGGAAACAGGAAGCTGTGTGCATAGGTCACGTAGCGTCTGGGATATGTAACCTGGAGGTACCAGAACTGCTTCCATCCGGCCGTGAGGATAAAGGGAGCGCTCAGCGCACTCCATACGAGGCCAAAAGCGAACACTAACAAAATCTGTTGCTGCACAATCGTTCGCCACGGTCGCTGCGAGGAAAAGCGTTCCCACGCGAGCGATGCCAAGATGGCGAGAACGCCGGCGACACCAGTCGTCTGCGTAAAGAAAGAACCGATGCCGAGCAAGGCTCCAGCGGCCGTGACTCGGAACGCAGCCCTTTCAGGCATCAGAGTTCTGACGGCGAGCAATACTGCGAACAGGCTAAACCAGTGATGGGTTGCGTCGAGACGGCCGCTGTAGACGATAACGACAAAGAGCAGAGTCGTCAGTGCGGCCATGCGCTGGTCCATAAGTTGCTTTGCAAGTTGAAAGCAGAGCCAGGATAGAGCCACTCCGAGAAGGATTACTGCGAAGTTCATCACCCATATATGAGGGCCGAAGAGCTTGAACAGCGTTGCGAAGAAAAGATCGGTACCCGGCGGCGTGAACTGAAAGAAGTCGCGATAGGGCCACTCGCCGCGCAGGATGCGCTGGGCGTATACCCAGAAAAATGTCTGGTCGCCTTTCGATAAGAAAGGAACGCCACGGGAAGAGAACAGCTGGATATACAGGTACAGGGAGATCCCAACGAGCAAAGACGGTTGCAGCCAGTTTTGTTTTGCAGGCAGTCGAGGCATGTCGCGGCTTGAGGTCCAGTTTGACCTTAAACGATAAACTTCCGTGCGAGGCATCTCCGACGATGAACGTAGCAGGCTCTTTTGATGGGATAACTTTACGTTGCTGTCTCGCTAAACGGCGGCTCCGCAGCGGCTGCAGAATTTTACCCCTGCAACAAGCGGGGCCCCACAGGAAGAGCACGCGGCCGCGATGAAAGACTTAGATGGGACAATGCCCGGAACTCCGCCGGTTCCCGGCATTGCGTAATGGAGGCTTGCGGCCAGCATGGTTGCCTGCTCTGCGTTGAATTGCCGCACACGGGCGGGCATGAAAAAACATTCGATCCAGCTGGCGATAGTGGGAATGCCTGTCCAGCAGAAGAGCACATACATAATGCCCAGGCCATTGCGGCGAAGATAGAAGTGGTGCGCACCAAAAGTGCCGAGGAATAACGCCAGCAGCACTCCGACCACCTCGTCTTTCTGCACGGCAGACATCTGAGCATAGAAAACTGCCCTCTGCTCATCGGTCAGATCTCCCGCAATCCACGGCGTGGCCATTGGCTAACTCCCCTTGTTCCTGCTAGTAAGAACAATACGTACGCCTATATCAGATGGTTCCAATGGGGTGTTTGGCAACATCTGCATCTGAGGAATTGTTGCACTCATCGCGAACTCAGTCTTTAATCGGGAAGACTCCCCTTTCAGGTAACGAAAGATGAACGGCACGGAACGTGGCGCTGGCGCCATCAACAGAAACAAACGGGGATGGCTGAGCAATGAGCCCTTGCTGGTCCTTGGGCTGGTGCTGCTGACGCTTTACTTTGCCCGCGATCTGCTCATTCCGCTTGCCATGGCGCTATCGCTCAACTTTCTGTTGGCTCCGGCGGTTATTCATTTGGAGCGCCTTCGCGTGCCGCGGCTTCCCGCGGTGCTTCTTGTGGTTCTGCTGGCATCGTCGTTTATTGCGGTGACTGGCTGGGTGGTGGTGCGGCAGCTTCTTGATGTAGCCAGCGACCTGCCGAGCTATCGCCAGAATATTGACGACAAGCTGGCGGCGATTCATGTGCCGACTGCTGGGCTGGTGGGAAGCGCCATTTATGGGATCAGGATTCTCAATCAGGATTTGTTTGGGACGAAAACGCCGCCTCCTCCACCCGAACCAGACAAGGGCCGCATCATCCGTCGCAATTCCCATGAGCCCGAACGTCAAATACCGCAGACGAGCCAGTCAAACTCCACTCCTGCGCAGGTGGTCGTGGTGCAGCCGCCAACCAGCGACTTCGCCTATGCGCAACAGCTGCTCAAGCCTGTCATCAAGCCGCTGGGCATGCTCGGCATGGTCGTTATCTTCACCATTTACATGCTGTTCAAGCGCGAAGACCTGCGCAACCGCCTGCTGCTGCTTGCCGGCATGGGCCGCCTGAACGTGCTGACGCAGGCGCTCAATGATGCAGCGCAACGAATCAGCAGCTATCTGCTGATGAATGTTTTGGTGAACGCGAGCTATGGCGCGGTTTTCGGCATCGGCCTTTATCTGCTTCATGTGCCCAATGCCACGCTGTGGGGCGTGCTACTCGGCATTCTGCGCATGGTGCCATATGCGGGAATGATCATTGGTGGCGGCCTGCCGATCGGTTTTGCGTTTGCCGCCTTTCCAGGATGGTGGACTCCACTGTTTGTCGTGTTGCTGTTTATTGTGCTCGAAATTACAGTGAGCAATTTGATCGAGCCCTGGCTTTACGGGAGCCATACCGGCATATCTGCGCTGGCTCTGGTAACAACGGCCATGGTGTGGACGCTTTTGTGGGGACTGCCGGGACTGATTCTTTCGACGCCCCTTACTGTTTGCCTGATCGTGGTGGGCCGGTATATGCCGCAGATGTCATTTCTGCATATCCTGCTCGGTGATGAGGCGGAACTTGCTCCCGAAGCGCATTTTTACGAACGCCTGCTGGCCATGGACCAGACCGAAGCTCATCACATTGCCGACAAATTTCTCGATGGGCACAGGTTGGTCGATCTGTATGACGGCGTTGTGCTGCCAGCGCTGAGCCTGGCCGAGCAGGACAGGCACAAGGGCTTTCTGGATGACACGCGCAGCACATTTCTTTTCCAGAGCGCCACGGAGCTGATTGCCGAGCTGACCGACTACCGTTCGCCGCTACCTGATCCGGTGGAGACAGAAGTGTTCGTCGACAGAGCCTGCCCGGTGGTCTGCATTCCGGCCAACGATCAGGCAGACGAAATCGCCGCCGTCATGCTGTCGCAATTGCTGGAACAGCGTGGGCATAAGACGATGCTGTTGCCGGCTGCGGCTCTTGCGCCGGAAATTGTCGATCGCCTGAGAGAAGAGCCGAGTACGACGATCTGCATCTCCGCGCTACCACCATTTGCCTTTGTGCATGCGCGGAATCTGTGTATGCGGGTTCGGGAACTCCTGCCAAAGAACCGCATTCTGATCGGGCTCTGGGGCGAACCCGGAGATTCCGAGATGATGCGCAAACGATTCGGCGCAGGCCGCCCGCAGGCCGTGGCGACGACACTGGCGGAGGCCATTCAGTTTGGCCGCCGCTGCGACCGTCCGCTCGCAATAGCCTCGCAAATAGCGACAGTAGAAACAGCTTCCAGTGAGGTGTGATCTTTGCCACGCAATTTAGAATAGAAGCATCACCATGATGCCAACTCGTCCCGTCTGGGCGGAAGTTTCCCGCTCGCGCCTTCTTGCCAACTGGAACCTCCTGCGCGCTGCTGCTCCCGACGATGCCGATGTACTTGCTGTGGTGAAAGCCGATGCCTATGGGCATGGTGCTACGACCTGTGCTCCTCTTCTTGAGTGTGCGGGAGCGTCGTGGCTTGGGGTGACCTGCGTTCTAGAAGGGATTGCTCTGTGCCGGGCTTGCCCTGAAGCGCGCATTCTGATTATGTCCGGGCTTTGGAACGGTGAGGCTGACGCAATCATCGAACATCGGCTCACGCCGCAGGTTTGGGAGCCGTTTCATTTCGATCTGCTCGAAGCGGCAGCGCGCAGGCGAGGATCCGGATCACAATCGGTTCCGGTGCATTTGGAAATTGACACTGGGATGGCGCGACAGGGAGTGCCCTCTCTCGATGCATTGAAAACACTGCTCGCTCGCTACGGTGCTGAATCGTCGCTTCAGATCGAGGGTGTGATGACGCACTTCAGCGCGCCCGAGGTGCTCGATCCCGATGAGACGGAGACGCAGATCACGCGCTTCGCGGCTGCGCTTGATGTAATCGCAGACCATGGAATTCGGCCACTCTGGATACATGCGGGCAATTCGGCAACGCTTTTCGTGCCCGAACATCTGCGTGCGCTCGGAGAGCTTGCGCGAAAGCATTCGGCTCGCCTGATGCTGAGGCCGGGGTTGGCTCTCTATGGCTATCTGCCGCGATTTGTTCCACGGCTTTCTGATGCATCGGAGGCTTGTTCGCTACGACCGGTGCTTGCGTGGAAGGCCCGCGTTGTCTCGCTCCGGAACATTGATGCGAACGAAAGTGCCGGGTACAACATGACGTTTCGCGCGACGCGACGGACGCGACTGGCACTGATTCCAGTGGGTTATGCCGACGGTCTGAATCGTTTGCTCTCGAATCGCGGGCATGCGCTGGTGCGTGGACACAAGGTTCCGATTGCCGGGCGTGTATCGATGGATCAGACCATTCTTGATGTCACGGATATTCCTGAGGTTGAGATTGGCGATGAGGTTGTGCTGATCGGCGAGCAGGGCGGCGAGCGCATCTCGGCCTATGATCTGGCCGACTCAACCGGGACGATTCCCTATGAGGTCACTTGTGCGATCAGCGCGCGAGTGCCGCGCCTGCTGGTTGATTAAAATATAAGTATGCTTGGCAAATGGTATGGGAGCTGGATGTTCGCATGGGAAACAGCGCTGACAACGCGCGATGAAAATCGGGTCGTCCGGCCTGTGGAGTGGGGCTTTGAGTGGCTCGACGATTTTCTGCGCTCACATCACATAGGAAGCGCCTCGCATGCGCCCACGGATGCAAAGGGCGCTGAAGAGTGGATGACGGTTCTGAACGAGGTTGTGGTTCGGGAAAGCGACAGCTTCTTCAGCTACGAACCACCTACCGACTATCGTCTGGAAGAACGTCATCCCCAGTTATTTCCAACGAACGTGCGCCCGGAAACGTTAGCACAGGACGCCAAGCTCAAAGCTATGGCTGCGGATGGCAAGTTGAAGACCGCGCCGTTTCTGCGCTTCACTTCTCCGGTCCGGACACCATATTCCGAAAATGATCTGGTGAATGCGCGCTGGTATCCGGCGCCTGCGGAGAAGCAGGCTGGGAAGCCGAAGCAGGCCATGATCGTGATGCCACAGTGGAATGCGGACGCCTTCAGCCACAATGCACTGTGCTCGCTTTTCAATCGCTTCGGCATCTCGGCGCTGCGGTTGAGCAAGCCTTACCACGACATTCGTCGGCCGGCGGAGTTGGAGCGTTCGGATTACGCCGTCAGCTCCAATATTGGCCGCACCATCGCTGCGTGCCGGCAGGCGGTTATCGATATTCGCTGCTGCCTGGACTGGCTTGAGGCGCAGGGCTATGAGCAGTTCGGCATTCTCGGCACGAGCCTCGGCTCGTGTTATGGCTTTATCGCCAGCGCGCACGATGCGCGGCTGCGCGTGAACGCCTTCAATCACGCGTCCGTCTCTTTCGGCGACGTTGCCTGGACGGGCCAGAGCACGCGGCACATCCGCAAGGCCTTCGAAGACGCCGGATTGACACAAGCGCGGCTCCATAAATTGTTCGCATCCGTCAGCCCCGAGTCGTACATGGAGCGCTTCGCCGCCACGGCTAAGAAAGTTCTTGTGGTTCACGCGACGTATGACCTGACTTTCCTGCGTGAATACTCGCTTGAGGTGCTTCGCAGATTTTCGGATCTGGGTATAGATTTCGTCTCGAAAGTGCTGCCCTGCGGCCACTACACCACGGGCGAAACGCCGTACAAGTTCATCGATGGCTGGTACCTGGGTTCGTTTGTTTACAAAGCATTCAAACAGCTTGCGGAACAGCCGTCTCCTGCGAAGGTGGCGATTGAGAACCTGCGGGATGAGGAATTGCTGTCGCGCTGAGGGCACGTGATTACGGAGTTGGCGGGAGCTTCAGTTTGAAGAGCAATGCCGGGTCAAGATATCCGCCTTGCCATCGCGCGGCGAAATGCAGGTGCGGACCGGTGGCGCGGCCTGTGGCTCCGCTCAGGCCGAGTAATTGATGCATCTGGACTGCCTGGCCTTCGGCGACTTGAATTTTCGACAAGTGCATGTAGACGGTCATGAACTGTTGGCCATGGTCGATGACCACGCAGTTCCCCTCGTAGAAGAGATTGCGGGCGAGAATTACTTTCCCTGAGTTGGCCGCGTGCACCGGGGTTCCAGTGGCTGCACGGAAGTCCATACCGCGATGAATACTGGCCAGCTTGCCATTGAAAAGCCGGCGGGTCCCGAATGAGTCTGTCGGCGGCGATTGCACCGGTACACGAAAATCTCCTCGCCACAACGGTTTCGGTGCGCTCTCGGCGAAAGCCCGGTCCTTAATTTCTTTGTCGGCGGCGATCCGTTTGAGAGTTGCCGCATCTGGTGCTACGAAATTTTCTGCTACATGAAGCTCGACCTGCTTGTAGCTGGAGGGCCCGATGGGAATCACGCGTGTGGTGCTGACGCTTTTGCCATCCGGCATCGTCGCATGGAGTGTCAGGGTGTAATTTCCGGCTGTGATTTCGACATCGGCTCCGGCGAGCGCGTGCCAGACGGTCTTGTCGCTCGATGGGAAAAAATCGACTTTGTGCCCGAACCAATCGCCTTGCAGGCCGGCAGGAGAGGTCTCGAAATCCACGGTCAGCAGACAGGGAGAACCGCTGGTGAGTTGAGTCGGTGTCCAGGTGACGCTTTTGAAAATGCCGTCGCTCTGCGCCAGACCGCACAAGGGGAGGCAAAGCAGAACAATGGTCAAATGGAGGAGACGGTAGAAACGCATAGGGTCGAATCATGATTGTGCAACAAGGCGGCGAAATCCGCACACGGGGAGGCTACAATCGAAGCATGTCCGACCGTATGTCTTTGCCGCTCTCACAAGCCGATCCTGAGATCGCCGCTGCCGTAGAAAACGAAATCCGTCGCCAGCACGAGGGGCTGGAAATGATCGCCTCGGAAAATTTCGTCAGCGAGGCCGTGCTTGAGGCTGCCGGTACGGTCTTCACCAACAAGTATGCGGAAGGCTATCCGGGACGTCGCTATTACGGCGGATGCGAATTCACGGACGTCGTCGAAAATCTGGCTCGCGACCGCGCCAAGCAGCTTTTTGGCGCAGAGCATGCGAATGTGCAGCCCCACTCCGGTTCACAGGCCAATGCGGGAGCCTACATGGCTGTGCTCAATCCGGGTGACACGATTCTCGGACTCGATCTGGCACATGGCGGGCACCTGACGCACGGGCACAAGTTGAATTTTTCAGGCAAGCTGTACAAGGTCGTTTCCTATGGCGTGCGCAAAGACACCGAAGTCATCGATTACGATGAGTTGGAACAGACAGCCGAGCGCGAGAGACCCAAGGTCATCATCGGCGGTGGTAGCGCTTATCCGCGCATCTTCGACTTTCCGCGCATGCGCCAGATTGCGGACAAAGTTGGCGCACTGCTCATCGTCGATATGGCCCACTTTGCCGGACTCGTCGCCGGCGGCGCTCATCCATCGCCGGTTCCGCATGCGCACATCGTCACCAGCACGACGCATAAGACACTGCGCGGGCCACGGTCGGGGCTGATTCTCTCGCAGCAGCAGTTTGCTGCGGCCATCGATAAGTCTGTATTTCCTGGGCAACAGGGCGGCCCGCTGGTGCACATCATGGTGGCGAAGGCAGTGGCATTTCGCGAAGCGTTGCAGCCTGACTTCAAGCAGTATGCGGCGCAGATCGTCGCTAACGCACGCGTGCTGGCAGAAACGATGCAGACGGAGGGCTTCCGCGTTGTTTCCGGTGGCACGGATACGCACCTGATGCTGGTGGACGTCTTCGCCAAGGGCATGCTCGGCAGCGAAGCCGAGGCCGCTCTCGGCGATGCGGGCATCACAGTGAACAAGAACGCGATTCCATATGACACGAATCCGCCGCTCAAGCCCTCGGGCATCCGCATCGGCACGCCTGCGCTGACGACCCGCGGCATGAAGGAGCCGGAGATGCGCACCATCGGCAAGTGGATCAGCGAGGCGCTGACGGAGCGGACGAATCCGCAGGCGCTGACTCGGATTCGCGGGCAGGTTCTGGAGCTCGCTGAGCAGTTTCCGCTCTATGCCTGGCTGCGGCAGCCTGTCGAAGTGGCAAGGTAATCGCAGCTCAATCTCTCCGCTGTAGAATTCAGGACGGCTATCGAACCAATCTCTCAGAGGATCTTTGCGTGACCGACCCCATTTCACGACGTACCTTCGTAAAAGCCGCAGCCTTTTCGTCACTTGCAGCCAAGGCATGGTGGGCTGGAGCAAAGAAGGCGGCGCCTGTGCAGGATAGCCGATTGATGTTTGCCGGAACGCAGACGGGGCCTTCGAGCAAGGGCATCTACGCATTTCAGTGGGATCCGGTCAGCGGCACTTTGAAGGAACTCGGTCTTGCCGGCGAAAGCGATAATCCTACATTCCTCGCGCTCTCGCCCGATGGCAAACATCTCTTCGCGGCAAACGAAATCGGCGAATATGAAGGGGAAAAGACCGGCTCAGTCAGCGGATTCATGGTGGACCGCGCTGGTGCGAAGCTTGCTCACACCAACACCGTCTCGTCGGCCGGAACCGGGCCTTGTCACGTCAGTGTCGATCAGGACGGGCACGGTCTTTTTTGCGCCAATTATTCGGGCGGCAGCGCGGCGTCCTTTCACATTGACGACGCGGGCAAGCTGAGCCCGGCTGTTTCACAGTTCCACTACCAGGGACATGGGCCGGTTGCTGACCGGCAGGAGGCGTCGCACGCGCATCGCGCTACGGTTACGCCCGATGGCCGTTATGTCCTGATCAACGATCTTGGGCTGGACTGCATTCACATCTATCATCTCGATCCGGCGGCTGCGAAGCTGACTCCGAGCGATCCGCAGCAGTGGACTGCGAAGCCGGGATCCGGGCCGCGCGCGCTGCGATTTCATCCGAACGGGAAATGGGCGTATTGCCTGAACGAGCTTACGTCGACCGTTGACGTGCTGGGCTGGGACGCCAAAACCGGAGCGCTAAATTCTCTGCAGCACGTCGAGACCATTCCGAAAGGCTATCGCGGTGAGTCGGCTGCATCGGAAATCGTTGTCGACCGCACCGGACGCTTTGCCTATGCTGCCGTTCGCTTCTGGGACAAGATCGTTACTTTCAGCATCGATCCCGCTACCGGCAAGCTCTCGCAGATCGGAGTGACCTCCTGCGGCGGCAAGGTTCCGCGCCACATGACGCTCGATCCCACCGAGCGCTGGCTGCTGGTCGCGAATCAGACCTCCGACAACATCGCCGTCATTCAGCGCGATACAAATACTGGAAAACTTGCGGAGACGGAAAACAGCTTTCCTCTGGTGAAGCCGCAGTGTTTGGTGTTTGTCTAGACAGTCACGAGAGAGGCTGCGGGCGCAGAAACTGTTTTGGCTTTTACTTTTTCCTGCGCGATGGTGACAAGTTTCCACGCCGAGCGGTCTTTTAAGAGCTTAGAAACAAGCGCGGTGTGCATCGCGTGACCCGCGCGCTCTGCTACAACTCGGCCGAGGATCTGGTGTCCAGCGAGAGCAAGGTCGCCAATGAGGTCGAGCACCTTGTGACGCACAAACTCATCGTCAAAACGCAGTGGGCCGTTGACGACGCCATGCCGGGTAAGAATGATTGCGCTCGTCTCAGAAACGCCGCGTATCAAACCCATGTTGCGGAGCATCTGCTCATCTTCCTTAAAGCCGAAGGTGCGGGCCGGGGCGATCTGCAGGCCATAGTTTCGCGTCGCGAGATCTACAGTAAAACCTTGTTTGCCGATGGGTGTTGGGAAATCAATCTGATAGGAAACGCTGTATCCTTCGCCGGGATATACGCCGATGAACTTATCTCCCTCGCGCACTTCGACGGTCTTCAAAATCCGCAGATACTCGCGGCGGCGTCGTTGCGTCTTCAGTCCCACTTGCTGGAAGGCTTCGACATAGGGGGATGCGCTGCCATCGAGGATAGGTAGTTCGAGATTGTCCAGCTCGACGATGACATTGTCGACGCCCATGCCGATGAGCGCTGAAAGCAGATGCTCGGTTGTTGAGATGAGAACGCTTTGCCGCATCAGGCTGGTGGCGTAGCTTACCTTGGCGACGTTGCGTCCAATGGCGGGGATTTCAAAGTTATCAAGGTCGGTGCGGCGGAAGACGATGCCTGATCCAGCGGGGGCGGGAAGTAGCCGCATTTGGACAGGGGCACCACTGTGCAGTCCCACACCTGAGAACTCAACGACCGAAGCGACTGTCTGTTCCAGATACGATGAATCTAACAAAACCAACTTCCTGGCCCAGCGGGGGCATTAACGTCATAGACTACTGGCAGAACCTAAAGTTTCATTGTGGCATCTTTGCCACACTGTAGTGGCAGATCGACATCGCATCCAGATGCGTATCTATAGAGTAACTGGTTGATCAAAAGGAACTTACATGATTCATCAACTGGCCGAAGCCGCAGACAAGCAAATCCCACCTACGCTCGCATTTCTCCGAGCGATGGTCGAAATCGAGTCGCCTAGCCATGACAAGACGGCTGTGGATCGGTGTGTGGGGTTGGTTGCCGAGCGGTGCTCGGCGATCGGTGGCCGGGTGCGGCTGCATCGCCGGAAGGAATTCGGCGACCTGCTGGAGGCTCGCTTCGGTCCCCAGAAGAGTAAACACCGGCCGGTGCTTTTGCTGGGTCATCTTGATACGGTCTGGGAACTCGGGACACTAAAGAGCATGCCCTTTCGCGTTGACAGTGGACGTGTGTCAGGACCGGGTGTGCTCGATATGAAGGCCGGTGTGGCGATGGCATTGACGGCCATCTCCATCTTAAAGGAGCAGAAGAAGCTGACGCGGCCGGTCATCCTGCTGCTGAACAGCGATGAGGAAGTTGGCAGCAACGCTTCGCGACCGTTGACCGAGAAGCTGGCGCGGCAATGCGATGCGGTATTCGTGCTGGAGCCGGCGCAGGGACTCGCAGGCGCGTACAAGACGGCGCGCAAGGGTGTTGGAAATTATCTGATTCAGGTGAAAGGTGTGGCCTCGCACAGCGGAGTGGACTTCGAGCGTGGCCACAGCGCGATCGTCGAACTGGCACGGCAGATCGAGCGAATCACACAGTTCACCGAACTGGATCGTGGCATTACGGTAAATGTTGGAACCGTTCAGGGCGGAACACGCTCTAACGTAGTAGCAGCTGAAGCCAGGGCTGAGGTCGATGTTCGCATCGCCAAGACGAAAGATAGGGTGCGCGTTGAGAAACATTTTCATTCTCTCCGCGTCTTTGATAACAAGTGCAGTCTGCACGTTGAAGGCGGATTGAACCGTCCCCCAATGGAGCGCACACGCGGTACTGTGGCGCTCTTTAAGCGAGCCGCAGCGTATGCGCGCGAGCTTGGGTTCACGCTTGAAGAAGCGGCGACCGGAGGCGGATCGGATGGAAATTTCACCTCCGCGATCGGCGTGCCCACATTAGATGGAATGGGAGCTGTGGGAGAGGGCGCGCATGCCCCGCACGAATCACTGCTCCTGGAACACATGGCGCCGCGCACGGCTTTGCTGGCGGCCATGCTGGCAGACGCCGGAGAATGAGGTTACATGTTGAAGTTCATCGAGTTCGGATTGCTGGCCGTATCGCTGCTGATTATCTTCGGGCTCGTCGCTTCGTCTCCGCGAGGGCCGCAGCCAACTGTTTCCGAGGTTGCTGAAGCTGGCGAAGTGGAAATTACTCCCATGCACAAGCTTTAACGGGCTGCAGTCACTTCTTTCTCTAGCCGTTTCGCAGCGGCTTCTAACATGTTTCCGACCAAGGCGAGCGGCAGTCCCACAACATTGAAATAGCAGCCGTGAATGCGCGGAATCCAGAGGGCTGCGTATCCCTGGATGGCGTAGGCTCCGGCTTTGTCCATCGGCTCGCCGGTGTTGATGTAGGCCTCGATCTCGACTTCTGAGATCGTGGACATGGTCACGTAAGTCAGCTCGGATGCGACCTCGACGCCGATGCGTGAAACGACTGCGACTCCGGTGACAACCGAATGGGTCGCGCCGGCGAGCAGGCGCAGCATGCGGGCTGCGTCGTTCGCGTCCTTTGGCTTGCCGAGGATCTCCTTTGCTGGCGATACAACGACGGTGTCGGCTCCGAGGACCATCAGAGGGCCGTGTTCCGAATCCTGCGCTGCGAGTTCGGTGAAGACGGCCTGGGCTTTTTCGCGCGCCAGCCGCGTTGCGAAGGCTATGGGGTCTTCGCCCGCGCGATGCTCTTCCGGGATCGAGGAGGCGTGGACGCGGAAGGTAAATCCGGCTTGCGTGAGCAGTTCCTTGCGGCGCGGCGATCCGGAAGCTAGTACCAGCATGCCTCTAGATTAAGACATGCTATGTGCCCCCCTGGTATGTTTTATGGAAATTCCTGTTTCTAAACGACTTAGGCCAATTAAGATGCTAAATTGGTCATTCTGCTGGGTTTACGTGGAAAGACGAAAGGCATGGCTTGAGCCCATGCCTTTTCCTTACCTGCTATTTTCTATTTTAGCAAATTTTGCCGTAATTCATGTAAATGGATTGCGGCTCGTAATTGGTTTGGATTGAGTGACTTGCCTGGGTCGTTGCGTAATTAGGGACTTGACAAGATTTTTGGAGGGCCCGGGGCTGAAGCCCTGATAGATATGGCGGCTTTTTCACCGGGCCAAAGCCCGCTGCTTTCTACCTGAAAATCGTCCTGTTTAATGCCGCCGAACTACCCCCACTCAAGCTCAAAGAAGGTTTGAATTGATGGGATAAGGAGGAAGGCTTGCAAGCTGAATCCGAAATCTACTTGAAACGCAGTCCGGGTTGGCCGCACTATTTAAACGGATACTTAATTAAGCGGATGCTTAATCACGTATGAGCAACAACAAGACATTCCGGGCGCTGGCTGATCCCACTCGGCGGGAGATCCTTGATCTGCTTCGTCAGGGTGAAATCACGGCCGGAGCTCTGGCGGAAAAATTCAATATAAGCAAGCCCGCGATGTCCCATCACTTCGGCGTGTTGAAAGATGCCGACCTGATCACCAGCCGGCGCGAAGGGCAGCAGATATGGTACGGGCTGAACACGACTGTGGTGCAGGATGTTGTCGCGTGGGCGATGCGGCTGACGGACGACCGCGGAAAGAGTAGAGGTAAACAATCATGAAAGGAAAATCTTATCTGGTTGGAATGCTGCTGACTGCAGCGGTGCTGGCGGCGACAGCCGTGGCGTATCCCCACCTGCCGGGCTCGGTGGCCACGCACTGGAACATGCGCGGCGAGCCCGATGGGTACAGCCCGAAGTGGGCGCTGTTCCTGATCGGGCCGGGGCTGATGGCGGGGACGATGCTGCTGATGTATTGCCTGCCCTGGCTCTCGCCCCGGCGGTTCGAGGTGGACAGCTTTCGCTCCACCTATCTGCAGATCATGTTGATGCTGGTTGCCATGATGGGGTATTTCTCTGCGGTGATCGTATGGGCCGGCGTGGGCCACCGGCTGGATGTGGGCCGGGCGATCATTGGCGGGGTCTGTCTGCTGCTTGCGTTGCTGGGGAACCTGATGGGGAAGGTGCGCCGCAATTTCTACATTGGGGTAAGGACGCCGTGGACGCTGGCGAACGAGCGGGTGTGGAACGCCACGCATCGCTTCGCGGGCAAAACGCTAGTCGCAGGCGGCCTGGCGGGCCTGGCGCTGACGGTCGCCGGGCTGAATGGCTGGCCAGTGATGGTGGCTTTGCTGGCAGGCGCGCTTATTCCTGTTGGGTATTCGCTGGTGTTTTATAAGCAACTGGAGCGGCGCGGGGAGCTGTGATGGGTAAGTGCTTCTACTCCCTGTTTTACGAAGGATGGGAGCGCGATTTTCCCAGAGCACTTCCGTACTTTGCGAATCCCAGGTCTCAAAATCGAGACCCTTCGGCTTTGTTCAGGGCAGGCTCTGGGGCACCCAGGCCCGCCCGCTTGGTCTTAATATGTATTCGATATGTGCTCGCTAAGACTGTCGGTAAAAGCCCTGATTATTTTTGTGTCCTTCGTATCGTTGGACGGAGCTTCCCTTGTAGCGGCGCAGTCATGCGGCTCTACGGGATTGGCTGTGCAGGTACTCGGCTCCGGTGGCCCGGAGGGGCAGGATAAGCGCGCCTCGACCAGCTATCTCGTCTGGCAGAACGGTAGTGCGCGCGTGGTCCTTGATGCGGGAGGAGGCAGCGCGCTCCGTTTTGGGGAGAGCGGAGCGCAGATGTCCCAGGTGGACGTTTTTCTGTTCAGCCACTTTCATGTCGATCACAGCAGCGATTTTCCTGCGCTGATCTTTTCTTCGTGGTTTGAAGACCGCAATCGTCCGCTGCCGATCTACGGCCCGGAGGGGAACGAATTCATGCCCTCCACCACCGAGTTTGTGCACGATCTCTTCAGCGATCCGCACGGAGCGTGGCGTTATCTGAGCGATTTGGTCGAGCCCAGCACCGCGTCGGGCGGCTATACGTTGCAGCCGCACGATGTTGCGGCTGGCTCAACGCCGGTTCTGGTGTTTCGCAACGCCGACATGACGGTGTACGCGGTGAAGGTCATTCATGGCGCGTTTCCCGCGCTGGCATGGCGCGTGGAAATTGGCGGGAAGCGGATCGTCTTCAGCGGAGACACGAACGGAGAAGGGGACGGCCTGACGCAGTTGGCGATGAACGCGGACTTATTCGTCGCTCATAACGCCGTGCCGGAAGGCGCTACTGGAGTGGAAAGGCGTCTCCATATGCCGCCTTCAGTGATCGGAACGATCGCCGCGAATGCTCATGTTAGGCAACTGGTGCTGTCTCATCGAATGCTGCGGACTTTGGGAAAAGAGAATGATACCCAGGCCGAGATAAAGCGGCGATACTCGGGGCCAATCCTATTTGCTAACGATCTCGATTGTTTTCCCGTAAAGTGACCGGTGTCTCATGATCCCAGGTCTCGAAATCGAGTGTAAAGTCGCGAGACATGGGGCACCCATGTGTCGGTTCCGTGTCACCTGTCTTTAGTCACTTCTCCTCGACAATGGCCACATCCCACGGTTGTAGCGTGATCTTTCCGGATGCGGTGATGGAGTTGCTGGTGAGCAGGTCGGTTCCTTCTTTGTAGGGGTAGGTGAAGATTTGCTCGCTGCTTGAGTAGTTGAGGTAGTAGTGGAGTTGTTTGCCCTGGCGGTTGACTCCGTGTTTTACGTGGACGGGCGCGGGGAGTTGCTGGTCGGGGCCGGTTAGGGATGCTTCTTTGAGGAC
>Ga0209139_10000088_pt1 | contig 25613 bp, 23 predicted proteins | sample BogFormECP14_OM3_FD_188246 | JGI IMG/M metagenome (GOLD analysis project Ga0209139, IMG submission 188246) | Bog forest soil microbial communities from Calvert Island, British Columbia, Canada - ECP14_OM3 (SPAdes) (version 2) | ecosystem: Environmental > Aquatic > Freshwater > Wetlands > Bog ...
CAAAGCCTTGTGAGCCGGTCGGTCCAGACCGGGACAGTCATCCACCGGATCGGAGGTTCATACCGTGACCACCGTCGTTGATGTTCCTAGAAGCCCGAGCCGGTACGGCGCGGCAACACCGTCTCAGGCCCAAATCCTCGAACGCGTACACGCGATTGCGCCGCTGCTGGAAGAGAACGCCGCATACGGCGAAGCCGCGGGTCGTGTCGCGGAGGAATCCATCACGACGCTCACCGACGTCGGCGCCTTCAACATCGCGCAGCCGCGCCGGTACGGCGGCTACGAAACGTCGGTTCGCACCATGCTCGAAGTGTCGTCGGCTGTCGCTGAAGCCGATGGTGGCACGGCCTGGGTAGTCGCGTCGTGCAACGCATACACGTGGCTGACAGGCTTGTTTCCCGAAGAGGCGCAAGACGACGTCTGGGCCAGCACCCCGACGGCGAAGGTGTCCGGGGTGCTCGCTGCGACCGCGGAAGCAGTGCAGGTCGACGGAGGTGTCCGAGTTACCGGCCGCTGGCACTACAACACCGGCTCCTGGCACGCCCAGTGGGCGGTCCTGGGCATCCCGATCGCAGATATCGACGGCGAGATCGTCGACCAAGGACTTGCCCTGATCCCGCGCTACGACCTTCAGTTCGACGAAACCTGGTTTGCGGCGGGAATGAGATCGGCCGGCTCAAACTGCTTGACCGCCGACGACGTCTTCGTCCCGAGGCATCGCATCCTGTCGTTGCCTCTGGCTATCCACGGCGTCTACGGCACCGAACACACCGATGCACCGCTGTATCGTTCTGCGCTGGTGCCTGTCCAGGCGCTCGCGCTCGTCGGCCCACAGTTAGGACTCGGCCGCAAAGCCCTCCAGCTCGTCAAAGAGCAAGCCTGCGCAAAGCCGATTTCCTACACCTATTACACCGCTCAATCTGACTCGGTGGGGTTTCAGCTTCAACTCGCCGAGGCGGCCATGATGATCGACACTGCGCATCTGCACGCTTACCGCGCTGCCGATGACATCGACTCGGCCGCCCGCCGCGGCGAGTATCCCGATGCGCTCGCCCGCGCCCGGGTCCGCGCCGACGCCGCGTGGGTGCTGGACAATGTCACCAAGGCCATCAACATTCTCATCTCCGCATACGGCGCCGGTTCATTTGCCGAAACCAACCCGCTGCAACGAATCTGGCGTGATTCAGCGGTCGCTGCGCGAAACGCGGTGACGCTGCCGATGCCGAACTACGAAATCTACGGCAAGGCCCTTCTTGGCCGCGACGACCAGATCACCCCGTTCATCTAGGTGACAATCGCACAGCCAGGAGACGCCGTATGAGCACTTCGACGGAGTCCTGCCTCATATGCGGGATGGAGTCCAGCGACCACGAGTCGGTGATCTTCCGAGATGACTTGTGGGCAGCCGAGATCGGGCCCGGCATGGAAGTTCCGGGCTGGTTCGTCTTGCGGACAAGGCGTCACGCTGAATTGATCACTGGACTTCATGACGCCGAGGTGGACGGGCTGGGTCGCCGTTTGCGCGCCCTGGTCGCCGCGGTAGCTGCGGCGACTGGGGCACCGGCGACCTATCAGTTCGTCTTCTTGGAGAACAACCGCCACTACCATGCGCTCGTCGCCGCGCGCGGCGCGCACGTGCCCGCCGATCGCCGTGGCGGCAACCTCCTCAAACTTCTTGACGAAGGCCACCGGGATCTCGCGGCGTGTCAGGCGATCGTCCCGGAGGTGCGCGCCGCCTATCACCGCATCGTTGACCGCGATCAACAAACAACTTCGACGCAGCGAGGATGAGTATGGAGCAACTCAGCGTGGTGGTCGAGGGGCGAACCATCTCTGGATTTCTGCACAGCCCTGCCAAGTCCAGCGCGGCCAACCCGGTGCTGATCGCCCTCCACGGCGGCACATACACCGGCGAATACTTCTGCGTTGCAGGCGGTGCGGCCGGATCGTTCGTTGACATCGCGATCCGTAACGGTTTTTCGGTGTTGCGTATCGATCGCCCCGGCTACGCGCGAAGTGACCTGCTGCCCGAGGCCGAGAACACCTTCGCCCGGCAAGCGGAGCTACTCGAGGCGGCAATCGCTACGATGCTCGACGATCGCGGCGGCCTCTCGGCAGTTCTCGTGGGGCAATCCATCGGCGGAATCGTCGCGCTGGAAGTCGCTGCACGACAGCCCAAGTGGCTCATAGGAGTCGCTGTCAGCGGCATGGGTGCGCGTATCCCTGCCGGGGGCGCGGCTGAACAACTCGCCGCTATTCCACTCACAGGGGTGGTCGATCTTCCGGTCGAGGAACGCGAACAACTCTGGTACGGGCCGCCGTCGAGCGTCACCGACGATGCCGTCGCGGCCGCACGGTCCTCATTCGCCCCCGCACCCATGGTCGAGCTGAAGGCCGCTCCCCAATGGGCGGCTCAACGCCTCAATGATGTGGGCGCAGCGATCGCAGTCCCGGTTCACCACACTCTCGGCGAATTTGACGCCCTATGGGACACGTCGCCCGACGCTCGGGAACTGTTTCTGTCTAAGTTCAACCCGGCGCTGGCCGTCCGCTCCGAATTCATGCCAGGCGTCGGGCACTGCATCGATCATCACCGGGCCGGCGCCGCAATGCATTACACCCAGCTAGCCTTCGCCCATCAGTGCATGGTCTATCAAACGGCGGCCCACCAGCTCTGACGCAGGGCCTTGGAGTCCAAACCTCACCGCCTTCCCGCGTTCGACGCCGAGGATTTCGCGAGGATCAACCGCGACAACGCCATCAAGCTCTCCCCCGATTCGGCTAGTTGCCCTTCGGCGGCACCAACATCGACTGCCAAGTCTGGTGCTTCGGCGCGGTTTGGGACAAATTGGACTGGTTGTACACGCGCCCGTCGGGGCCGACGTAGTTGCCGGTTGACGGGTCGTACTCGGCTGGGGCGATCGGTGGGGGGTCCTTCGCGGCTGCTGGCGCGCCGGGCGGCGGCGCTGCCCCCGGCGGCAGCTGCGGGACGTCTTGACCCGACAGGGTGGCGTTGGGGTCGCCTTTCCAGGCGTAGCCGTCGTTAAGGGGCACATACTTCTCATTGCTCTCGCACATCTTCACCGTCGGGGCGCGCTTGCCGGGAACGGTCAGACACGGGTAGTTGCGGGCACCCCGAATGTTGAACGGCGAATCCTGTGGCACCCGGCAATATAGGTCGCCGGGCGGGCGGTCGGGGTAGTCCTCAAAGGAGACCGCGCGCCGCTGCTGAGGAGGCAGAAACCCGGTGGCGCACGTCGGCGGTAGGTTCAAGTTGAGGTGGAAATCCAGGTACAAGCCTCGGTAACCCTGTTTGCTGTTCAGGTTGCCCATCTGGGTGCCCTGCTCGACGGCGACGGCCTGTGGAAGCAATACCAACAGCTGCTCGAGGGCGGGCTGGTAGGTGAGGGCAACTTGGCCGATGCTGGCCAGGTTGGCCAGCAGCAGCGGCAGAGTGGGCTGCAGCCGCTGGAACAGTTGGCGGCCCTGGTCTGCGGCGGCGGCGCCGTTGTGCAGAATCCCGGCGACCGCAGCATCGTGGGATCGCAGCTGGCCGGTGATGGTGGCCAGGTGCGCCGCCCACGCCTGGATGGCATCCGGGGTCGTCGCTTGTGAGTCCAGCACCGGCGCCGATCTGTCGATCAGTGTCACCAGCGAGTCGAGGTTGGTGTCGGCGTCCACGGCAAGTTGGGTGGCTCCCTTCACCAGCCGCGACAGGTCGGAGCCCAAACCACCGACAGCGGTGTAGCTTTCGTCGATGGCCGTCTTCAAATTGCCCCGGGGGATGGCCGCCAGACCGCGGTTCGTGGCATTGAGCAGCGAGTCGAAATCCGGTGGGGCCGAGGTGTCGCCGACGGCGATGACGTCACCATCCTTCAGCGGCGCCGCACTGCCGGTGCGTGGCAACAGCTCGACGAATTGCTCGCCGATCGCCGATTGGCTGTGGATCTCGGCGCGCAGATCCGAGGGAATGCTGACGTCCGACCGCAGGGAAAGCACCGCCCGCGCCCCGGTTCGGGTCAGGTCCACGCTTTCGACCTCACCGACCTGTGTGCCGCGATAGGTGACATTGGCCTTCGGATACAGTCCGGCGGCCTGGTGCAACTCAAGGGTGACGGTGTATCGGCCGATGCCGAACAGCAATACCGGCGCGTCGATGTAGCGGAAGAGCATCACGGCGCCGGCCGTCACCGCGATCACCATGAACAGCGCCAACTGCACCTTAATGCGCCGGTCCAGCCGCACGTCAACGTCCCTGATCTGTGTGGTACGGGATCGCCAGTGGGTTCCCGGATGTGACGGGGCTGGGCAATTGACCGATGGTGCGGCCCCACTGCAGCTCCAGCTCGGTCAAGTTGCCTTCCCACCTGGTCCCGGTGAAGAACGCCGTGTCGAGGCGGCTCAACGTCAAGTCGAGGACCAGGGTGATGTTCACCGCGTCGCCGCGGACGAATTTGGTGATGTTCTCCTTCGGGAAGGGGTAGGTGGCCAGCAAGCTCAGCGAGCGGGTCAGGGCCGGCCCGGCGTTGGCGAGGGAATCAAACACGGGCCCAATGTTTTTGAGCTCCTGAACCAGAGCGTCCTTGGTTTGGTTGGCCGAGTCGGCGGCAAGCGCGCTGAACTTGCCGAGTCTGTCGAACGCGGTGACGAGATTGTCTCGTTGCTCCGTGAGCACGGCCAGCGCATCGGGGATGGTGCGCAAGGCGGTATCCAGCACCGGGGTCTGTTGGGCGAATTGACCGGCGAGGTCGTTGATGCTCTGGGTGGCCGCGAGCAGGCCTTCTTTTTGTTCGTTGAGGTGGCCGATGAATTCGTCGAGCCGCTTAATCAGGTTGCGCAGGTCGTTTTCCCGCCCGGCGAACGCCGTGCTGAACGCCTTGGTGATGTCCTGAATCTGGCCCAGGCCAGCGCCGTTGAGCACCATCGACGCGACCGACAAAGTCTGCTCCGTGGTGGGGTAGGCGCCCGCCCGCGACAGTGGAATCAACGACCCGTTCTGCAGACGCCCGCGCGGCGGCTGATCGGTGGGCGGGGCCAACTCGACGTGCAGGGTTCCCAGCAGACTGGTTTGCCCGATCTTAACGCTGGCATTGGCGGGAAGATCGACATCGCCGTTGAGCCGCATGGTGATCAGCGCGTGCCAGGCCTGCCGCTCGATTTTTGTAACCGCGCCGACTGTCACATCCCCGACCCGCACTCGCGAGTTGGGTTCGATGTTGGTGACATCCGGTAGCTGTGCCTGCACCTGGTAGGACCCCGGCCCGTTGCCTTCGGTGCCCGGCAGCGGTAATGAGTTCACGCCACGCCATTCACATCCCGTGAGGCCGGCCAGCGCTACCGCAAGTACCAGGCCGGTACCACTGCGGCGCAGTATGTTTCGCATCATTGGCCACCGCGCGGGGGCATCATCATGCCCGACAGACCCGCGGCCGGATTTGTCGCGACCGACGCTTCAGCCGCGGGCGACGGGGCGCTCACCGGCGGCGGGGGCGAGTCGGGTGGCGGCGCACTCGGCGGGGGCGCCGGGCGGTAGTCCGGTCGCATCCAGTCCTCGCTGTAGGTGACCTCGTTGGGCCGGGCCGCAGCGTTCACGAACGGATTGACCCCTATCGGAAGGGAGTTGTACTGGCGGTTCTTGATGATCGGCGCCAAATACTGCACGCAAAGCTTTGCTGCTTGCTGGCTGTTGAGCCGTGAAGCGGCCTGAATTGCACCGCATAGGAAGGTGATCGGATTGGCGAAGTTGTTCAGCCCGAGCATCCCGGTGATCGAGCCGTGGGCCGGCTCATAGATGTTGACGAAGTTCTGTAACGCGTTGGGCATCACATGCAGGGTCTGTTTGATGTCGTCGAGGCTGTCAACGAGCGCCTTTGAGAACGACGTCAATCTGTCCGACGTGTCGCCCAGAGCGTCGCGGTTGTCAGCGACGAATCCGGTCACGTCCTTTACGGCGGCGTTGAAGTCGTCCACCGCGTGCGCAACCTCGTCGGGATCGTTGGCCAGCAGCGACGTCACCGCGGCGAGATTGGTGTTGAGTTGCGCCATCAGATCGGCGCTGTCATGAAGGGCCGCAACCAGAGTCGATAGGTTCTTGACCGAGGCGAAGATGTCCGTGCTGTGATCGCCGAGCGCCGATACCGCCTGAGACAACTTGATGACCGTGTCACGGATCTTGGCGCCCTGTCCACGCAGATTATCGGCGGCGGTATTGATGGTGGCACCCAGCGGGCTGACTTCACCGGGCTCAGTCGGCTGCAGGCTTTCGGTGAGTTTCTCCAGCTGCTTGCGGAAGTCGTCGAACTCCACCGGCACTGCGGTGCGACTCTCCGGGATCACCGCTCCGTTCGCCAGCGTCGGGCCGCCGGTATAGGCAGGGGTCAGCTGCACGGCCCGCGATGTGATCAACTTCGGGGACACGATGACCGCGTTGACGTTCGCGGGCACCCGGTATTTGGCGTTGACGGAGAAGGTGACTTTGGCCCGCTGCGGCTGGGGCTCGATCGTGTCGATCCGCCCCACCTTCACGCCGAGGATGACGACATCGTCCCCGGCGTAGATCGCGTTGCTGTTGTCGAAGTAGGCGACGACGGAGATCTCGTTGATCCTCGATTGGGACCGCGCTAGCGCAGCACCGCCGCCCAGCAGCACGAGCACCAGCGCGATCGCCAGCACAGACCTAGCCCTGCGCGGGGTCACCGGCCCCGCCCCCCAGGCACCTCGCCCGGTGCGGGCACGTTTACCGGTGTGGGTGTGGGTGTGGCGGGCGGCCCGGGCAGCGGCGGGCCTGGGGGTGGGCCGCCCGGCGGCGGCGCCGGCAACGGCGGGCGGAACGGGTAGCGCGGATCACCCGGCACTCCGGTGATCGCGTCCGGCAGATTGAGCTTCGGTTGGCCACCCTGCCCGGTGCGCGGATACGGCACCGGCAACGGGGGGGTACCCCGCTGGCCGGTCTGCGGATCGGTGCGCTGCGACGGCAACAGCACATTCGGGTCCAGACCCAGATCGGAAAACGCCGCATCGACGAACGGTTGCACGAATTGGCCGGGCAACAGGTTAGGAACGTAGGCCTGGAAGAACGGGCCCGACGACACCGACTCACCCAGTGAGATTGCGTATGAGTTGAGCAGTTTGATCGACTTCTGGATGCGCTCCTTACGGTTGTCGACGATCGTCAGGACCCCGTTCAGCTTGTCCAGCGCTGGTCGCAATTGCGCACGATTGTCAGCGACGAATCCGGATAGCTCCTTGGACAACGCGGAGATGCCGCCGGAGACATCATCCAACGCCGCGCTCTGGGTTTGCAGTTGCGCCAGAAATGCGTTGGTATTGACGACCAGGTCGACAATCTGATCGCTGCGCTGGGCCAGCACGCCGGTGACCTTTTTGGTGTTGGCAAGCAAATTGCGCAACTCGGCGTCGCGATCGTTGAGTATTTGCGAGAACCGGGCCACCCCTTCGACAGCCAACTTGAAATCCGGTGGGGTGTCCTGAAATGTCTGCGCGAGCGTCGACAGTGACTGGTTCACCTGATCGGTGTTGAGTCCGTGAATGGTTTCGGCCAGATCGCCCAAAGCGTCGGGCAACTGGTAGGCCGGAGTGGTGCGGTCCACCGGAATGGGGCCCCGGAGTTCACCGTCGCCGCGCGGCGTGATCTCCAGTACCTTCACGCCGAGCAGGCTTTTCGCCTTGATTGCGGCCTCCGTGCGATCACCGAGGTGCACGTCCTTGCTGACGTCAAACTTGACCAGCACGCGGTCGCCGTCGAGTTCCACTGCGCTCACCGCGCCGACCTGAAAACCCGACACCTGCACCCGCGCACCGGAATCCAGCCCGCTGGACTCTACGAAGTAAGCGGAATACTCATGCTTGTGCGCGGTGAAGATCGGCAGCTTCTGGTATTGCAGTGCAGCCAGCACAATCCCGGCGGTGGCAACCATCCCGATCACGCCGATGACGGTGAGGTTGCGTTCGGAGAACGGCTTCATCTGGGCGTACACCGCCCAGTGCTCTGGCCGGCGAGCTTCACATACACCGGTTGGCCACCCTTGCCGTTGAGTTTCAGCACCGCATCGCACAGATAGAAGGTGAAGAAGTCGCCGTACATCCCTTGCCGGGACAACGCCTGATACGCGTCAGGCAGCGTGTTGAGCAGGTCGTCGACGTAGTCGTGGTCGGCCAACACGATGCTGTTGGTGCGATCGGATTGGGCGACGGTGTTCGCAAACGGCGGCCGGGCCTGCTTCAGTAGGTCGGCCACGGTGCGCGCTGCGGCATCGCCGTACGCGACGGCGTTGGTGATGTCGCTTTTGTGCGCGGCCAGGCGCCGCGTGAGTTCGGCCAACGAGGCGACCGTCTTATCCACCTGGCTGCTTTGCTTGCCGAGTGAGCCCAACACCTTATTGAGGTTGACGATCACCTGCCCGATCACCGCCTCGCGGTCGGCGAGGGTGTCGGTCACCGCGGCTGTTTGCGCCAGAAAGGAACCGACCGCCGCGCCCTGACCCTGAAACGCCGCAATGAGCTGCCCGGTTAAAGCGTTGACCTGCAAGGGGTCCAGCGCCCGAAACAGCGGCCGGAAGCCACCGATCAAAGCATCAAGGTCCAGCGCCGGCGCAGTTCTGTCCACCGGGATGGTTTGGCCCGCAGTCAGGCGCGCCGTGGCCCCGGGCCCGTCTTGGAGCTCCATGTAGCGATCGCCGATGACATTGTCGTAGCGAATGAGCGCCTTGCTGCCCCCGGTCAGCACCACCGCGTCATCGATGGAGAACCGCACGACCACGATGTTGTCGCGCCGTATCGAGATGTGTTTGACCTGGCCGACTTCCACACCGGCGATACGTACGAAGTTGCCCGCTTTCAGCCCGCTGATGTTAGTGAACTCGGCGTTGTAGGCCTGTTCCGGCTGAAACCGCAACTGGCCGAATACAGCAAAGAGACCAAACATCACGATGCTGCAGACCACGACGAAGATTGTCAGGCGCCACAACGCGCCAATGGTGTTGTCCCTCATCGGCGCTGCGTCTCTGGATAGTTGTTGACAGTCATGGCGAGGGCCCGGCCGGGACTGAGGGTGGCGCGGGCGGTGGCGCCCCGGGCGGGGGCGGGTAGAGCGGTGTGCCGTCCGCGCCGTACAGCGGCGCCCCGTAGGGGGGCGCGCCCAGGTAAGGAACCGGTCCGATCGCCGGGGGCCCGACTCCATGGAAGCTCGGGGGTTGGGGCACACCACGCGTTTCCGGGAGAAAGTTCACCCACCAGGGGTGTCCGATGCCGGGGTTGGTCCGGATGTCCACTCCAGTGCCCCAGCCAGTGTTGGTGACCAATTGGCGTAGTGGAAAGTTCTTGGAGACATCGGGCAGCGAACCGCAGCCGGGTTTGCCGCCGGGACCGCCCTTGGCGGCCACGATCGGCAGGTTGTCGGGATACCGATACAAGTCGGCGCCGAACATAAAGGCGTCATCGATAACGATGGTTCGGCCATTGCCGCCGGCAGCGTCATAGGCGCCGTTATCCAGCGACCATTTCGCACCCATCAACAGACACGTAAATTCGGGATTGTATTTCGACAGCAAATCGGTCGTCGGCTTAAGTACGTTGGTCGCCTTGACCAGATTGGCCCGGCTCGGGACGAGCAGGTCGATCCCGGATTGCGAGAGACCAATCGTGTTTAGCAGCAACGCATCCAGATCGGCGGAGTGCGCAGTGACCGTCGCGCTGCTCACGCTGGCCGCGTCGAAGGTGCTCAGAATGCTATGCGCGGCAACGCTATAAGCGTCGCCAGCGCCCTGCAGCGACCGCCAGTCGTGCTGCACGGTTCCCATCCGAGGGTTCAGTGCCGCCAGCACATCGTTGGCGGCGGTGGTGGCCTCCCCGATCCGTTGCCCCCGACCGCGTACCGAGTCAGCGAAAGCCGTTAACACCGCATTCAATTTGGGCGGGTCGACCTGATGCAGAACGTCAACAAGGCTCTGAAAGACCGTGTTGACCTCGGTGCTGACGTTCCGGGATACCAGCACCGCGCCGGCGGAAATGTGCTGAGGACTCGGATCTTCGGGGTAGGTCAGATCGACGTACTTGGCGCCAAAGGCGGTGCTAGCACGGATCTGCGCCCCCGCGTTGGCAGGGATGTAACCGATCTGGTCGGGAAACAACTCCAGGTGCAGGCGGGCCAGGTTGCGGCCGCCGTCGACACCGGAGACGCGACCTACCTGCACACCGCGCATCTTGACCTTGGCGCCTGATTCCATCACCAGCCCGGCGCGCTCGGATGTGACTGTGACGGGCACATACGTCGTCAAGGTGCCCGCGAATGTGGCCGAACAGAGCCACATCGCTCCGCCCACGACAACCACCAGAACCGCGGTCCACCACGCCGGGTGGATTCGGTAGCGCTCTGTGGTCAAGTCCATAGGGCTAGCCGGATAGGTGGAAATTGCCGGTCTGGCCATAGATGGCAAGGGACAGAAACACAATCAACGCCGACGAAGACACCAAAGACGTGCGCACCGCGCGACCCACAGCCTCGCCCACACCGGCCGGGCCACCGGCCGCGGTGAACCCGTAATAGGTATGGACGAGCATGATGATGAGGGCCATCGCGACAGCCAACACGAATGACCAGACCAGATCCATGGGATACAAGAACGTGTTGAAGTAGTGGTCGTACACGCCGGCGGACTGGCCGTAAATGACAGTCGTGGACAGCTTTGCCGACAAGAACGCGGAGATCGCCGCAACGCAGTACAGCGGTACCACGACAAGGACTCCGGCGACCACCCTGGTCGATGCGAGGTAGGCGATCGTGCGGATACCCATCACTTCCAGGGCGTCGATTTCCTCGTTGATACGCATCGCACCCAATTGCGCGGTCGCCCCGGCGCCGATCGTGGCGGCCAGCGCTACCCCCGCCGTCAACGGGGCGGCCAACCGGACGTTGAAGTACGCCGATGCGAACCCGGTCAGTGCCTCGACGCCGATATCGGACAATTGGTTGTAGCCGGCCACCGACACCAGTGCCCCAGTCGTCATGGTCAGGAACCCGACAATTGCCACCGTCCCGCCGATCACCGCAAGCGCCCCGGTACCCAGGCCCATTTGCGCAATCAGGCGAACCAACTCGGATCTGTACGACCGGAACACATCGCCGATGTAGCGCAGCGTCTTGGCGTAGAACAGGGTTTGGAGGCCGACCCTGGTCCAGCCGGTACCCCACCGTTTCAGCGCAGCCGACGAGCGAGGCAGCCGCGCCCCCGCGACAGTCACACCACCACCTTCACGCCGACCGCGGTGGCAACGATATTGATCGCGAACAGCGCCACGAAGGTGTAGACCACGGTTTCGTTGACCGCGTTGCCGACACCGGCCGGGCCGCCCTCGACCGAAATCCCCTTGTAGCAAGCGATCAACCCGGCCGCCAGCCCGAACAACGCGGCTTTGATCACCGCCACCACCACATCAGCCGCGTGGGTGAGTACGGTCATCCCCGCTCCGTACGCCCCTGGTGTCACGTGCTGCACGAGCACCGAAAAGAAGAAGCCGCCCACCAACCCGACCACGATCACGACCGCCGAGAGCAGTATTGCGACCAACGTAGCGGCCAGCACTCGCGGCACGACGAGCGCCTGAATCGGGTTGATGCCCATAACGCGCATGGCGTCGACTTCTTCCCGGATCGTCCTTGCCCCGAGGTCGGCGCACATCGCGGTCGCGCCCGCACCGGCGACCACCAACACCGTCACGATCGGACCGATCTGGGTCACCGTGGCGAAGGCCGCGGTCGTACCGCTGAAATCTGCCGCTCCAAACTCCAGCAGGAGGATGTTGAACGTGAAGACGACCAGCACCGAATACGGGATGGCAAGCATCACCGTCGGCAGCAGCGACACCCGCGCCACGAACCAGGCCTGGCGCACGAACTCACGCCAGGCGAACGGTCGTCGTGGCAGCAGGACCAAGACATCGAGGCCCATCGCGAAAAGGCCACCCACGGCCGCAGCCGGCTTCCATGCCGGCACTGACACAGTCACGCCGAGTTTCCTAGGACACCCGTGCGAGCCGCGACTGGAGTCTGACGTGATACCACCTGCCCCTCGGTGGTCACGGATCGCTCCCAGTGCCCGAGGCCGTCGACCGCAAAAAAACACCCCCACTCGGGCATGTGGCGAACCCCTCCTACCTAATTCACCATGCTCAATCAGCGTGGTCTCAGTAGTCTGTGGCGATTCGCCGTCGTGTGTCAATAGATCCAGCATATTGAACATGGTGAATTTGTGGGCGCCCTGGGCGGGCCCTGCGATACTGCGAAGATGATGTGCGACGAATTCGCGGCGACTCAGGTGGTGCTTAGGGAGCGCGAAGCGCGTGACCGTTGCTGGTGGGCTGAAATGGCGGATTGCTTTCACGACGAGTCCACTGTCACGATCAGCTGGTTTCAGGGTTCGGGCGCCGATTTCGTTGCGCAGTCCAAGGCGATGACCGAGCGCGGCGTGTCGTCGTGTCATCGGCTGGGGCCTCCGACCGTCCGGATCCACTCCGACCGCGGTGTGGTGATCCTGCCCGCGGTCGTCGAAACCTATCCGAGCGTCGATGGTGTGGCCTGCGCGTTGAACGCATATTGCCGGCTCCTCTACCGCGTAATGAAGACAGGTGGCGTGTGGAGGGTCTCGGCAATAGAGGTCGTCTACGAGCGCGACGACCTTCGCCCGCTGGGACCCGGGGCGCGCATCGCCGTCGATGATGCGGAGCTGGCCGGCCTGCGTGCTCCGTATCGGTTCGTGGCGTGGACGATGGGCAAGGCGGGTTTCAGCATCAGCCAGGAGCTTCCGGGCGACGATCGCCCGGCCGCGGTCGACGCACTACATGTCGACGCTTTCAAGTGGGCTGGGATTCCGTGGCCTGGCGACCGCCCGACCCCGCCCGCGTCGCACTCCTCCTAATCGCTGTATCCGACAGCGCAGTGCCCGGTGGCCTGCCCACGGAATATGCGATAGCTGGCAGTCAATGCCTTGAGAAGGGACACCCCAGGGCCCAGCCCGCAGTCACGAAGCACACTGCTTCTTTGGCGCTGGTCAGCGTCTCTTCTCGATGCCCGAGGAGCCAAATCCGCTAGACTATATTATTTATGAGCCTTGAACAGAGTCCGACGACGGTGCTGGCCCCCAGAAGCCGGCTACGTTCGGTCGCCGGACCCGAGTCCGCGGTGGACCGGGTCACCGCCGAAATCCGCCGGGGCGTTCTCAACGGCACACTCGCGGCCGGATCGAGTTTCTCGATCGCGGATCTCAGCGCCCAGCTGGGGGTCAGCCACATACCCGTCCGCGAGTCGCTGCGCCGGCTGGAAGCGCAAGGTCTCGTCGAATTGCGGCCAGGCCGCAGCGCGATGGTGAACCCACTGGACCGTGACGAACTGCGCGCCATTTACCGCCTCCGTCAGGACATCGAGCCAAGCGTTGCGGCCCGGGCATGCCCGCTGTTGACAGACGACGACCTGCAAAAGGCCGAACGCCTACTCGCTGAACACATCCGGGGCGATCGCGATACCGATACGCTGTGGGAAGTGCACCGCGAGTTCCATCTGGCGCTACTTCGACCCGCATTGACATCTTGGGACCTCCGCATTTTGGATCAACTCTGGCATGCCAGCGATCGCTACACCCGCGTGCTGTTCGAGAGCTACGAACTCGACGACGACGAGCGGAAACGCCGCGAAGTCGCGCACCGAGTCATCATCGACGCCGCTCGGTCACGATCCGGCCTGGAACTCAAGCGGGCGATCACCGAGCATCTGGTCGAGAACGAAGTCGCCTGCTTGGAGTGGCTGGCGGCACTGGGGACGAGTGACTGACATCGCCAGGCCCATTGCAGGCTCAGACTAGCCGCGTCACGAACTAGACCAACTTAAAACCTCGGGATCGACTTCGCCCGGCGATGAATATATCGTAGCGAGTGTGGTGAAAGCCAGCGGTCTCTGACGAAACTGCTGCGCTGCTTGCCCGACCAAATGGAGGAATTGACAGTGCTGTCGACAGCTCAGTTCGCGGAGGCCGCCCGCTAATGAGGTTCGCCAACATCGACGAACGCGCCTGCATCGCGATAGGTGCCCAGTACTTCGACATCGCCGAGGCAAGCGGCGGCCGCTTCAGCGGCGATGTGCAGGCAACGTACGCAAGCTGGCCTGACCTTATCGACTGGTACGCATCGGATTTCGACCCCAAAGGTCTCACCCCGGTCGAGGGGCGACTGGGCGCGCCGGCGCCGGCGCCTTCACAAGCGTTCGGTATCGGCGTGAATTACGCCGATCATGCCCAGGAGGCCGCCTTTGCGCTTCCCAAAGCGCCGCTTGTCTTCCCGAAATTCGCATCGTGCATTGTTTCCCCCGAGCAGCGGCTGCCGCTCGACGCCGACACCGTCGACTGGGAGGTCGAGCTGGTGGTGGTCATCGGGCGAACGGCCCGCCGCGTCAGCAAAAAGGACGCGTGGAGCTACGTCGCCGGGTTGACAGTGGGCCAAGACATCAGCGACCGGGCGCTGCAGTTCTCCGATCCGGCCAACCCCCAGTTCGGGCTCGCAAAATCCAAGTTCGGATACGGTCCGATCGGACCCGTGATCGTCACACCCGACGAATTCGACGATCCCGACAACTTGGCGATTAGTTGCTCTCTCAATGGCGAACTGGTGCAGCAATCGAACACCAGCAAACTGATTTTCAATGTGGCGGCCTTGGTGTCGTATCTGTCTACGGTGGTCACCCTGCGCCCCGGCGATCTGATCTTCACCGGCACGCCGTCGGGAGTGGGGATGGCTCGCACTCCCCCTCGCTACCTGGTCGTCGGCGACGCCTTGGTGAGCTCCATCGAGGGGATCGGCAGCATCGTCACGACCACGACGCGAGACGACGCCACGTGATGAATCGCCAACCTGCGGCGTCCCCGCCAACACCTATCGGACATCACGACGCGCTCGAGGAGGTCGCCCAGCAGGTGCTGTGGCTCTCCACCGCCATCATTCATCACGCAAACCGCGTGCGGCCCAACCCAACTGGGCTAAAGGTCGGTGGCCACCAGGCCTCCTGCGCGTCGATGGTCTCGATCATGACGTCGCTGTGGTTTGAACAACTTCAAGCAGGCGACCGCGTTTCGGTGAAACCCCACGCATCGCCGGTGCTGCATGCGATCAACTACCTGCTGGGCACGCTCGATGAGAAGTACCTGACCACGCTGCGGGAATTCGGCGGTCTGCAGAGCTACCCCAGCCGGTCGAAGGATCCCGACCCGGTGGATTACTCGACGGGGTCGGTGGGTATTGGTGCTACCGCACCGATCTGGGGGGCAATCGCCCGGCGCTACGTTGACACCACGTTCGGTAGCACCGGCACCGGGCGACAGTACTCCCTGGTGGGTGACGCCGAGCTGGACGAAGGCGCGGTGTGGGAAGCCATCCTGGACCCATCGGTGCAGGAGCTCGGCGAAATCGTGTGGATCGTCGATATGAACCGCCAGTCGCTGGACCGAGTGGTGCCCAATATCGCTGCCGGCCGGCTCGAAACGATGTTCTCGGCCGCGGGTTGGCAGGTAATCACCGTGCGGTTCGGAAGACTTCTCGAGGAGCTGTTTGCCCGCCTGGGCGGAGACGCGCTGCGGCGCCGGATCCTGGAGATGCCCAACCCCGAGTATCAGCGCCTGCTTCGGTGCAATGCCGAAGGCCTGCGGGCACGCCTGCCCGGGGACGGCCCCGACGCCGGAGCGGTCAGTCAATTAATCGCCAAACTAGATGACCAGACGCTGGTTCGGGCGATCAGCAATCTCGGTGGCCACGACTTGGACAGTCTGCGCTCGGCGTATGCCCAGATTGACGACACCCGCCCGACGATCATCATCGCCTACACCATCAAGGGTTACGGGCTACCCACACAAGGACATCCGCAGAACCACTCCTCCCTGCTGACGGACGAACAGTTCGCTGATTTCTCGGTCACCCTGGCCAAGGAACCGAGTCGGCCTTGGTCTCGATTCGACATCTCCACCGCGCCAGGCAAGTTATGTCATATCACCGCCGAGCGCCTGGTCCGGGTCGAGCAAGCCAGCGCGCCTACTCCCGTCGTGCCCATCGATCTGGGCCGCACGCCACCAGCTGTCTCGACCACGCAGGCGGCACTGGGCCGGGCACTGCTGGATCTCACCCGCGAAGCACCGGAGGTGGCCAAGCGCGTCGTGACCGTCAGCCCAGATGTCAGCTCTACCACCAATCTCGCCGGCTGGCTCAACAAGGTCGGGGTCTGGTCGCCTGACGAACGGCGCAACTGGTTCGATGACGACAGCGAGACCATCATGCATTGGCGCGAAAAGCCAACCGGCCAGCACATGGAGCTGGGAATCGCCGAAACCAACCTGGTGGGACTCATTGGCGAACTCGGCGCCACGTGGAGCCGGTGGGGTCAGCCGCTGTATCCGATTGGCGTGCTCTACGATCCGTTCGTCGAGAGGGCCCTGGAACCGTGGTCTTACGGAATTTACGCTGGTGGCCAATCGATTCTGGTGGGCACCCCGTCCGGAGTGACCCTGGCCGCCGAGGGCGGCGCACATCAGTCGATCAAGACTCCCTCGATAGGCCTGGAGCAGCCCGGATGCATAAGCTATGAGCCGGCTTTCGCCATCGAGGTTGAATGGACGCTGCTCAGCTGTATCTCGCGACTCGGCCGGCCTGACGGAGGATCGTCTTATCTTCGGCTATCCACTCGCCCCGTCCAGCAAGAGCTGGCTGCGGTTCCCACGGACAGCGCAGCGCGGGAACGGCGTCGCCGCCACGTCGTGGCCGGGGCTTACACTCTGCGGTCCTGTTCGGAACCCGCCGTCGCCGTTGTTGCAGTCGGTGCGCTGGTCACCGAGGCGCTCGAGGCCGCAGATCGTCTGGCCCAGATCGGGATTCCTGCGGAAGTGATATGCGTGACCAGCCCTGGGTTGTTGTTTGAGGCCAGCCAAGCGCGACAGGGTCTGGGCGATGCGCCGTCCTGGATCCTTGATCAAGTCTTCCCAGCCAGCCGCGCCGCCCCGATGGTCACTGTGCTCGATGGTCATCCCCACGCCTTGGCCTTCTTGGCGACCATCAACCATGTTCGGTCGAAATCTTTGGGCGTCAGTCGATTCGGGCAGGTCGGATCACTGGAAGCAGTGTACCGCTACCACGGTATCGATACCGACAGCATCGTGGGCGCCGCGCTGGATCTGGTGAATTGAACGGAGATTCGATCCCGAATGCGTATCGCCCACTCAAACCCCCACTGTCACCGACGTCGCGGCCGAAGTGAACGCCTAGCGTGTCGACCATCGCCATTGTTATGCACGACGCAACCACACTTCAGGAGCCCAAAGTGATCCTCGTGACCGCCGCCAATGGCAACCAAGGCAAGCGATTGATTCCTAAGCTGATTGGTGCGGAATTGCCAGTGAGAGCATGTGTTTCGACGCAGGCCTCCGCGGACCATCTGCAGCAGCTGGGCGTCACGGAGGTGGTAGTCGGAGATATCTGTGACCCGTCGGTGGCGTCGGATGCTGTGCGTGGAGTGGACAAGATTTACCACGTGGGTCCCACCGCGCATCCCAACGAGCACCAGATGGGACTTTCGCTGGTGGATGCTGCCCGGACAGCGGGGGTACGACACTTCGTACTCAGTTCGGTGCTACACGCGATCGTGACCGACCTGGTGCAGCACCAAATCAAACGCGATATCGAAGAATATCTGGTGTCCTCCGGGCTGGGATTCACGATTCTGCAGCCTACGAATTACATGCTGCCCCTGAAGCTTCGGCGTGTGTTCACCGAGGGAATCTTCGAGATGAACTGGGCGCTGGACCGTTACCAATCCCTGGTCGATCTTGGGGACGTCACCGAGGTCGCTTGCGCGGTGCTCAGCGACAGCGCCAGGCATGACGGGGCGACCTACGAACTAGTGAGCCCCGGTCGCTACAACGCCCACGATTTAGGCGAGATCATCGCCGGTGTGCTGGGACGCACAATCGAGGTACGCCAAGTCAATGTCGACGACTACATGGAGGCTTGGTTCGGCAAGGACCTCGACTCCGAGAAGTACCAGCATCAAAGGAACGTCATGCACGCCATCTCCTCGTACTACAGCCACCACGACTTTGTCGGGAACGCCAACGTATTGACGTGGTTGCTCGGTCGTGCCCCAACGACATTCGCAGAGTTCGTGAGTGAACAGCGAGACGCGCTCAGCGGGGTCGCGCAGACCTAGCGCCATCCAGTTCACCAAGCGATTAGCCGATCCACCGAAAGGAAACAGATGAGGCTCGACGGAAACACGATCCTGATCACCGGCGGCAGCAGTGGTATCGGGCGGGGCCTGGCCGAGCAGTTCCATCGTCGCGGAAACCAGGTCATCATCGCCGGGCGCCGGGCGTCGGCCCTCAACGAGGTGGTGGACGCCAATCCGGGTATGCAAGCGGTGCTTCTCGACGTCTCCGAGCCGGAGAGCATCCGCAAGGTCGCCGCTGAAGTGATCTCGAAGTATCCGGCGCTGAATGTGGTCGTCAACAACGCCGGCGTCCAATTCGTCGATGATGTCGGCCAGCCGCTCGACGAAGAGCTGGTTACCTCCACCCTTGCGACGAACTTGCTCGGCCCCTTGTGGCTGAACTCGGCACTGATCGCTCACCTGCGCCGGCAACCAGTCGCGACCATCATCAACGTCACCTCGATGTTGGGTTATGCGCCATTGGCGACCACGGCGCTCTACTCACTCAGCAAGGCCGCGCTGCGGTCATACACCTTGTCGCTGCGCTACCAACTGCGCGACTCCTCAGTCACGGTGGTGGACCTATCACCGCCCTACGTCGAGAGCAATTTGATGGAGAGAAACCGCACCGACCCGCGGGCAATGCCGCTCAAGGACTATCTCGACGAGGTCATGCCCCTGCTCGCCACCGACACACCCGAGGTACTCGTCGAGCGCGCCAAGATCCGCGCCGATGCGCAGCGTCCTAACGAAGTGATCATCACGCACGAGTTCAACGACATCTTTCATAGCGTCTGAGTAACGTCAAGCACTGGCCTTCACCCGGACCTTGAGTGCAGCCAGCTGCGCGGCGGAGTAGTAAGTGCCCGCCCTGACCACGGCGTTGATCCGGTGCAGGTTTTCGACGTCATCGAGAGGGTTCGCATCCAGTACCACCAGGTCGGCGTTGCGCCCGGGCTCGACCGTACCCATGGTGTCCTCTCGCCCCAAATATTGCGCGGGATTGATGGTCGTCATCTGGAGGATCTTCAACGGTGAGAACCCCGCCTTCGCCAGTTCGGCAAACTCCTGACGCAAGGTCAAGCCGGGCGCCATCATGGATCCGCCATCCGTCCCGGTCATCATCCGAACCCCATTGTCGGCGAAGAGTTTTGCCAGACTGAGCTGTCGCGGATAGAGATCTCGGTAAGTCTTTTGCGCCTCTGCAGGGAGCGCCAGAAACTTCGTCGTCACCGTGCGCCATCTCTTAATATTCTTGGCCGGCAGATAGGCCATTGATTCGTCGCGTTCATATTCCGGTGCACCGGCGTACTGCATACTGCGCAACCGAACCAACGTCGGCACCTGCCACGTGCCGTGTTTGGCGAGTTCTGCCGCCACCGCGGCGGCCTTGTCCGCGCTGTAGCTGTCCAACGCGCGCTGAATCCGGGCGACGTCGATGGGATCGGAGAAAGCGGCGGGATTGACCAACAGACTCTGCATCCGCCAGGTGACGATGCGCTCTAGCAAGGGAATCTTGATGGGCGGCCCCTTGATTACCGGTCTCGCGTAGCCCTCCGAGCGCAACTCCTCGTCGATGGTGGAACACGCCGCCCACAACGGTGACCCTGGCCCGAGATGCTCGACGGACCGGAAGCCGGCCTCGGAAGCCGCCACTATGTCGACGCCCTCTTGCAGGTGACCAAGGATCGGAATCCCGACGGCAACGGCTTCTTCCACCGCCGCCATGAACACGTCGGGGCCCGCCATGACCATCTTCACGAAGTCGGCCCCCTGGTCGTGCTGGCGCCGGATCTCGGCGGCAACAGCCTTACTCGATCCGGAATTGAGCGGGGTGAGAACGGTTCCGGGTGTCTCAAGCAGAGCCGGCGCCGCCGGCCCGATCGGCAACGCGTTGTCGCGGCGTTTCTTCAGCAGCGCCGGCGAACCCGACATCTGGCGAAACCCGGTGACGCCCTCGGCGAGCATCAGCGCCAGGCTCGCCGACGGATCCGCGAGGTTCAACGCGTGGGAATGCATGTCGTTGTAGCCCGGCACTATGAATCTTCCCGCCGCATCGATGCGTTCCGTCGCCGGATCCTCGCGGGCAGCTTCGCTCGGGGATACCTCGACAATGCGGCCGTTTCGCATTCGGACACTGACGTTTACGGCGGTGCTGCCGTCACGGGGATCGACAATTGTGCCGCCGTCGAGAAGCAGCGTGCGGGTCGATCCGGAGTCGACCGCAACCTTGCGTTTGCTCTCGCCCGTGGCCCATTCCCAGTTCAGCGTCGCCCGGGTGAACAGGCGTGGACCTGACAAGGGCTGTTGGTAAGCACAGCAAGGACACCCGGCTGGCTGCATCTCTTGACCTACTCTCGTGTTTCGCTTGCCGACTTGACGCGCCGGCGGGTGGCATTTCGCCACTCAGACACGGCCGGAGACCGTTCGCATGAGCGCCTCCGGGTCGGATGTTTCTGTGCCGCGCCACGCGACGTGTTGGTCGGGCCTGACCAACGCCAACGGGGCCCCGAACAGCTGTTCGGTCAAGTGACAGTCCAGTTCGACGGCTGTCAGCGGAATTCGCAGGCTCGCAGCGGTTTCGACGAGTTGTCGCCCAGCCGGGAGGTTTAGCTGACCGATCAGACTGTACTCACTGCCCAACGTGTCGTAGAGCGAGCGATGATCGGCAAGCCACTTGTGCGGCAGTCTGTTACCGGGCGCGGCGCTCGGAACGTACATGCCGGGTTCGTGAGTCGCGGTGCCAAATTCCGTCACGGCGTTGTCACTGACCACTATTGGCGAATCGGCGTAGCAGGTTCCGAGCACCAGGTCCAGGCTGTGAAACTCCACGCGCTTGGCGCGCTGCGTAGCAGAGGCCACTATTGGTTGCGCGCTGGCGAATTCATCATCGCTACCCATCAGGCGCGGGTCGGCGAGCTCGGGGCCGAGGGTGGACATGTTCCTGGTGGCAACCGATATCGTCTCCATTGCGACCGGCCTGCGCTCGCGCTCATAACTGTCCAAAAGCGCCTTCGCACCCCACCCGTTGAGCACCGCGCCGAGTTTCCAACCGATGTTGACGGCATCACCGATGCCCGTGTTGAATCCGTGGCCTCCCCACGGAGGGTTCTGGTGTGCCGCGTCGCCCGCCAGGAACACTCGACCGGATCGGAACGTGTCGGATACCTGCATCCGCGCCCGCCACGGATCGGTGGCGAGCACCTCGATCGCGACCGGTTCGGTCTCGTCGCCAATCAGATTGTGTACCAAACGCGCTGGATCGACCGCACCTTCTTCGGCGCCAACGCCCATGATCACGCACCACCACTCGTCGACCAGATTCAGCCGACCCACCAGGCCCGGTTGGCCGGGGTTGAGCACCCAGTAATGCACGGCATCGCCCAAACGCATCCGGGCGGCCAGCGACTCGGCACGAAAGACGACGTTGAAATTCGGTCGCTCGTCGGCGCTACCTTCATATTTGGCTCCGATCGCCTCGCGCACCGCGCTGCGGGACCCGTCGCATCCGACCAGGAACTCGGAAAGAATCGTGATGAGGTTGCCGGACTCGTCGACGACGGTGGCGACGACCCCGCTGTCATCCTGGGTCAGGCCGACGAACCGGTGGCCAACGAGCAACTCCGCCTCGGCGAGTTCGCATACCCGGTCGCGCATGATGGACTCGATCAACGGCTGCGGAGCCTGCTGACCGCCTTCGGCCACCAAGTCGTCGTCTATGAGATCCAGCCCGAGGCAACGGTCGAAGCGCGTCACTTCACGACCCAAAAGAGTTGTGCAGAAGACGACTTCATCAGACCAGGACTGGGGTATCGGCGCACGCCGCCGGACGGTGCCCGCGATCCCCCAGCGGCGGAAGTGCTCCATCGTCCGCGTCGACGTCGTCTTTGCGCGCGGCCTCAGCCAGGACACGTCAGCGCGTGGTTCGATGACGATACAGGCGGTGCCATGTTGAGCGAGTTCGATCGCCGTGCCCAGGCCGACGGGGCCCCCACCGATCACCAGCACCGGCGTACGTCTGCGCCCGTCGGTGCTGGGGATCGGTTTCACCGTGTCGAGGTCCGCGAGCTGCTAGGCAGCACGGCACGACTCCCGTTCTTAGCGGGCGCCTTTCGATCCCCTGGCCCATTCGTCGCATCGGTGCGGTAGGCATCCAGCGCCATTCGCGCAGCCTCTTCGTTGCGGGCGAGATGGTCGTAGATGGCTTGCGCGGCGAGATCGGGGTCCCGCTTGCGAAAAGCGGCGATCAAATCCTCGTGGGCCTGTTCCCGTCGTTCGTGCTCATGTGGATCGAGGTCGAGCAGGCCGAACCCGATGCGCACATATCGTTCCCCCGCTCGCCAGAGCGTGGTGAGCACTCTGGTATCCCAACTGCTAGCCGCCGGCTCTAGCAGCGCGAGGTGAAACTGGAGATGACTGCTGTAAATGCCGTCCATGCCGAGGCTTTCATCGCCAAACTCAACTGCCTGCGCTTCCAGGCGATCGAGCTGATCAACCGTCAGCAACAAGCAGGACCGGCGGGCGAGCTCGGGCTCGAGAATTCGGCGCAGTCGGTAGATGGCGTGCAGATCGTCAAGATCGAGGGGAGCAACGAGCGCGCTACGTCCTGGTCGGATGACGACAAGTCCTTCTCCCTCAAGACTTCGTAACGCCTCGCGAACCGGGATGAAGCTCACGTCCAGCATCGTCGCGATCTCCCGTAGCGAAAATTCTTGACCAGGAGCCAACACACCGGACAGGATCGCCCGCCGCAGCTCCTCACTGACCTGGGCGACGACCGAGCGCGACGAGATCGGCCGTATATCGGCGTTGGAAGAGGTCAACAGCTGTCTCACTTCCTGATCACGAGCTCAGCGCTACCGTTCGAACGATAGCAACTATATATCGATTTGTCGCGGGTCCAGACGCTGGACGGGGCGCCTCCGGTCAGCTAAATGCCTAATCAAGGTCGGATATCTGTCCCTCTGGCACGAGCAAGCTGTGGCATCTTGCTGTTATCACATATCGCTGTTAGCTTGTGTCCTACGCCACAGTCGCGTATCGAGGTGTAGGGCGCCGGCAGATGTGAGGAGCAGCAGCCATGTCCGCGAGTCCAAAATTTGCCCACGTCGTCTTTCAGACCAGTCAACCGGAGCAGATGCGCAACTGGTACTGCACCGTACTGGACGGCCATGTCGTCTACCAGGACCAAGCCCTGTGTTTCATCACTTACGACGACGAGCACCATCGGGTGGCGTTGATGAGCCCCCCGGTCGAGTTAGAGCGCAAACATCCGACCACCGCCAGCGTTCATCACGTGGCCTACACCTTTGAGAACATCGATGCCCTGCTCGACCGCTATGTGCTACTTCGCGACCAGGAGATTACCCCAGCGGTGTGCATCGCCCACGGGGTGACGACATCGATCTATTACCAGGATCCCGACGGCAATTTCGTCGAGATGCAGATCGACAACTTCGCCACCCCTGCCGATGCCACCAATTACATGCGCGGTCCGGAATACGCGAACGACTCAGTCGGTCCAGCGTTCGATCCCGAAGCGATGCTTGCGGCCCGCCGCGGCGGTGCCAGCGTCGAGGAACTCATCGGCCGCGCATGGTCGCTGCAAGCCGGCTTGCCCGATCCGATGTCGATTCTCGTCGGCGCGTGAAGAACCCGACCCGCTCGATCCCTACCCTCGCCGAAATAGGCTGGGAGCCAACTTCGTTGGTCCGGGCGACATCGACGGTGGTCGATATCGTCGAAGGTAGACGCGCGATCGGAACGGCGGCCGCTGCCCCGGCGGAGAACTGACAGAACACACCAATCCGGCGACAGAGAGGCACGGGGAGATGACGACAGCGAGTGAAGTAATCGAATACTCCGAGATTCCGGCACGGGCGAAGAAGGTACTGGAGGGATTCCTGCCTCCCGAAGATAAGATCGCCGCCCGGGTCGCCGAATTGGGCCAGGTCCCCGCACGCCCATTCGACTCCGACGGCGATCAGGAAGTGCTGGACGGAGTGACATTCACACACCACTTCGTCGATGCGCCCGGTGACGAGGAGACCATCAGATTTCACTACGTTGAGGCCGGCCAGGGTGAGCCCATCGTGTTCCTGCACGGAATTCCCGACTCGTGGTTTCAGTGGCATCACCAGATGGCCGCGTTGTCCGCAACGCACCGCTGTATCGCGTTCGACCTAAAGGGCTACGGCCAGTCCGGGACCGCCGTCGGCGACTACCGTCACGAGGCTGCTGCTGAGCAACTGCTGCGCGCTATCGATCTCGCTGGTGTCGACAAGTTCAACGTCGTCACACACGACCGGGGTACCGTCCAAGCCGACTTCATCGTCGCCAAACACCCGGCCCGGGTGTTGCGGTACGGACGGGGCGAGCAACACCTGTACCACTTCCACCCTGATCTGGCCCCGCAGGGCGCGTTGTTTGCCGACGCCCCCCACTCCGGGTTGATGGACGACCCTGCTCACTTCGTCACCTGGGTCTACACCTGGATCTGTAAGTACCGCGTGCCCGACGCCGAGATGCGCCGGACGATTCAGGAGTTCTCGTACCCCGATGTGAACCGGGCGGTGCCGCGTTACTTCAATTCGCAGTCGTTCAGACAGGAGTGGTTGCGACGTCGCAGAGATCTCCTGCCGGCATGGAAATGTCCGGTGATGATCATCGAGGGCTACGACAGCAAGACTCAGCCGCGCGAATTCTACGAAAACTCACGTGCATACATTCCCAATGCGGCCAGCGTGGCTGTCGAGTACGTCGATGCCGGCCACTTCTGGTCGATGGAGCGGCCTGAAGCGGTCACGGCGCTTATCAGGAAATTGCTGGAGATGTAACCGTCGGTACACCTGGCGGAGTTTGACGAGTGGCCCTGACCTGCGGTTTCCTGGTGGAGCTAAGGGAAAATTCCCCTCATCTCCGCAACCCTGGCGTTGCTGTCTTTGTTCTCGGGTTTTGACGACGTCAAAACCGTCAGCGATCGCTCGCGTCCACACGTTCCCAGAAGCGGTTAATCGCCGTGGCGCCTCGTTGCGGGTCTTGGGTAAACCACCAGTGGCCCAGTCCCTCAAGCCCTGCGATCTGTGCGCCGGCGCGGTCACTTGCGCGGCGACGCTGCTCGTCGGTGCCGGCTAGATGATCCTCGGAGGCCATGATCGACAGGCCCGGTCGTTCGGCGGCTCGCTCAAGATTGCGGCCTAGCCGGGCCATGGCCGGTTGGGCGGCGTCGCGATACAAGCGAAGGATGCACTCGCCCATGGCAGCGCTCTGCCCCTCGGCGACCGGTAGCGCTACCTCTTCGTGCATTCCCTTCTTCACCAATGCCGCAGCACGGTCGGCGACGGGCGGGTCGATCAGCGTCGCGATC
>Ga0209139_10000089_pt1 | contig 25488 bp, 21 predicted proteins | sample BogFormECP14_OM3_FD_188246 | JGI IMG/M metagenome (GOLD analysis project Ga0209139, IMG submission 188246) | Bog forest soil microbial communities from Calvert Island, British Columbia, Canada - ECP14_OM3 (SPAdes) (version 2) | ecosystem: Environmental > Aquatic > Freshwater > Wetlands > Bog ...
GCACTATTTCGAGCCATGGCCGAAACTTAGTCAACGGTCTGGTCTACTCACCCGCCGACTGATTTGGATGTCCCATCCCCTCGGAACAATTCTCAATTGATGCCGAAATCGCCAACTCGCTCATCGAGGAACAAGCAGTCCTGAAATGTCGGCATAGGAGAGGTAATCCACCAACTTCAAATGAACCAAAGCAAAGTCTCAAGGCTTAGCATCCGGTTTCTTGCGACACTCACCTACAACGCCCATACCCTAAATAGGTTCAGAATTCCCATATGTGCGCACCAGACTGGGTAAATGCCTTAGTTTGTTGTGATATCGTGCAAATGGTCCGGTAAAGTGCAAGGTCTGGTAGAGCGTGTTCCTGGCTCAGGTGTCTGGTGGATCCGATGGACCGATCATCTCGGCAAACGCCACCTTGAAAAAGCCGGCCGTCGTAGTGACGCAATTTCCCTGCTTGCCAAACGCAGACATGAAAAGCTATTGCGCAAGAAACTCCCGGAACGGCTACAAGGCTCGGTGGTTACATTCGGCGATCTGTCCAAAGACACCTTGGCGCACTCCCGTGAGGAAAATGGTGAGCGCTCCACAGCTGAGTTGGCACTAAAACTCGCGATTATTGCACAAGAATTTGATAGTCGACCCGCCGACGGAATTACCAAGCAGGACATTCAGAACTGGCTGATGGATCAGACAGACGAGCGAAAATGGTCACCCGCAACCCGCAATCGTTACCAGGCGGCCTTCTCTCTGGTGTTCCGCGTAGCAGTTGATAATGAAAAGCTCACCGTCAATCCGGCTGCTCGAATTAAACGAAAAGCTGAACACAATGACCGCATACGATTCCTCAGCGATGTAGAGGAAAAGAAGCTCACGGCGGCCATTCGCGAGAACTGGCCTCATTATCTGCCGGTTTTTCTGATCTCGGTTCACACCGGAATGCGTGCAGGTGAGCAATTCGGCTTACAGTGGACGTCCGTATCTCTGGCAAGGAGAATCATTACGCTGCACAAGACAAAGGGCGGAAAGACCCGCCACATTCCAATCAATGCGATTGCACTTGCTGCCATTAAGGCGCTGCATACGAATCAGCACTCCCATGGACCTGTGTTCCTCAATACAGAACGTCAACAGCTCCGTTCGGCGCGTGATTGGTTCGAACCAGCGGTAGAGAAAGCAGGATTGAAGAACTATACGTGGCACTGCAATCGCCAAACGTTCGCGTCACGCCTAGTCATGGCTGGGGTCGATATTCGGACTGTCGCCCAACTCATGGGCCACAGTACAATACAAATGACGATGCGCTACGCTCATTTAGCTCCGGAACATGCACAGATGGCAGTGGATCGGCTGGTGTCTCCGTCAGAGCAGCTGGTGACTAAATCGGTGACTTGCAGGAATAGCAGAAAGCGGTGATGTTGCAAGTTGTTGAAAATAAAACATGCGAAAGTGGCGGAATTGGCAGACGCACCAGACTTAGGATCTGGCGGGTAATCCCCGTGGGGGTTCAAGTCCCCCCTTTCGCACCATCTCTCATCCTTCCTTGGAACGCGATACTCTGAAAGCATCATGAATTCCTCGCAACAGCCTCAGCCTAAGATCAATCTCACTCAATCGCCCGACTATCGAGAAAACTACGCCAACAGCGTGCAGGTACGCGTGAGCGTGTGGGATTTCTTCCTCGCCTTCGGCATCGTGCATCAGGATGCGCCGGATTCTGTGACCATCGAGAACTCACAGGGCATCTATCTCAGCCCGCAACAGGCCAAGGCGCTCTGGAATATCCTGGGCCAGAACATCTCCCAATACGAACAGGCCTTCGGCGCCATCGCACTCGAACCACACCATCCGCTGCCCGTTCCTCAGGGACCGGTCCACTAGAACTTGCTATCCAGCCGCGTGTCATCACCACAACAAGAAGACGTGCAGCTTTCGCTCTGGCTCGTCTTTCCGGCGATCTTCGCAGCAGTTCTGGTGGCGCACCTGCCGCTGCTTCGACTGCCGTATTACTGGGACGAAGCCGGATATTACATCCCAGCGGCGTACGACTTTTTTCGAACCGGCTCGTTGATTCCCTTTTCGACGCTCTCGAACGCGCACCCGCCACTGCCGTCCATGTATCTTGGCTTGTGGTGGAAGATTTTGACCTTCGTCCCGTGGGTCACGCGCCTCGCCATGTGTGCAGCGTCTTCTTTTGCACTGTTAGCCGTGTATCAACTGGCAATCGTCACTGCAAGAAAACCGAAAGTCGCGATTGCAACCGTTGCTCTCACTGCAATCTATCCCGTCTGGTTCGCGCAAAGCTCTCTTGCGCAAGCAGATATGTTTGCCGCAGCAGCTACTTTGTGGGCGCTCGTCCTCTTTCTTGAAGATCGGCTGTGGCTTACCGCGCTGTGCTTTTCACTCGCCGCGCTATCAAAGGAAACGGCCATTGTCACACCACTCGGGCTCGCAGCCTGGCAAACGTGGCTGTCCTTCGCACCGAAAAGGTGGAACCCTCCCAGCAGGATCTCAAGATCGTCGAATGTCGCAAAGATCGCCTTCCTCTTGCTGCCGATCGCGCCGCTAGCCGGCTGGTATCTGTACCACTGGCATCGAACCGGCTTCGTCTTCGGCAACCCGGAATACCTGCGCTACAACGCGACGGCTACACTCACGCCGCTTCGGGTGCTGCTCGCCTTCGCGCATCGCGTACTGCACATCACCGCGCACATGAATCTGTTCGTGCCGGTGCTCTTGATGCTGGCTTGTATGATGCTCCAGCCGGTCGAGGACAGAGAACGCATTTCCTTCAGCGACCAGTTGAGGTTCTACGTCATTATTCTCGCGAACCTGCTTTTCTTCTCTGTTCTGGGCGGGGCGCTGCTTACGCGGTATCTTCTGCCGCTGTACCCATTAATGTTGCTGCTCTGCGTCAATACTTTCTACCGACGGTTGCGACAGTGGCCGTACCTTGTTGCCCTAAGTGTTGTAGCCTTTCTCGCGGGACTCTTTATCAATCCACCCTACCGCTTCGCGCCTGAAGACAATCTCGCCTATCGCGACGTGATCCTGCTTCACGAAGCAGCCATCCAACAGATAGAAGCGCATTATCCCGATGCAACGGTTTTAAGCGCATGGCCTGTAACCGACGAGTTGAGCAAGCCGGAGCTAGGCTACGTCACCAAACCGCTACAGGTCGCAACCATCGACAATTTCTCAATGCCGCAAATCGAAAAAGCGGCGCAACTGATCGACCCATATACCGTCGGCTTGATCTTCTCGACGAAATACGACCCGCCGCATCTTCCCTTCAGCCTGGGGCAACAAAACGAGGCCCTCGACACCCGCTTTTTCGACTTCCACCGCGACCTCCCGCCCGAGATGATCGCACGTCTGCTCGGCGGCAAGGTCGTCTGGCATGCAGAGAGGCAGGGACAATGGGCGGCCGTGCTGCACTTTGATCGTCCGCAAGAAGCCATGCAAATCGAGCACGAGCGCCTTCCGCTTCACTATAATCAGCCTTGAAGTGCGGTCCCTCATTCCATTACGCCTCATCATTGGCGGCCTGCTGCTTGCAGCAACTCCGCTCGTATTCGCGCAGCAACCACCAGCGACCACGGCAGCGCGACCTCAGCCCGAGACACCCGTCTCAGCCTCCACCCAAGCCATCGCGCACGGACGCCTCGTGCTCGTGCTTCCGTTTGAAAACCACACCGGTCAGGCAAGCCTCGACTGGATCGGTCAGTCCTTCCCCGAGATACTTAACCGCCGGCTTGCCTCCGCAGGGTTTCTGCCCATCAGCCGCACCGATCTCGTCTACGCCTTCGATCACCTCGGGTTGCCTGCCACCTTCCAGCCGTCGCGCGCCAGCGCCATTCGTCTCGCGCAGACGCTTGACGCCGATTATGTGGCCTTTGGCTCCTACACCACGACCGGAACTACGCTGAACACGAACGCTCAGATCCTCGACGTCATTGATCTCAAGCTTGGCGCTCAGCTGAACAGTCAAGCCGAACTACCCCGCCTGCTCGAAACATTGAACGGTCTTGCCTGGCAGGTGACGAGGCAGCTGGATCCCACATACGCAGTCGCCGAGCAAACCTTCATCGCCGCCGATTCCGACCTGCGTCTCGACGCCTTTGAAAATTACGTGCGCGGATTGACCGAGGATTCCAACAGCGAGCGCATCCGTCATCTTCGTGAAGCCGTCCGGCTCAACCCGCGCTTCTATCCCGCATGGCTGGCATTGGGCAAGGCCTACTTTGCCGATCAGAATTTCGACCTCGCCGCCTCGACCCTCGGTCATCTGACCAAGGACGACCCCAACGCTCTCGAAGCGGATTTCTATCGCGGACTGTCGTTCTTCTACACCGGCAAATACCTCGATGCCGAAGACGCTTTTGCCTTCGACTCAACCCGCCTGCCGCTGCCTGAGGTGGTTAACAATCAGGGGGTCGCTGCGGCCCGTCGCGGCAAAGACGCGGGCGCGCTATTTCTCCAAGCAGTCACAGCCGATCCCAAGGACGCCGACTACCATTTCAACCTCGCATTAGCACTCCGGCGCCGGCATGATATCGCCGGAGCCATTCGCGAAATTGACCTGGCCCTAAAACTGCGGCCCCGCGATACTGAAGCCGCAAGCCTTGCCGCAACCCTGCACATCGAACAGCAGAACCCCGCCGCTGCGAAAGTCGACGCCTCCCTGAACACGACCCAAAACAGCGCGCAGGCGAATGTCAGCAACGGCCCGCTCGAACGCATCAAGCGCAACTACAACGAAGCCAGTTTCCGTCAGGCTGCCTTTGAGATGGAGCAGATACAAACGATGCGGCTGAGTGCGCTGCCACCAGCCGAACGCGCGGCGGCGCTCACCAAAGAAGGCACGCAGTTCTTCAATCGCGGCCTCATTCTCGAGGCCGAGCGCGAATTTCAGGCGGCCCTCGCCGCCGATCCCTCTTCTGCTGCGGCCCATGCCGGGCTTGCCCAGGTGCGGGAGCGCAGTAACGATCTCGACGCGGCCCGCCAGGAATCGCAGACGTCTCTCCAGTTGCACCCCAACGTGGCCGCGCACCTGGTACTGGCGCGCATGGACCTGCAGGCAAACCAGTTGACCTCTGCAGCGGGCGAAGTGAGCCAGGCTCTCCAGCTTGAGCCAGCCAATGCGAATGCTCTCGGCATGAAGCAGGCTCTCGAACAGCGAGGACAAAAGGTCCAATGAGAAGCTTGCCGCGCAGCGCGATCTTCCTTCTCGTCTGTGCCATTGTATTGCTTCTTGTCAGCGTGTCGCACGCCGCCTCTCAGCAGCCGTCGCAAGTTGTTTTGCTGCGCGTGCATGACACCATCCAGCCCATCAGCGAGCAGTACATCAGCCGCGGCCTGGCGCGCGCGGCCGACATCCATGCCGACGCCGTGCTCATCGAGTTAGACACGCCCGGCGGCCTGCTCGACTCTACCCGCGACATTGTTCACGACATTCTCGCATCGCCTTCTCCCGTGATCGTCTATGTAGCACCATCAGGAAGCCGCGCTGGCTCCGCAGGCTTCTTCATTCTCGAATCAGCCGACATCGCGGCCATGGCTCCCGGAACGAATGCCGGCGCCGCGCACCCAGTCGTTATGGGTACCGACGTCGATGCGGTGATGAAGCAAAAACTCGAAAATGACGCAACGGCCTTTCTGCGCTCCTATGTATCGCGCCGCAATCGCAACGTCGACGCATCCCAGGATGCCGTCCTCAACTCAAAGTCCTACACCGAAAGCGAAGCCGAGAAGCTGAAGCTTATCGACGTCATCGCACCCAGCAATACCGCGCTCCTTGACGCGATCGATGGCCGCAGCGTCACACGCTTCGACGGTTCAACCGTCACGTTGCGCACGCGCAACGCCCATATCGTTCCCGTTGAAACAACCCTGCGCGAAAACATCCTCGATCGCCTCATGGACCCGAATCTCGCAGTGCTCATCCTCGTCGTGGGTGGCCTGCTCATCTATCTTGAATTCAATACACCGGGCACCATCATTCCCGGCGCGCTGGGAACTCTCCTGGTTTTGCTCGCGCTCTTCGCACTGAACCTTCTCCCCATCCGCTACACTTCCCTGATGTTGTTGCTCGCGGCCTTTGCGCTGATGATCCTCGAAGCAAAGTTCGCCAGTCACGGCGTTCTTGCCGCCGCCGGCATTGTCTGCCTCGTCTTCGGAACCCTCACGCTGGTCGCCGGACCTATTCCGGAGTTGCGAGTCAGCATCGCAACCGCCGTAGGTACCGGTATCGCTTTCGGCGCCATTACGACATTCCTCGTCCGCATCGCTTTCCGCGCCAGGCGAAACAAAGTCCTCACCGGCCCCGAGGCCCTCGTCGGCTCAATTGCCATCGCGCAGCAGCCGCTTGACCCGCGCGGCCAGGTCATGGTGCACGGCGAGTTGTGGTTTGCCGAATCACCCGCGCCCGTCTCGGCCGGAGAACATGTGCGCGTTCGTGCCGTCCGCAATCTCACTCTATTAGTAGAGCGGATTCCCGACAGCCCGGCGCCCACCGTTTAAGCAGGCTTTCAGGAATACCGTTGCGGTACAATCGCACCTCAGTGAGGCGTATTTATGGGAATCCCAGGGCTAATTGTTATTGCTGTAATTGTTCTTTATCTGCTGAACTCCATTAAGATCCTGCGCGAGTACGAACGGGGCGTCATCTTTCGTCTCGGACGGGCGCTGCCTCAGCCCAAAGGCCCCGGCATCATCCTCGTCTTCCGGCCATTTGACCAGATGGTTCGTGTCTCACTGCGCCAGGAAGTGCTGGAAGTGCCGCCACAGGATGTGATCACGCGGGACAACGTGACCATCAAGGTCAATGCCGTTATTACGCTGCGCGTGCTCGACCCCGGTAAGGCCGTCATTGAAGTGGCCAACTACGTCTACCAGACATCGCAATTTGCGCAAACCACCCTGCGCTCTGTGCTCGGCGAGGTGGAACTCGACGGCCTGCTCTCGCACCGCGACGCCCTCAACCAGCGCATCCAGGCCATCATCGACCAGCGCACGGAACCTTGGGGGGTGAAGGTCGTAAGCGTTGAAGTGAAGCAGGTTGACCTGCCCGAGCAGATGCTGCGCGCCATGGCGAAACAGGCCGAGGCCGAACGCGAAAAGCGGTCGAAAATCATCAATGCCGATGGTGAATTCAGCGCCGCGCAACGGCTGGTAGATGCCGCCAATTTGCTGGCGCAACAGCCCATCACCCTTCAGTTAAAATATCTGCAGACACTCACAGACATAGGCACAGAGAAGAACACAACCATCATCTTCCCTCTGCCTATGGAACTACTTTCCCTCCTGCAGAAGCTCGGAGCCGCCGCAGCCCCTGCGCCCAAGCCTGAGGAACGGCAATGAGAACCGCAATCGAACGCGAACACGAAGAAGTTGATTCAGAAATCACCCTCAGCGCCACCACGCTGCTCGGGATCTTTTTCGGCCTGGTGCTTGTCTGCGGTGTCTTTTTCGGCTTCGGCTACTCCACCGGCCGACACGGAAGCGATGCCGCGAACGCCAATACGCCTACTACCGCCGCGCCGTCGCCGAACACAGAGCCGGCTGCATCGCACACGCCCAAGCCCTCCGCAATGGAGAGCCTGCAGGCAGCCACCACTAGCAAGCCGAATCCAACTGAGGTCACGGAATCCCTGGATCAGGACACAACTCCCGACACCACCCCCAGTCAGCCGGTCGCTCCCGCTGTAAAGCAAACCGCACTTACACAGGCCCCTGCGTCAAAGCCTTCAGCTGCTGCACTCGAGGCTAAGCCAGTGTCGCTGCCTGCGGCGGTCAGTGGCGGGACATTCATGGTGCAGATTGCGGCTGTAACGCGTTCAGAAGACGCAAATGCTTTAGCGTCCGCTTTACGCCAGCGCGGATACACCGTTATAGTCCGCAGCGAATCGCAGGATCAGCTGCTGCATGTTCAGGTAGGCCCCTTCGTCACGCGCGACGATGCGAAGGTCATGCGCGCAAAGCTCCTGGGCGACGGCTACAACGCGATTCTCAAGCCGTAGGGTCATCGCCCCGCATCCACTCCGGCAAACTCGAAACAATCGACTGCCGTACAGCAGCCATCAGGTCTTCGCGCGTCGCGTAATCGCGAGGCCAGAGTGGCGTGTGAAAAACAATATGCGCCGTCCCCGGAGTGATGCGTACGCTGCCCTTCTTCATCATGCTCTCAGTGCCCCAGATTGAGATCGGGACTACGGGATTTCCCGTCTCCATCGCCAGATAAAACGGCCCTTTCTTGAATGGCAGCAGCCGTCCATCCCGCGAGCGTGTACCCTCCACAAACGAAGTGATGTGCAGCCCGGACTCCATCACCTGCCTGGCCTTCTCAACACTCTGCTTTGCGCTCTCCACGCGCCCATCGCGATCAACCGCAACAAAATCTCCAAGCAGCATCGCATACCCCAGCACTGGGATCTTCATCAACGACCGTTTCAGAAAAACAGACGTGCGCCCCGGAAGCAGCGGCAGCAGCACTGGCGGATCGAGGTTCGAAACGTGGTTCGACATGAAAATATAGCCCTGTTTAGGATCAAGCTGCTCACGCCCCCTCACATCAATGCGAATCCCGCCGATCTTTAGTCCGGTATTCGTAATCCACAACGCCCATCGGTAAAGAAATGAAATATCGCGGCGCAGCAGCGTCCACGGCAGCCCAATCAAGGCCGCCGGAAAACCCATAATCAGGTAGAACAAAACAATCGCAATTGTCGAGAGCATGACTTACGAACGCACCAGCGTCCTCTGCTCCAGTCGCTGCGGCAGTTTTTCGTAGATTCCATCGAACCCGCCATTCGACAGGATCGCGACCACATCGCCCGGGCGCAACTCCGGCGCGACAGCATCGACAATAGCATCGGCGTTAGGCAGAAGCGCCGCATCTTTGCCAGACTGCTTCAACCCCTTTACGACCGTCTCAGGATGCAGGCGCTCATTCTCCGGAATACTCTCCTGCTTAAAGACGCCAGCCATCACAATACGATCCGCAATCGAAAGGCTCTCGATCAGTTCCCGCTCAAAGACATTTCGCCGCAACGTGTTCGAGCGCGGTTCCAACACAGCCCACAAACGCGCATCGGGATACGCTCCGCGCAGCGCTTTTAGCGTCTCTCGAATCGCCGTCGGATGGTGTGCGAAGTCATCGATGATCGTGACGCCATCCACGACCGCCCGCACCTCTAGCCTGCGCTTCACGCTCTCAAATGTGGCCAGCGCTTCACGGATCGCCTCCGTCTCCACACCCTGACCCGCCGCCAACGCCGCGGCAGCCGTGGCATTCAACGCATTGTGCTCGCCCGCCATCGGAAGCTGCAATTCAGCCCAGAATCCGCCCTTTCGAAAGACCCTCCACAAACTGCGTCCGCCATGGAATTGCAGGTCGGCAACCCGCCAATCAGAGTCGGGAGCAAACCCGTAACGCTCGACATTACAAAATGCCTTGCTCACGCATTCTGAAACATTCGCCGCTCCATCAAAGGCAACCACACGCCCACGCTGCGGAACCAGATTCACCAGCCGCTTAAACGCTGTCTTCACCTGATCGAGATCGCGATAGATGTCCGCATGATCGAACTCCACATGCGTCAAAATCAGGGCGTCCGGAAAGTAATGCATGAACTTCGGCCCTTTGTCGAAAAATGCCGTGTCATACTCGTCTCCCTCAAGAATGAACGGCCTCGTTTCTCGCAGCTGAAAGCTCGTCTTGAAGTTTTCGGCAACGCCGCCTATCAGAAACGACGGCGCAAGCTCCGGTCGCGTACGCGAGGCAACTTCGAATATCCATGCCAGCATGCTTGTAGTCGTTGTCTTCCCATGCGTTCCAGCCACGATAAGCGATTCGCGCCCAGTCAGAAACTCCGCATGGATCAATTCCGCCAGCGACGTAAACGGAATGCGCTGATCGAGCACATATTCGAGTTCCACGTTACCGCGCGACATCGCATTGCCAATGATGACAAGATCAGGATGCGGTTTTAGATTCTCAGCCGAAAACGGCTCAGCAACATGAATCTTCAAACTGCGTAGCAAATCGGACATAGGCGGATATGCCGCCTGATCCGAGCCGGTCACACGGTGCCCATTCAACTGCAAAAGCCCGGCCAGCGATGCCATCGCCGTCCCGCAAATCCCAATCAAGTGGATATGTTTCGTCTGCATCATCAATCTACCTGCACCGCCGGTTCCAGATACCGCAGCACCGGCTCCTCTTCCAGAATCAATTCCGCCTCAATCCCCAGCGGCAGCGTCACATTGCTGCGCGAGACATGCCCCGACCTCAGTCCAATGGCAATTGGCCCGTCAAACCAGTCCAGCACACGCAGAATCACCTGCTCCAGCAACTCCGGCCCAGTCCCCGGCGATGCGCATTCCAGCATTTCGCCAAAGACAAACCCGCTCACACCATCAAACTTCCCTCCGAGCACCATCTGCCGTAACATCCTGTCGATCTGATAAGGCTTCGCGCCCACATCTTCCAGAAATAACAGCTTTCCTTCCGTCTGCGGCGCAAATCGAGTTCCAAGCGACGCAGTCAGAATGCTGAGGCATCCGCCATACATCACGCCCTGCGTGCGCCCCGGCCTGAGAACCCTCAACCCCTCGGCAACGCCAACTGTAACTGCATCACCGTCGAGCGCCGCATCAAAACTCGCGTCATGCACTCCATCGTCTACAGCGAAATCGGCAGCCACCATCGGTCCATGAAAGGAAATCAGTCCAAGTTCGTCGAGAAGCCAGGTCTGGACCGCTGTAATGTCACTGTAGCCAAAGAGCGGCTTCGGATTGTCGCGAATCAGGTCAAGATCGATATCTTCCAGCAGGTAATTCGATCCGTAACCGCCACGGGTACAAAATATCGCCCGCACCTCCGGATCGGCGAACGCCGCATGCAGATCGGCGAGCCGCTGCTCCGCCGTTCCCGCGAAATAAGGTGCGTGCCGTCCCTGCGCATACTTGCCGAACTCCGCATCATAACCCCGAGCGCGCAATGCCTCGATGCCGCGAGCGAGCCGCTCAGGCTTCGACGAACTGGCGGGAGCAATGACCGCAACCCGCGCATCCGGCTCAACCGCAGGCGGCTTCAGCATCCAATGCCTCACCCGTGGCAATCAGCTCAGCCGGTCCAGTGAGCAATATCTCGCTCTCGCCTCCCAGCCATTCAACCTGCTGTTCGCCGCCCGGGGCGCGCACCAGCAGATGATCTGAACCACCGCGATGGACCATTGTCGCAACCGCCGTCGCACAAGTTCCCGTTCCGGAAGAGGTCGTCGGCCCGACGCCCCGCTCAAAGATGCGAATCTCAATCTCATTTGTGCCTGTCACGCGCACAAATTCCACATTCGTCTGTTCCGGAAAATCAGGATGAAAGCAAATCTCGCGCCCAACCTCCCGCCAGTTCCTCGCTTGAAACGTGAATTCCGGATCATCGACAAAAATAACGAAGTGCGGATTGCCAATTGAAACAGCAATGCCCTCAACCGATCCATCGTTCAGTTTTACTGTACGCGGCTCAATCTGAGGCACACCCATGAGCGAGGCTATCTGGAAGCGGTCGCCATCTGCTCGCATGATGCTGCACTCGCGCAGGCCCGCATCTGTATTAATCGCGATGCTTTCGCCAGGACCAAGCCCTTTTTCATGTGCCATCCATGCTGCGACGCACCGAGTGCCATTGCCGGAAATCTCCGCAATGGAGCCATCAGCATTAAAGAGGCGAATTCTACCCGAGCGCTCGCTCGTCCACTCCAGGTATTCAACGCCGTCCGCGCCGATTCCGGTGTTGCGGGCGCACAGCTTCACAGCGCAGTCGCGTTGCTGCTCAACACTTACTTCCGCCGCATCCACAATCAGAAAATCATTGCCACACGCGTGGGCCTTAACAAACCGAATCAATCGTCCTCCGGATCATGGAATGTCAGCACCTCATCGATCGCCGGAGCGGCGTTGAGCGAAGCCAGTAAATGATCGTGTCCTCTCCGCGTCATTGACACAGCGAAGCACAGCCGATTCAAAGTGGCGATATTTTCCTGCTCGATCGTCGCCAGCCTGTGTTTCGCTCGATCCATCGCATTCAAAATTGCCAGCGACATCTTGTCGGAATCGCTACCGCGCACTTCGTAAATCACAGAGAAGAGCTTCAGGTTCACATTGCGCTCCAGAAAGCCCACTCCCTCCAGCGCCACCAGTACAACCACAGCAGCAAATACAGCAGGGATATATAACCCCGCGCCGCACGCCATACCAATGGAGGCCACAGCCCATACCGTCGCCGCGCTGGCCAGTCCGCTTACGCGGTCGCGGTTGCGGATAATCAGCCCCGCACCCAGAAATCCGATGCCCTGCACGATATTCGACGCGATCTGCCCCTTATTCGTGCTTCCCTGGCCAGCCACTACAGCCGAGAGAAAAGTGAACATGGCTGAGCCAAAGCAGATCAGCAGATTCGTCCGCACACCCGACGGCCTGTGGTGATACTCGCGGTCTATGCCAATCACGGCGCCAAGAAACGCGGCCAGTAGCAGCCTTCCCGCCGCCCCGCCTGTAAGAATCGCTTCTTCCAGACCGTTGAAGGTCAACATGTGGCCGGGTTCTTCAATCGCCAGGATAAGGTGTGTCATCGCCGTTTGAGCGTGATGCTATCACTTCGCGAGATAAATGCGCGCGCACGGTTGGCCAGTGGAACACACAATGTTAACCAGTGTCAGTCCTTCAGGGTGCGCAGCTACAGCGCGTTCCACCGCATCACCCTCGGTGGTCACCACTACAGCAGCCGACTGCGCCGGACGTTCAAGCGCTCCGGGCCACTGATAGTAGTCTCCCTCATTGATAGTGCGCTTCAAAGGAATCCCCGCGCGCTGCAACGCTCCGGGATGCTCCGACGTATACATCAGGATCATTCCCTGTTGCGGCACCACTGCCAGAGCATTCGCCAGCGCCACTTCATACGGAATCCGCGTGCGCGAATTTACCACAGCTTCTTGCAGTACCAGCGGACGCGCCCGCATCAGCACGATGCTGTTCACGACAATCAGCGCTGCAACAGCGAAGACAATCCAACCCCCAGATCGCGACCAGCGCTTCTCCGCCAGTTCAGCACACTCATATACGAGAAATGCCAGAAAAATCGCAAATTCCGGAAGCATTTCCATGCCGTAGCGCACGTTGTACAAGGAATGCGGCCACCACAGCGGAATGAAAATTGGCACCGACCCATAAGCAATGGAATAGGCATAGAACGGCAGCGGTATCCACAACAACAGCGCGGCGGCAATCTCCTGACCACGCCATCTCCAAGCTGCGATTGCCGTTCCGGCGACAGAGAGCCATAGCAGCAGATTGGCCCAGCGCAAAGGCACTGCCCCCATCTCGGCGGTCTTGAGAAAATACAGCGATGCCACACGTATGCTGTGCCAGCCGGGGTAATGCGGCGATCCCGGAGCTGTCGTGCGCGCATCAATCGCCTTCGCGGAATAGGGGCCGCGCATAAAGTCCAATGGATCGCCAAATTGCTTCGCGTTATAAGTTAGCCACGCTAGCGGAGCGGCAAGCAACAACACGGTAAACAAAACAAACGCCCCGCCCACATGCTCGCGCAGATGCCGCCGCATACTCCACGCCACCACCATCCAAGCGAACGTCGCATAGATCCATCCGTCATATCGCGTGTAAATCGCGCACACCAGCACCAGACCGGCTCCAACCAACAAACGCGAAGCTCGTCTTTGCTCACATGCTTTCAATGCGCGGCCATGCTCTGCGATCAGAAGCGCGCTCCAGATCATCTCCGCCAGAAACAGCGGCTCCGTCATCGCCGTCGTCTGCATGTAGAGCAGCCCTGGGTTTAACCCATAAAACGTCGCAGCGATGATCGCAATCGAAGGCGGCAACCACATACGCGCCAGCCGGTAAATCCCCGCGCAGCCCAGAACATAGCAGGCCATTGACGGCCATGCGCCACCGAGTCCTGTCTGCCACCATTCCATCTTCTGTACAAATGGCAACAGCAACAGATGAGGTAGAGGCAGCCACACTGAACCAAGCTGCCTGAAACCGGGATTCAACGAATCGAAGACACGCCGTGCAATATGAAGGTGGGCAACAGCATCTCCGTACAGCAGCAGCATGCCTCGCTGATAACAGTACGCCAGAGCCGATAGCGACAACACGACAGCCGCACAAATAACAAGGCAGGTCTCCGTTCGGAGCATCCGTCTTGCGTCCGCAGATTTACTCAAGATGGGACAACTCGCGGAAGAGCGCGAAACGCTGATCGATTTCCTCGCGCGTCAATGCCTGCAACCGTTCCGTGCCAAAGCGCTCCACCGCAAAGGACCCCATTACGCCGCCGTAGAAGATAGCTCGCTTGAACGCAGCCGGAGTAACTTCTTTCTGCGAGGCGAGATACCCGAAGAATCCCCCCGCAAACGAGTCGCCGGCGCCGGTCGGATCGACAACCTCGCTCAGCGGCAACGCCGGCGCACGAAAAGGAAGCGCGATATGCTTCGCGTCCCCGGGAAAAAGCCGTTCGCTGAAGAATGCGGTCGCGCCATATTCCCCATGCTTCACGATCAGGCTCTTCGGCCCTGAAGCCAGAATCTTTTCAGCAGCACGAACAAGATTGACATCCTTCGCCAGCAACTTGGCTTCGCCGTCGTTGATCAGGAGACCATCCAGCCCCTTCAACACCTTCTCCAGGTTCTCGCGATGGTCATTGATCCAGTAATTCATCGTATCGCCGCAAACCAGCCGCACACGAGGCATCTGCTTGCGCACATTCTCCTGCAGCACGGGATCGATATTCGCAAGAAAAAGGAATTCCGAGTCTGTGTATTCGACAGGAACATTTGGAGAAAACGTTTGAAACACATTGAGTTGGGTTTCATGCGTCTGCGCTTCATTCAGGTTCTTCAAATACGACCCGCGCCAGAAGAAGCTCTTGCCCGCCACATGCTCGATTCCGCGTGTATCCACGCCGCGGCGCTTGAGCACATCCTCTTCGGCGGCGGTAAAGTCCTCGCCCACTACTGCAATCACACGCACATCGGTAAAGTAGCTTGCGGCCAAAGAAAAATAAGTCGCCGCACCGCCCAGGCAGCGTTCCGCATGACCTGAAGGAGTTTCAATGCTGTCGAACGCAACACTTCCCACAACCAGAATCGCCATTGTTTTCCTGTCTTATCGTTTATTGAGGTACTTGCCAACCAGCAGATCGAGCCGCTCGCGAGTCTCGGCCGGAATCGCAGCCGGATTCGTGAGAATTGCGTATTGCAACGCTGAAGTACAGGCGCAGGTGCGATCCCTGGGCATGGTCGCAACCGCAGCACGCACTACTTTCGCCGCATTCGCAGCATTCTGGTTCAACACCCCCACAATCTGTTCCACCGTCACATCGTCGTGGCCTTCATGCCAGCAGTCGTAGTCGGTCACCATCGCCATCGTCGCGTAGCAAATCTCCGCTTCTCGTGAGAGCTTCGCTTCCTGCAGATTCGTCATGCCGATCACGTCGGCGCCCCAACTGCGATAGAGGTTCGACTCCGCGCGCGTTGAAAACTGCGGGCCCTCCATGCAGACATACGTTCCACCCGCCTTGCCCACCACTTCGGATGCGGCGCAGGCACCCACAATCGTCTTCGCGACTGTCGCGCATACTGGATCGCCGAATGCGACATGCCCAACAATGCCATTGCCGAAAAAAGTCGACTCGCGATGAAAAGTGCGATCAATGAATTGGTCAGGAACGACAAAATCCGTAGGCTTGTGCTCCTCTTTGAGTGAGCCCACAGCCGAGACCGAAAGAATCCGCTCCACACCGAGCTTTTTCATTGCAAAGATGTTCGCGCGGAAATTCAATTCAGAAGGCAGCAGCTTGTGACCGCGCCCATGTCGCGCCAGAAAGACAACCTTGCGCCCCTCAAGCTCGCCCAGCACAAATGCATCGCTGGGCTCGCCGAAGGGGGTCTCGACGCGCTCCTCGCGCGTGTTGGTCAGGCCGGGCATCGAATAGAGCCCGCTGCCCCCAATGATTCCAATTTCTGCTTCTTGCAAACCAAACTCCGTCGCACCCTTCGTTGATAGAAGGAGTGGTTGAAATAAACCTCATGCGAAGAATTCAGTATAAATGCAGCGCCTTAATGCGGCAGGGCAGCCCGCATCACACCACAGGTAGACAAGAACCGTACCATGCTTGCGTTCAATTCCGCAGAGTGGTCGTCCTTTGAAGGACGGGACTCAAGTCTCGCAGCCTGACTCGCGTCATCATTCGCCTGCGCACCCGTCACCAGGAAGGCCAGCTTACGCGCGGTAGTCAGGTCAAAGCTTTCACTCACAAACACCATCCGGTCATTTGTAGTCAGTACCACCGGGCCTTCGCTCGTGTTGTAAATCTGCTCCGTCCTGTCAGCTTCGTCGTTCGTATCGCGCGTTACGTTGGAATACTTCTTGCTCAACTCATCGGCATACATTTTGGTAAAGGCTTCCGCGGCCTGCGATGACTTCCACTGCGAAAGATAAAAGAGCGCAACCGATGCCGTTGAATTCTTCTCCGCTTCTGTCTTCGCTTTCTTGCTTTGCACCGCGTAATAGATGCCGCCATCCCAGGCCGGGGTCAGCGCTGCCGACATCTCCTGACCGCCGAACAACTCCGCCAACATACGAACATCCAACTGGCCCATCACGCCAATATCGTAGGGTTCGTAGTTCGCGTCCAGCAGCGAATGCACATCCGGCATCTGCAGCACCGGCGCCTTCTTCTTCCGCATATATGCGCGCGGATTGATGATCTCGTAGCTCGAATCGGGCGGACGATCCAGCACTCCGGCAAAAGCTCCGGCCTTCCCCTCGTCCTTCAGCACGACCTGTTCAAACTTCAGGCCATCCTGATACGGAAAGAGCAGCGACTCCTTCAGCACCAGCGGCGCGCGCGCCAGCACCGGCGAATCTGACGTGTCGCTGGAATCGGTCAGACTGTCCACGATATCCGGAGCTGTCAGGAGGCTTCTTCCCGAACGCGCTAAAGCATAATCCAGATAGACGGCCATGGCCTGCCCCTCAAGAACGGCCTCGCGCGCTGTATCCATTTCATCTGTCTGGATATGCTCGTTGTCCTGCTTCACATTGCGCGACAAGTCGTCGCTCGTCCCGTCCTCCCACTTGTCCAGATCCACATGCTGGTCCTGCAAGGCATGTGTCAGTTCATGCGCCAGCACTGGCTTCTGCGTATCCGGAGTCGCCCAGTCCAGCAGGTTCACCGTCTTCGTCTTGCTGTCGTAGTAGGCCTCAATCTGTTCCTTCAGCAGCTGCAACAGGAACGGACGCAGCTGAAAATCCCGATCCAGCAGGCCAAACTTCTTCAGGACAATTTCCGACCGTTCCATGCGTTTCGCGTCCTTGTCGTCATTCATCTTGTCGACGAGGTACTTTTCTACCGCTTCACGCGTTGTAAGTTTGCGCTTCACATCATGCTTGATGGGCAATTGGCTGTCGTTGGAGGCAAATTTCAGAATCACGCCGACGGAATTGAACAGCTGCTTCGCCTCGGCCGGGCTGATGTGCATTTCCTGCGGCGTGGCCTTTGGCCCCGTGCTGGCGGGCGTCTGAGCGGCACACATGCCCACTGCGGTCGCCAATATCAGGACTAAGTGCTTTGCCATCTTCATTTCTAACTTCCTTCTCATATCCAACCCGGCCTCGCCTTGAAGGCTATAATTTTCTTATGAGCGAAACGCCGCAAATCGTCGAGACTAGCCTCACTCCGCTCGCGGCGCTGTCTCCTGCTTCCGATCTTCAGATGCGCCTCGGCCGCATCACGCCTCGCGTCTTCACCGAAGTGAAATCCGAACTTGCTTCTCTCGTGCATTCTGCCGCTGTCTACGATCTTGGATACCTGACCCGCATTCGCATCAGTGGAGAAGACCGCGTCCGCTGGCTGAACGGCATGGTTACCAACACGGTGCAGTCGCTTCCCCAAGGTTACGGCAACTATACCCTGATTTTGAACGCGCAGGGCCGCATTCAGGGTGACGGATACGTCTTCCGTGCCGCAGGCCATCTCCTGTTTGAAACCGACCGTTCTCAGGCGCCTCGTCTCCTCGCTCACCTCGACCACTTCATCATCATGGACGACGTGGAGCTACACGAGTTAGACGCAACAACCACAACTCTTGGTTTAGCGGGCCCGCAAGCGCCTGCGATCCTTGACGCTCTGGGACTGCCCGTCCCCGACACGTTGGCCTTCGTCCCAGCTACTCTGCAAGGCGTCCCAGTTACGGTCATCCGCGCCCAAGGCGTACTTGTTCCCCGATTTGAGCTTTGGCTTGCTGCCAGCGACGTGGCAGAAGCCTGGCACATCCTCACCGAAGCTGGCCCAGCCCCCGTAGGATTTGACGCGCTTAACTCCTTGCGCATACTCGAAGGCACCCCGCTCTATGGCGTCGACATAAGCGATCGCTACCTTCCACAGGAGACCAACCAGAACCGCGCTCTCAACTTCAACAAGGGCTGCTACCTCGGGCAGGAAATCGTCGAACGCATCCGCTCGCGCGCCACCGTGCACCGCACCCTGCGCCAGTTTGAATTGAATGGTTTGCTGCCCGTCCCCGGAACCGAACTTCGCGCCGAGGGCGACGACAAACCAATCGGTGAACTCACCAGCGCCGCGCATTTTGCCCTGCCTGGCCTGCCGCGAACCTTCGCGTTAGGGATGATTCGCATCGAAGCACTGGAACGAAAAGCTGTCATTTCATATCCGGGAGGCCGAGCCATTCCGCTCGACGAGCCTCCTGCACTGCCCTGAACGGGAAAGGACCCATGGAAGAGAAACCGCCATCATTCACCGTCACCGACCGCCGCAAATTCACCTTAGAGGGCGAGCCGCGCGACGAAGCCACAACTGAGCAAGAAACCACTGCCGAGCATGCCGATACCACGGCGCGCGTCATCAATTTCCCCAAACCGGAAGAGCCGAAGCCCACAGAAACAGCACCTCCCGAAGAAGAACTCACAGGTCCGTCGGCGCAGGAATCCGCCGACCAGCACGCCGCCTATCAGCAGTCATCGCGCGAGATCGACAGCATGCTGCGCCAGGCCAATCCCGGCGCCGCCGAAGCCGCGCAGGACACGACCTTCGAGCACGTCATCCAATCCATCTATCTTTCCGCCATCATGGCCATGGGTGCAGGCACCGAACAAGGCCAGCAGCCGCGCATCGACATCGTTGGCGCGCGCCAGAGCATCGACATGCTAGCCATCCTGCAGGAAAAGACAAAGGGCAATCTGAACGAAAAAGAACAGCGGTTGTTACAAAATGCCCTTTTCGACCTGCGCATGATGTTCGTCGAGATCACCAACGCCATCGCAAAATCAGCTCAGCAACCACCGCCAAAGAAAAAGTGATCGAGCAATCATCGCTTTCAACGGTTGTCATCCTGCCCCTGAGCGTAGTGAAGGGGCAGGATCTGCTTTCCTAAGTATCAGCACTGAACTGGGTGTCCCATCCTGACGGAGTCAGTGTGGGAACCATAACTCTCAATTAAGATTCATCTGAAGCACTTGCACAAAACACAGAGATGCAAGCCACCCTGACCATCCTCGGCAGCGGAACCTCGATGGGCGTCCCCACGCTCGGATGCGAATGCCGCGTCTGCACCTCGCCCGATCCGCGTGACCGCCGCTCGCGCGCATCCGTCGCAGTGCAGTGGGGAGATCACTGCATCCTCATCGATACGGGCCCCGATTTCCGCGAACAGGTCCTACGTGAAAAGATCCGCAACATCGATGCGGTCTTCTACACGCACTCCCACGCCGACCACATCCTCGGCCTCGACGACTTGCGCCCACTCACCTTCCACCACCCCAACGGCCACATGCCGCTCTACGCCGATGAGCCAAGCGCCCGCATCATCGAAAAAGTCTTCGACTACACTTTTTCAGCCGAGTCCAAATACCCCACACGCGCCCGCGTCAAAATGCACCGTATCGAAGGCCATGAATCAGTCACGATCCACGGAGCCACCTTCCAGCGCATCCCGCTGATCCATGGGGAGCAGGAAGTCGCCGGCTTCCGCTTCGGTAGAGCCGCCTACCTCACCGACATGAACGCAATTCCCGAAGCGAGCCTGCCGCTGCTCGCGAACCTCGACGTTGTCATCATCGACGCCCTGCGTAAAACGCCGCATCCAAGCCACGCCAACGTCGACGAAGCGATGAAGTGGATCGAAATTCTCAAGCCGCGCCGCGCGTGGTTCACCCACATGTCGCACGACCTCCACCACGCCGACAGCGAAAGCGAACTGCCGCCACACATCCGCCTCGCCTATGACGGCCTGCGCATCCCCTTCGAGTTGTGACCATGGAAGTCTTCCGCACGCTCGATCAGATTCCCGCCAACTATGGCCCTACTGTCATTGCCATCGGCAATTTCGACGGTGTCCACTGCGGCCATCGCTGGATCATCGAGCACGCGCGGAATCGCGCCCGCGACCTCAGTGCGAAGTGCATCGCCGTCACCTTCGATCCGCACCCGGTTCGTATTCTGCGACCCGATACCGCACCGCGCCTCATCACGCCCATGTCCGAGCGCCTGAGATTACTCGCCGAAACAGGTCTCGACGCAACGGTCGTCCTGCCCTTCACCAAAGAGTTTTCCCACATGCCCGCCGAGGTCTTCGCTCGTGACGTCCTGCATAAGGACCTGCATGCCGTCGAAGTCCACGAAGGAGATTCTTTCCGTTTTGGCTATCAGGCACAGGCCGGCATCAACGAACTCATCGAGCTAGGTCACCAGTATGGATTTGTCGTCGCAGCGCATCACTCGCGCACGGTGCGCGGCCTGCCCGTTTCGAGCAGCCAGATACGCCAGCGCGTAGCCGCCGGAGACATGGCTTCCGCACGCGCCCTTCTGGGCCGCCCGTTTTCTATCCTTTCCACTCCAGCCCGAGGCCGCGGCATCGGCACCGAACAAACCGTGCCTACCATCAACCTCGCGCCTTACCATGAGTTGCTCCCCGCCAACGGAGTCTACGTCACGCGCATGAAGATCGGCGACGGACCCGATGCGCTTATATTCAACTCCGTCACAAACGCTGGAAACCGCCCGACCTTCGGCGCAGACTCATTCGCGGTCGAATCCCATCTGCTCGACTTCCATCCAGTCCCTCTCATGGAAGATATGCCGCTCGAACTCACATTCCTGAAACGTATCCGCGCGGAAAAGCGCTTCTCCTCACCGGCAGCGCTCAAGGCGCAGATCCTGCGCGACGTCGCCTACGCCATGCGCTATTTCCACCTGATGCATCTCATTTCCAGATAGAGCATCTGCAATAACTCCGAGACAGCAGAATTTCTGATCAATCGCCGAAACGTTTCTGCGCTTCGTCCCACTATGACGTTGGCCACAAGATGTGAAGGACCCTGAGTACCCCCAACAACTCAGGCTGCGCCACCTTCCTGTTGCAATTCCACTGTCCGAAGTGAGGACACTGTGAACAAAACCATCAGAAACTTCCAGATCAGCCTGGCAGTCATTGTCGTATCAGGAGTAGCGCTCTCCCTCCTGGACTTGGCGGCTGGAGGATCCTCGTCAAGCCTCTCTATTTTTCTGCCGATCTTCCTTGGAATTCTTGCGGGTTGTGCCCTGCAGGCGATGTCAGAGAATCGCAGAGAGGTCCGCATCGATGACGCCACCCGCCAGTCTTCCCTGAACGCTGTTCCTCCCGCAGGTCCCGGTCAACTTCCTTCATTGCAACGCGCCGTCAGCGGGTTTCGCTCAGAACCAGTAAAATAAAAGAGACGATGAAACGTCTGGCCATCTCTCGGGCACGATTCCCACGACAAGGAGTGCAGGCAAAAAGCTCTTTCGAGCGAGCCGGGTACTTTTGTGCGTGGCCGTGCCAATCTACGAGCTTTGGCGAGCGATTTCCCACGGAATAACTGAATTTATGAGTGCTACCAGGCTGGAACCGACACATAGCGAACTGCAACAGCAAGCCAACAACCGGGAACAAATCTTCGACGCCTTTCGCCGCTGGGGCTATCTTCAGGCCAACCTCGACCCTTTAGGCCAATACCTTCCGGCAGAACCACTTCCCGAGCTTGATATTGACGGCGAAGACGCCGACGAGGCCCGCAGCTATTACTGCGGAACCATCGCAGCTGAGTTCATGCACATTCCCAGCCGCGAGCGCCGCAGTTGGATTGCAGCAAAGCTGGAAACCGAGGCCCCGGCTGTCGATGAGAAGCGGATTCTTGATCTGCTGATCAAGGCCGATGTATTCGAGCAGGTGATTCAGTCGCGCTATCTCGGAACGAAGCGGTTTTCGCTCGAAGGCGTAACCGCGCTGATTCCCTTTCTCGATGAGATGCTGAATCGCGCGAGCGAACTGGGCGCGACCAAGACCGTGATTGGCATGAGCCATCGCGGACGCCTGAGCGTGATGGTGAATACGTTCGGGAAGTCTCCTGCGGATATCTTTTCAAAGTTTGAGGACGTAGATCCGCGCAGCATTCTGGGCGGCGGTGACGTGAAATACCACGTTGGCGCGACGGGCTGCTATCAGACCCGGAATGGCAAGGACATTTCGCTGCACCTGGTTTCGAACCCGAGCCATCTGGAAGCGGTCGATCCGGTGGCCATGGGACGGACGCGCGCCAAACAGACGCGTATTGGCGAAGCAGGCCAGGACCGCGTACTGCCCGTCGTGATTCACGGCGATGCGGCATTTGCCGGGCAGGGCATCTGGGCGGAGACGATGAATCTTGCCTCGGTTGAGGGCTTCTCGGTTGGCGGCGGGATTCATATCATCGCGAACAACCTGATTGGGTTCACTGCGGAGCCGGATGAGTCTAACTCGTCGCGCTTTGCTTCGGATCTGGCGAAGCGGCTGCCGGTTCCGATCTTCCATGTGAATGCGGAAGATGCGGATGCGGTGGTACGGATTGCGGCGCTGGCCATTGAGTATCGCTACACGTTCAAGAGCGATGTGGTGATCGACCTGATTGGCTATCGCCGGCATGGGCACAGCGAGGTTGACGATCCGACGATCACGCAGCCGCTTCGCTACGCAAAGATCAAGGACCATCCGCCGCTCTATGACATCTACGCGAAGAAGCTGGGCGCGGAAATCGGCGGGCGGGTGAAGGAACTGCAGACTGAGTTTGCCGAGGCGCAGAGCGCGGCCAAGAAGATGAAGAAGATGCCGACGCTGGCCGTGCTGCCGGATTACTGGGCGGCGTATCGCGGTGGGAAGTACAAGCCGGAATATGAAGTTGAGACCGGGCTGACCGCGGAAGAAGTCGGGAAGATTTCTGATGGTTTGGCGAAGTATCCGGCGAGTTTCCACATCCATCCGAAGATCAAGAAGCTGCTGGAACAGCGCGCGGAGATGGGTCAGGGCAAGCGTCCGTTTGATTACGGCATGGCCGAGGCGGTTGCCATCGGCTCGCTGCTGACGCAGGGAACGCCGGTTCGCCTTAGCGGGCAGGACAGCCAGCGCGGGACGTTTAACCAGCGGCACAGCGTGCTGATCGATATCCAGAATGAAGAGGCGCTGATTCCGCTGAATCATCTCTCTGAAGATCAGGCGAAGTTTGAGGTTTACAACTCGATCCTTTCTGAAGCTGGGGTGCTTGGTTTCGAGTACGGTTACAGCCGCGACTACCCGGAGACGCTGGTGATGTGGGAGGCGCAGTTTGGCGATTTCGCCAACGGCGCGCAGATCATCATCGACCAGTTCATCTCGTCGGGCGAGGACAAGTGGGGACTGCTTGGCGGCGTCGTGGTGCTGCTGCCGCATGGGTACGAAGGCCAGGGGCCGGAGCATTCGAGTGCGCGCGTGGAGCGGTATCTGCAACTCGCGGCACATGACAACATGCAGATCTGCCAGCCTTCGACGGCGGCGCAGTATTTCCACCTGCTGCGGCGGCAGGCGATGCGGAAGTGGCGCAAGCCGCTGATCGTCTTTACCCCGAAGAGCATGCTGCGGCATCCGGATGCGGTTTCGTCCATCGAGGACTTTGCCCAGCCGCACTTCCAGAATGTGCTGCCGGAGACCGAGATTGCGAGCGCGAAGCGGTTGCTCATCTGCACTGGCAAGATCGGGCATGAGCTGCGTGTCGAGCGCGAGAAGCGCAAGGACAATACCACTGGCATCATCTTTCTGGAGCAGATGTATCCGTGGCCTGAGGCGGAGCTTGAGGCAGCCATCAAGGCCCATCCTGACGCGCACGAAGTCATCTGGGTGCAGGAAGAGCCGGAGAACATGGGTGCCCTCTCCTTCGTGATGCCGAGACTGAAGCGGCTGGCGCGCGACCGTCAGGTGCTGAGCATCAAGCGCTCGGCGGCGGCGAGCCCGGCGACAGGGTCGGCCAAGGCGCACGAGATGGAGCAGAAGACGGTGATCGAGCTGGCTCTGAGCGGCGGTTTGGCGGGGAAAGTCGGCAAGTAAAATCTCCGGCTACCCCTCCCCTGTTTTTTCTAAATTCGTCATTCTTCAAGGGGTTCCAAGACTCTTACCTTCATGCTCTGACTGCGCGATAGCAGCAGCCAACAGGATGAGCTTCAGGACGGGCTGTTCTCTCCCAGCCGTCTGAATAGCGCCCTTTCCCCAAAGGGGGAGGGTGTCAAAATCTTTGAAAACACAGCGTTTATCTTTTAGGCGCTGCAAAATATTGAAACTGCAAAGGTTACGTGTAAGTTATCTGGAATCAATAGAAAAAGGCCGCCCTCAAAATCGAGGCGGCCTTTCTTATTGGCTCCTATCTCCATTTTAGCAGATCACATCAGGAAACAGGCCAATTTTCGGATGTGTTTTCGCGGTTTAGAATGAATAAGTTAGCAAAATCTTTGATGATTACCCCCTTGACAATGGAACCAGAAAGACAAAGCCCTAGTGACATTGGAAAACGGGGCGGCTTCCATTGGTAAAACCAAAGCCGATTTCTGCGGGACCTACCCGAGTTCGACGAGTGCCTTGGCGATCATGCACTCGTCCAGACGTATCCCCGCCGAGAAGTGCGTTAGATTTGCTCGCCAAGAATCAGGGGCACATAACTTCGGGCGTCTTCCAGCAATTCCTCGCGAGTGATGCCAACCTTGGCGCGAAGCTGCAAACCCTGCAACAAGTCAACGAGCAAACGGCCTCGCACCTTGGCAGAGGGTGTGCGAGTCAGGCGCCCCGCCTTTATCTCCAGCTCGAAACGGTTCGCGAAAATATCAGCGGATGCTGTGAAACCCTTCGCGAGCCAGGAACGGATTTCTGTTACCCGCTCCGAATGTCCCAGCGCAGCGGCGGCCAACATGCAGCCGCTGCGAGCGTCGCCGGTAGCGGTGTTGACGGTAGCCTCGCAAAAGGCGGTCACGGCCTTGTGGATGTCCGGCTCCGCTTGAAACGCTGCCATTTTGGGAGCTCCATAGATCAGCGCATAGCGCTCGACGGCCCTTAGCAGCAGGGTGGACTTGTCTCCGAAGGCTCGGTATAGCGCGGG
>Ga0209139_10000090_pt1 | contig 25475 bp, 20 predicted proteins | sample BogFormECP14_OM3_FD_188246 | JGI IMG/M metagenome (GOLD analysis project Ga0209139, IMG submission 188246) | Bog forest soil microbial communities from Calvert Island, British Columbia, Canada - ECP14_OM3 (SPAdes) (version 2) | ecosystem: Environmental > Aquatic > Freshwater > Wetlands > Bog ...
TCGCGAACTGAAGGCGATGCTTTACCGAGCGCATGAGAACGCCGCGTTCAGCCGGGAACCCCAGGCGGCGCCACCGCCGGTGGAAGAAGTTGCGCCAGCCGACCAGACGACCAACCGCTCGCAGCAAATGATCGACAAAGCAAAGCTGGCGATTCAATGCGATCAGATGATCGGGCATTCGCAGGCCATGCAGCAGGTTTATGAACTTGTGCGCCGCGTTGCCAACCTCAACGCCTCCGTGCTTGTCACCGGAGAGAGTGGAACGGGCAAGGAATTGATCGCGAGAGCCATCCATAATACGGGCGCTCGCTATACCCGCCCATTTGTTGCTGTGTCCTGCGGCGCCATTCCGGAAACACTGATCGAATCTGAGCTCTTCGGCCATGAAAAAGGTGCTTTCACCGGGACCGTGGGTGCACGCGAAGGCTATCTGGAACAGGCAGGCGAGGGTACGATCTTCCTCGATGAGATCGGCGAACTGAGCCTGAGCACGCAGGTAAAGCTGCTGCGCGTTCTACAGCAGCGTGAATTCTCCCGCCTCGGCAGCAGCCGCCTTATTCCACTGCGCGCGCGCCTGGTTTTTGCCACACATCGTGACCTGAGCGAAATGGTTGCGCAAGGCAAATTCCGGCAGGATCTTTTTTACCGCATTAATGTCATGAGAATTGATGCTCCGTCTTTGCAGGAGCACCCGGAAGATATCCCGTCGATCGCCGCGCACTTTCTACGGCGGTATTCAGAGGAATATGACAAGCCGATGGAGCAGATTGAGCCGGCGGCAATGTCCCTTCTTCAACGCTATTCATGGCCCGGGAACGTCCGCGAATTAGAAAATGTCATTCAACAAGCCATCATTCTTTCCCAGGGCGAGAACATCCGCGCAGAAGATCTGCCACAGAACCTCCGGGAAGAGGATGTCATCAGCATCAACGACTACCATCCTGATGGCTCGTTCGAGCAGCAGCTGCGCGACTATAAGGTCAAGCTCGCTGCGTCCGCTGTACGGGAACACAACGGGAACAAGACACTCGCGGCGCGCAGCTTGTCCATTTCAAGGGCATATCTGCATCGCTTGATCAGACTTGCCGATCAGCCCGATCAGGATGTTCTTGTCGCGTCAGACATGCAGGAATACGGCACAGCATGAGCACCGCCTCCCTCACCGTCGATCAGACGGGGGATTCAGCGCGCACCAGCGTCCTGCGCAATGTCTTCTCCTTCCCCGTCATGCTGGCAAGCCTTCTGGTAGTGCTCGCCACGCTGACCGTACGGGCTCGTTTCGACGATCCGGACATGTGGTGGCACCTTAAGACAGGTGAAGTCATCTGGACCACCCACAGCATCCCAACCACCGACCTTTTTTCCTTTACCGCAAACCATCAGGCCTTCGTTCCGCAGGAGTGGCTCTCCCAGGTGCTCATTTATGGCGCCTATCGATGGGCTGGCTACACAGGTCTGATGCTCTGGCTCTGCTTTTTCTCCTCCGCCCTGTTGATCGCCGGTTACGCCTTGTGCTCGCTCTATTCGGGCAATGCGAAAGTTGGCTGGGCCGGAGCCCTGATCATCTGGCTTTTTGCCAGTGTCGGCTATGCGATACGGCCGCAGTTAATCGGCTACCTCTTTCTCATTCTCGAATTGCTGGTTCTACATCTCGGGCGCACCCGCAGTCCGCGCTGGTTCTTCTGGCTTCCGCCCATCTTCGCGATCTGGATAAACTGCCACGCCTCGTTCTTTCTGGGAATGGGTCTCGCAGGGCTGATCTTTCTCTGTTCTTTCTTCAACTTTCAAGCAGGCCTACTTGAATCCTCGCGCTGGGAACCGCGCCGGCAGCAAATCCTGGCACTGGCATTAGCCCTTTCAGGGGCGGCACTCTTCCTGAATCCGCTCGGCGCCAAGCTGGTGTTTTACCCGTTGGATTTCATGCTGCACCTGCCCATCAATCTCACCTCGATCTCTGAATGGCAGCCGCCTTCGATGACCAGCGTGCGCGGCATTGGGCTGTTGGGAGTTCTCGCGTGCATTTTTCTGATTGTGATCGTGCAACGCGCGCGGATCTTCTGGCATGAATTGGTGCTGCTGGCAGCAGCCACGTGGTTCGGAGTACATCACGAGCGAATGGCGTTTGTTTTCGGCATTCTGGCCGCGCCCATCGTCTCCAGGCTTCTCGCAAGCTCGTGGGATGGCTATAAGGCCGAGCAGGATCGCGTGTGGCCCAACGCAGTCATGACCTTTGCGGCGCTGTTGATCGCCGCTCGGATGTTCCCCACGCCTCACGCTATTACGCAACAGGTGGAAGAATCGAATCCGGTGAAGGCAGTCGAGTTTATCAAGACACACCACATCTCCGGAAACATGCTGAACGACTATGGCTTTGGCGGGTACCTGATCTGGGCCGCACCGGAGCATCCAGTCTTTGTGGATGGCCGCGCCGACCTTTTCGAATTTGCCGGCGTCCTCGACCAATTCGGCGGATGGGCAACTCTCCACGGTGATCCAAATACGTTGCTGGACAAATATAAGATTGGTTTCTGCCTGCTCGACAGCAACGCTCCCATGACACAGATCCTGAAGCTCCTGCCCGGCTGGAAGGCCGTCTACTCCGATGACAAGGCAGTCGTTTTCGTAAGAACCACAGCCGCGAGCTAGGGCCTAGTGTCCGGCGACGCAAGCCCAACTTCCAAATCATTCTGAAAATCTGAAGATTATGCGGCTTCCTTCCTTTCTATAGCCGACTCAGCTACCTTATTCAGGGACTAAAAAGGGGCACTCCAAACAGCCCCTGAGGAGAATCAATCCCATGAACAAGGCTCTCGTCTCGCGTCGCGCATTCCTGCAGACCACGGCAGGCGCGGCCGGTGCTTCTTTACTCGCCGGATCAAACTTCCTCGATTCCGAACCAATGTACGCGGCATCGCAAGCGGTCGCGCCCAGCGACCAGGTGCGTTTCGGAATCATCGGCATTGGCATGGAAGGCTCAAACCTGCTCGCGACTGCGATCCAGCTCCGCGGAGTGGAATGTGTAGCCGCCGCCGACCTTTATGACGGCCGCCACGAGTTGTCGAAGGAAATCGTCGGCAAGCCCATCCGGACCACTCGCCGCTACCAGGAACTGCTCGACGCAAAAGACATCGACGCCGTCATCATCGCGGTCCCCGACCACTGGCACAAGCAGGTCGTCGTCGACGCCTTAGCGGCAGGAAAAGACGTGTATTGCGAAAAGCCCATGTCCCATAATCCCGCCGACGGACTCGCAATGGTCGCTGCCGCGAAGAAGACCGATCGCATCGTGCAGATCGGCGCGCAACGCACCAGCTCGGTTCTCTGCGCCAAGGCGAAAGAACTCTTCGATCAGGGCGCCATCGGTGACATGAGCTTGATCGAGGCCACCTATGGCCGCAACGATCCCAACGGCGCATGGGAATACCCTCCGCCGCCCGACCTGTCGCCGCAAAACCTCGACTGGGACACATGGCTGGGAACCGCGCCGAAGAAACCATTCGATCCGAATACATTCGCCCGCTGGCGCTGCTGGAAAGAGTACGGCACCGGAGTCGCCGGAGACCTGCTAGTTCACCTGATCAGCGGCATGATGTTCGTTCTCGGAATCAATGAGTTCCCAAAGCGCGTCTCCGCATTCGGAGGCATCTATCGCTGGAAGGACGGCCGCAACATGCCCGATGTGCATCCCGTCCTCTTCGAGTACGACAATGTCCCTGTCTACATGCGGCTCACGTTGGGAACAGAATCTACCGAAGTGACCCGGTTCATGGGTTCGAAAGGAATCATCGAGCTTCGCGAGTTCAGCGTCAGCTACACTCCGCAGGCTGGCGTAGACACCTCGCCGAGCTACTACTCCGGCTCCTTCCCTGCCCGCCTGAGGAATGCCTACGTCAAGCAATGGCACGAAGAGCACGACCCCGTCCCTGGACAAGAGCCCGCCCCTGAGACGATCACCTACAACGGAGACGACTACGACGACCTCAAGCCGCATCTCTACAAATTCTTCGAATCCGTTCGCTCGCGAAAGCCCGTCGTTCAGGATGCCGTCTTCGGTCACAACGCCGCCCTGGGCTGTCACCTCGCCAACGAGTCTTACTTTCGCAAGAGCCCGGTTTACTGGGACCCTGCTTCGCAAACAATCAAGTCAGGATGCTGACTTGAGATTTAGCCAGGATGGTCTGATCTCGTGAAACTAAAAGAGCTGATAATCGCTATCGCAGTCACAGCCTTTGTGCTGAATATTCCGGGCTATGCGCAAGATGGGTCGAGCGCATACAAACCGTTCCTGGGCCGGTGGGACTTGACGCTGAAAGCCGCGGGCAAAGAATACCCCTCCTGGATCGAAATCAGCGAGGATGGCGGCCAACTGAAAGCGCTGATGGTCGGACGCTGGGGCAGTGCGCGCTCACTCCCTAAGATTCAAGTCGAGAACGGCGTTCTCACCTTCGTCTCTCCAAAGGAAGAGGAGGGCAGCAACCATGACCTCGTCTTTCAGGGGAAGCTTGTCGGTAACAACCTCTCCGGCACTACAACCGGCCCGGACGGAACCACATGGCAGTGGACAGGCGAAAGATCCCCCGCACTCGTTCACAACACCCCTCCGAAATGGGGCAAGCCAATCCAGCTATTCAACGGAAAAGACCTGACCGGCTGGAAAATGAGTAAGCCCGGCCCGCCTGTCTGGACAGTTCGCGACGGCACTTTGATCAAACCGGCAAACGGCCCGGAACTCGTCAGCGACGCAAAGTTCCAGGACTTCAAGCTCCACATCGAATTCAACTGCGGCAAAGATGCCAACAGCGGAGTCTACGTGCGCGGCCGTTACGAAGTGCAGATTGAAACCGAATCGGAAGCTGAGCCGCCGAGTCATCACACCGGCGGAGTCTACGGCTTTCTCGCCCCATCGCCTGAGCTGCCGCGCAGCCCAGATACATGGCAGACCTTTGACATCACCTTCATCGGCCGGCGAGTCACCATCGTGCAAAACGGCCAGACAATCATCAACAATCAGGAGATCCCCGGCATCACCGGCGGCGCAGTCGACAGCCACGAAGCGATGCCCGGCCCGATCTATCTGCAAGGCAGTGAAAAAGGACAGGTCGCCTTTCGCAATATCGTGATCACACCCGCCGAATAAACTCGGCACACCAAAGGTTTCGGAATGCTCAATCCGAAGAAGGTCATCGAGAATCTTGAGAAACTCCGCACGCTAACTGCCGACGAGCAAGGCGCGCAGCGACTCGCCTGGTCGCCCGTCTGGCTCAAAGCCCGCGCATGGTTCGAAGACAAACTAAAAGATCTGCCTGTCGAACACCACTACGACGCAGCCAATAACCACTGGATCACACTCCCCGGCGAATCAGAAAAATCGCTGGTCATCGGAAGCCATCTCGACTCCGTACCCAACGGAGGCTGGCTCGATGGCTGCCTCGGAGTGCTGGCTGGACTAGAAGTCCTCACCAGCCTGGCCAAAGAGCACAACGGCAAACCACCCTGCACCGTGCGCCTCGTCGATTGGGCCGACGAAGAAGGCGCGCGTTTCGGACGCAGCCTCTTCGGCTCTTCAGCATTCGCCGGCAGCCACACGATTGAAGCTGACCGTAAGCGCACCGACCGCGACGGCACAACACTCGAAGCTGCGCTCGCAAACTGCGGCATCGATGTGGAGCGCATCGGCGAAGCCAGCCGCGAGCAGAAAAACATCGCAGCATATCTAGAACTGCACATCGAGCAGGGTCCGATTCTCGAAAAACTCGGCAAGCCGCTCGCTGTCGTTCAGGGCACTAAAGGAGTTGAGCGCTGGGCCATCACCTTTCACGGCCAGGAAGCCCACTCCGGTTCCACGCCGATGGAAGTGCGACGCGACGCGCTGGCCGCGGCCGCAAAGCTGGCGCTTGAAATACGCCCCATCGCCCGCAAGCATCCGCAATCGGTCGCAACCATGGGCAGCGTCAAAACCTTCCCCGGCATCGTCACTGCCGTCGTAGGCCGATGCGAAGCAACTCTCGACATGCGCGATCTCGACGCCGGCGTTCTTGCCGGAATGCTGCGCGGAGCTCGTGAAGCCAGCGAACGCTTCGCAACAGAAGAGCGCTGCACCGTCGAGTGGTCGAAGATATGGTCCATCGAACCAATCCCCTTCCACCCCGAACTCATCAAACTATGCGAGGAAGCCATCATCGAAACGGCCGGAGTCTCCGAGCAACTTCCCTCCGGCCCTCTGCACGACGCGGCTGAAGTCGCGCGCATCGGAGTCCCCACCGTCATGATGTTCGTGGAGTCCCTCAACGGCCTCAGCCACAATCGGGCAGAAGACACGAAGCGCGAGCATCTGGAGCAGGCCGTGATCGCACTGCACCGCCTCGCGCAAAAAACAATCGACTGGATACAACAGCAGTAAAGTTGCTATACCATCGCAGAAAGCGCTCTGCGCTCGTTACGCAGACTCCCGCTTCGCAAAGAAATATTGGATAATCAGGACTCCGGAAGATTGCTTTGCCGCAGCACGCACCCCGCGGAGATCGGAACCGTGTTACTCGAAGGAGATTGCCGGTACAGTCGATGAGCGAATCTGCCAATTTTTTCAAGCAGGCACCGGACGCGCCCGAGATCGCCGCCCGCTTCCCTGACCTGCACCCCGCATTCGACAAAGTAGCGGCGCTGACGGAAGCAAACCGCTGCCTCTACTGTTTCGACGCCCCCTGCACCGCAGCCTGTCCAACGCACATCGACGTACCAAAATTCATCAAGAAGATTGCCAGCGGCAATCTCGAAGGCTCAGCAAAAACCATCCTCGACGCCAACATCCTCGGCGCAAGCTGCGCCCGCGCCTGTCCCGTTGCGGTGCTCTGCGAAGGCGCCTGCGTCATGCACCGCTACAACAAGCAGCCGATTGAGATCGCTCGCCTGCAACGCTTCGCGATGGAAGCCCTGCACGAAAGCGGCGCTTCGCTTCCCTTCACTCCGGGCGCCGACACAGATAAGTCAGTCGCACTCATCGGCGGCGGCCCGGCGTCTCTCGCCTGCGCGGCCGAACTCCGCCGTCGCGGTATCCGCGCGGAAATCTTCGATGCGCGACCACTTCCGGGTGGCTTGAACACCTACGGCATTGCCGAATACAAGCTCCCGCTCGCAGAAAGCCTGCGCGAGATCGATATGCTGTCGCAGCTCGGAGTACAGTTCCACTTCAACACCACAGTCGATGCAGGAAAACTCGCCGGGATTGAATCCTCCTACGACGCAGTCTTCCTCGGCATCGGCCTCGGCGCAATTCACAAGCTCGGCCTCGCCGACGAAGCCATGCCGGGGATAACCAACGCGCTCGACTACATCGCAGACTACAAAAGCGGAAAGATCACCTCAGGTCCCGAACGCGTCGCCGTCATCGGCGCGGGAAACACCGCGATTGACGCAGCAAATGCGGCGGCTCGCCTGGGCGCGACTGAGGTGCATATGGTCTACCGCCGCGGCCCGGAACAAATGTCGGCGTTCTCCTACGAGTACGAGCACGCAAAACTGGAGGGAGTGAAATTCCTGTGGCACGTGATGCCTGTCGGCATCACTGGTAATGGCAAGGTAGAATCGCTCCATCTTTCAAAGCTTGAAGCCACGGCGGACGGTTCTCTCGTACCCATACCTGGCAACGACTTCCATTTAAAAGTTGATCTCGTCATCCTCGCGATAGGACAAGCAACCCATTCGGAATTTCTCCTCGAAAACAAGGTCAAGCTGGAACGAGGCCGCGTCGTAATCGACCGCACCACCGGACAAACCTCGAACCCTAAATACTTCGCCGGAGGCGACTGCACCAACGGCGGCCGTGAAGTAGTCGATGCCGTTGCCGACGGCAAGCGCGCTGGCATCGCAATTGCCGCATGGCTGGAGGGACAGAATGCCAACGCTTGAAACCACCTTCGCCGGCATCCAGTGCATCAATCCCTTCTGGCTCGCGTCCGCCCCGCCAACAAACTGCGGCGAACAGGTCATGCGCGCCTTCGACTCAGGCTGGGGCGGCGCAGTCTGGAAGACCATTGGCGAACCCATCACAAACGTCAGCTCACGCTATTCCTCCATCGACTGGAACGGCCAGCGCATGATGGGCCTCAATAACATTGAACTCATCAGCGACCGTCCAATTGAAGTCAACCTGCGCGAAATTGCTGAAGTGAAGCGGCGCTATCCAAAGCACGTGGTCATCGCATCGCTGATGGTCGAATCGAAGCGCCACGCCTGGCATGAGATCGTGCAGCGTGCCGAAGACGCCGGAGCCGATGGCCTTGAACTCAACTTCGGCTGCCCGCACGGCATGAGCGAGCGCGGCATGGGCTCGGCCGTCGGCCAGGTACCCGAGTACTGCGGCCAGATCACCGAATGGGTGAAGGAAAAGGCGCGCACGCCCGTCATCATCAAGCTCACGCCCAACATCAGCGACATCCGCATGCCCGCGCGCGCAGCGAAACAAGCTGGAGCGGACGCGCTTTCCGCAATCAACACCATCAACTCCATCACCGGCATCGATCTCGACACGCTCGAGCCTCGCCCCAACGTCGACGGCAAAAGCTCGCACGGCGGCTACTGCGGTCCGGCGGTAAAACCCATCGCGCTCAACATGGTGCAACAGGTCATGTCTGACCCGCAGGCCGCTCTGCCCATGTCCGGCATCGGCGGCATCGGCTCCTGGCAGGACGCGACAGAATTCATCCTGCTCGGCGCAGGCACAGTCCAGGTCTGCACAGCCGTCATGCACTACGGCTACCGCATCGTCGAAGACATGGCTGACGGCCTGCTCGCATGGATGCGCAGGAAGGGTTACGAAACACTCGACGATTTCCGCGGTCTTTCGCTGCCAAACGTCACCGAGTGGAAGAATCTCAATCTCAATTACAAAATCGTTGCCCGCATCCACGAAGACAAGTGCATCGGCTGCGAACTCTGCTACACCGCCTGCTGGGACGGTGCTCACCAGTGCATTCACCTTGACCGCACACTGCCTGCGCCGAACACGTCCCGCACACCCGACATGATCACCGCAGAAAGCCGCAGCCGCATCAGCACAACGCCGATCCCAAAACTCGATCTCAACGGCGCAGGCGAAACCGGCACGTATCTCACGCCGCTTTCGCGCATTCCGCGCGTCGACGAACACGAGTGCGTTGGTTGCAATCTGTGCTCGCTGGTGTGCCCGGTGCCCGACTGCATCACGATGGAGCGCGTAGACAACGGCCTCGCACCCGAAACATGGGAGGAGCGCGTAAACGCTGGCCTCGTCGCCGAAGGCTCCGCCGCCGGCAATCCAAACGTTTAACTAACAGGGGCCTGACGAAATGGGAACGCTGATCAAGAACGGCACAGTCGTCAACGCGGATGGCTCGAAGAAAACCGACGTCCTGATCGAGGGCGAAAAGATCGCAGAGGTCGGCGACAACCTCAACGCTACAAGCCACACGGTTGTCGACGCCTCAGGCCTGCTCGTCATGCCCGGCGGCATCGACGTGCACACGCATCTCGACATGCCCTTCGGCGGCACCGTCTCCGCCGACGACTACACCTCCGGCACCCAAGCCGCGGCCATCGGCGGCACAACCATGCTCATCGACTTTGTGCTGCAGTCGCAAGGCCACACCATGCGTGAAGCCCTCGACACATGGCTCAAGAAATCCGACAACAAAGCCTGCATCGACTTTTCGCTGCACATGGCCGTCACCGATCTCGGCCCCGGCGACGGCGCACAAGGACTGCGCGAGATGGAAGAGATGGTCGCCGAAGGCATCACCAGCTTCAAGCTCTTCATGGCCTACCCCGGCGTGCTCATGATCGACGACGGCCTGATGTTCCGCGTCATGCAGAAAGCCGCAAAGCTGAACGCGCTCTGCTGCATTCATGCCGAGAACGGCAGCGCCATCGACATCGTCGTCGCGCAGATGCTCACAGAAGGCAAAACCGCCCCGCACTACCACGCGCTATCGCGATCACCCAAGGCCGAAGCCGAAGCCACGCACCGCGCCATCGCACTCGCCGACATGGCAGGAGCCTCCGTCTACATCGTGCATTTGTCCAATGCCTACGCCCTCGACAATCTGAAATTCATGCAGCAGCGCGGAGCAAAGGCGCTGGCCGAAACCTGCATCCAGTATCTCGTCCTCTCCATCGAAGACCAGATGCCGGGCAAGAGCTGGGACGAAGCAAAGTATGTCTTCACGCCGCCATTGCGCGAAAAGTGGAACCAGCAACCACTCTGGAATGCGCTGCAAGACGGCTCGCTCGTCGTCGTCTCGACTGACCACTGTCCCTTCCGCTTCGCCGATCAGAAAGAGCTCGGCCGCGGCAACTTCAGCAAAATTCCGAACGGCGGCCCGGGCGTCGAGAACCGGCTGCAAATTCTCTGGCACTTCGGCGTCAATGCCGGCCGCCTGACGCCTGAGAAATTCGTGGAACTCTGCTGCACCGCGCCAGCCCGCATCTTCGGCATGGAAAATCACAAGGGCTCCATCAACGAAGGCCTCGACGCAGACATTCTGCTCTGGGACCCTAACGCCGATTACACCATCTCCGCTGCAACCCAGCGCATGGCAACCGACTACAACATGTTTGAAGGCTGGAAAGTGAAGGGCAACGCGGCCAAAGTCTTCTCACGCGGAGAACTCGTCGTCGACAACACATCGCAGCCCGGCAAGTTTCTCGGAGCAACCGGGCGCGGACGTTTCGTAAAACGCGGAGCCAACGCCGGAGGCCTCGCTTGATCCCAACCGCCGAGCTCGCGCCCAGCTCACGCCTCTACAACGAAGACCTCGCGCCCACGCAGCCGGCGCAGCGCACCTGGAGCACATACAACTACATCGCGCTGTGGTTCTCAATGTCGATGGAAGTGACCACCTACATGCTGGCGGCATCGCTGATCGCCGGCGGCATGAACTGGAAGCAGGCAATCTTCACCATTCTGCTCGGCAATCTCATCGTGCTTGTTCCGATGCTGCTCAACGCGCATGCGGGGGCCAAATACGGCATCCCGTTTCCGGTCTTCGTGCGCACATCCTTCGGCCCCGTAGGTGCAAACATTCCCGCGCTCCTTCGCGCCATCGTGGCCTGCGGATGGTTCGGCATCCAGTCATGGCTTGGCGGGCAGGCGATCGCCGCAATGGTCGGCGTGCTATCGCCTCGGACAACGCACATGCCCTGGGTTCTGTGGACATGCTTCCTCGGCTTCTGGCTCTTGAACATGGCAGTCGTGTGGCGCGGCGTCGAATCCATCCGCTTCCTGCAAAGCTTCTCCGCGCCCTTCATGCTGCTGATGTCTCTCATCCTGCTTTTCTGGATGCTCCACAAAGCCGGCGGCTTCGGCCCCATGCTCTCGGCGCCCGGCAGGTTCACATCAACCAGCAGCTTCCTGCATTTCTTCTTCCCCTCGCTCACCGCAATGGTTGGTTACTGGGCAACGCTATCGCTCAACATCCCTGATTTCACCCGCTATGCAAAGAACCAGGACGCGCAGATCATCGGACAGGCATTCGGCCTTCCCGTCGCCATGACGCTCTACTCATTCATCGGCATCGCCGTCACCTCCGCGTCTGAAGTCGTTTTCGGCCAGCCCATCTGGAGCCCGATCACTCTGCTCGGCCGCTTTCATCAGCCCGTCGTAGCATTCCTCGGCCTCATCGCTTTGCTCGTCGCCACATTGAACGTCAACATCGCGGCCAACGTCGTGTCACCGTCGAACGACTTCTCCAACCTCGCACCGCGCCTTATCAGCTTCCGTACCGGCGGCATGATTACCGGCTTTCTCGGCCTCGCCATGATGCCCTGGAAGCTCATGGAGACCTTTGGCAGCTACATCTTCGGATGGCTCGTCGGCTATTCAGGCCTGCTCGGCCCGGTCGCAGGCATCATGGTCGCCGACTACTTCTTTGTTCGCAAAACAAAGCTCGATACATACTCGCTCTATCGCCGCGGAGGAATCTACGAATATCGCCGCGGCATCAACCCCGTCGCGCTGATTGCACTGGTCATCGGCATAGTCGCCGCATTGATCGGTCGCTTCATTCCAGCCGTCGCCTTTCTCTACGACTACGCATGGTTCATAGGATTCTTCCTCTCCGGCGTACTCTACTATCTGATGATGCTGGGGCAGACCAAGCGACCAGCCATTGTCACCGAACGAATCGAGGCAATTGAATGACTCCCAACGAAACAATGACGCAGTCTGCCGCAACAGAAATGACATCCGAAGAAGTTGTCCAAATCACGCGCGAGACCAACTACGGCACCTGGCGATTTCAAAAGGGTTGGAACCCCCTGCACATTGTCGACACCGATGGCTGTTACATCATCGACGCCAACGGCAAGCGCTACCTCGACTTTTCAGCGCAGTTGATGTGCATGAACCTCGGACACAAGAACCAGGCCGTCATCGACTCCATCGCAAAACAGGCGCAGGACCTCGCCTACATTCTGCCCGGCTACACCACAAACGCGCGCGCCGAATTGTCGAAGCTGCTCCTCGAAGTCCTGCCGAAAGGGCTGAACAAATTCTTCTTCACCACCTCCGGCACCGATGCGAATGAAGCGGCCTTCAAAATCGCCCGCATGTACACCGGCAAAACAAAGATCATCGCGCGCTACCGCTCCTATCACGGCTCAACTGCCGGCTCCATCGCCGCCACAGGCGACCCGCGCCGCTGGGCCATGGAGCCGCGCGGCAAAGGCCCCGGCATCATCTTCGGCCCCGAAGTCCACTGCTACAAGTGCCCCATCAAGCACACCTACCCCGAGTGCGGAATCGCCTGCGCCGACTATCTCGAGCACATGATCCGCAACGAATCCGACGTAGCCGCCGTCATCGTCGAGCCCATCGTCGGCACCAACGGCGTCATCGTCCCGCCACCCGAGTACATGCCGAAGCTACGCCGCATCTGCGACGACGCTGGTGTTCTGCTCATCGCCGACGAGGTCATGAGTGGATGGGGACGCGCAGGCGAGTGGTTCGCGATGAACCTGTGGAACGTCACTCCCGACATCCTCACCACCGCCAAAGGAATCACATCGGCGTACGTTCCGCTCGGCCTCTGCGCAACGTCGGAAAAAATCGGTGACTTCTTCCAGGATCACTACTTCTCGCACGGCCACACCTATGAAGCGCACCCGATGACGCTGCTCCCCGCCGTCGCCACCATCCGCGAGATGCAGCGCCTCGGCCTCGTCGAACGCGCGCGAAGCCTAGCCCCCTTAGTCGAACAAAAACTCGCTGATCTCAAGGCGAAACACCCAAGCATCGGCAACGTGCGCGGCAAAGGACTCTTCTGGGCTGTCGATCTCGTCAAGAACCAGACCACAAAAGAACCCTTCAACACCTACGCAGACAAAGTCGGCGGAAAGCCACTGGTGGTCGATCAGATCGCTGCGAAAACACTCGTCGATGGCGTCATCATGCAAGCCTGGGTCAGCCACTTTGTCATTGCACCGCCGCTCATCATCACGGAAGAAGAAATCGCACGCGGAATCGACACGCTCGACAAACACCTGCACATCGCCGACGAGCAATGCGTTGGCTAAATGATGTCTATAGCTAGTTAAAAATAGATGTCATCCTGAGCGAAGCGCGGAGTCGAAGGACCTGCTTTTCGCATCGAGCAGCACGGAAGTGGGTGCCCCATCCTATCGCGTTTCTGCGATAGGGTGGGAAAGCACAGACTCAACAACACCACCCGCTACCCCAGCGTAGGCATCGTAATATCAACCCCGGTACGAATCCCAGTAGGCCACCGTGCCGTCACGGTCTTCAGCCGCGTATAGAAACGAACCCCCTCAGGCCCGTGCACGGCATGATCGCCAAAGAGCGAGCGCTTCCAACCGCCAAAGCTGTGAAAAGCCATCGGCACCGGAATCGGCACATTGATCCCAACCATCCCAGCCTGCACGCGACGAGCAAAATCACGCGCCGTATCCCCATCGCGCGTAAACAGCGAAGTTCCATTGCCATACTCGTGCTCGTTGACAAGCTGCAGCGCAGTCTCAAAATTATTCACGCGCACAACTCCCAGCACAGGCCCGAATATCTCTTCCCGGTAAATCCGCATCTCCGGCTTCACGTGATCGAACAGACACGCACCCAGAAAGAATCCTTCGCCGCGAGGCAGCGCGCTCTTACGCCCGTCAACAACGAGCTCCGCGCCTTCTTTCCAACCTAGCTCAACGTAGCCGCTCACCTTTTCCAGATGCTGCTTCGTAATCAGCGGACCAAGATCTGCCTCGTCCTTCGCACCATCACCAACGCGCAACTCGCCGATGCGGCTTTCCAGTTTTTCTATCAACTTGTCCGCCGTCTGGCTCCCAACTGCAACCGCCACGCTGATCGCCATGCAGCGCTCGCCAGCCGAGCCATACGCCGCGCCAGCCAATGCATCAGCGGCCTGGTCAAGATCGGCATCCGGCATCACGATCATGTGGTTCTTCGCGCCGCCAAGCGCCTGCACGCGCTTGCCATGCTTTGTGCCTTCGCGATACACATACTCGGCAATCGCCGTCGAGCCCACGAAGCTCACTGCCTGAATCGTCGGATGCGCGAGAATCGCATCGACCGCAGTCTTATCGCCGTGCACCACATTGAATACACCGTCAGGAAGCCCGGCTTCCTTCAGCATTTCAGCCAACAAGATCGACGAACTCGGATCGCGCTCACTCGGCTTCAGAACGAACGTATTGCCGCAAGCCAGCGCAATGGGAAACATCCACATCGGCACCATTGCAGGAAAATTGAACGGCGTAATCCCCGCAACAACGCCCAGAGGCTGCCGCATTGACCAGCTGTCAATTCCCGCTCCAACCTGCTCCGTAAATTCGCCCTTCAACAACTGCGGAATTCCAGTGGCAAATTCAACCACCTCAAGCCCGCGAGTAGCCTCGCCTCTGGCGTCTGAAAGCACCTTACCGTGTTCGCGATTGATAAGTGCCGCTACCTCATCAAGTCGCCGCTCAAAAATCTCGCGAAAACGAAACATCACACGAGCGCGCCGCAGTGGCGGCTGCACCGACCATTCAGGAAACGCACCGGCGGCCGCAGTCACAGCCCGGTCCACTTCGTCAGCACTGGCCAGCGGCACACGCGCCTGCACCTGTCCGGAAGCTGGATGAAAGACATCGGCAAACCGTCCCGACAAGCCTTGTACCCCAGTTCCCGAAATCCAATGATGGATTTCCCGCAGCTTCGAGTCAGGAATAATCGGTGAAGATGCAAGAGGGGACACAGTAACAGCAGACATGAATTCCTCCGTTGCAGAAGAGACTTTCATGATAGCAGGGCCAATCGACCCGCCGCAGGCTCACGCAACATCGCAGGAAAGCGCAGCCAGCGTGCGCGCAAGAACCTCGGCGCCCGCCGCAATGTCTTTGATATCGGCATACTCGTCAGGCCGATGACTCACCCCAGACCGGCACGGAATAAAGATCATCGCCATCGGCGCAATGCGCGACATGAAAAGCGAATCATGATAAGCGCGGCTCACAATGCGCCGTGAAGCAATCTTCATCGCGTCGCACGCTCCAGAAATAACATCGAGCACCCGCGCCGACGAAGCCGCCGGAGGATCGGCATTGAGCATATCCGTCTCAACTGACACATTCCGTCGCAGCGCAATCTCCTCCGCCGCCTTCTTTATCTGCGCAAGAACTCCGTCCCGCCTGTCACCATCCGTGTCGCGCAGATCCACGCCCAGCTTCACCCGGCTGGGCACGCTGTTGATCGCCCCAGGATGCACTTCGCACGTCCCTACAGTCGCGACCGTATCCGTAGACCCCGAACCGCGCGCAAATCCTTCGATCGCGAGAATCAGTTCTGATGCGGCGCACAGGGCATCACGCCGGCCAGGCATGAGCGTGCCTCCCGCATGACCACCCTCACCTTCAATCGTCACCAGAAAACTTGCTGGAGCTGCGATGTTCGTCACGATACCGATCGCGATTTTTTCGCGCTCCAGAATCGGCCCCTGCTCAATATGCAATTCCACAAACGCAGAGTAGTGGGCTTCGGGCAAGCGCACAGAGGCAAGATCCCCATGAAATCCAGCGCCTGTACGTACCGTTGCGAGAGTATCGCCGCCGCCATCGCGCAGTGACTGATCCACTGAAGCAGTCGCGGTGCCCGAGAGCAACCTGCTCCCGATACAGCCAACGCCAAATCGAGTAGGCTCCTCCGCTGTAAATTGAATCAACTCGATCGCCCGCACAGGCTGAAACCCGCTCTTCTGCAAAGCGCGAACCGCCTCAAGCCCGCCAAGGACGCCTACCACTCCATCGAACTTCCCCGCATGAGGAATCGCATCGATATGCGATCCCGTGGCAACGGCCGGCAGGTCAGGACGCAACCCCTCCCATCGAATGAAAGTGTTGCCCACCGCGTCCTCGCGCACCCGGAGTCCAGCCTCAGCACACCGCGCCTTCAACCATGCGCGTGCACGAAGATCCTGCTCACTGAAAACTATGCGCGTCACCGCAGGCGGCTCAACATCAGAAAACGCAGCAAGCGCATCGATCTCCTGCACAATGCGATTCTGGTCAATCTCGATCTGCATATCAGGCCAGCGGATGCCGGTTCCAGTCCTTATAGATGAGATACTTCGCCGGAACCTTACCAATCGCGCCAAACCACTGCGGGCAGTAAGGCGCCATCCAGATAAAATCTCCTGCCGTCACCGGATACCACGCATCGTCGAGCCGATAGATGCCGCCGCCCTCCAGCATCAGCAGCCCATGCTCCATAACGTGAACCTCAACCATGCTCAGCCCCGCGCCCGGCGCATACGACATCGTATTCACGGCGAAATCAAAAGCCATCGTGTCGGGCAGCAGCGAACGCACCAGCAGATCGCTATCACCCATTAGCGGCTGCGTCGGAACTGAAGGCTCATGCCCTACCAGCAGCGCAGGCGCAGCAACCCCATCAAGAGGGAGGTACTTTTGCTCGATCACCGCAGCGCGCGCAGCCTGAGGAGCACGGAAGATATGTTCCGCTCCCTGCGGAATATAAGCATAATCATCTTCGACCAGGGTGTAAGTCTCCGCGCCATACTCCAGCGTCACGGTACCTTCCAGCACATAAAGAAATCGCTGCCCCGCTGCTGCTCCAAGCGATCCTCCCACCTCAAACTCAACAGAGTACTGCGTGAAACCCGCGCCAAGTGCAGGTGAAACATGCACAATCACGCAGGCCTTCGAGCAGCCGGGAATCTGCGTGCGAATAAAAGTATCCGGAGTATGAATAAGATGACTCGACCGCCGCACACTGCGCGTGTGCCCCAGGTTATGCACTTCGATCGCTCTCTTTCTTCTTCACCAACAACGCATATTCGTCAAGAAAACACAGCCCGGTATGAATCGCAGCCGCCACATCCGCTTCTAGCACGCTCTCGTCGGGATGATGGCTCACACCGCCAGGACTGCGCAGAAAAATCATTGTCGACGGCAGGTGCTGCGCCATCACCATCGCATCATGGCCCGCTCCGCTCGTCATGCGAATCGCCGCATACCCCGCGCGCTCTGCCGCGATCTCTGCGATCGAAATCATTTCAGGATCAAAATGCACTGCCGGCTGCGAGTGATACTCCTCGGCTTCCACCGAGAGACCGCGCCTCTCTGCAACCATGCGAGCCTCGCCGAGAATCGCTCTCGCCGCATCCTTCCGAACCGCATCGTCTGCGTGCCGCACATCGAGACTGCAGCGAACGACACCCGGAATCACATTCACTCCACCCGGTTCAGCGGCGATCTGTCCCACAGTAGCCACAAGTCCCGCGTAGCCGCGGGCGATGGCTTCCGTTCGTCCCATCCACTCCGCCGCCGCCGCAAGCGCGTCTCGCCGCAGATCCATCGGCGTCGTTCCTGCATGACCGGCGCACCCGCGAAACACAAGGTTGAAGCGGCTCTGACCGGCAAGCGCCTCCACCGTTCCGAGAGCACAATTCCGGCTTTCGAGCACGGGCCCCTGTTCGATGTGAAACTCGAGATATCCCGACGTTTGCGCTGTGAGCGCCGCATCGATTGCTTCAGGGTGCGACTCGCGAAAGGCGCGTAGCGCCTCGCCAACCGTGATTCCTTTGGCATCTCTGGTTCCGAGCAGCGCATCGTTCAACCTGTTCACAAGAGCGCGACTGCCGATGAACGGCGCGCCAAAACGAGTCCCTTCTTCATCCGAAAAGCCGATAACTTCGATGCAATAAGGCAACCTGCGGCCACCGAGAGCATCAACCAGAGCCAGCCCCATAAGCACGCCGAGAACTCCATCGTAGGCGCCCGCATTGGGCACCGTATCGAGATGGGAGCCAATCAGCAAACGCGCGGCATACTCACCAGAGTCCGATGGATAGACTGCACGAAGATTGCCGGCGCGATCTACGTTAACGGTCATGCCCGCGACTTCAAACCACGGACGTATCCGCTGATGAACTTCCTCCATAGCAGGCGAAATAAACGTTCGCAGTATCTCGCCAGGCTTATCCGTACACTCTGCCACCGCCGCGCAGCGCGCAAGCAGCGTCACCGCTCCGTCCCGCGCAATCGCAGCCCAATTGCTCTCCGCAACCACAACAGTGCTCAATTCCCTCTCCGCACAGCTGCCTCAATGGAACCGTGCGGCTCATCGGTAGGCACAAAAATATGATTGGGATTGTCTTGCCCGAAAGCAGAAAGATCTACAAGATTACAATGCTTGTTCGGCATTTGAAGGCGAATCTCAGTAATCTCCGGAACGGCCTCCAGAGCGGCCTTCCCCATGGCAAACAATGTTTGCTGAACCGACAGACTATCGTGTTGGGCAAACGTCAACAGCAGCGCATCAGTGATGCATGCCCGCGCATCCGCATACTTCACTTCAGACATCGCATATTTCCATTCAGCAGTCACCAGAGTTCCCAGCAGGCGATCGTGCGTCTCCTTCAGCGTGGTCAACCTGTCCTTAATGTACCCTGCAAACCCTGACTTCGCAGTCTTCAGAATCGCCATGTTGGTGAAGCCCGAAGATACGGAAGGCATTCCGCCGCGAGAATATGTAACACTTACAGTATCAATTGCCGGGCCGGACTGAATAAACGCAGTCCCATGCTGCTGTCCGCCGGCTTCGATGTGCTTCCACAAGGTCGCACGAATGCTTGCTCCGGCCTCATCCACCTGCGGCTGACTGCTGATAAAGTGTGTTACCAGCTCGCTGGCAAACTCTTCAATCGTCGCTGCCTTCGAAACGCGAGCCAGCGAGTAGACAGTATTTTTCATCGTGTCCGTAGGCAGGATGAAGCTGTTATCACCATCGTCGAAGCAGCTTTTAAAATCACCCTTGAGCCACACTTCAACATTCCATTCAAAAACCTCATGGCGGTCGCCGTCCTTCTCGACCTTCATCACGCGGACGCGCGATTTGCCGTATTGATTTTCACCTAGAGTGATCATCCGATTGATTCCCTCAGCTTCCGCGATAAGTCGAGTAACCATGCGGCGTAATCAGGAGCGGCACATGATAATGTTCCGCAGTGTCGCGTACTCGAAAGGCAATATCCACAAATGGATGGAAGCTCTCGACCCCCTTGCCGCGAAAATAAGCACTCGTTCCAAAACGCAGCCGGTAGAACCCGCTCTGCAAAACTTCGTCATCCGTCAAAAGGCTGGAAATACGGCCATCCTGGTCTGTCCTGCGCGCGGCAATCACGCGCCATGCACCCTGCTCGTGCCGATGCAGCCGCACGGCAACTCCCTCGGCTGGGCGCCCGCGTGTCAGATCCAGAACGTGCGTCGAAATTCCCTTCTTCTCATACATGATTCAGCCATTTTCGCAGACGAAGCTGGGTAATTTGCCGCTGCTGCTCAACAGCCTCCAGCAATTCTCTTCCTGGATCGTTCTGAAGGCGGCACTCCAGGATCGTCAGCATTTCCGCTGCCGGCTTCCCCGTGGCGCACACAAGAAAGATGCGTCCGAAGCGCTCTTCATAAAGCTGGTTGCCGCGCTCCAGAGCAGCGCGAATCTCCCGATCCGACTGACCCACTCCACTCTGCTCCTCACGCGACCACTCGGCAGATCGCTGAGCCGCAGCCTCGACGGCTTTGCGCTCCCCAATGCGTGGATGAGTCCGGAAAGCTTCGTCCCAATCAGCAGGCGTAAGCCCCAGCCAGATATCACTCGAGCGATCGCATAGCTCTGCATCATCGGCAAAGGGTCGAGCCCGGGCTAAGTCCTGAGCCCAGCGCTGGGAACCGCAACAAGGAAGAATCTCCGCCGCAGCCGTATCTTCGTCGAGCATATTCCATCGCGCAAGCACTGCATTCGCAGTAATCATGCAACATCCTTCGACGCAGCAAAAGTACAAAGCAAAGCTTCAAGCAAATTTCCCGCGACGTGTCCGCGATACTCAGCAGAGGAGCGAATGTCGTCAATAGGCGCAATCTCGGTCAAAAGAACGTGGCGTGCATTGGCGATGGCGCTCTTCGTCAAAGCAGCGCCGACCAGCGACTCCTCTGTTTTGCGCAGCCGTAGAGGCGTTGCAGCCACCGCGCCCATCCCGATATGCAAGGATTCCACGCGGCCTTCGGCGAGCCTGCCAACTCCGGCGATACAAACCTTCGAGATCGCCTGCGCATTGCGGGTGCCCGTCTTCTGCCCATAGCGAAACCACCCGGCGAAACGTTTCGGCAGATGGATCGCGAACAGCAGTTCTCCAGGAGCAAGCGCTGTCTTCTTGTAGCCAAGATGGAAATCCGTATAGGCAATCCGTCGCGCACCGCTGACGGAAACCAATTCCAGTTCTGCCTCGTAAGCGAACAGCGCAGGAGGCGAATCAGCCGCTGGCGAAGCATTCACGATATTTCCAGCGATGGTGGCGCGGTTCTGGTTGGCAATACTGCCCGTCCACGACGCCGCCTGCGCAAGCAGCGGAAAGTGTTCCTGAACGGATCGATGTTCACGCAATTGCGTAAATGTAGAGCCCCCGCCAATCGTGAGTGTCGTATCGGTCTCAGTGATCCGGCACAATTCCTTAACATCCCAAAGGTTCACAAGACGGCGCGCTGCCAGCCTGCCTGCACTGTATTGCACCATCACCTCAGTGCCTCCGGCCACAGGCAGCCATTCGCCAGGCTCGCAATGAAGCAGCTCCAGCACAGCGCCGATGCTGCCGGGAGAGACGAACTCGTAATCAGCAGGATGCGACCTCATCTGGTCAGCTCCAGAGCCGCGGCCTTTTCCACCGCTTCAAATATCCGCATGTAGCCGGTGCAGCGGCAGAGATTGCCATTGAGTCCTTCGCGAATCTGTTCCGCGTCAGGACGCGGATACTTCTTCAGCAGATGTACTGTAGCTACAATCATCCCCGGCGTGCACATGCCGCACTGCGCGCCGCCACACTCAAGAAAGGCCTGCTGCGCTGGATGCAGCTCTCTACCGTTCGCAATCCCCTCAATCGTAACTATCTCAGTTCCATTTGCCTGCGCGATCGGGACTAAGCAGCTGTTCACCAGTTCGCCGTCGATCAGCACGCTGCAGGCTCCGCACTCACCCTCACCGCAGCCCTCTTTTGTGCCGGTAAGACCGAGATGGTCCCGCAACACATCCAGCAGGCGTTCCATCGGATACGCTTCAAGCGTCTGTGCCTCGCCGTTCACCAGCATTGAAAACATTTTCCGGCTCATACGGTCACGACCTCCGCAGGTACGGCCCGGGATAACCCAAGACGCAAGTAGATGTCTTCGGGCAGCAGAGGAATGCTGTTGAAGTCGTCGCCGGTCGCATGTGAAACAGCATTCAGAATCGCAGGCGCGGGCCCATCCATCGGCAATTCACCGATGCCCTTGGCACCAAACGCACCGTGCGAAAACGGCGTCTCTTCAAAGAAAACACGAATCGGCGGAATATCCTGCGAAGTGGGAATGATGTAGTTCGTCATCTGGCCGTTCGCCATGCGTCCGCGCTCCCACTGAACTTTTTCGTAAATCGCGTAGCCGATGCCCTGCGCCACGCCACCCTCAATCTGTCCCGTGGCCAACACAGGGTTCAGCACGCGGCCAACTTCCTGCACCGCAACAAAGTCGTCGACAGTGACGCCGTAGGTGATCATGTCCACCGTAACTTCCGCCACATACACAGCCCACGCAAACGCCGGATACGCCTCTCCGCGGTACTTCTGATCGTCCCAGTAAACATCCGGCGGAGGTTCATAGCGGCTGGTCGAGCGCAGCGCGCCATATTTCGCGACGTGTGCCTTCGCGGCTTCGCAAAATTCGTCAGTCGTCCAGCCTTCGCCAAGCAGCCCGCTCGTCTGCAGTGTCTGCTTCAAACCCAGCGCCGCGGAATGCACCAGCTTGCCGACGATCATCGAAGTCCGCGAAGCCACAGTCGGCCCGGTATTCGGAACGAGGCTCGTGTCCGGAGGCGCAATCTCAATCGCATCGTAGTCTATGCCCAGTGCTTCGGCGGCAATCTGGCACAGGATCGTATTCGTTCCCTGCCCAAACTCTGTGCTTGAAACCAGCACGCGCAGCTTGCCGTCGGCCGTTGCTTCCATCGCGGCCACAGAATTCAAATTGCGCTCACCCGAGCCGGTAAATCCCGACCCATGCAGAAACGCTGAGATGCCAATTCCCTTTTTCTTCTTCGCGCCAAGATTCTCGCGATCGAATCGTTCACGCTTTGCGGGGTAGTCCGACAGAGCAAGCGCGCGCGAAAGCAAACCCTCCAGGTCAACAGGTTCACGAATCACTTGCCCAGTGCTCGTCGTCAAACCCTGCCGCAGAAAATTCCTCCGGCGCAGTTCATCTGGCTGCATGCCGATCGCCTGCGCCACGCGATCCATATGCCGCTCGATCGCAAACAAACTTTGCGGTGCTCCGAAGCCGCGAAAAGCTCCATGCGGTGGACAATTGGTCGCAACCGCCTTCGAGCGCACGCGAATATTCGGCCAGCAATACGGGCCGCCCGCATGGATCGTGCCGCGAGAAAGCACCGTAGACGACAGCGTCGAATACGCGCCGCCATCCAGCGCAAAATCAATCTCCGCCGCCAGCAGCTTGCCGTCTTTTGTAACTGCGCTGCGGATGCGCGTGCGCGAAGGATGCCGCTTCGTTGTGGCAACCATATCCTCCATGCGGTCGTACATGACCTTTACCGGATGCCCCGACTTCATCGCCAGCAACGCCGCATGCGCGCCAATCATCGACGGGTAATCTTCCTTGCCGCCAAATGCGCCGCCCGTCTCCACCTGAATGATGCGCACCTTGTCTTCCGGCAATCCCGTCAACAGCACGAGCGACTTGTGCACATAGAACGGGCACTGCATCGATCCCCAGATCGTCAGGCCTTCATCTGGCATGTACGCCGCAATCACCCCGTTGTTTTCGATATAGAGATGTTCCTGCGCGCCGGTCGAGTACTCGCCTTCAACAATGTAGTCAGCCTGACTCCACGCCGCATCCACATCACCCTTCTCGACCAGAAACTGCTTGAAGACATTGTCCTCGCCCCACACCACAACATCTCCGCGCTCGCTCTCTTCAATCGAGTGAACCGACTGCATCGGCACATATTCGATGCGCACAGCGGCCACAGCTTTCGGCAACAGATGACGGTCCGGATGCGCCAACAGCAGAATCGCCTCTTCCGGATGATTGACCTGCTCACTGACAAGACACGGCCAGTCTCTGTTGATCATCGCAATGACATTCTCGCCGGGAATGTCTTTCGCGCTCGCGACGACAAACTGGTCCCACGGAATGCCCTCACCAAATTCAATCTTCAGAATGCGCCCGCGCGGAATGCTGCTGCGCACAGTGGCGCCGTAGATCATGCCGGGCAGCGAAATATCGTCGATATAGCGGGCAGCGCCGCGCACCTTGGCCACGCCTTCCTTGCGAAGCACTGGTGTCCCGACAATCCGCTCCTGCCCCAAGTACTCTCCCGATATCGCGGCCCGCTAGTCCAGGAAACGGCACAGGCCGCAATGAAATTTCCTTATGTTACTACGGGCTGGTGACATCCCCAAGAATGATCGACGGCACCGCAGCTCCCGATTCGTCCATCATTCACCCACCAAACAACGAGATGCAAGCCACTCTCAGCGCACTTCTTCGCCAATGCAGGAAGCCGAAAACATGCCCTCTCTAAAGACCTGCTTTCCTCGCACCCATGTCGCGACAACCTTCCCGAACAGCTTTTCACCCACATAAGGAGAGATCGGATAACGCGTATACAGGGTCTCCGCCGCAACCTCAATCTCAGCATCCGGATCGAAAAGAACAAAGTCGGCATCGCGCCCTTCAGCAATCGCGCCCTTTCGATGATCAACGCCGGCAAGCGCAGCGGGCCTGGCGCTCATCCATCGCGTAAGATCCTCAAGCGAAAATCCCCGCCTCCGCATCCCGCTCCAGACCACAGGCAGCGCAACGGAAAGACTCGCAATGCCTCCCCACGCAGTCTGAAAATTTCCTTCTTCCAGCCGCTTCATCGCAGGCGGACAAGGCGAATGGTCCGTAGCAATCAAATCGATCACGCCCTCGCGCAGCGCCTCCCACAACCCTTCACGGTTCGCAGCAGTACGAATAGGAGGCGCGCACTTATGCAGCGTGCTGCCATCAGGAATCTCTTCAGCAGCAAAGTGAAGATAGTGAGGGCAAGTCTCAACCGTCACCGCAACGCCTCTCTCCCGCGCGCGACGCAACTCCGGAACAGCCTGAGAAGTAGCCAGATGAACGATGTGGAGGCGAAATCCATATTCCTCGGACAAACGCAGCATCAGCCGAATCGCTTCCAACTCCGCTTCATCCGGACGCGACGCGAGCCACGACGCATAACTCCGCCAGTCCGCGCCGGCAAGCTTTTCCAGCGCCGCGTTGAGCGAGCCCGGCAGTTCAGAATGTGTCAGCAGCGGCAGGCCAGCCCGTGCAATATGCGGAGCAGCCGCACGCAGTTCAGCCTCGTCGACACGCGAAAAGCCATCAATGCCGGGCTCCGCGAGAAAGCACTTGAAGCCACGCACACCCGCAGCCGCAAGCGGTTTCAGATAAGCATCGTTATGATCCGAGACCCCGCCCCACGCGGCCCAGTCAACAGTACACTTGCCCTTTGCAGCAGCACGTTTGGCTTCGAGCGCAGCGACCGTCGTTGTTGCGGGGAGGCAATTCAGCGGCATATCGACGAGCGTCGTAAAACCGCCGGCAGCCGCCGCGCGCGTAGCCGTCTCAAATCCTTCCCACTCCGTCCGACCCGGTTCGTTGATATGCGTGTGCGCATCCACAAGCCCAGGTAACAGAACATAATCGCCGTAATCAATGACGGAGGCATCCGCAGGAACTTGAGAAGGATCAAGCACCGCTTTGATCTTCCCACCATCGACAATCACCGCCGCAGCGCGAATACCCGCAGGCGTCACCACGCGCCGCGAAACAAGTACCTGAGCCATGCCTTCGATATTCTCACGCGAGCAAGACTAGGGCCTGTTAACACTATTAGGGCGAGCAGC
>Ga0209139_10000091_pt1 | contig 25472 bp, 14 predicted proteins | sample BogFormECP14_OM3_FD_188246 | JGI IMG/M metagenome (GOLD analysis project Ga0209139, IMG submission 188246) | Bog forest soil microbial communities from Calvert Island, British Columbia, Canada - ECP14_OM3 (SPAdes) (version 2) | ecosystem: Environmental > Aquatic > Freshwater > Wetlands > Bog ...
GCGTAACGCGTCAGCCCGGCGATCACTCCGCGAGCGTCTGTCTTCCAATACGGCGCGAAAAGCCCCGAGAACGCGGGCACAAAATAGACGCCGCCGTTGTCTTTCACGGTGCGCGCCAGCGTTTCAATGTCCGAGCTTTTTTGGATGAGTCCAAGGTTGTCGCGCATCCATTGCACGAGCGCTCCGGTAATGGCCACGCTGCCTTCCAGTGCATATTGCGCGGGATTCTGTCCGAGTTTGAAAGCCACCGTGGTGAGCAGCCCGTATTTGGAGAGGACCGGCTCGGTACCGGTGTTCATCAGCAAGAAGCAGCCGGTCCCGTACGTATTTTTCGCCTGGCCCGGATCAAAACAGGTCTGGCCAAAGAGCGCTGCCTGCTGGTCGCCAAGAATTCCGGCGATTGGCACGTCCTTCACCTCCGTCGGCTGAGCCAGTCCATACACTTCACTGCTCGAAGCGATCCGCGGCATCATGCATTCCGGGATTCCGAACAGCTCAAGCTGCGACTTATCCCAATTTAGCGTGGCCAGGTCCATGAGCTGCGTTCGGCTGGCGTTGGTCACGTCCGTAACGTGAACGCCGCCTCGGGGACCGCCGGTGAGCTTCCACACCAAGTAGCTGTCGATATTCCCGAAAAGCAGATCGCCTGCCGCGGCCTGCTCTCGGGCGCCCGGCACGTTGTTCAAAATCCAGCGGATTTTCAGGCCGCTGAAATAGGCGGCCAGCGGCAGTCCGGTGAGTTTGCGAAAGCGATCTGGGCCGCCGTCGCGAGAAAATTCGGCCACCGTATCTTCGACGCGGGTATCCTGCCAGACGATGGCGTTGTAAACGGCGACACCTGTATTGCGATTCCAGACAATGGTCGTCTCTCTTTGGTTGGTAATGCCGATGGCGGCCACATCCTTTGGCCGAATTCCGCGCTGCTGCATGGCTTCGGTCATCACTTCGTGAAGGCGCCGCCAGATTTCCTCCGGGTCGTGCTCCACCCATCCAGGTTTCGGATAAATCTGCTCATGCTCTTTTTGCGAGACGGACACGATTCGCCCCGTTGAGTCGAAGAGGATGAACCGCGTGCTGGTTGTTCCTTGATCGATGGCACCCAGATAGGTCGACATGGCTACCTTCCCTTTCCCTTTATACCGCCGTCGAGCGGCGGGCCGATGAGCCCTCGGATCGTTCCTGTTCCAAACCCGCGCGCTCCAACAGGTGATTGATCTTGTCAATGTACGCGGTGATTGCCGATTTGGCTTCTGCGTCGGACCAGTGAAGCTCTTGTGCCATCAACGTGCCTACAACCGGCGCGCTGTGAATGGCATCTCGCCAGGAATAAAACTGCACGCCGAGCCTTCGCGCAAGAACGTCTTCAATCGTCTGAGCAAGCTCCTCGCGTACGGAGTAGACGACCTCGGCTTGAATTTGCGGACGGCCAGCAAGAATGGGTTGCCCAAGACTGCTGTTCACTCGAGTGAGCTCCAGGACTTTCGGTGCGGCCGTGCCGAACTTGCTCGCCAGATGATGGGCCGTTTCTTTGGAGATTTGGTAGTCCGCCGTGAGCTTTTCCCAGAAGTCACTAGTGAATCCTTCGCCACCATGAAGGACGTGCGATCTGGTCGGGCTTTCCGTGACAGGCACGCCCAGCGCCTTCTGAACAGCGTTGATCGTGTCTTCTGCCATCGCGCGATGGGTCGTCCACTTTCCGCCCATGATGCTGATTAAGCCGCTGGCCTCGTCTACTTCCATGACGTCGTCGCGGGCGAGCTTTTTGGTGCTCTCGGTCCCGCCGTCACTGACGAGAGGACGCGCTCCGGCAAATCCGCTGACGATTTGGGAGGGCACTACCGGGCGTTCCAGATATTTATTCAACTCGATGAGCATGAACTTGACGTCTTCCCGACTGACGTAAAAATCATCCTCGGGGGAAACTTCCTCTTCTGTTGTACCGACAAGAAGCCGTCCCTGCCAGGGAACGACAAAAAGTACACGCCCGTCATCCGTCTTCGGGATCAACATGGCGTCGTCTGTAGGGAAAAGCTCAAGAGGCAATAAGATGTGAGCGCCCTTGCTGAGACGCATGCGCCGGGGCAGTGACTTTGTGGCAAGGGTACGAATCGAATCTGCGAATGGGCCGGTTGCGTTGACGATGGTTCTGGCCTGCACCGTGAACTTCTCGCCAGAGATCTGATCTGTTACGGAAGCGCCAGACAGTCGTCCCGCCGCGTCACGGCTAAAATCTGTCACACGAGCGTAATTTAGAGCGCTCCCGCCAGCCAGAGAAAAAGTCTGAACCAAAGCGAGGTCATATCTTGCGTCATCGAAGAGTCCGTCTGCGTACTCGACGGAGCCGATCAAACCTTCTTGCTTTAAGTTCGGCATGCGCTCCAGGGTCTCTTCGCGGGAGACGTATTTGCTGGGTGAGATACGCCCGGAGCCGGCGAGCCAATCGTACATCTTGAGGCCGATATCAAGATACGCGACGTCCAACCAATGAAAACTTGGCAGCAGAAACTGGAGTTGTCGCGTGAGTTGCGGCGCGTTGTTCAGCATGCGAACTCGCTCGCCGAGGGCTCGCCTGACAACGTGAAGTTGCTTTGGATCAACGTCTTTGACGGCTTCTTCCAGATAGCGCACGCCGCCATGAATAATTTTCGTGGCAGCGGTCGAAGTCGCTCCGGCGAAGTCTCCTGCGTCAAGCATCACAGTGCGTAGTCCGCGTAGCCGGGCGTCGAGTGCGCACCCCGCGCCAGTCGCGCCACCGCCGATCACGCAAACGTCAAAAGACTTGCCCGCGATATTTCGTAGTTGTTCATCTCGAGGTCGCATTAGTCCACCTGACCCTTCTCAAAACGTTACTTTTACCCTGAACCCCAATACCGCCGCATTGGGGATACGAGAGTTTGCGCCAACGTCCACGTAGTACTGAAAAACTGGTTGAAAGAGTATGTACGGCCTCACCTCAGCTGAGTAGTTCACTTCGATCGCCTTTTCCGATCCCAGGAGAGGGGCGCCCAAAGGAATCCCGATAGATTGAAACGGATCGCTGATCCTTGTGTATATGGCTCCGAACGCAACGGTATCCTGCGGTCGGCTTGGGATCGGCGCGTTGTAGCGAACACCGGCGGTGATCTGACTGTTTTCCCTGTTGACGTCTTCTGGACTCCAGTCGAAGCCAAACGTTGCATCCAGGCCGCGGCTTGACCCAGCTTCCGACCGGTACACCGCTTGGTTGGCCATTCCGTAGATCAGGTAGTTGCCGTTGCTTTGAATTCCTTGAGCGTTGGGAAACTTGCCTCCGTTATAAGCGGCACCGAATTTGAAGACGCTCGGATAACTCTTTTCCTCGAAGCGCGATTCCGGACCTGTGAAATCCTCGGCGTGGTTTGTGTATCCCGCCTCAAAGACGAACACGGGAGTGTTCCGTATCTGAAAATTAAATCCCGTCGTATCCTGTTGATACGGATTGCGGTTACCGGCCAAGACCGCTGATTTTACATAGAAATGGCTGACCGGGAAAAAGCGGAGCTCAAACGCCGGCGTCGCTGCGGGGTCGAAAGACTCAAATGTGGTCGGAAAGAGATTCCCCAAAGCGTAGTCAAAAGGTTCGATCACATAGGAGGCGCCGAACTCCTGGTTGCCGTAGAAATCGAGGCCTGCAAACTGGCCTGCTTTAATGAAGAGGTGACCGCGAAAAAGGGCCTGTTGGAACCACCACGAGTCCAGGCGGGTGGCATGCGCACTGACGAGACCGCTGGGATTGGCGAGGGTGCCGATTTTGGCGCCGAGATTGGCGCCAAACTGCCAGAGCCCAGTCGCGTGAAATGTCAGCCCGTTCCACTCGGTTAATTTCGCGAAGTCGATGTCGATCGTTCCGCGTGTTCGCCCCCACCCCGCGCTGGCTTGTTGGTTGCCCCCAACAGGATTGGCCAACAGGTCCGCTACATAAAAGAAATCGAACGTCACTCCACGCGAGGCGAGCGCTGTCCTCTCTCCGTCCCAGTCCCCGAACAAATAGGACCTGGGCTGATGCGTCTTCGAAGTTTCAACATCCGTGGACTGATTCGCTTCGGTTTGCGCGGAGAGCCTACTAGCCGAGCACAAGAGCAGCAGCACCGCTATGTAGATGGCGCTTCGTGGGCCCTTTGCCGACGCTCGGCTCGCATAAAGCTTATGCGGCGATGCGTGCTTTGTTCTCATGACCTCTACCCCGGCATTCGATTCCGCGTTTCGAACAAATGGCTATAGTGATTTTTCTTATATTTTCTTTCCAGCTGTCGCCTCAGGCAGCGTCTCGCATGAAAAATGCGCGCCTTAACGGCGGACACGCTGAGACCGAGCTGTCGGGCGGTTTCAGCGCTCGTAAGCCCCTGGAATTCGCGAAGAAGAACCACAGTTCGCAGGCTTTTCCGGAGGCATGAAATTGCGTGAATTACCGTGGCGCGGAGTTCATTCTCAGCCAGGGCTTGTTCCGGGGTCGGCCCCTTATCCGGGAAATCGTGGCCGGAAGGAGCTTCGGTTTCATCGTTGTTAGTTTCGGAGATGGGCGTGGTTGCGCGCCTCTGCCGAAGCATCATCAGCGCTTCGTTAATAGCGATACGAGTTACCCAGGTTGAAAACGTGGAGTCCTCGCGGAATCTGCAGAGATTTGTGAAAGCACGCTGAAATGACCGTTGAACGGCGTCCTCCGCGTCCTGACGATTGCGGAGTATCCGGAACGCCGTGTGATAGATTCTCAGGCGATAATGCTTATACAGTTCTCCGAAAGCGCCCGAGGAACCGGATTTTGCTTGGGCCACGAGGGATCGTTCACCGGTCGGCCCAGATCCAGTAGCGCAGATGAGCGTACATTCCGGCCGACCGTCCGGTAGTGTGACCTCTTCAACATTCATCATTGTTTCCTCCCCTCCCTCAAAACAATCTTCCAAAAACATCCACACGTGGTCCGGGTTTCTTGCGGCCCATGCGCGTTTCCGCTGCTGAAAAGTTCAGACGCAATTGACATTCGCGATTAAGACAGGAGCGCGGGGGCAAAACAATCGGACGATGGTATCGGCTATACCTTCGTATCAGTCTGGGCGTTCGGATAGCGTTTGCACTTCCATTTCGTCCGATACCTTCGTCTGATTGCCTCGCGTTCGATGTTTCTGATTTGATTGCGTTTCCGGATTCAAGCCCTGGATCCCGCCCTTGGAGAGACAAAAGGACCAGGAGGAGAGCGCATGAGCGAGACAAGCAATAACGGCAAAATTCATCTAGTTCGACATTCCAATGCTTATTGGAGGGTGACATTTGATCTTCCGCCCTTAAACATATTTGGCCCGGCGAATATCCCGCAGCTGGAAGAGGTCGTGTCATCGATCGAAACCGATGACGGCGTCAAAGTCGTGGTGTTTGACAGTGCTGTGGAGGGGTTTTTCCTGACTCACTATGATTTTTTGGCGAGGCTGGAAGATTCGACAAAATTTCCCGCGGGGCCAACAGGCCTTCAGCCTCTTCCCGATATGTTGGTCCGCCTAAGCCGGGCGGACGCCGTTTCTATTTCTTTGATACGCGGACGCGCAACGGGCGTCGGCAGCGAACTCGCTCTGGCAAGTGATATGCGGTTTGCCAGCCGGGAAAAAGCGATTCTCTCGCAGTGGGAGGTTGGCGCAGGTCTGGTTCCCGGAGGCGGGCCTATGGCCCGACTACCGCGTTTGATCGGCCGTGGAAGAGCTCTGGAAGTCTTGTTGGGAGCCGATGATGTCGACGGCGATCTTGCCGAGTTGTATGGCTACGTCAATCGCTCCCTCCCGGATTCGGAATTGGACAATTTCGTCGACAAGCTTGCTAAGCGCATAGCGTCGTTCGACAAGCAGGCGATTGCGGACACAAAACGCCTCGTGAATGTTGCAAGTCTGCCGCCAGATGCAGAGATAGCACCTGAATGGGGCGTCTTTCTCAATTCGCTGGGACGCACGGCGTCTCAGGAGCGTATTAAGAGGCTGATGGACCGCGGCTTTCATAAGCCGGGAGATGTGGAGAACAGGCTGGGATATCACGTGGGACAAGTAGGGTCCTGACCCACCGCTCTGAATACCAGCGGCAACATGAAGCTTGGTGGACCTCACCGCCTGTACCAATACTATCGTCCAATTGCTCTGCTTGTACGCTTCTGATGTGATTGCTGCCGCGCGAGCGATGCGCAATCGAAACAGCCTGATTTTCACGGGTGAACCCACGGGTGAAATGGATGTGAGGCTATTCCGACAGAGCACGGTGAGAATTTTGAGTGCTGGGGCGGGCTTGTTCGCCTTTTTGTGTTGTGCCGGCCGGGTTTCTGGACAGACAGCGCCTGGTTCCTATGATCATCCCTGGCACGCAGTCGCAGAAGAAAAGATCGCAGCGGATGCGAAAGAACTTCACGATTTACGATTCAGCGTAGATACGGCCAAGACGTACTCATTGGCAGAACTCGTGGATATGGCGGAATCGCACAACCCGGAGACGCGTCTGGCCTGGGAGCGCGCGCGTGCACAAGCGGCAGTTCTCGGAATCGCGCGCAGCGAGCTTTACCCGATTCTGACGGCCGCGGCGCTCTCCAACACCCGGCGCCAGGAAGTTTACCTTCAAAAACGGTTCTACCGGCAAACGATCCAGGATTTCGAGGCGGCGCTGGAGCTGAACTATACCGTTTTCGATTTTGGCCGCCGGAGTGGCCGAATCGATGCCGCGAAAGCAGAAGTTCTGGCTGACAACTTTGCCTTCAATGACGTTCATCGCCAAATCATCTATCAGGTCGAGCACGCCTACTATCAACTTCTGAATGCATCAGGCCAGGAGGACGCGGTTCGGGCGAGTCTCTCAAATGCGCAGGCGGTACAACAAGCGGCGGAAGAGCGCCTGAACAATGGCTTGGCGACTTTACCAGACGTCCTGGAAGCGCGAAGCGCAACGGCAGAGGCGGAATACGAGCTGCAGGCAGTGCTTGGCGCGGAGCAGGTTGCGCAAGGCGACTTGGCAACCTCCCTGGGGACATCGCCGACGATTGCGATTCTCGTGCAACCCCTCAAAGACCTGCCGATTCCCGACGCCATCGCCGACTCCGTGGAAGCGGCGATCGATCGCGCGCTGACACAGCGTCCCGACCTTATGCAGCAGGTGGCCCAGATACGTTCCGCGAATGCCCGCGTCAAAGAAGCGCGGTCAGCCTTTTATCCGGTGATGAATGTCAATGCCCGGCCAGCGGGGCAATCGTTGTATGGGATGCAGCAAACTTTTCCCTGGGGGCACACTGCGGGCCTGACCGGCGGGCTCACATTGAACCTGAATTGGACCGTGTTCGACGGCGGCGCGCGACGAAACAGTCTTGCACAAGCACAGGCCAACGAACGCGCGGCGCAAGCACAAGTCAAAACAACACGCGATCAAATCGCCGATCAAGTTTGGGCTGCTTACTCTAATTTGAGCACCGCGTTTCGTCAGCACAAGTCGGCCGAGGCGCTGTTAGAGGCCAGCAGCGAGTCGTACGATGCCGCCCTTGAGTCCTACAACTATGGTCTACGCAATTTTTTGGACGTCACGGCAGCGCAGCGAACGCTCGCACAGGCTCGCTCGGCGGACGTCTTTGCGCGAACACAAGTGCTTGCGGCCGTCGTGGACCTGGCGTTCCGAACAGGAGATGCGGTTCAACCAACGGCTACGGTGCCCTGAGGATAATGACTACCAGAGCTAGCCAATTCGTCGCCCGTGGATGCTTGCTCCTTGTCGCTTCCTGTTTCCTGACGGGTTGCTCGCGAGCTCCCTCCGTGGACCTTCTGGGATCTTTTTTCCCGGCATGGCTGATCTGTCTGGTGCCGGGAATTTTGCTTGCGGCTGCTACTTACCAAGCACTTTCGCGGCTCCATAGGAAGCTTGCCTTCCCGGTGCTGGTCTATCCGAGCCTTACCTTGCTCTTCACTCTCGTGCTGTGGGCCATCTTTTTTCATTAGGAGTCGAGGTCATGGAAATCGAGACAAATGCGACAACCGACAGGCAGGTCAGTCATTGGGTGACTGCCGGAATCGTTGTCGTCACGATTCTTGTAGGTCTCCTGGTGCTCCACCACGTCAATCACTATCCGCGAACGGATGATGCCGAAGTGTTCGCGAACTTCATCGGGATCGCGCCGCAAGTCGAGGGCCCCATCCTGCATCTCAATGTGCAGGACAACCAGTTCGTGAAGAAGGGCGAATTGCTGTATGAAATCGACGAACGTCCCTACGAATACAAATTGGAGACCGCTATTTCCGAGCAAGCGGCTCTCGAGGGGCAAATTGCGGACGAGACACGCAGAATTGCCGCTCTCGTCAGCGGAGTTTCTGTGTCACGAGCGGGTATCCACAGCTCCCAGGCGGAGGTCGCAAGGTCCGGGGCAGCCGTCGAGCAGGCGCGAGCCGATGTCGCCAACACCGAACAAGGCGTGCAGCGTGCCAAGGCCGAATGGACCTACGCGAATAACAATTTGCACCGCCTCGAGCCGCTCCTCGCAAAACAGTTTGTCACCGTGGACCAGGTGGACCGGGCAAGAACCCTGGAAGACGCCGAGTCGGCGGCTCTGAAACAAGCTCAGTCCCAATGGCTTCTCTCGCAAGCAGCGCTGAAGGCGGCGTTAGCGCAGTCGGAACGATCTGAAGCGGGCCTCGACCAGAGTACGGCGCAACACCAGCAGGCGCAGAATGCTGTCACGACTCTGGAGCCGCTGGTGAGTCAGCGTGGCGCAAGAGAGGCGGCGGTTAAGGATGCGCGCTACAACCTCGGCAATTGCCGCGTCTATGCGCCCTTTGATGCTTTGGTGACCAACCTGAATATTTCCGAGGGTGCGTATGCGCGTGTGGGCCAGCAGGTGTTCACTTTGATCGACGCGCGGACCTGGTGGGCCATCGGCAACTTCCGCGAAGGTCAGCTTTTGCATATCTCTCCGGGAATGCGCGCGGACGTTTATCTGTTGTCGAAACCAGACGTGCGTTTTGCCGGCGTAGTGGATAGCGTAGGCTTCGGCGTCACTCCGGATCCCGATGTCATTGGCAAATTGGACTCGGGGCTTCCCGACGTGCAGCGAACGCTCAACTGGGTGCACCTGGCGTCGCGATATCCGGTCCGAGTCCGCGTACAGAATCCCTCTCCTGAGTTGTTTCGGGTCGGCGAATCAGCGGTTGTTACCATCCGTGGGAATTGAAGATGGCCACTCTAGCGCCGACTCTGCGAGCTTCAGCTACTGCCCCGAACTGGATTCGCGAATTTCTTCAAGAGGAATTGGCTCCTTATCCCCGTCGTATTGAAGTGGTTGCGCGCATGGTGATCGCCGCGACGGTCGCCATGGTTATCTGCGAGACCTTCCGTATTCCCTTTGCATTCGCGGGCTCGCTTTGTGCGCTTATCATTACGCGAGAGAGCCCACGCACGACGCAGCGGGCCTCTGTCCTTATCTTGATGAGTACGTTGGTCAGCACAGCCTACGTTTTGGTCTCGGCGTACGCCGTCATCGGTTCTCCGGGCCTCCACTTTTTGTGGATCATGGGTTCGTTCTTCGTAGCTTTTTTTGCGATCAGCGCGATGAGTGACTACATTGCGGCCTGGATGTTCGCCTTCGTGATCGGCGTGACAGTTCCTCTGTGGGACCGCTACGTCTCCACCGGAACGAATGTGGAATCGACGTTGTGGGTCTGTCTGTCAGCCGTAGTCGGAGTCCTGGTTACCCTGGCCGTGGAGTTGGTGGTTTCGCGCGGGAGACCCGGAGATGACGTCATTTTGCCCGTAGCGGAGCGCCTGACAGCCGTCGAAGAAATGCTAACGAAACTGGCGGAAGAAGGCGTGATCGATACTGCGGGCGAGAAGAAACTCGTCCGGCTCGCCATGCGTGGCACGTCCTTATTGCGCCGCCTCCTGCGGCGCTCTGATAATTCGCAGCAGTACAAGGCGCAGATGAATGCTGTTGTAACCACTGTGGGAAGGCTCGTAGACATTGCCGCAACACCAGTAGACATCGCAGGTCCGCTATCCAGGAGTGGCCGGAAGCGAGCTCGAGAGCTGGCGCAAAATGTCGCACGCGTTCGCGTGGACCTGTTGAACCGACGAATTCCGGATCCAATTCCCTTAAGCACCAACGACGAAACCTCGGGTGATGTTACTTTCCTGCAGCAAATGGAAAGCATGGCTTCGCTAATTCCTCAGGCGTTTGCCGATTCTCAATCCATGAGTGAATACATGCCGTCCGTGGACGAGATGCCCAAGTGGAAACTCCTGAGCGCAGACGCATTCGTCAGCACTCGACACGCCAAGTTCGCTTTGAAAGGCTGCCTTGCGGCTGGCGCGTGTTACGTTATTTACAATTCTATCGACTGGCAGGGGTTAGCCACAGCGTCGGTCATCACGTGTTTCTTCACCGCGCTTTCTACCATCGGTTCCTCTCGGCAGAAACAAGTGCTTCGCCTTTCGGGCTTCTTAGTCGGTGGCCTCATTTTGGGCATGGGTGCGCAAATCTTCGTTCTGCCGTATCTTGATTCGATTTTCGGCTTTACGATTCTATTTATTGCTGTTACGGGGCTGGCTTCGTGGTTCGCAACCTGCACTCCGCGGGTGTCGTTCTTTGGGTTGCAGATAGCTATTTCGTTCTATCTCATCCACCTGCAGGAGTTCGCGATACAGACATCGCTCGCGGTCGCAAGGGACCGCGTCGTCGGCGTCTTGCTGGGGCTATTCATGATGTGGCTTGTATTCGATCAGCTTTGGCGCGCTCCCGCCGCGGTTGAGATGAAGAGGGGCTTTGTTCTGAATCTTCGATTGCTCGCGCAGGCGGCAAGAGAGCCGGCTTCGAGCGACCGTCGAGCGGCCGTGACGCGGTCTCTCTCACTTCGCGAAACCATCGGCGAGAACCTCGATGGCGTGCGGGCTATGGCCGATGCCGCTCTATTGGAATTCGGGCCCTCCCGGCAAAGAGATCTCGCGTGGCGCAGGCGTATTCAGGAATGGCAGCCGCAACTGCGAACGCTTTTCCTGACACGAATGGCGCTTTTGAAATACCGCCTGCAACTACCAAACTTCGAATTACCAACTGAAGTTTTAGCAGCGCAGCAGGAGTTCGACAGCCAATCGGCCAAAACGCTGGGCGCTATAGCGGATCGGGTGGAAGGTAAATCGCCAGCGCAAAAAGGGGATCTGGAACAGTCCTTCTCGCATTTGGAGCAGGCGGCCAGTGGAGCAGACTCGCAACAATCGCACGGCGTACTTGACTCTCGCGTACGGACGCTTCTGGTTTTGTCGGATCGCAGCAAAAAATTGACCGTGTGGCTCGACGAGAGCGTTTAGTTACTGGAAATCGTGCTCCTACGAATCGGTCTGCCGGCGATTTTGCATGCGCGGTCGCGTGGTAATTCATCATCAGCCGCAAACCGTGCTTCCTGCCTCAATAGGTCCCGGCCCGCTGCAGGTCGTGCCGACTGATACGAAGGTATCGCCTACACCATCGTCCAATCGTCTCGCCTCTCACCTTCTGGTGTCATCGCGTCCGCAAGCAGGCCGACTGTTCGACGCGCGGACGGCAACAGGCGATCTTTCTGTTTCCCTCCGTACGAAACCAGCGGGAGTTTATTTCTCCAACAGAATCTCCACGAAATGCGCGAGTTGCTCGCGACTACATTTGTTCTGCGGAATACCCAAGTTTAGTGAAAGTCATGAGACTGCACTTCGGCGGTTGCGAGTTTGAACGGCTCGATGCGACCGGCTTTTACAGAAACCACGCCGTCCTGGTTTTGCAACGTTCCACGTATCAGCAAAAAAGGATGATGAACCACGACGGTGTGGTCTCGTTCGAACAGTTGCGGCGTGATGATGATGTTGGCGATGCCCGTTTCGTCTTCGAGGCTTAAAAAAACGAAGCCTTTGGCCGTGCCTGGACGCTGCCGAACGATCACGGCGCCTACGACAGACACGCCCTTGCCGTCGGGCAGCTCTCGTAAGTTCGAAGCTGGAACAATCCCTTTCAGTGCGAGTTCCACTCGATATTGCGCCAGAGGATGCGGCCCGACGGTCAGTCCTGTGCCGTGAAAATCGGCAAACAGACGCTCCTTCGGTGTCATCGGTTTCAGCGGAGACGGATAATCTTGCGCGGTCTCCATCGATTCCTCAGAGGCCGCTGCGATCAGAGGTCCGGCGGGGCGATTGGCACGCTCCACTTGCCACAACGCATCGCGCCGGTGAATTCCTTTTTCTTTCACGATAAAATTCAATGCGCCAACCGAAGCAAGCACTCGCAATTCGTCAATCTGTATTTGCGGCACGCGCTGTTTCATGTCGTCAATAGAATAGAAGGGCCGCTCCGCCCGTTGCTCGACGATCCGCACCGCGATTTCTTTTCGTAGGCCCTTGACGTAGCGAAGTCCCACTCGCACGCGTAATTCATCAGCGTGATCTTCGATGGTACAATCCCATCCGGAATGCACCACGTCGATGGGCTTGAACTTTAAACCGTGCCGCTGCGCATCCTTTATTAATGTTGCCGGCTGGTAGAAGCCCATCGGTTGATTGTTGAGCATGGCGGTGGTGAACGCCGCGAGATGGTGGCACTTCAGAAAGGCGCTGGCGTAAGCAATCATCGCGAAGCTCGCCGCGTGCGATTCTGGAAACCCGTACAACGCAAACGACGTGATGGATCTGACGATTCTGTCTTGCGTTTCGCCTACGATGCCTTTCGTTTCCATCCCGCGGCGCAGCTTGACTTCGATATCTTTCATGCGCGCCTCGGAACGCTTGAAACCGAAGGCGCGCCGAAGTTCTTCCGCCTCTCCACCGGTGAATCCAGCGGCAATCATGGCAATTCGTAAGAGCTGCTCCTGAAATAGTGGCACACCCAGTGTCCGAGAAAGTGTGGACTCCAGAAGAGGATGCAGAGTCTCTGCCGGTTCGCGTCCCAGCCGGCGATTCAAATAGGGATGGACCATTTTCCCGACAATCGGGCCGGGGCGGATGATCGCCACTTGCACCACAATATCGTAAAACTCTTTCGGCTTTAGCCGCGGCAGACACGACATTTGTGCGCGGCTCTCCACTTGAAACAGCCCTATCGTGTCAGCCTTCTGCAACGTGGAATAAACTTCTGGATCACCTGCGGGAAGCCGGCCCAAATCAATTTCTTCCCGCTCATGATCGCGCACAAGGCGAATCGTATCTTCCAACACCGCCATCATCCCCAGCCCTAACAAATCCACCTTGATGATTTTCATGTCCGCGCAATCTTCTTTGTCCCACTGCGCGACAACTCGGCCCGGCATCGTGGCAGGCTCCAGCGGCACGACTGAATCAAGCTGCCCCTGGCAAATAATCATCCCGCCCGAATGCTGGCCAAGATGCCGTGGCAAATCCTGCACCATCTGGCACAACTCAAAAAACTTTAAAATTCTGTGTTGCCTCAGATCGAGACCAGCGTCCTTAAATTGGCGCGCTAGCGTATCCTTCGAATCGGTGTATTCCCACGCGCTCACCAAACTGGAGAGCCGGTCCAGCGTTTCCGGATCAAAGGAGAGCACCTTGCCAATTTCCCGCGCTGCCGACTTGCCGCGATAGGTGATCACATTGGCGCACATGGCCGCGCCCAATTTTCCATAACGCTCGTACACATACTGAATCGCCCGCTCCCGCTGATCACCACTGGGAAGATCCAGATCGATGTCCGGCCATTCTCCGCGCTCTTCCGAAAGAAACCGTTCAAATAGCAGTTTCATTTCAACAGCGTCGACGGCGGTAATTTTCAATGCGTAGCACAATGCACTATTGGCTGCGGAACCGCGTCCTTGAATTAAAATATTTTTTTCCTTACAAAATCGGACGATGTCCCAGACAATCAGAAAATATCCTGCAAGATCGAGTTTTTCGATAAGCGCCAGCTCTCGCTTTATCTGATTTGCCGCTTTTTCGTTTCCAGATCCGTATCGATCCAGCATCCCTTCCCGTGCAAGTGTGCGTAAAAACTCGATCTGCGATTCGCCTTTCGGGGTCGGATAGATCGGAAACTTATAGCCCAGGTCGCACATCGTGAAACTAAGCCGCGAAGCAAGCTCGACAGTATTTGCAAGAGCTCCCGGCAGATCGGCAAAGAGTGCCGCCATATGCGCCGGCGATTTCACATACCGTTCCGAGTTGTACGCAAGAAGTCGCCCCGCGTTGGCGAGAACACGATGATTTCGCAGGCAGGAAAACACATCCAGAATCTCGCGTTGTTCTGGCAGGGCATGGCAGACACCGTTGGTCGCAAGCAATGGAAGGCGCAGCACTCGCGCGAGCTCTACTGCTGCTTGATTGCGGCGCTCTTCGTCGCGCCGGAAATGCCTCTGCAATTCCACATACACACCATCCCTGCCAAAAATCGCACACATTTCACAAAGATGCGCCGCCGCTTTTTTCACACCGTCGCGGAGAAGTACGTGTGCGAACAAACCTTCGTCTCCACCCGTTAAGCAGATCAATCCTCGATTCTGCTCCCGCAAATCATCCAACTGGATCGCACCTTTCCCTTTTTCTGCTCTCAGCTTCATTCGCGTTAAAAGACGGCTAAGATTTTGGTAGCCTTCGCGCGAAGCGACGAGCAGCGTTAGCCTGCCTCCTTCCACGCAACTCACTTCTGCTCCTATGTGAGCTTTCTTCCCCAGCTTTTCCATCGCCAGATGAAAGCGCGGTGAACCATACAACCCATCGCGATCCACCACTGCCATCGAAGACATGCCGTGCGCCGAGCAGGCACTCGCCAAATCTTCCGGAGAGGATGCGCCTTCCAGAAAACTGAACGCGGATCGCGCGTGAAGTTCCACATACATCAGTCGTAGCTCCCGCGCACAAACCACTCTTTCTCCAGCGAATCAAAAACAATGCAATACGCCGCCGACCAAAGCCGATCTTCCCCCGCAACACGGACTTCCAGATCCCATGCATCCTCCTGCCACCCGCGTTCCTGCCACCACTCTCCCGAACAGCGCCACGGGCCCGACGCGTGCACCACCTTTCCACTCTTTCCCTGAAACCAGATGTGAACCGGCTGCCCACCCTGAAATTCAACCCGCGCTGGCACGCGCGGCCGTATCGCGCGAAAACCTATTTTGGAATCTTCTATTTCTTTTGGATCCAAAGCCGCCTGCTCAGACGCCGAAAATCTCTGCATCCGAAACGCATCCGGCTTATGGCAGTCCAACAATTCCGGCGAACCCACATTATTTTCGCCAACCACATTCGCAATGCGCGCAAGCGTCAGCTCCAGCTTGTCGGGATCAGGTACTGCCGCAAGAAATAACCCGCATTGGATAGCCAGCGCACGATCCGGCTCCGCACGCATCTGGATTTTTTGCACGGGCGCTTTCGGCGAACTGGCTTGCAGCCGTAATCGCAGCAGCTTTAAAAGCAGTTTCGCGTCCTGTACCGGCCGTGGCAGCACCAACGTGCAATAAAATGTTTCGGGAAATTGTTTTGTGCGCAGCTGCTCCTTCGACGCATCGAACGCCTTCTCAAAACCGGGTTGCAATTCGAGCTGCAACTGAATCGTTCGAACGGCCAACGCGCGCGCCGAAAGCCGCACGCACAATTGGTCAAGAAGCCTGCCCAACAAGAATGACAGTGGCTCAAGCTCCTCAACGGCATCGTCCAATTCCAGAAACTCTTCGAACAGATGCGTCGGCTCCGCGATGATCAGCGAACGGTTCCCCTTCCCGTTCGCGATCGCATGCAGCCGCACGCCTTCCTGCCCGACACATTCCGAAAGAGATAAAACCGGCAGCGCCGCAAGACCCCCGCAGTTCACGATGCCCCATTGATTAAAAACCTCGGCCAGTTCCCTGCTCGGCGAAAGCAGTCCAATCGCCAAACTTTCCAGAAAACGCGCCTCTTCACCCGCGGGAACAATCGTTGGTCCCGGCCGCGCATAAGCCGATATCCGCGCCATTTCTACATTCTCCGAAACGCCCACATGCACATCGAACCCCAGCGCCGTGCACCGCGACTTGATCTGCAGCGTCACATTTTCATAGGAACCAAAAAGTGTCGTAAGCCCGGCGAGATCAAGCAGCACGATGTCCTGCGCCGTATTTTCCACGCGCGGAGAAAATGACCACGCCGCATCCAGCAGCGCCGCATGCGCCGCCGCTTCCTGCTCTTTCGAGCGCAGCCGTATCTCCACTCCGCTGAATTCCGCCGCGGCCGCCTTCGTCAAACCCAACGTCACGCCCAGCGCACACGCCATCGCGTTGACGGCGATCACACGAAACGTCGGCGCCGGCCCATCAAGAAGAACCAACGGTTTATTCCGCAGCGCAGGCTCCGAGCGCTCCACGGCCCGCAAAAGAAAATCAGGAACGAAAATCGCACAAAACGTCATCCCAGTTCGCGGAGAGCCCACCAGCCCAAACTCAGCCCGGCTTCTTCACCCTTTCTTGCGTCTCTTCTTCCAATTCTTCCTGCCGATTTTTTGGCTGCTCTTCTTGCAGAGGCAACAGCCCAGACTCAAGCCTCATTTCTTCCGCGGCGTACTGATCGGAATTCACTGCGAAGCGCGCTATTCCTTCCGCGGACCCGTCTTGGCGATTCAACCCATCAATAAAGTGCAATTTTTTATGCCGCTGATGTGAACGCACAACCTCCGCCAAACACGCGCTCCCATCCAGCAAACATCCAGGTGTGTGAAAAGCCGCTTCCGCGCTTTTGCGCTTTTGCAACGACCACCTGCTCGCTTCCTTTTCCAAGCGCAGCACCAGCGAAGCGCACGACTTTGCGTTCGACTCCTGCGAAAGCACCAACAGCACCGTCGAGGTGTCTTCCACCGCGCGCCGCAATCGAAACCACACATTCAACGGCACTTTGCGCACTTGTCGAACGGCAACGTCGCCAAGATCGAGCGCAATGAAACCAAACCCTCCTCCGTGCAGCAGCAAATCCAGCGACCGAAACGCCTGCTCCAGCCCCCGGCACCGCACCCAAAGCAGCCGTTGCAACAAAACTCCCGACGCTTGCGATCCACTGGGATCGAAAGCATCCTGCGCATCCACGAGCGCGCACACTTCCGAACTCCACGTACGCGAAGCCAGCGCAGAATGAAGAATCGAAGTTTTTCCGGAACAAGGCGGCCCGTAAATTTCCGTAAGACTTCCGCGTGGCAGACCGCCCACAAGTTCATCGAGCGCTGCAATGCCCGTCGGCACAAACACCGGAACGCGAGCCTCTCGCAAGCGAAACGGCGAAGCCACGCGCCCGGCAAGCGCGGACTTCACATGAAGACGCAAAGAGGCCGTAGATGAACGCATAGCAATCGAATAGGAGGCGAGGTCGAGGAGGGGAATATTCGCTTTTTGTTCGCCTGTTGAATTTATACGCTTCTAAAATCGGATTGTCAAAGCGCAGAGAAAAAGAGCTGTGGAAAATACAAGCGGCTGGAAAACTTCATTTTGAAAAATGCGCGTGCCGCGCACACTACAACTTAAACGTCGCAGAGATCGACCGCTTGCCGCAGAGAGGTGAGCGGGTCGCGCGTGGGCACAAATTCATGCGCCACGTAACCCTGGTAGTTGACCGCAACGATTCCGCGCATCACGCCGTCCCACTGCACTTCCTGCGTGCCGTCGAGTTCATGCCGGCCGGGAACGCCTCCCGTGTGGAAATGCCCAAGCCACTGAATGTTTTTCTGAATCGTGCTGACGAGGTCCCCCTCCATGATCTGCATGTGATAAATGTCATAGAGCAGTTTCACACGCGGAGAGTTTACGGCCTGCACCACTTCCACTCCCCACGCCGTGTGGTCGCACATGTAGTCCTTGTGGTTCACCTTGCTGTTGAGCAATTCCATGCAGATGTTGACGCCGTGATCTTCCGCAATTTTCTTCACGCGATTGAGCCCGATGATGCAGTTTTTCGCGCCTTCTTCGTCGGACATCCCCGCGCGATTCCCGGAGAACGTGATCACGTTCGGTATGCCGTTCTTGGCAGCCAGCGGAATATTCTTAAGAAAACCTTCTTCGATCTTTGCGTGGTTTTCGATGCGGTTCAGCGCGTTGGGAATGTCGCCGCCTCCCGCATAAGCCATGCTACAAATCAGTCCATGCCGCGCCGGCACTTCGTATTCCTCCGGGCCAAGCAGGTCGATCGCCTTCAAACCGATCTGCGCCGCGTAGGTACAGAGGTCATCGAGCGCAATTTTCTGGTAACACCAGCGCGAGACCGATTGCTTGATTTGCCCTTTGCGCTTGATCGGAGCAGTTTGCTCCGCCGAGGACATCAATGGCATGGATGCCATGGTGGCTCCCGAAATGGCCGTCTTCAACATCGTGCGTCGCGATAGTTTAGTCATGGTAGTCCATCACACCGTCGTGCCGAATGAAGCGTTTAACCACATTCGCCGCTAATCCTCTCACAATTTCACTCTTCGTCTGTCGATTTTTTACACGGTCTTCAGGTCATCCACGAGAGCAAAGTCTTCAGATCCACGGCCTGCGTTGACTCAGTTCCGCGAGGCATCGCGGGGCCGATCGCCACGGCCGTGCCGTGATTTTCGAACCACACCAGGAACGATGATTTCTCCGCTCCCGGCAACCGCTGCTGATTCAGCCAGTTGTAATACGCCCCGAGATCCGCATCCATCAGCGAACCCATCGGATCCAGTTCCGCACGCCCGTCGGTTCCGGCAAGCATCTCGTTCATAGGCTTTTGCCGCTGCCGTGGAGCAAATCGCACCAGCAACGTAAGTGGCTGCGCACGCCGCAGCGCTTCTCTCGCCGCCCATTGTGCGAACGTCGTGCTGAAAACCTGCGTGCCCGATCCCTCAGTCAGCAGCTTGACCTGAAAACGATCCAGCACCGCGCCGCCTGATTTTGCTGCGCGGTCGTCTACGCCCTTAGCCATGCCATCAATCATGCCCAGGTCTGCAGGCCGTATTTGCGCCAGCACCGTGCGCAGCGTTTCCGGCCCCATCCCGGGCCGTTCAATTTCCGCCCGTATTTTGGCCGATAAAGCCGCGCGTGCCGGTTCCAGCGCATGATACGAGACACACGTCAGCGCAGAGTCGTACGCCGCTTCCTGCCCTCCATCGATATACCAGTGGCCGTGCGGCACAGGATGCGCGTTCGCGCGCGCGGCCGCGGCATCGAGCAGCATCTTCAATCCGTTTTCCGGCTGGACGCGGCTGTAATACACCCCATGGGGGCGAAGCTTGCGAAAGAGCGGCTCTTCCGGAGTGTCGACACCCTGACCGACGACGGTAATTCCCAACCTCGGCACTTGAGGAACTTCCGGCGGCACCGCCGATCGCAAACGTTCCGCGTAGGCGAGCGCTGCCGTACGAAACGCATTCAGCTGGTCGGTTGTCCAGAGATACGCCGAGAGCTGTTCGACAAACTGCGCCGGCGCGTTGATCCAATCGAATTGTTCCAGCGGCATCGACAGCCGGATTTGCGCGAATCCTTGAAACCACTCTTTCGTTTGTTCCGCCGAAAGCGAATTGAGATTGGCCAGTTCTTTTTCGAGGGCTTTGCGCTCCGCAGGGAATTTGAAATCGTACTCGATCACTTCGCGTAGCAGGCTCGGCAGAAAACTCAGCGGCAGGCGCTGCAACGCCACAAGATTATCCGTAACGAGTTTCCTTGCTTCCGGCGGGTAGCCGCTGAATTGCTCGGGTTTTAGCTCAATGGGCGGCATGGCATCACACTAGCTCGGCGATCGGCTTGCCTTGCGCGAGTGCAGCCGAAAATCCGAGGATCGCGCCGAGCGACGGCACAAGATCAGTAGATTGCAACGCGCGATCGATCACAACACCTTCGCGAACACCCGCGCCCATGGCCATCATCCACGTGGTACGCGAAAGCGCGTCACCGGTGCGATGATGCTGAAATCCGTTGCCGCCAGAATCGTCATCGGAGTCGCGGCCAAAGTCAGGGAGAATGAACATGGTGGTGTTGCCTGCGTATTCCGGTTCGGTTTGAATTGTTTTCCAAAGTTCCGCGCAAAGCCGGTCGGTGCGGCGAATGCCTTCGATGTAGAGCGAATACGCACCGGCATGCGCGATGTCGATGTCATGCAGGGTGACCCACAGAAGACTCGGCGCAACTTGCCGCATGAGCTGCCGCGTGATGTAAACAGAAAGTTCGTCCGGACTGGACAGCGTTCGCGCGTGCTTTTTGAAATCGTCCACGGACAGTTTCAAAAGCGCCTGGAGTTGTTGCAGCTCGAATTCGTTACCGCCAAGCTCCGGTGCATAAAACGGTGTTTCGTAGTTGTCCCGCAGCAAATGTTCGTAGTCGGCCCCGCCTGCCGTCGCCGCTGTCAATAAATGTTTGGGCAAAATCACCCGCGCTCCCAAGCCCGGGCCATACAAGCGGTGATTGCTTTCGCCGATGCGATTGAACCCGTTGCTAGGCGCAACCACCCACGCATCCGACGCGGGCCGCTTCAAATCTTTGCGGAAATATTCAAAGGCGGTCGGGTGCTCCGGCGGCAGCGACGCAAAGTTGTTGATAGTTTCATAGACGCCAGTGGCCAGACTCGCTGTCGCCACGTAGTGGCCAAGAATGCCGCGATTCACCACCTGCGTGAAAAACGTGGACTGCGGAATCAGCTCCCGCATCAGGTGCGGAATATTCTCCTGACCTTCGGGCGCGAACGTCTCCTGGTCGCGCGCCCCACCGCCGAAAGTTACGACCACCACTTTCCGCTTCTTCTGGGGCACACCGGACCGGGCGAGCACGGCGGACCCGAAGAGCGTACTTCCCAGAGCGACGCCCGCCGCGCTGCGCAAGAATTCGCGACGGTTGAAGGCCAATTCTTTGGCAAGTTCGAGAGGGTTGGAAGAGCTACCGGTGAGCCTGAGAGCTGAATGAGCGGTCAAATTACGAGCCGTCTTATCCCGCGATGAAGGATGGTAGGTCATTGTAAACGCAAAGCTTAGCGTACGCTACGCCGTGCCTCCCTTGAAGTCAAGCATTAGCGGGGCAACATTCGGCGTTCCCATTTTGGTCTTCTTTCGTCGATCTCCTATTTCCCGGATCAAATTGTATTTAACCTGTTAGTTAAATACGTCAGGTCCGATTTGCGAACGCTTGCTTCCACTGGTTTCATTGTTTGCCCGACGGGCTATCTTTAGCCGCATAGACGAACTGGCGAATCTCGGCCCTTTGTTTCTCAAGGTCTTCGAGGTGCTGTTCCCTAAGCTTCTGATAGACCTCAAGTTGTGCCTGCGCGGATTCTTTTTGGCCGGTGCGCACATAGGCTTGCCCCAGGCGATAGTGGGCATCGGCGAGATCCGAGTTCAGCTCCAGCGCCCGCACATACTCGGGGACGGCCTCGGCGTACTTGCCTTGGTCGGAATAGAGATTGCCCAACTGCAGGTGTGCTTCCGCCAGTTTGGGGTCGAGAGCCAAAGAATTCTTGAGCAGGGCCTCGATCTGGCGCAAATCCAGGCTTGGATCCTGAGCCCGTTTTCCTTTCCACAAGCTCATCGCGTAGTAGTAGAGAGCCCGGGCATTGCGGGGCTGGAGTTCGGCGAACCGGCGGAAGCGCAAGATGACGTCATCGGCCTGGCTCGGCGAGCTGTCGTAGGCCCTGGACAGGAACAAGTAACAGCTTGGATCGGAGGCGTTTAGATCAGCCGCTCGAAGCAACGACTTCACCGCATCGTCGTAGTTGCCGTGCGCATAAAGCGCCATGCCGAGGCCGATCGCTAGTCGCTGCGAAGTTGGGTATCGCCGCGTGGCGTCCTGGAAAACCTCGATGGCGGGGCCCAGTGTTCGATGCAGGAGAAGTTCGCTCCCCCAATCGAAGAGATTGCTCTCGCTAGGATCGGCGTGCGCTGCAAGTTCGTATTCGTTCGCGGCTTCGACGAACTTCCCATCCTTCTCTTCCACCTCGCCTAGTAAGTTGTGCAATTCAGCGCTGTCCTTAAGCTTCAGAAGCGCCTGGATTTGCACGCGCGCGTCAGCCGCGCGCCCAGTTAGGAGGTAAGCAAGCGACAGGTCGTAGCCGTTGTCGTAGGACGAGGGCTCGAGCCTCTGGGCGCGTTCCAAAGAGGGAACAGCGGCGTCGATTTGTTTGGATTTGACGTAGAACTCACCGAGATTGTGATTCGTGTCAAAGTTCTGAGGCTCGAGCTCAGCGGCTTTCTTAAACTGGTCACCGGCAAGTTCGAGCTTTCCCAGCCGGACCAGGTTCGCGGCAAGATTAGTCCGCGCCGGCGCGGAATCGGGGTTCAAACGGACCGCTGTCTCCAAATGAGCGTTGGCAACGGCGTTCTGTGACTGCGCGGAATAGACCAATCCCAGAAGTTCATTAATCTCAAAGCTTTTCGGAACTTGCCGGAGCAGACTCTCAAGCTTAGTGGCAGCCTCCGAGTAATGGCCCGCCTCGTATTGGGCGACAGCGGCCCGAAATTCCTGATCGAGATTTTGGTTCTGGCGCGCCCGGGCAGAGGCCACGGACTCGTACGCCAGTAGGATGCAAAGAATAGGCCTGGCAAAACGGCTCGCAATGAACACGGCGTTCCTAGGTTATCACCGCCCCATGCAGCGAAGAAAGATCGGGCAGAAAAAGGGGTTCCCCGCAGAGCGCCCTCGACGAGCGCTCTGCGGGGAGTGGTGGCAACTAAACTAGAAGTACAGCTTCAAAGCGAACTGGATCTGTCGCGGGTCGTAGGGAGCATCGCGGGTGGATCCGATTTCGCCGAAGGTCGAACTGTTGAAATTGCCCGAACCCGAGATGGCGACAACACCGTTGCCGCCGAAGTTAGGCGCGTTGAAGTTGGGGTGATTGAAGATGTTGAAGAACTCCGCGCGGAACTCCATGCGGAAGCGCTCGTTGATCGGGATCTGCTTAAACAGAGAGAAATCCAGCCTGTGGAATCCCGGTCCTGGAACCTGCGTAATACCGCCCAAAGCAGCGGCACCCGTCAACGGAACACATCCAGTGGGAGTATTCGGCTGGGGAACGCCACCCGCGCCCAAAACACAAGGTTGCGTGAACGCTCCAGGATTTCCGAACCAACTCAACAGACCGTTCTTGTCATTGCGAAGTCCAAGGTCAAGGGCTTGTCCGGTGTAAAGAGCCCCGCAGCCCAGCGAGGAAGCAGTGCCGCTGGGGCATCCGATGCTGATGGGTTGGCCGCCCTGAAATGTCGAACTCCAGATTATGCTCCAGCCGCCAATCAGTTTGTCTTTAGCACCCTGCGAGTCGGACATAAAATGCTTGCCGTGCCCAAAAGGAAGCTCATAGCCGCCGCTGAAATGGAAGACGTTGCGAATATCGAAGGCCGCCAAGCCGTAGTCGAACGCCATTCCAAGTCCAGGAACGTCAGGAGCACGGTAACCCGCGACAGAACCTCCGTTCAGCAAGTCGCCAGCGTCGCCCATTGTCTTTGAGTAAGTATATGTAAAGAGGAAGTTTAGGCCGTCCGCAAAGCGCTTCTCAACCTTGGTTTGCAGCGAATGGTAATCGCTCATTCCCGCTGTGGCCGCGTAGCTCGAGCCGAATCCAAAGTCAGGAAAGGGCACGAGGTTCACTTCCGGCGTATTGGCCGCGGCGATGCTGGTCGGCTGATTTGAGTTGGGGAACGACTCCAGATGCCGCGCCAGTGAAGTCACGTAACCGGCTTGCACGGACATCGACGGAGTGATCTGGTATTGGACAGTGAGATTGCCGCCCATCGAGTAGGGAGTGTCGTAATTAAACTGAATGCCGCGCAAAGCCAAACCTTGGGCATTGACCAAGAGCGGGCTGAGCGGAGTGCACGAGAATCCCGTCTCGAAGGTGGCAACTCCCAGAGGTTGGCCCCCTGCCGTTGGGCAACCCGCGAAAGGAGTGTTTGCACTGATTGGGGAGACGTCGTTGGGCGAAGAGTACTGGAAGTTGAATTGGAACGGATAGTTTTCGCCAAGATTCGGTGAGAATCCGCGGTTTTCAAAGCCGTTATAGAAGATGCCGAACCCTCCGCGAATGACCAATTTGTCGCTCGCCTGATAGGCGAAACCGATGCGCGGGGCGAAATTCGTCGTCTGAGAATTGCCAAGGCCTGTGCCGTAATCATGCGTGACTTCGAGAGCGATACCGTCTTTGGCGAGTAGATTGACGAAGCTGGGAGATAGGTTGTTGTCGTTCTTGCCGACGGGGATGATATACGCGGGCCCTCCCAGCGGGCTTCCGGCTGGGACAAAGTTGGCCTGGTTCGCGTGGTGCTCGAAAACCAGCCCGAAGAAGTCATACCGCAACCCGAGGTTTACGGTCAGCTTGCGGGTGATCTTCCAGTCGTCGTTGAAGTAACCACCGTAGTAATTCTTGCCGTTGTCTGTGAGCGAAATGTTGGAAATGTCGACGCTGCTGGAACCTCCGACAAAGCCAGGGCAGTTCGCAGGTATCGTGCAGCCTGGGGTCGCCGTGCTGGCCGTCGGCGACAGCAGGAAGTCGACGCGCCCGGTATTCCCACTGTCGACGGACGGCACTTCGGTGTAATCACCGTTGTAGTCAAATTCGCCGCGCGACCAGGGCGGCTGCAGCGTCGAGAACTTGACGTGCTGCCACTCGATGCCCATTTTAAAAGTGTGCTTGCCGTATATCTTCGTGACGTTGTCCGACAGCTGGAACGTCGAACTGACCTCGTCAGAAGGCAGGAACGCGTTGCTGCCCAAGGTGGATAGACCGTTGATACCAAAAGCCGGCAGGCCACCGTTCAGGGACTGCTGGGGGATGTCCTGGATGCCAAACTCCCCAGGAATGTTTGTCAGATCGCTGGCGGACGGCGAAACGCGCGTCGTGTGAAGGTAATTGAATCCAACGCGAATCTCGTTGATGAGTGTCGGAGAGAAAGTATGCGTGTAGCCTAGAGCGGTCTGCTGAGCATTCGCGGTCTGGGTGCCTTGCTGGAAGCCGCCGCCGTCCGCCACACCGCCAAAAATGCCAGGAATGAATTGCGGATCGTCGACGAAACTAAACCGGAAAAATAACTGGTTCTTTTCGTTGAAGTTGATGTCCATGCGGGTGTCGAACGCATTGCGGTGCTCGAACAGTTTTGGCGAGTTGGCGTAGTTGGACAAAAGTGAACCGATCGCATTGGACGTCGGGGAGGGGTAAAGTTTCAGCAAGCTGATAGCGTTTGGATCGAGCCTTCCGACGGGAATTACGTTTACATTGGGACAGTTAGCGATCGAAACGACCATGGTCGTCGGGGCACAACCGAAGGGATCGCGGACATATTCCGTGACGCCGGCCGTCCCGCCGGTCGGAATAGGCACAGGCAGCCCGGTGATAGGATCTACGCCGCCAGTAACGACAGTTCGAGTGGTGCCGGGGTCCAGAACGGTTCCGTTGGGAATCGTGCGCCCCAGCGCGTCGGTGACTGTACCAGATTGAGCCAGAATGAGATCCTGGAAGTTGGTGAAACCGCTGTTCCGCTCTGCCAGGCTGGGGACCGAGCCGGTAAGAACGGTGCCTTGCACCCGGCGCAACCCCTCGTAATCGCCAAA
>Ga0209139_10000092_pt1 | contig 25461 bp, 17 predicted proteins | sample BogFormECP14_OM3_FD_188246 | JGI IMG/M metagenome (GOLD analysis project Ga0209139, IMG submission 188246) | Bog forest soil microbial communities from Calvert Island, British Columbia, Canada - ECP14_OM3 (SPAdes) (version 2) | ecosystem: Environmental > Aquatic > Freshwater > Wetlands > Bog ...
GCTGTCATTGGCGGCGGCGGCGTCGGTCTTGCGGGCCAGAAGCGCGGCGACGCCCTTGCAATTGAGAACGCCCAGTTCGACGGCGCGAGCCGAGACGGCCTCAACGCGCGCGGCGTCGAGGCCGCGGTAGGCGCGCAGAATCCCCAGGCAAGTCCGGAACCCCTGCTCAGGATGCGGTCGGCTGGCGAGCACCGCGGCGATCAAGCCCTCGGTGTTCGGCCCGATTTTCCCGGCCCATCGCCGGAACCGATCCGGCGTCCACTCGGCGTAGCGCCGGTGCGAACTGGGCATGTGCTCGGGCGTCGTGCCGTGCTTGCGGCCCATGTAGCGACGCTGGTGGACGGCGACGCGCTGGCCGCGATGGAAAACCTCGACCGTGCGCGCGGTGACGCGCACCTCGACCTCGGCGCGAATGAGCCCATGCGGAACCGAGTAGAGAAACTCATGGACCTCGATGTGATAATCGAGGTTGACCCGTGCGCGCCGCCATTCCGCAAACTCCCAATCCTCGGCCGGCAACGCGGTCAGAGCATCACGCTCGATTTTCTCGAACAGCTCGCGCCGGCTTAAGCCCAGATGGCGCATCGGGCGCTCGTTCATGCGCCGCATGACGAGTTTGATGGCCTCGTTGCATTCGGCGAGCGAGAAGAAGGTCAGCGCGCGCAGGCGGCCGAGAATGTAGGTTTGAGCGAACCGGACGCCGGCCTCGACCTTCGCCTTGTCCCTCGGCTTATGGGGCCGCGCTGGCAGAACCCCGACCGAATAGTGGGCGGCCATCGCGCCATAGGTTCGATTGATCTCGGGATCGTAGAACGACGCCTTGGCGACCCCGCTCTTCAGATTGTCCGGAACCAGCAATTTTGGCGCGCCGCCGAAGAAGCGGAACATCCGCACATGCGCGCCCGTCCAATCCTGCAAGGCTTGAGTCCAGGTCGCCTCGGCGTAGGTGAGGTTCGAAGCGCCGAGCACGCCGACGAAAATCTCCGCTTCGCGGATTTCGCCCGTCGTCGGATCGACAATCCCGATCCGCTTGCCCGAATAATCCACGAACGCCTTCTCGCCCGCCGCATGATGCTGGCGCATCACCGGCGTCAGCCGTCGTTCGAACCCGCGAAGCAGGTCGCAGAAACGGCTGTAGCCATAGCCGTCTCGGTTGATCTCCCGATATTCCTCCCACAGGATCATCATCGTCACGCCCGGCCGCTTCAGCTCGCGCGCCAGCGCCGCCCAGTCGGGCTCGATCCGTCGCCGTTGACCGGTCGCAACACCCGCGCGCCCGTAGAGCCGCTGCTCCAAGACCGCGTCCGTGACGTCGTCCGCCAGCGGCCACGCCAAGCCGGCCGCCGCCGCCCGTTTCAGATTGTCTTGGATCGTCGAGCGCGCCACGCCCAGGCGTCGACCGATCTCGCGCGCGCTCACCCCTTCGTGGTGAAGCCGCAACAGATGTCGCAATTGCCGCATGCTCAGTTCCCGCTTCGCCGGCATCCCCGTCTCCTCGTCGACCATCGACGGGCGGGGACTGCCTCGGTTGCTGATTCGCGGGGAGCAAAAGCCGAGCGCCTAACCGGCTCGGGTGGCCGGCTTCATTTCGGAATGGTGGCCGACATCAAATCGGAACGGTGGCCGGCTTCCAATCGGAATCGGTGGCCGGATTGCGTCGGAATTCGCAAGCAGGGGATCGAGCTGCCCACAGCGAGCAAGGTGAGTTTGCCGCTTGCCCTCAGGCCCGCGCTGCTCGCCGGGGTCGCGCTCGCCGAGCGCGCAGGTCCCGAAATCATCGCCAACTTGCAGGCAAGAACGATCGGCGCCCACAACTCGTTCCGGGGTCTCATAATAAACTGGAGCGATCGCGCACATCCGCCGCATTCTCACGATTAACTGTAGCGCGACAGGCAGGTCCCGGAGTTCCGAGCGATGCTCCAGAACGGCCAGACACAAGGCCGCCAACTCGAGTGCGCCGGCGAGCGGCGTGGCGGCGAGTTCCGCGACCGTCACCTCAAGGCCGAGGTCGCGGCAGATCGAAGCCGTCTCCGACCCAATAAAGCCGGCCCCGATGACCAATACACGCTTCGGCCCGGCGGCCAACGCCGCCTGTGCCCGTGCCGCGTCATCGCTGGTGCGAACTCTCGTCGGTTAATTCGATGTGGTTTTCGGCGGGAGCTCCCAAAGGACGGACCGCGATGTCTCGAGCTACTTTACCGCGGGCCACGTGGGCGTCGCCGTGGGCCAGCTCGCGGCGCTCCGTCCGACCCGGCTGATTTCGGCCATTTACCCTTTCCAGCATTACCCGCTTGCCCCCTGGACTTTCAGGTTGCGATTGGCCGCCTACGCGGCTGGGTGGTCACGCCGGCCTGCCGGAGCGCTCGGGCGACTATAGAGTAAATAGGGCATATCACGTAAATTTCCGTAATTCCTATCTTACATCAGTTAAATCGAGGGCGTGGTACTATAGCTAGGGGGCGCCATTGTAGGTACCTGGATTTCTGACATTAAAGAACGTCTTGTCCTTCCAAGCCGAGATAGGGTGTTCCGGATTGCCGAAGGGCGTGATCTGTCTCGGCATGTCGGGGATGGACTTCATATATTCAATGAGCGCCCAGCGCTCTTTCTCGGTCAGCAACGGACCGATGATTCCTGGTCCAGAGCCGTTCTCAAAAGAATGTCCGATATTGGAGTTGGCGAACAGCGAGGTGTCGAACAGGAACTTTCCCGACGCTCCCGAGGTATCCACACCGACCTTCACCGGGTCGAAGTCACGCCCGATGAAGAACGTCTTGGAACGCTCCTTGGCCGGACTGAGCAGTTCGTAGAGATTTGGCACCGAGCCGTTGTGCAAGTAGGGCGGCGAGGCCCACATGCCTTCGGCAGGATTCGCCTTGTAGGAAGACAGCGACGGCGGCGGGTCTAGCGGCTCTGGGCAGTAGGGTTGATAGCCGTGAGCGGCGAGGCGTTCCTCTTCGCTCAGATTCAACTTGTCCATGGCTTTGTCGAAGACATCCCGTTGAGCGTTGGCGAACACGACAGCGGATGGCGCTATTGCTGCCCCCGTAAACGGCGGCATCAGATGGTCGCTCAGCGAGCCTGCCATCGTAGTAGGCCTTGTCAAGTCGACGAATCGCCAGCTGCCCAATACACTCGCATCGGTCCCGATAACGCCAATCGGGACAACAGCATTCTCGATGAATTGCTTGCCCTGTTTCTTGGGTTCGCTCCACCGGTGCGGCCAGGTCGAGTGACATCCAGAGCAGTTCGTCAGGAAAAGCTGTTTTCCCTCAGCGGCCTTCTCCCCGTCGATCTTGCCGAAGACTTCTTCGGGCCATTTCGGCGGAGCAAGGCGCCGCAACAGTTCCTCGCTGGCCAACTGGCCCTCGAGGTCCATCGTGGAATCGAACAGCCCATCCGCGGGTGTCTTCGACGTGAGGTCAATCCTTGCAAAAACGCCCATGACCTCGCCCGCGTTCCGAAGCGCCGGGTCGTTCAGAGCAGGGACCCACTGCGCCCAGGCCGACTGCGGTATGTTCCACACGAACGATGGCTTGACGGGTGCAACCGCCGATCGCCAATTCTCCGGAATGCCCAGCGCGTTTGACAGCACCTGGTTGTGGATCAAGCCAAGCGCATCCATGCGACCGGGTCCGACAATGACCGACGTCAAGGCAGTCCGGGTCCGGTATCTGTGGATCGCCGCCGCGTTCTGCTCTACGCGCTTTCGCAAGGCTTCCTTGTCGGCGCTACCCTTTTGGCCTAGCTTTTCCGCCAATCGATCAAACTTCCCCGGGCCGGTGACTGTCGTCGCTAGCGCATCGTCTAAGCCCGCGACGAAGGCGAGGACGTCCGCCCTATTGGCGTTGCCGCCTGAAATTCTGACCTTGGTTCCCTTGTATTCGAGTTGCCCGTTATGGCACGCGGCACATCCAAGTCCGACCCACTCGCCTTTCCAGGGGCCTTCAGTCAGTACCGTTTTGGTCAGGCCAATTGCCAGACCGTCCGGATTGTATTTCGGATCGGCGGGATGAGGAACGAGTCCATATGAAGCAACGTTCTCGTCAGAACGGAACAACTCCCGGCCGTCCGCGGTCTCGAGGTTCAGGAAGATATCGTAAGGGATCGCCGCGGAACCTTGCGACGTGTAATAATAGCGTGGTCGATCCTCGTCGGACCAGCCCTGATCCAGGAACACGACCCCTGCTTCCCTTGTGTATTGAGCAAGGGAGCCAAGCGTCGAAGCCAGCACAAACCCCGCACCGGTCCCGGCCAAAAGGACGCCGAGCTTCCGCTTGTTCATTCGTCGCTTCCTTCAATCGAATGGCAGCTCTTCTCCAGCCCCAGTTCATCCTCTTTTTATTACGCCCTGGAGAGCACCATGGGACGCTCTCATTCATCGGTCGTGTAAATTGGCGTAAGGCGACGTCAGACAGTTCCCAAACGCCCTTCAGGCGCGCCTTCTGAAGGTGATGACGTCGTCGATGACTGACCCCGGTCCTATCGGCACTCGGCCTGGACTGGCCAAGTCCATCCTCGTGAATTCGATCTTATCGACCCATACTTTGCGCAAGAAAGCGGAAATCACCGAGATAGTAAGTTGCTCTCCCGCGCAGCGCCGATAGCCCATGCCGAACGGGACGAATCCCGCGTAATCGCAAACGGGGAGCGGCTTGTCGTCGACGACGCCGAATACGGCCCCAAATCCGCTGTTGTGGAGACTCGCTTTGCGTCCATCGGCGACATCGAACTTGGTATGATCGAATGGGCATTTTGCCAAGCCCATCTTCTGGGCGTAGGCGTCATCGATCTGATCGCTGGTCGGAACGCGCCGGAAGCGTTCGGGTTCGAACTCCTGAGGGTTGCTCCAGAGGACGGGGCTCAAGTTGGCGGCGCGGTGCGGCGTGTTGATATAGCTGTGCCGCTCATAAGGAAGTCCCAGCGACTGAAACGGCGAGGGCCCGTCGATCGACTCTCTCGTGTCGGAGAGAGATGAAATACTTCCGGCGTTCGCTGAGATGCTGCGGAACAGCTCCATCACGAACAACTGCAGCGGGGTGTAAGGCGTATTATTCGCATCGTCATAGGCGCCGCTCATCGTCTTGACGAACGAGGCCCGCACCGCCGGGTTGCCGCCCTCCTCACTGAGGCGCGACATGATCTGGTAGAGCATGTTGCCCCATTGGCTGATGGCGACAAAATTGTGAAAACATTCGAAGACGATGTCGCGCTTGCTGAAATGTTCCCCGTCTCCGGCGTTCTTGAGCCAGTAATGAACGAAGGTCTTGTCGAACCCGGGTCTGCGCTGGCTCTCGATGTCGCCGACGCGGTCATCAATCCAGGATTTCAGCGGGTCCAGACCCGCCCGCACCTTCATATAATTTTCGTAGACGACGGGCTGCATGGGGTTGAGGAGGGCCAGAACAGTGTTGAAGGCTTCGCCGGTCGCTCGAACGTGGGCCGGAATTTCGTCGCCCTTCACTCCCAGGTGTAAATCCCAATATATATCTGGATAATAGTCGAGATAGTTCCGCATGACCGGTTTCCCGGCGAAGTTCTGGTGGAGCAAATTGTCAAAAAACCCTGAGACCTTATCGTAATACTTTGCTTTGTAGAGGTCGGGCGTGAGAGCCGTCATATAGATGCGCTTGCGGAGATTGTTTTCGCCGCGATATTCGAGTCCTTGCAGGAAGACCGTGACGCCCTCCTCGCGCGACGGCGTCCAACCTTTGTAGACCAAACCCAGGAATTCCGCCGGAAAGGCATTTTCCTTCGAGAGCGCGGGATCGATCATGGGGAGCGTCGGCGGCTCCCCCCTGAACACGCTGGTCAGGAAAAAGGGAATAAGGGCGTGCTCGACATAGTCGTGGTCGAAATCTTTAGGAATCGATTGTCGGAAGCGAGCCAAAGCAGCTCCCACATCCGAGGGCTGGGCCGCCTCATCGGCCGAGACCGGGGTTTTCTTCACAAACAGGCCCGTGACGGCCGCAGCCGTCGCCGCAAGGAAACTGCGTCTTTTCATATCCTCCAACTCCCTGAAAGCTTTTGCATCCTTACAAACTCGGTATCTAACGTTTTTCACGTTCGAATGAACGTAACTACCGTCGCCCGGCCCTGATCATGACCTCGTTCGCCTCACTTCGGCGCGCCATTGAACGTGCCGGGATTGCGCACGTGGTAGAAAGTGGGATCGAGCCACGCCCGCACCGGGTTTGGGGGGCCGCCAAAGGGCGTGGCCTGCGCCGGAACCTCCGGGATGGATTTGAGATATTCGATCAATTCCCAACGCTCTTTGTCGGAGAGCAGACGGCCGATAATGCCTGGACCGGTCCCGTTTTCGAACGAGTGTCCGGCATTCGAATTCCCGAGCAGCCTCGTGTCGAATTCGAAGGCGCCGCCGCGGTTCGAGGTGTCGAAACCGACGTGCACCGGATCGAACTCGCGGCCTATGAAGAAGCGCTTGGAGCGCTGCGCCGCGGGCGACAGCAATTCATACAGGTTCGGGACCGAGCCATTGTGGAGATAGGGAGCGTTCGCCCACATGCCTTCGGCCGGATTTGCCTTGAAGGCGGGCAACGCGGGGGGCGTTTCGACTGGGTCCGGATAGAAAGGGCCAAAGCCGTGCGCGCTGAGACGCTCTTCCGGGCTCAAGTGCAATTCGTCGAGCTTGCGCGGGAAAAACTGCGTGCGAATGATGCTGAACAGTTCGTCAGCGGTGGCGAGCGTCGCCCCGGCCCGTTCCGGCGGCAGGAACTGGCCGAGGGCGCCCGGTCGGAAACCAGGGTTCATGTTGAATTGCGGGTTGCCGAATTGGGTCGGATCGGTGCCAACCACACTTTGGCTGACAATCGCATTCTCGATGAACCGGCGCCCCTCGCGGCGCGGTTCGCTCCAGCGATGCGGCCAAGTCGAATGGCATGCCGAGCAATTCTCGACAAAGAGCTCCTTGCCCGCGGCGGCCTTCGTGCGATCGATTTGCCCCAACAGATCTTCCGGCCATTGCGGCGGCGCCAGCTTGCGCAGTAATTCCTCGATACGGATCTGGCCTGGGAAATCGATCGTGGAATCGAAAAGGCCCTGAGCGGGAGTTTGCGATTGAAAATCCGAGCGCACGAATACGCCGATCGACTCGCCGCCGTTCCGCAACACGGGATCGGGCAGCACGCCGCTCCACTGCGCCCAGGCGGACTGCGGCAGGTTCCAGGTGAATGAATATTTCACGGGCGCCAGCGAAGGCCGCCAGTTCTCCGGCAACCCGAGTTGCGTGGCCATGACCTGGTTGTGGATGAGCGCCAACGCATCGACCCGGCCAGGTCCGACGACGGAGGGCGTCAGCGCCGTGCGCGTGCGATAGACATGAACGCTCTCCGCGTCCGTCAGCACTTCCCGACGCAGTTCGTCGCGCTCAGCGCCATTCTGCCGCCCGAGACGCGCTGCGAGCCGATCGAATTTTTCGGGAGCCTGGACCGTTGCCTGAAGTGCGTCATCGAGCGCCGCAAGGAACGCCAGCATGTCGAGAGCGCCGTTATTGCCACCGGTGATGCGGATCTTGGCGCCTCGATACTGGATCTCGCCATTGTGGCAGGCGGCGCAGGTCAGGCCTGCCCACTGGCCCTTATAGCGGCCGCGGGCGATCGAGGTCTTGGCGATGCCGATGGGAAGGCCATCAGGATTATAGACGGGATCCGCAGGCTGGGTAACGAAGCCATAGCTCGACATGCTGGCGTCTGAGCGGAGCAACTCCGTGCTGTCTGCTCGCTCGACATTGAGAAATATGCCGTAGTGGAGCGCCGCGGAGCCCTGCGACGTGAAGTAATAGGCGAGCCGCTCGTCATCCGACCAGTTCTGGGGAATGATTTTGATATTCGCGCCGTATCGATTTTGCGCTTCTTCCGACCGGGACTTCGGCGCATCGACAATCCCCACGACGATCGCGAGGATTACGCCAAGCCCGGTAATCGCTCCACAGACGTTGGGAACGTTGACGCTACGTTGAAACATCCTCCGGCCCCCACCCATTTTTCAAATCGGGGTATTGTTACAATTCCGTCGCGTATATGGACACGTTGATGGTCCATGGTATAGCAGAGCACATGGCTTTGTCATGCCGGCCTGATCTCGTGACGCCTTTAGGCGTTGGGGTATTCACTGATCACGCGATCGCGGATATTCCGCCGGACCGACGTCGTCTCGCGGTCTGAAGATCAGGTGTCTCGAACCTCTCCGTGAATCGCCCATACACGGAACCCAGCCGATGTGTGCTTCGCGGAGGCGACCCTGAACATGGTCTAGGCGCCCGAGGCTCAGGAATTCTGCCGGGAAGGCGTTTTCCTTGGACAACCTCGCATCGATCAGGGGAAGCAAAGGCGGCTCCCCTTCGAAGACGCTTGTCAGAAAGAACGGGATGAGAAGATGCTCGACGTAATCTTGCTCTAAGTTGCCCGGGATGGACTTGCGGAACTGGGCGAGAGCGGCGCCGACATCAGGCGCCTCATCTGCTGAGTAAGCTTGCGTCGTCATGGGCAATAAGGCCGTTCCGGCGCCCGTCAGAAAGGTTCGACGTTCCATTTTCTGCAGGCCCCTTCGCCTGCCCGGGGGTCTATCTCGCGCAAATAAATTCGATTATTCCAATCAAACGCACGCGCGCCCTGCTCACGGCCCTCGAGACCCCGCCGCGGCTCCAAGCAGGGCAGCTATGCGCCGCGAACATGACAGCATTATGGACTCCACGAAATGAGCTCCTAACCATTTACGATGACAGTGCACCTAATTTAGACAACATTGAGTTGTTGACGCCTTCGTCATTCGTCGGACAGAAAAGTGCACTGTCGCCGTAATCTGGCCACGGACCTTGTGGGTGAGACGAGCTTGCCGCGCGCAGCTGGGGGAGGCGGCGGCGGGCTAGGATTCCGTCGCGATGTCGGCTATATTGACGCGCTTGCTCAGCCCGCTGGCTGGCGCGACGGCGACTGAACGGACCGCCTGTCAACTTCGCGAAGAGAGCTGGGGGGAGTATACGATGCTTTTCGACGGTGGCTTCACTTTCAGGAATTTCGTCGCCGACGCCTTTGCCATATTTATGTTCGTGATATGGTTTTGGCTGTTCGTCAGCGTAGCCAGCGATCTGTTTCGCCGCCATGACGTCTCCGGTTGGGCGAAAGTTCTCTGGGTGATTGTGCTGGTCTTGTTTTCCTATATCGGAATCTTTGCTTACCTTCTCACTCAGGGCAGGGGCATGGCGGAGCGCGATCAAGCCCGAGCGAAGCATGCCCGCGACGATTTGCGCCAGATCGTCGGTTTCAGCCCTGCCGACGAGATCGAGAAGCTGGATCGACTGAAGTCTGCGGGAAAGATCTCAGAACAAGAGTACGCTGGTTTGAGGGCCCGCCTTATAAGCGGTTAGATTCCCTGAGGACGGTCTCCCACAAAATTGCCGGTACCGGCTCGCACCGCGCCGAGCAATATGTGGCTGGAATGAGTTCATCATGAGCGAGGTTGAACCGAAAAAGATCGATTCCGCGGTGGAGCAGTCCGGCGAGCTGACGAGATTCCTGTTGCGGCAGGTCCCTTATTTCGTCGCGCTGTTTCTTGCGCTCGCCGGGGTCGCCTATTCGAACGTCGCACGCCGACCTCTGACGGGTTACTGGGAGTTTCTGGCTCTGGCGATGGCGATCATGTGCGTCGTCGTCGAATGGGAGAATGCGCCGGACAGAAGCTCCCGCTTTCGATTGATCGGGACGCAGACGCTGCATTGGGTGGCCGTGCTGGTCGCGATGAACATCATCGTGCTGGACCGTGTGCAGAGCATGATGCCGGAGCCGGCCCTCAGCCTGGTTTTCCTGACGCTGCTGGCGCTCGGCACGTTTCTCGCCGGCGTGGGCTTCCTGTCCGTGCAGATCTGCTTTCTCGGGTTCGCCATGGCGCTCGGCGTGCCTGCGATCGCAGGGCTCACGCAGTCGTTTCTCTTCCTTGTACTTGCTCTACTCCTAATCGTCGGAATTGGCATCGCCGTCTGGCCGAACCTGGCGTTCCGAGGTCGGCCGAACGCCAAAGTCGACAGTCGGGCCTGAGAAGGCGCACACGCGCTGGCGATCTTTTGTGTATTTCTTCGAGCCAACTCGAGCCCTGGTTGGGAGGGCCGGAATCCAGTGCAATGGGGTCAGGAATCCAAACCGCTTGGGCGATCGAGGCCCCATGGGCTTGCCGTCCGCCAGCGCGGTCCGTCGCCGGCGCAATACCGTTTGCGACATGGGGGAAGCACGATGGCTGTCCCGGGTCACCAGGCTTGTCTTACCGACAAACGGATGGCTTGCGCATCCGGTTGGCCGGCGGGTTTGGCAACCACCCGTTCGTAATTGAGGCCGACGTCGCCGCCGGCCCAGACCGAAAGTCCCAGGCCCAGACCGAGCCGCAACGTGTTGGCGGCGTTATGTTGGGCAAGGCCATCGATGCTGGTCTCGCCGCCGACGTTGTAATAGGCGTCGGCAGAGACCCAAAGGGCGGGCGTGAGATTGCGACTGGCATGTCCCTCGACGATGAACAAAGGATTCTGGCTGAGGCTCGAGGCGCCGCCCACGCGATAATCGTCATTGGTCGTGAACACTCTGGTCGAAAGATAGACTTCGAGCCATGTCGAGCCCTGGTCGGGCGTGTAGCTATAGTTGACGGTCGGGTTGACCATCCAGCGGTTGGCGCTGGGGTTCAGCGGATTGACCGGGTCGTATTGCCCAAGTGGCGTGGTCACGGCAAGGTGAAAGCTCGCGAACGTCTCGGGAACGAAGGAACGGAACTGTTCCCTCGTCAATGCCGGCCCGCCGAATATGTTCGTCTGCCAGAGAAAGCCGACATCCGAAACGCCCTGGTTCGACGCTCGAAACGTGTCGGAGCTCGACTGGATGTCGGCATAGGGCAGGATGACCGAGAAGCCCCCAGTGCGGCCGCCAAAGTCCATGGTGCGCGTAATGACGGCCGACTCCGCAAGGACGTTGGTGCGAATGGGCGACGTCACGTCCAAGCCGTCCTCGGGCGTCACCGATGTGAAATAGCCGGAATTGTAGAATGTCAGCCAGGTATCGATCGGTGCGTTGAGGTAGTCGCGCGCGGAGCCGGCGCGCGCGACTACCGTCTGGGCTAGGATGCCCGCAGTCCAAAGCAACGGCGCCAGTAATCTAAACCGCTTGGCTGCCTGCCTATCGTTCACCGCCAACGCCAACCGCAGACGCGACGACCCCTGTTCCACCAGCAGACCCAGCGACGGCGTCGGCGACTGCCGCCGACGACAACAACTTGCGCCTTTTCGATCGGTTCAATTAGCCCGCGCGCTAAGGTGTCGTCGAGCGGCATCGCTTGAATCGCCCCCGGCGTCAAAGCCAAGCCCGTGGCGGCTACCCCGCCGAACAGAATGACGCCCAGCATTCCACGGCGATCGATCGCTTTCGTCATTTGCCCCCTCCGCTTTTAGCTCAATCCTCTATCAAAGGTGGCCTTCAGGCGTTCCTGGTGAACGCGATGTCGTCTTCGATTACGGCGCCCGGCCCGATGGGAACCTCCCCTGGAGTGGGCAGGTTCAGCTTCACGAACCCAATCTTGTCCTTCCATACCTTGCGCAGGAAGTCCTCGAAGACCTGGATGGTGAGTTGCTCGCCTGGGCAGCGCCGGTAACCGAAGCCAAACGGAGCAAATCCCGCGTAGTCGGTGACAGGCAGTGGCTTGCCGTCGACGACACCGAACACCGTGCCAAAACCGCTGTTAGCGATCTTCGCATTCCGGCCGTCGGCAACAGCGATATTCGTGAGGTCGAAGGGGCACTTGGCGAAACCGATTTGCTTGCATTTGGCTTCGTCGATCTGATCGCTCGTCGGCACTGTCTTGTACCGCTCCGGATCGAACTGCTCCGGATCATGCCAGTGGATGGGGTCGAAACTGGTCGTAGTATGCGGCGTGTTCATGTAGCCGTAACGATTGAATCGGGCGTCCAAAAGCGTGTGAGGCGATTGTCCATAAAACGATCGCGGCGCGTCCTTGATCGCCGAGATGCTGCCGCCGTTCGGAGATATCGTTCTGAACATCTCCATCACGAGCAGTTGAAGCGGCGTGAACGCGCCGCCATTCGCGTTATCGTAATCGCCGCTCATCGTCTTCACGAAGGACGCGCGGACATCGGCGTCGCCGCCGTGCGGGGTCAGGCGCGACATGATGCCAAAAATCGTATTGCCCCACTGGCTCAGTGCGACGAAGTTGTGGAATACTTCGAAAACAATGTCCTTGCGGCTGAAGTGCTCTCCATTCCCGGCGTTCTTGAGCCAATACCAGGCGATGGTCTTGTCAGGGTCTGGGGTCCGCCCGCTCTCGAGATCCTTGACCTTCTCGTCGATCCACTCTTTGAGCGGGTCCAGTAGTTCGCGCGTTTTCATGTAATTTTCGTATACGATCTGGCGGGTCGGGTTGCGATAAGCCAGCACCGTGTTGAAGCTTTCGCCAATCTGCCGCACTCCGGCGGGGATAGCTTCCCTCTTCACGCCGAGATGCAGATCCCAGTAGATGTCGAAATAATAGTCGAGATAGTGCCGCATGAACGGTTTGCCGGCGAACTTTGGGTCGAGAAGGTGGTCAAAGAAGGCCACCACCTTCTTCTGATACTTCGGCCCGTACAGGTCCGGCGTCATGGCGGAAAAATAGATCCTTTTGCGGAGATTATCCGGGCCGCGGTTCTCCAATCCCTGAAGGAAGACGGTGACGCCATCCTCGGGAGCGGGCTGCCACTCCTTACTGATTAGTCCCCAAAGGTCGGAAGGAAGGGCGTTCTCCTTGGTAAGTGTGACGTCGATCATGGGCAGCGTCGGGCGTTCACCTTGATAGATGCTCGACAGAAAGAACGGGACGATCACACGCTCGACGTACTCATGATTGAAATTGCTCGGAATCGAACTTCGAAACCGCGCAAGCGCCGTGGTGACATCATCGTAAAGCTTCCCCTCTTCCGCCGAGTTAGCTTGAGTTGTCATGGGTAATAAGGCGGCCATTCCGGCGCCCGTCAGAAAAGTTCGACGTTCCATTTGGGGCAAATCCCTTCCCTACCCGGGCGGTCGTCGCACAACTGAATGCAATAACTTCAAACAGATGAAGGCATACTGCTCACGTGCGTTGAGACCACGCCATGAATGCAAATCTAGCTTGCACTACGACTTTAGACTATTGTGCCGGCTGCTCCTGAGTCAAGCGCCTAAGCGGCTCGATTGGAACTAGAATCGGCTCCTGTCTTTGCTATTGGCCGTGGTTAACGAGTGAATAGCGCGGCAAACTCAAAAATCACGCCCTAAAAGCCCGCGTCGCCAACCCGCGCTTCACCACGGTTTCGGCCACAGCTGGCTTTCGGTGAGCCGTCACTTGGTCTGCACAATTGCGGCCTAATCCGAATGGCGCCAATATGGCCACAAGTACAATGCCACTAAGACAACTGCAGGACATGACATGCCGGCAAATACACCAGCGCCGAGCGTGCGCAGCCCCGTCCTCATCGACCTCGCCCTGCAGGGCGGCGGCTCGCACGGGGCGTTCACATGGGGCGTACTCGACAGGCTTCTCGAAGAGCCGTGGCTAAAGATCGACGCAATTTCCGGCACGTCCGCCGGAGCGATGAATGCGGCGGTGCTGGTCAGCGGCTGGATGCAGGGTGGGGCCGAAAGCGCACGCGCGGCGCTCGACGCCTATTGGGGGCGCGTCGCGAAAGCAGCGAAATTCAGCCCGCTCCAGCGCTCGCCGCTAGATCGGCTCATGAACCGCTGGACGCTCGACACATCTCCGGCTTATGTCGCGATGGATCTGATGAGCCGGGTCCTCTCGCCGTATGACCTGAATCCTTTCGGACTCAATCCGCTGAGCGGCTTACTGTCCGAAAGCGTCGATTTCGCCCATCTTGAAGAGGCGTCGATCAAGCTCTTCATTACCGCGACCAACGTGCGAACCGGGCGCGGGCGAATATTCCGCAACAAGGAGATCACCCCCGACGTGCTTCTCGCATCGGCGTGCCTGCCGACGATGTTCCAGGCGATCGAGATCGACGGCGACCCCTACTGGGACGGCGGCTTCGTCGGCAACCCGACCCTCACGCCGCTGGTGCGCGAAAGCGACGCGCCCGACACCATACTCGTCCAGATCAACCCACGCGAACGGTTGGACACGCCGCGCACGGCGAGCGACATCCTGAACCGCCTCAACGAGATTTCATTCAATTCGCCGCTGATGAAGGAGTTGCGAATGATCGCGCTGTTGCGCCATGTAGCCGATCCGGGGACCGGCGAAGGCGCGCGATGGGCCAACATGCGCATCCACAGGATCATGACCGACAAGCTTGCGGAGCTCGGGGCCTCGTCGAAGCTCAACGCGGAAGGGGATTTCCTCGCGCTGCTGAAGGAGGAGGGTCGGCGCAGCGCCGATGCATTCCTGGCGTCGCACGGCGATGATATCGGCAAGCGCTCGACGGTCGATCTCGATGTGCTGCTGGCGGAGTCGTGAGGAATGAGTCTGCCCGATCTCATTGGCATGGTAGGAATTCTGATTGGGCTCGGCCTCCTGATTTGGCTTGCATTCAAGGGCTGGAGCGTCCTCCTACTCGCACCGATCGCCGCAATGGCGGCGGCGATTTTTGCAAGGGAGCCGCTGCTGGCGCACTGGACACAGACGTTCATGCGCAGCGCAGCCGGGTTTTTTGCTCAGTTCTTCCCGCTCTTTCTGCTGGGCGCGCTGTTCGGCAAGCTGATGGAGGACAGCGGCTCGGTTGCCGCGATCGCGGATTTCATGACGCGGACACTCGGCGCCAAGCGCGCCATTCTCGCGGTCGTTCTCGGCGGGGCGCTCGTCACCTACGGCGGGGTCAGTCTGTTTGTCGCCTTCTTCGTGATCGCGCCGATGGCGCAAGATCTCTTCCGTGCGGCGGCGATCCCTCGCCGTCTGATGCCGGCGGCCATCATGCTGGGCACCTCCACCTTCACGATGTCGGCCATGCCGGGTACGCCATCGATACAGAACACCATCCCTATGCCGTTCTTCGGAACGACGCCCTTCGCCGCGCCGGGTCTCGGCGTGTTGGCCTCGGTGATCATGCTGGGCTTCGGCCTCTGGTGGCTCGGGCGGCAGGAGGCCGCGGCGAAAGCGAAGGGCGAAGGCTTCGGAGAGGGCGCGCCCGCGCCGGCCGAACGACTTGCCCAGGACGAGATGCTCCGCGAGCGCGCGACGACGGCCCGTGAATTCGATCCGGCCGAAATCGCACACGGGAAATCGGCTTCGGCCCTTCCGTCGATCGTGGTCGCGGCGGCGCCGATCGTTGTCGTAATTCTGGTCAACCTCGTCCTCTCACTGCTCGTTCTGCCTAGGCTGGATCTGAGTTTCCTCTCGGAACCTCAATGGGGCGGGACCTCGGCTGCGGCGGTCAGCGGCGTATGGTCGGTAATCGCTGCGCTCTCCTGCGCGATCGTAACGGCCCTCGCTCTCAACGTCCGGCGCATACCGGACTTACGGTTGACCATGGACGCGGGCGTCAACGCTTCGGCGCTACCGGCCATCAGCGTTGCGAGTCTGGTCGGATTCGGCGCCGTGGTCGCCGCGATGCCCGCGTTCGCGGTCGTTCGCGAGGCGGTGCTCGGCATCGGCGGAGGCCCTCTCGTATCGCTTGCGGTCGCCACCAACATCCTGGCGGCCCTGACCGGCTCAGCCTCTGGGGGACTGACGATCGCGCTTGACGCCCTCGGCGCGACCTATCTGCAACGAGCCGCCCAGATTGGTCTCGACCCGGCGCTTCTCCACCGCGTTGCGGTCATCGGTTCGGGAACGCTCGACAGCCTGCCCCACAACGGCGCCGTGGTCACGCTGCTTGCGGTGTGCGGCACGACGCACAAGGAAAGCTACCTCGACATTTTCGTAGTCGCGGTTCTCGGCGCCATCATCGCGCTCGTCGCGGTCATCGTGCTCGGATCGGCTCTCGGCTCGTTTTAGGCATGAGGTCGAATTCCTGAAGGCGCGCGTGCAAACAACTATATTTGTTGCACGTAGTAAGTAGATCAACGATCTGTTGCGCTTGTCGAGCGGAGGCGCGGGTTTGTGGGTCATAGCTTCTGCGCACGCGGAAACAGCCATCAGAGACTATGTCAAGAACCAAGAAAACGAGGACCAAAAGTTGGAACAATTGAACCTGTGGCGTAAGTGTGCCGCCTTTAGGTGGCCAATAAACCGGGGTCGCGTTAGCGACCCGGTCGGCCGCTTGGAGCTGCTCACATCCTGAAGGCCCCAGGCTTTGCCGGGGGATGGTTACTGACTCGACTCTCGCGTTGAAATTGGGCACGCTCCGCCTTGTGGATCAGTTCCTCGCCAGGTGGGATGGCGCATTCGACACTCGAACTTCCGCGGGGAAGTGCATCAATGGCTCGCGACTCGACCCCGAACATTGCGGTCGGGCTGATTGCGGCGGTCGCTGTTTCCGTGGCCGCCTATCAGGCTGCCGTCGTCTTCGCGCCGCTGACGCTTGGGCTTTTGGTCATTGCGCTCGTCTGGCCCTTGCAGGATGCCCTGCAGCGGCGGGCGCCCGCGTTCGTCGCGCTCGCGATCACGATGACGGTCACCGTCGCCGTCATGCTGGCGTTCGCCTCGCTCGTCGTGTGGGGTTTTGGCCACGTTGGTCACGCGGTCATCGCCGACTCTGGCCGCTATCAGGCGATCTTCGACGCCGCGGTCGCCTGGCTCGATGAGCGCGACATATCGATCGCCGGCCTGTGGGCGGAGCACTTCAACGTGGGCTGGGTGCTGCGCTGGGCGCAGCAGCTCACCGGGCGCGTCAATGCTACGCTGAGCTTTTGGCTGATCACGCTCCTCTATGTGATCTTGGGCCTAATGGAGGTCGGCGACCTGCGCCAAAAGACGCAGGCCCTCATCCGGCCCGAGGCGGCGCACATGCTGCTGTCGGCGACCGCCGATACGGCGCGCAAGTTCCGCCAGTATATGGTCGTGCGAACGCTGATGAGCCTTGCGACCGGCGTCTTCGTCGGCCTTTTCGCCTGGGGCGCGGGGCTCGACTTCGCGGTGGAGTGGGGCGTTATCGCCTTCGCGCTGAACTATGTTCCCTTCATCGGACCCTTCGTCGCGACCCTCTTCCCAACTCTGCTCGCAATGGCGCAATTCGCTTCGTGGCAGGCCGTTCTGGGCGTTTTCGCCTGCCTCAACATCATCCAATTCGTCATCGGCAGCTATGTCGAGCCGCGGGTATCGGGCAACGTTCTCTCGATCTCGCCCATGGTCGTTCTGTTGGCCGTCTTCTTCTGGACCTTTCTCTGGGGCCTGTACGGGGCCTTCATCGGCGTGCCTATCGCCATCGCCGCTCTGACGTTTTGTGGCCACTACCCCTCGACCCGATGGATCGCCGATCTCCTCGGCGCGCCGGCGCCGACCAAGTCGACGAGGCGCGAGGGGAATGGTTGTTGAAGATATGTCGCGCACAGGACGTCGCCGCCGTCCACCAATGTGCCAACGGTCTCGAGGGCGCGAGACATGCGTGTCAGGCCAATTGAAGGCCCGGAGGCGCGGCTAGGCGCCCAGGCGTCTCGGGTTCAATCGCAGGAATGTCGATCCGTTCTGGAGCGAGAACGCGGATGCTTCCGTCGTCGCCGGCGGCGAAGGCGTGAACGTAGAAATGGGTCGTCTGGTCGCTCGGCCCCATCACAGGCGAGGGGGCGGAAATGATCTTGAGTGCGCCGCAGGCTCCCATCCAGTCGACGTGACGATGACCGTGCATGACGACGACCCGGTCGCCGTAAGGCTGGAGCAGGCGCTGAAACCAGCTGCCGTTGACGAGAGCCGTCCCGACTCGCTCGGAGAAAGCCGTGACCGGCATCGGGTACTCGGTCAGGTGATGATGCAACGCCACGATCCATCGGCCTTGCGGATATAGGTCGAGCGCCGTGGCGAGACGGCGCGCCTGTCCGGCGGAAATCATCCCGAGCGCATTGGTGAACGAGAAATTCGTGTCGGCGTTCGAATTCAGAATCGCGACCCCTAGGCCATCATTCTGGCGAGGCGGGAGAATCAGTGGGAAAATCTCATCCCACAAGCGCCCGAGCCGCGCGGACCGCCGAAAGCCGCCCGTGTCCGCGAACAATTCAATCTCTCGCCGCTGCGGGCCGAGCGTTTCGGCGAGCGTCGGCCCAAGCTCTCCGCCCCCTGCGCTCATCACGCGCACGTTGTTGCCTTGTACGGCCGCGACCGCCGAGAGAGCCCGCATCTTGCGCAGGCTCTTTGCCGGACTGAAAGGCAGATCGAGGCGCGCGGGATTCGCCCGATCGACGATGTTGACGTCATGATTCCCGGGCAGGATCAAGATGCGGGCGGCGAGATCGGGATGGGCCGCGACAATGTCGAAGAATTCCGCCCACTCGGCCGAACTGCCCGCGTCCGTCATGTCCCCGGTGATGAGGACGAGGTCCAGGGGCCTGTCGGCGTTCAGGACGTCGAGGCGGGCCATGGCACGTTCCAACCGAACGTTGCCGCGCGGGCCGCCCCGCCCGCTCTCGATGCGAAAGCCGTAGCGTTCGCCGACGACATGGATGTCGGAAAGATGGGCGACTCGCCAGATCCGCTCGCCCAGACCCGCCGCGTCGAACGCTTCGAGATCGAGCGGCTGATCCATTGTCGCATCGGCGAAGCCCCACACGAGCGACGCCACGGCCAGATAGGCCGACATGATCACGATGGCGTTGGCGAGCGTCGGCAGAATGAGTTGATGGGGGACCGCCAGATCGGAAGCCGAACCGGCCCAGCGCGTCGCCGGCCACGCGGCGAGCGCGACCAGTGCCGCGACGGCAAAGAGAAGTAGCCCGGCGCCGGCGCAGCTCCTCGCCCGGACGCGCGCCAGCGCCGGCCCACTGCGGCTTCCGAGCGCTCGTTCGGCCAAGTGCCTCAGCGCCTCCCGCCAGAGCGCGTAACCAGGCTGAACGGCGAGCGCGTTGAGCGCCCAGAAATTTGTTTCGGCAAGCCGGAACAGCGGGCGCCAACCGATCCATGCGACCGCCAGGAGGGCCAGCACGGCGATCACGGCGCCGATCCCCGTCCCCTCAGTGACCCGGTCCGAGGCCTTGCCGACCCAGGCGGTGAGCGCTAGTGGCGCGAGGCCGAGCAGAACGGCGGGCAGCAGGATCGACGTCGCCAAGGCGAAGAGAAGCTTCGGCAGGCTGATTTCCGCGAGCAGGCTGCCCGCTATGGCGAGAAGCGAACGCTGCTTCGTGGCGGAGTGGTCGTTCTCCATGTCGCCGAGGCGCGGATCGAGAATCGGCCCCGCTCTTTTCGGCAGATGGCGGCCGCGCTCTGTCTCGACGGCAGGGACTGTCATGGCGCGCGCTCGTGGTCCATCGAGCAGGCTTAGCAGGCGCGGCGCGCGTTCGGTAGCGCCTGAGCACTGGACTTCGAGCGCCTTTCCGCGCCGGACCACAGTCGGCGTCGAGGTTGGAATGCGTAACCGCGCGCGGGTGATCCGCCATATTCCGGTCCCGTGTCGATCTTCGTGTCGATCAAGCGCTCACTTACCGCACCATAAAGCCGATCACCGCAGCGTTTGCGATGTCGATGAAGAAGGCTGAGACCAACGGCAGAATAATGAATGCCCGCGCACAGGCTCCGTGCAGCTTCGTTACCGACGTCATATTGGCGATGGCCGTCGGAGTCGCCCCTAGGCTGATGCCGGTGAACCCGGCCGAGATCACGGCGGCTTCGTAGTTTCTGCCCATCGCCGGGAAGACGACGAAGAGGATGTAGGCGACCGCGAAAATCGTTTGCGCCGCGAGGACGACGACGAGCGCCGGCCCAAGGCCGCCGAGCGTCCAGAGCTGCATGCTCATCAAGGACATCGCGAGGAAGACATTGAGCGACAAATCGGAAATCAGCGCCAACGCGCGCGTTCTCCTCGGCCACACGATCCCGGGAAGCATCCGCGGAACCGTATTGGTGGCAACGATTCCGACCAGCAGGCAGACCACGAACAACGGCAACTTGATTCCCGTTTCCTCAACCACTTCTTCCAACGCGTAGCCGATCAGGATGACTACATTGAGGACCATCAGCGTGCGCAGAAGCCCGACATGGCTCAGATCGTTGATGGGCTCACCGCCGGGGTCGTCAGGCAAGCCGACGACCGGGTCGGGCTTCGATGGCCCACTGAGATTGTGGCGCGCCACGAGGAAGCCGGCGATAGGGCCGCCGACGAGACTCGCGACCACCAACCCGAGAGTCGCCGTCGCAATGCCGACTTCGAGCGCATTGGGTATCCCGAAGCGCTGAGTGATGATAGGCGCCCAGGCGATCGTAGTGCCGTGCCCGCCTATCAGCGAGGCCGAGCCGACGAGAGCCGTGAGGCCCTTCGGCAGACCCAGCGCGGCGACAGCCCCTGCGGCGATGAGATTCTGGATGACGAGATAGGCCAAGGTCAGCGCCAGGAGCACGATAAGTGGGCGGCCGCCCGAAACGAGGTCGTCGAGCTTAGCGTTGAGGCCGATGCCGGTAAAGAAATAGAGCAGGAGCATGTCTCGCGCCTCGAGCGAGAAGCTGATCTCGATCCCGAGCGCGGCGTAAGCGATGAGCGTCACGATGGCCGCGAGCAGGCCACCCGTCACCGCCTCGGGAATGTTCCAGCGATGCAAAGGCGTGATGAGACGATTGAGGCCGACGCCTATGAAAAACACCACGGTTGCGATTGTGAATGTCAGAAGCCCGGGCGCGTGTATCGCTGTCATGGAGAGTCCGTTCTCGCGCGATCGGACGCCAGGGAATGACGGACGCGAGAGACTCCGACGGGTTTCATGCTTCCGCCTTCGAGGCAAACAGGCTCAGGCCGAGGCGTTCCGAAAGGAAGCGCGCGGCCAACTGCCCCTTGACGCTGTTGCCGGCGTCGTCCAGGCGCGGAGCGAAGGCGCCGAACCCGCCCTTGCCAGGTGAAACCGTCACGATTCCTCCACTAATCCCGCTTTTGCCCGGAAGACCGACTTCGTAAAGCCAGTCTCCGGAGGTTTCGTAGAGTCCTGCCGTCGCCATGACCGCCAGCGTGCGTTCGCAACTCACCTCGTCGACCACGCGGTTCTTCGTCAGCGGATTGACTCCGCCGTCAGCGAGCGTCGCGCCCATTACGGCGAGATCCCTGGCCGTAACGCTCAGCGAGCATTGCCTTGTATAGAGGTCAACCGCGTCGACAGGCTCGCCGACGATCAGTCCATAACTCTGAAGCAATCGGCCGATAGCCTGATTGCGAAAATTGCTCTGTGTCGCAGACGCGAATACCTCATCGTTCATCGAGAGCGCGCGCCCCGCGAATCGCGACAGGCGCTCGCGGATGAATGCCCATTTTTCGTCGGGCGTCGAACCGGGGACGAGGCTGGTCGCAGCAATAGCGCCCGGATTCACCATCGGGTTCGTTCGGCCGTCCTCGCTGTGCTCGACCGCCGCCAGAGCGTTGAACGGCAGGCCGGTCGCGTTGACGCCGAGCCTTTGGCGCGCGACGTCCGCGCCGAGAACCTGGCAAACCAGCGCGAACACGAACGGTTTCGACACGCTCATGATGGAGAACGGACGATCCCAATCGCCGCTCGCGTGGACGGCGCCGTCCACGCCAACCACGCAGAGACCAAACAGATCCTGCGGAGCCTCGGCAAGAGCCGGGTAGACATCGGAGTTCCTGCCGTCCCTGTTCGTCCGGAATCGCGCATGAGCTTCGGCCACCAGGGCTTCGACACTTTCCGGCGGCGGCAGGCGCCCGGTCGAGACATGGCGCGAATCAAAGGATGCGTCACCAGGCCGATCGCTCGTCACGCCTCGCTCCCCAAGTCCCGAAATGCCTGGCGCTCGCCAATCACGCCTTGGGTGTCAGATCGGCACGGCGCTGACCGCGACGTCCACGTTCAGGCCGAGCGAATCATCGGCGCCGCCGACATATCCTCCTGAGACGGGAATGGCTTGCGCGGCCGACCTTGCGACCCCGACGCGGACGAGGTTGGAGCCAGCGACCAACCCGTTCGTCGGATCGTATTCCATCCATCCTGCTCCCGGCAAATAGACATTGCACCACGCATGTGTGCTGCCGCCGCCCCGCGTTGTTCCGGACGTGTCGTCGTAGAGATATCCCGTCACGAAGCGAGTGGCGACGCCAAAGCATCGAAGGGCCTCCATCATGAGCACTGCAAAATCGCGGCAAGTGCCGGATCCCAGCGCAATCGTGTCCGCCGCGGTCTGTGTCCCTTCCGCGTACCGGGCCTCATAGCGGAAGTCCGCCTTGATCGCATGCGTCATCGCTTCCATGACGGCGAGCGTCCGAACCTCGCCCACATCGCCGACAAAACGCCGCGCCCATCGATCCACGGATTGATCCGGATCGGGCAACTGCCGTTCTGTGAGTCTGGCGAGGTCGGGAATTTCTTGCGGACCGTACGAGAACGGGAATGCTTCGGCGCCCGGGTGAAGGCTGTAGACCGGCAAGGGGGGTCCGTCCGGATGATGGGTCAAATCAAGGGTCGCGACGATGCTGAGGCGATCTGTCCTCAGGGTCTCCGGCCAGTCCAGAAAGCAAATCGAATTGTCGAAAGCGTCGTGAGTCCATTGAATGAGAGATGGCTTCGGATCGATGTCGAAGGAAGCGCGGTGAAGCCGCAGATCATGGCTGTCGTCGGGCCGCAACATCAAGCGGTGACGAAGCAGGCCGACCGCGTTGCGGTATGTGTATTCCGTGGAGTGTACGATGCTAATTCTAGCCATACCCTTTCCTAGAAGATATTTGAATTTGGTACAACGCGCGCACCTGTCCTGGAGCCTTCCGACATGATGTTCAGCCCGTTCACGCGCGCCTTTCTCGACGTGTTCGCCACTCCCGACAAGGACGTCGAACTCGTGCTGCGCGAAAGCAAATTGCCAATGCACCTAGCTTGTCGGTGCTCGGCGACGTCGAAGCGGAGCGGCCTAAGGCGCCGGTCGCCTGCGGTGCGGGGGGCTAGTGTGTGCAGGATGCACGGCGCGGCGGGCGGCGCGCGTCGCCTTAGTCGCGAAGGCGACCGGCCGACAAGTAGGCCTCGACACGGCGACGCGGATGGCGAGCCGGCGTCGCTGAATCGTTCTTTCTTTGTTGACTGGCCCGGGCTATCGTCCAGGGCATGCCCGAGCCCGACCTGAAACCCGCCGCGCCGGAAGACCTCGCCGAGGCGCTCGCCTTCGCGTTGCGTGGCCCGCTGGTTTAGATCGCGCGGGGCGTTTTGGGGCTTTGGTCATTTGGCTCTATAACTTAGCGAACAAGCTGGATCGGCAACGCGATGCTCGAAATCTGGACGCATGCCCTTGCGACCCCTTTGATAGACCTTGACCGGTTCCTTGCATTCTGGGCAGCGGGTCGGATGTGGAGTCCCACGACGTCGTCCACGGCGACGCGATCCCATCCCCCAAGTAAGCGGGGCGAACTTCGGCTTTGGACGGATGGACGCGCTGACGAGATTGATCACTCGGGGTAAGAGCTTTCGCTATCAGCATGCGCGCTTCCATGCTGACCGGCCGGCCCTGGCTGGCTGAACAGAATGAACGCCAACACATTGCCGGGATCCGATGTGGCGTCGCTACGACACCCGGCCATCTTACCATCCACTGCCGTGGTGTATTCCGCGACAACCTCGCCGAACATGTTGCGCTGAACTGCAATCTTCTGACCCGCTTTGACCTCATCGTCGAGCTTCACCAGAAACTCGACGAGGCCGGCCTCAGTCGCGATGATCGGAAACGCGTTGTTCCCGATGAAGGCGCCCGCGTCCGTCGCTGTGCGGCCGATCGGCCCGCTGACGACCCCATAATGCTTCAGCACGTTCATCGTGCCCTCCACAAACAGGGCGATCATCTCGCGGTCAAGAATGCGGGCGGCGCCGATCTCGGTCGTGAAGCACGGGATTCCGACATCGACGAAAGCATTGTGCAGGACTCCCGGATAAGCTGCGTTGTCCCACATCTGACCGATGGGATAGAGGTCCATCATAGCCTTGACGTCGGGTCGACTACGATCCCCGATGTTGAAAGCGGCGATCTCCAGGCCGGTCGTCCCGGTATGAAAGTCAATCGCGAGATCGGAGTTCGGCCGCAAGAGTCTGTTGAACAGGAGACCGGCGTGACGACTTGTGGCGCTCGCGCCGTTTTCGTCACCTGGCCACTCCCGATTCATGTCGATGAGACCCGCGCCTCGCCCCGAGTTGGGCCATCGGCGCTGCATACTTTCCACAGCCGGTCGCGCCACGTCGAGCACTGCCATGACTGTGCCTGACATTTGCACTGGATCGAGCTGATCCATCACGGTCTGGACCGTCCGGATCGAGCTTATCTCGTCACCATGCACACCGCTCGTCAGGGTGAAACGCTTGCCAGGCCGAATGCCCTTCGCGACGATGACCGAAACATACCATTGCTGACCTCCGGGCATCTGCACGCCCTGGAAATAAAGAAGATGCTTCTTGCCGGGTTCGAGGTCTGCGACGTCAACTCGGCTGACGACCTTCCTCCCCTGGATGACGTCACCCGTGTAGACGGTTCCCGATGTCCGTGTGTGCGTCTCCGTATTCTGCTGAGCATTCGCGGCGCCAGCTTCGCCGACGACGATGACGGATGCGCCGACAGCGGCGATCGAGCCGGTCATGAAGTCTCGTCGATCAACGTTGTCCTTATCTTTCGCCGGCATGGCGGGCGCCTTTCATCAGGAGGTTCGTCGCTTCCTATAGTCAGATGGCGGTCGATACTGGGCATCGAGACAATATCCCGGAGACCTACGGCGAGCGCCTCGTATTTAAAGGCGCCATCCTCCTGGCGGTTCAATGGGATCGTAGGCATCTTCCTTTGGGGAAAGCGGGGATACCTTCGGCTCAACGGGAACGATGCGTACGATTCCGCCTGGTGCGATCTCGATCGCGAACTTGACGCCAGGCCGCGCTTGTTGCGCGGCGCGGATCGCGCGCGCGACGTCCGCCTGAGTGAAGCTAGCTTCGGACCCCCGGGGCCGATCACTCGCCACCCGCGCAGGAACTCAGGAACAGGAATGCGCAAGCCGACAGTAGCAGCCCCCGGTTAACCCTAAGTAAAGCTCCGAGCGGCTAGTCTCTCTATCATCGTTCACCTCGGCTCCTAGCTTGTCCGTGGAAGTTCGCACCGCACCTGGTCGGCCGGTTTATCGGATCGAAGCCCGATGAAAACCGTCTGGCGCAAGAGCCCATCGTTGGTCCAGGACAGATAGGTGATTTCGGCCACGAGCTTCGGCTCGACCCAATGCACGCGCGGCGATCCGAAGCGGGTGGCGCCCGGCGGCGGTGCGCTCAGTGGCGTGCTTCCGCTCGCAAGGGGTTCCAGCCGGCGGCATAGATCGCCAAGCATCTTGTCGGGCATGCCAGTGCCGACCCGGCCGGCCGGCACAGATGAGTCTTTTACGCCTTCGGACGTCGGAAG
>Ga0209139_10000093_pt1 | contig 25301 bp, 17 predicted proteins | sample BogFormECP14_OM3_FD_188246 | JGI IMG/M metagenome (GOLD analysis project Ga0209139, IMG submission 188246) | Bog forest soil microbial communities from Calvert Island, British Columbia, Canada - ECP14_OM3 (SPAdes) (version 2) | ecosystem: Environmental > Aquatic > Freshwater > Wetlands > Bog ...
ATGCAAACTTCGCCGAACGCACCATTCACCTGTTCGACGGCCGCATCGTCGAGGAAACCAAAGAAGCCGGCGTCACCGCATAAAGCGTCAGGACAAAGAGGGGCGCGCAATGAACTCGATCTGGCAAGACGTTCGATTCGGTGTGCGCATGCTTGCGAAGCACCGCGCGGCGACGCTGGTCTGCATCGTCGCGCTGGCTCTGGGGATCGGCGCAAACGCCGCGATGTTCAGCGTGGCGGAAGCCTTTCTCCTCCATCCTGTTCCCTTCGAAAATCCCGACCGCATCGTGGTCCTCGTCGACGCCCGTGCCGACGGCCAGGCGACCGGCGCGGGCTTCGTCGACGACTTCAACGCCGTCGCTCCCGCCACCTTTCTCGATTGGAAAAAAGAAGCGCGCTCCTTCGATGAACTGGCCGCCTACGCCTGGGACGAACTCAACCTGACTGGCGACGGCGCAGCGCAAAAAATTCAGGACTTCAAGGTCACCGCCAATTTCTTCCAAACCATCGGCGTGCAACCCGCTCTGGGCCGCACCTTCCTCTCCGACGAAGAAGAACCTGGCAAAGATCGCGAAATCGTTCTCGGCCATTCGCTCTGGGAACAGCGCTACGCCTCCGATCCACACATCGTGGGCAAGCAGATCATGGTGGATGGAAAAAGCTTCAACGTCATCGGCGTGATGGCCAAGGGCTTCGATTATCCGATGCCGGCGGAGGCCTGGATTCCAATGGCCATCGACACGAAAGAGCGCTCACGCCGTGACAATCGATGGCTCTGGGTGCTTGGCCGTCTCAAACCTGGCGTTTCTTTTTCGGAAGGCGCCGCCGAAATGCGTACGATCGCTCAGCGCGAGTCCGATGCCTATCCCGACACAAATAAGGGTTGGATGATCCGGCCGCAGTTGCTTCGCCAATTCGTAACCAGCTCGTTGACACGGCAATTCACGCTGATGCTGATGGGCGCGGTCGGCTTTGTACTGTTGATCGCCTGCGCCAATGTCGCGAACGTGCAGTTCGCGCGCATGTCCGGCCGCACGTCCGAATTTGCGGTCCGCACGGCGCTTGGAGGAAGCCGCTGGCGCGTCATCCGGCAGTTGCTGATAGAAAGCATTCTACTGTCCATCGCCGGCGCGGGGCTCGGACTGCTCATTGCGCAGTGGGACATCCAGATGATCGTGTCGCACATGCCGCCAGACGTCGCTAAATTCGTCGCCGGCTGGAGCACGATTCGGCTCGATACCAACGCATTTCTGTTCACGCTAGTCATAGCGGTGTGCAGCGGGATCCTGGCGGGCATCGCGCCGTCGTTCTTGAGTTCAGGCGTGAACCTCAACGAGACCCTGCGCGAAGGCGGCCGAGGTTCAACGTCGGGTCGCGGCCGGCACCGCTTGCGCGGTGCGCTCGTCGTCGCGGAAGTCGCGCTCGCCATGGTGCTGCTCATCGGTGCGGGTTTGCTGGTGAAGGGCTTCCAGGGATTGTTGAACGTCACCGAAGGCTACTCACCGACGACACTGTTAACGATGAACGTGAGCCTGCCTCTGATGCAGTACGGGAAGCCTTCGGAGCGCTTGACGTTTCACGAGCAGGTCTTGCAAGGCTTGAACACCCTGCCTGGCATACAATCCGCCGCGATCGTCACCCATGTTCCCTACTCCGACGGCGGTGGCATCGGCACTCAGGAATTTTCGATCGAAGGGCGTGCGCCGCTGCGCCAGGGCGAGTTGGTCGACGCAATTGTGGAAACCGCCACACCCAGCTACTTCGGCCAGATGAACATCGCGCTGCGCGATGGCCGTTCGTTAAGCGATGCCGACGGTGCCGATGCACCCAAGACCGTGGTCCTCAGCGAGAGTTTGGTGCGGCGCTACTTCAGCGGCGAAAACCCCCTCGGCAAACACATCAAGATTGGCAAGCAGGATTCCGACAATCCCTGGATGACCGTAGTGGGGGTCGTGAGCGATCTGCACTACAGCTGGATCAACAAGGAACTTGTCCCGACAATGTATCAACCATTCCGCCAATCGCCGCCCTACTACACGACGATTGTGCTGCGCACTGCGGGCGATCCCGTGAAATTTGCGTCGGCAGTGCGCGCCCAAATCGCCACGGTCGACCCGAACTTGCCAATCTACAACATCAAGTCGATGGATAAGGTCATTACTGAATCGATCGTCGGCATCGCTTACGTCGCGGCAATGATGGCCGTGCTGGGAATCGTCGCGCTGGTCCTCGCGTCGGTCGGCGTCTTCGGCGTCATGTCTTATTCCGTTAGCGAACGTGCCCATGAGATTGGCATCCGCATGTCCATGGGCGCGCAAACGCGCGATATCCTGGGGCTGGTGCTGCGCGGCGGCATGCTGATGACCATTCTGGGACTCGCGATCGGTTTACCCATCGCGCTGCTGCTGGCTCGCGGCCTATCGGGCATCCTCTACGGCGTTCGCGCTGCGGACCCGGCCACGTTCATCGGCCTGCCGCTGGTGCTGCTGGCGGTCTCGGCGCTGGCCTGCTATCTACCTGCGAGGCGCGCCGCAAACCTCGACCCCCTGAAAGCCTTGCGCCACGATTGAAGACCCGTTTGGAGTGCGGCAGCCTTGCTGCCGCTTTTCTTCGTCGCACAACTCTGTACTCCACGAGGCTCCGTGGCTTGACCCAGCGGCATGCGTCCACGCGGATTTAAGTGTGATAGTCTCGAAACGGATGCAAGGTTCGGGCGTTATTCTAATAACGCCCAAGGAGCGAGAGTGGAACCACTGATTCAGTTGCGAAACATGGAGAAAGTTTACGAAGCGGGCGGCAGCAAGTTCTACGTTTTGCGCCGCGTATCCCTCGAAATTCAGCCCGGCGAATTCGTGACGTTCATGGGACCGTCCGGCGCGGGCAAGTCCACCCTGCTCAGCATCATCGGGATGCTCGATGGCTCCTGGACCGGCGAATACTACTTCAACGGCGAAGCAGTTCACCGCCTGAACGTCAAGAAGCGCAATGAGCTGCACAAAGCCAACATCGGCTTCGTCTTCCAAAGCTACCACCTCATCGACAACTTGACGGTCTTCGAAAATCTCGAAATCCCGCTCTCCTATAAAAATGTCCCCCACAAAGAGCGCGTCAGCCTCGTCTGCGACATTCTCGACCGCTTCAACATCGTCGGCAAAAAGGACTTGTTCCCCAACCAATTGTCGGGCGGCCAGCAGCAACTCGTGGGTGTCGCGCGCGCGGTAATCCAGAGCCCCAAGCTGATTCTCGCCGACGAACCCACCGGCAACCTCCATTCCGCGCAAGGCGAAGAAATCATGGAGCTTTTCCGGAAACTGAACGAAGCCGGCACCAGCATCATTCAGGTAACGCACTCGGAGCGCAACGCGGCGTACGGTCATCGCGTCGTGCAGATGAAAGATGGCTGGATCGTCAGCGAAACCAGCAACGTCGCCGCAAGAGTGGGTGGCTGACCGTGCCCAGACTGAACTGAGATTATCTTCCGACACGAATGAAAAACCCTACGATTCATCCCTATCGCGTCCTTGTGGCCGACGATCAGGCGGATATCCGCGATGCCTTGCGTCTGCTGCTCAAGCGGGAGAGCTACGAGACGCAAGCCGCGGCATCGCCGGCCGAAGCGCTCGCAGCGGTCGAGTCGCGCGAATTCGACGCCGTCCTAATGGACCTAAACTATGCCAGGGACACAACTTCCGGCCAGGAAGGCCTCGACCTGCTGAGCCAAATCCAGGCCGCCGATGCCACCCTTCCCGTGATCGTGATGACTGCCTGGAGCAGCGTCGAAATCGCCGTGGAAGCCATGCGGCGCGGCGCCCGCGATTTCATTCAAAAGCCTTGGGATAACGCCCGCCTGCTTTCCATCCTGCGCACCCAAATCGACCTTCGCAACGCCCTGCGGCAAGCTTCCCGCCTGGAGGCCGAGAATCGCTTACTCCGCGCCGAATCGCGCCCAACACTCATCGCGGAAGCGCCTGCCATGCAGCCTGTGCTCGACCTTATTGGGAAGGTAGGGCCTTCCGATGCCAGCGTGCTCATCACCGGCGAGCACGGCACCGGAAAAGAAGTGGTGGCGCAAACTCTGCACGCCCTTTCGCAACGCTCTGGAAAACCAATGGTTACGGTCAACGCAGGCGGCCTCTCCGAAGGCGTTTTCGAGAGCGAACTTTTCGGCCACGTGAAAGGCGCTTTCACCGACGCCCGCAGCGATCGCGTGGGCCGCTTCGAGCTAGCGGAAGGCAGCACGCTCTTCCTCGACGAAATCGCCAACGTTCCGTTGAACTTACAGGCAAAGCTCCTGCGCGTCCTCGAGACCGGCGAGCTCGAGCGCGTCGGCTCTTCCTCGACGCGTCGCGTAAACGTCCGCGTCCTGGCCGCTACCAACGCCGACGTAAACTCGGAAGCAGCTGCCGGACGCTTCCGCCAGGACCTGCTCTTTCGCCTCAATACCATCGAGATTCATCTTCCGCCGCTGCGCGAACGCCGTGAAGATATCCCGCTGCTAGCACACCACTTCCTGCGCGGCTATGGGCAGCGTTATCGCAAAAGCATCTCCGGCTTTGACCCGGGCGCGACGCAAGTCCTCCTAGAGCATCCCTGGCCAGGAAACGTTCGCGAGTTAGATCATGCCGTCGAGCGTGGCGTTCTGCTCGCGCAAGGCCAACTCGTTCGGTCGGCCGACCTTGGCCTGCGCACGGGTTCGGCGGGGGGCGCGGTACGCCTCGAGGAAATGAGCCTCGACGAAGTGGAGCGCCACCTGATCCAGCGCACGCTATCCCGCCATGACGGCAACGTCAGCCAAGCGGCTAAAGCATTGGGACTTAGCCGCAGCGCGATGTATCGCCGGCTGCAAAAACACGGCTTGGAATGAAACGCTTGACGTACGAACGTCGCATACAGCTCCTTGCGCTGGCGGCGGGTCTGCCTGGTTCTTCCATCGCGCTAATTCTCCTGTGGAATGGCCCCTATTCTTCTCGCACCGCCTGGACGCTGACATTTCTGATCTTGAGTCTGTGGCTGGGGTTCGCTCTCTCGTTACGGCAGCGCGTAGTCTTCTCGCTGCAAACTCTGTCGAATCTTCTCTCCGCCATGCGCGAAGAGGATTTTTCCTTCCGCGCACGCGACGCCAGCAGCGACGACGCACTGGGCGAAGTGATGATGGAAGTCAACGCCCTCAGCGAAACCCTTCGTTCTCAAAGACTTGGCGCGCTAGAAGCCACCGGTTTGCTGCGCGCGGTAATGGAAGAAATCGACGTCGCCATCTTCACCTTCGACAATCACCGGCAGTTGCGTTTGGTGAACCGCGCCGGTGAGCGACTTCTCTCGCGACCAAGCGAGCGCCTTCTTGGATTCACGGCGGCGGAGCTTGGCCTTGAGACGTGCCTCGAAGGCGAAACGGCGCGCACGATGGAACTGAGCTTCCCGGGAGGGTCGGGGCGCTGGGGCATGCGCCGCGGGTCTTTCCGCCAAGGTGGCTTGCCGCATGATTTGATTGTGCTCAGCGATTTGAGCCGCGCCTTGCGCGATGAAGAGCGCCAAGCGTGGCAACGCCTCATCCGTGTTCTCGGGCACGAACTCAACAATTCTCTGGCGCCCATTCAATCGGTGGCCCAGAGCCTTGAGAGCGGCCTGGCGAGCACCACGAGCGTGCCGGAGCTTCAAGGCGGCGCGGCGGCTTCGATCCTCGAAGACATGCGCCATGGCCTTGGCATCATACGCTCTCGCACGGAAGCGCTAGGCCGGTTCATGGCCGCGTACGCGCGCCTCGCGCGGCTTCCGCAGCCAAAGCTCGCGCCAATGAATGTGACAGAGTGGGTTACGCGCGTCGCCAATCTGGAAGCACGCGCCAAAGTGCGATTGGAGAAGGGGCCGCCGCTTGTCATTTCGGCGGACGCCGATCAACTTGAGCAACTCCTGATCAATCTCGTCCATAACGCAGCCGACGCGGCGCACGAAACGGGCGGCGGCGTAAAGTTAACTTGGTCTCGCTACAGCTCTTATTTGGAAGTTTCGGTGCTCGATGAAGGGCCGGGCATCTCAAACACTGCAAACCTCTTTGTTCCCTTCTTCACGACCAAGCCCGGCGGCTCCGGCATCGGTCTTGTGCTGAGCAGGCAAATCGCCGAAGCCCACGGCGGCACCTTGACGCTGCAGAATCGCCGGGACGGGCGCGGGTGCGAAGCGAAATTGCGTCTTCCTATCTGATTGTTCTTCGGTTCTGTTTTTGTCTACTCTTCGTTACTGTTCGCGTCGTTATTCGATATTCGATACGAGTGACAGGCTGAAGCCTGTCCTACCAAAAGCCAGCTGGAAGCTGGCGCTACCGGTTCCATTTTGGAACTAACGCGGCCCCAAAGTGGACACGCCGAAGCGCAGCCCCGCGAAATACTCGCCGAGAAATACGCCCAGGCACTAACAAGGTGAGACTTAACTTCCGATTTGAATTTGCTCATGGATTGGCCTGTCTTGTGCCTTTTCGTCTCACGCGCACTGGAGCGCAAAGGGGCGGATGAAAGTCGGAACCATACTGCGAAGGATGGCTGTGGCGGCTTGTTTGAGCTTTGCGGTTTGCTGGACGGTGACCGCGCAAGCTTCTCAGGCTAGCGGAGAGCAAGAATCGCAGGACGAAGCAAAACAAGAGCAGCCAGCAGAGAAGGCGGCCAGCGACCCGAATGCTTCTCCGATCCCGAAGGCAAAATCTACCGTCCTTCCGGAGAACGACCTGGGACTGTTGATCAAGAACCTTGCGAGCGACCAAAAGGCGATTTGGACAAGTCCTGCGCGCATTCGCATGGGTGATGCAACGTGGCTCGTACCGTTTGCAGGCCTCACCGCGGGCTTTTTGGTGACGGATTCCGATTCCGTCTCACATTTATCGCACTCTCCGACTACGCTGCAGCACTACACGAGTTTTTCAAACTACGGCATCGCCGGAATGGCAGGCGCGGGAGCTGGTCTCTACCTGCTGGGAAGAGTGACGCACGACGAGCACAAGCGCGAGACCGGTTTATTGAGCGGCGAGGCCGCCATGGACGGTTTGTTTGTCGCGACGACGTTGCAGTATGCATTCGGCAGAGAAAGGCCGAACGTCGACAACTACCAGGGTAAATTCTTCCAGGGCGGCACTTCATTCCCTTCGGACCACGCAACCGCTGCTTGGGCCATCGCCAGCGTCATTAGCCACGAGTATCCCGGCCCCTTCACCAAGATCTTCGCGTACGGTGCCGCGGCTGCAATCACTTATGCCCGCGTCCGGGGCGAGAAGCACTTCCCCTCCGACGTTTTCGTGGGCACCGGCATAGGCTGGCTGTCGGGCTGGTATGTCTATCGCGCACACCACAAACCGGAATTGGGCGGCAGCATATCGGAAGATCTCTCCGACACGCCGATGGTTGCAACTGAGCGCACGCCAAGACAAATGGGATCACCGTACGTCCCTCTCGATAGCTGGATTTATCCTTTGTTTGACCGTTTGATCGCTGTGGGCGCTATCACCGACGCGATTGTCGGCATGCGACCGTGGACCAGACTGGAATGCGCCAGAATGATTTCTCAGGCGGGCGATCGGCTGCAGGACGCGAACCCCTCGTCCATCTCCGTTCGGCTCTACGACTTGCTTCGCCACGAGTTTGCCTCCGAGCTTACGCTGCTCTCAGGCGGCACCAACCGCGCGATCCATCTCGAATCCGTCTACGTTCGCACAACGGAGATTTCCGGGCCGCCACTTACGGACGGCTACCACTTCGGCCAAACGCTTTACAACGACTATGGCCGGCCATTCCAGGAGGGCTTCAACAGTGTCGCCGGATTTTCCGGCTGGGCGACCGCGGGGCGCTGGGTCGTCTACGCCCGCGGAGAATATCAGCACGCTCCCGCGGGGCCTGAGAACTCACCGGAGGTGCAGTCGGCCCTGGATAGCATCGACGATAATCCCGGGCGGCCAGCAACGCCGCAACCCGAGCGCAATCAGGCACGACTTCTGGACGCATACGTTGGGCTGAACCTCGCAAACTGGCAACTCTCTTACGGCCAAGAGAGTCAGTGGTGGGGACCAGGCGAGAGCGGTCCCCTGCTTTTCAGCAACAACGCCGCTCCCATCCGGATGTTTCATATCGACCGCGTGTCGCCATTTCGATTGCCTTGGATCGGACGATTTCTTGGCCCGATGCGATGGAACGCATTCTTCGGAAACCTTCAAGGGAATCAGCTTTCGCCCGCACCCTTTTTTCACGGGGAAAAGATTAGCTTCAAGCCCACACCGAATCTGGAGTTTGGCTTCACGCGTACCGTCGAGATCGGCGGAGAAGGCAGGCCCTTTACCCTGGATCGGCTCTTTCTTACGTACTTCAGCGCAACCAGCTATTTCGAAAAGCCGGCGCAGAAAGACCCGGGAAAACGCGATGGCGGTTTCGATTTCAGCTATCGCATTCCCTTCTTGCGAAAATGGCTGACCATTTACAACGATTCGCTGTCCGCCGATGATCCATCGCCGCTTGCGGCGCCGCGCCGTGCTGCATTCAGTCCGGGGCTCTACCTCACGCAATTCCCAAGAATCCCGAAGCTCGACCTCCGCGTCGAAGCGCCGCTGACCAACACGGTCGCCGGCGACGTTCCGGGACGCTACGTCTATTGGGACAACTACTATCACGACCTCTATACCAACCGACATTTCCTGATGGGCGACTGGGTGGGCCGGGATGGGGCAGGCATTCAGGCCTGGAGCCGCTATTGGTTGACGCCCAAAAATTCCATTCAGCTTGGCTACCGGCACGAAAAAATCGACAACAAACTTATTCCGAATGGGGGCACGATCAATGATGCGTCCCTGCGCGTGGAATATTGGGTTCGGCCGACAATGGGAGTTTCGGGGTTCGTGCAATATGAACAATGGCTATTCCCGCTTCTCGCGTCTGGCCTCCAAAAAAACGTAACCGCCTCGCTACAAGTCACTTACTGGCCGGAAGCTCACCGGCACTGACGCGCTTGCAGGCGATTGTCTTTGCCAGTTGTGGGCCCAATCTGTTCCTCACAAAATCCTTAGGTTCATCTCATCACTTTCTAAGGCACCGGCGGATAAATTGTAGCGTCACACAAAGGCTGCGCGACTAAGCTCCGATCCAGCAGGCGCTGGCTTGCTGCGCCCAGCGGAACGATTTTCAGCGAAGCAACGCCTGGTTTAACATGTCTGGTCACCCGAACGGCGCACGATAGTGATATTTCTGACGGCGTCGCCCGGGAGACGAGAAGGAGTGTCGTGTGAGAGATTTGATTTTCACGTTAGCGACGATTGGCTTTTTCCTGGTCGCGATTGGATATTTGCGCGGCTGCGAACGGCTGAAGTAAGCGGAGATTCCGAATGGCTGAAAATGTTGCCCTCATTGTGATCGGCCTTTTGCTGTTTGGCTATTTAATGTACGCGCTGCTCAAACCGGAGAATTTTTAATAATGACCGCGAATGGCTGGTTTCAGATCGGTCTTTACGTGCTGGTGGTGTTCCTCATCACCAAGCCGATGGGAATTTTTCTCACGCGTGTTTTTGAGCGCGAGAAGACTTTTCTTGATCCCGTTTTGCGTCCGGTGGAACGCCTGATTTACCGCATTTGCGGCATCGATGAAACCGTGGAAATGCGCTGGACTCAGTACGGCACAGCGATGCTGGTTTTTAGCGGTGTTTCTTTGGTCTTGCTGTACCTGATGGAGAGGTTGCAGCAATGGCTGCCGTGGAATCCGCAGAAATTGGCGAATGTGACGCCCGACCTCGCGTGGAACACCGCCGTCTCCTTCACGACGAACACAAATTGGCAGGCATACACGCCGGAAACGACGATGAGCTATCTCACGCAGATGGCGGGGCTGGCTTATCACAACTTTGCATCAGCAGCCGTGGGTATTGCCCTGGCGATCGCGGTGATTCGCGGAGTTTCACGGCATGAAGCGAAAGCGCTCGGCAACTTTTGGGTGGATTTGACGCGTTGTTTTCTCTGGGTGCTTTTGCCGGTGTGCCTCGTTGGCTCGCTGGTGCTGGTCTCGCAAGGCGTGGTGCAGAACCTGAAACCGTACACAACGGCTCAGCTGGTTGAGCCGCAAGCTGTGCAGACGCAGGGAGCGGACGGCAAAACGACAACGCAAACCGTGACGCAACAGGTGATTGCGACAGGTCCGACAGCGTCGCAAGAAGTCATCAAGATGTTCGGCACAAACGGCGGCGGATTTTTTTATGCGAACAGCGCGCATCCTTACGAAAATCCGACGCCCTTCACAAACTTCTTCGAAATGCTCCTGATTTTCGTGATTCCGTCCGGCCTGACCTACGCGCTGGGCCGGATGACGAAATCGCAGGGCCACGGCTGGGCGGTGTGGAGCGCCATGTTGGCGTTGTTTCTCGTGGGCGTTAGCGCGGCGTATTGGGCGGAAGCGAAAGGAAATCCGCAATTCGCCGGAGTCGACCAGACTGCAAGTGCGATGCACTCTGGCGGGAATATGGAAGGCAAGGAAGTGCGTTTCGGCATCGCCAACTCGGCCCTTTTCGCCACCGCAACGACGGACGCGAGCTGCGGCGCGGTAAACAGCATGCACGATTCCTACACGCCGCTAGGCGGCATGGTGCCCCTGGTGAACATCATGCTCGGCGAAATTATTTTCGGCGGAGTGGGCTCTGGACTGTACGGCATCCTCGTGTTCGTGATTCTCGCGGTATTTATTGCGGGATTGATGGTGGGGAGAACGCCGGAATACCTGGGCAAGAAAATTGAGGCGTTCGACGTGAAGATGGCGATGCTTTCGGTGCTCATCACTTCGCTCACCATTCTTGTTTTTGCCGCTGTTGCCGTCGTCTCGAAATTTGGGACCTCGAGCATTTCGAATCCGGGCCCGCACGGGCTCTCGCAGATCCTCTACGCGTATACGTCTGCGGTTGGAAACAACGGCTCCGCATTCGGCGGATTGAACGCGAACACGCTCTGGTACAACTCGAGTCTTGCCGTCGCGATGCTGCTCGGACGATTCTTTGTCGTGATTCCGATTCTTGCTATCGCCGGAAATCTCGCGCGAAAAAAGGCTAGTCCGGCATCGCTGGGCACTTTCCCGGTGACTGGTCCGCTCTTCACGATTCTTCTTATATCGACGATCTTGATTGTTGGCGCGCTTACTTTCTTCCCAGCTTTGAGCCTGGGTCCGATTCTGGAACATCTGCTCATGTATTCCGGCAAAGCGTTTTGAGCGTTTTGAGGAGACATTCTTAGGAAATCCATGGACCGCCCATCCCAAGTAAAGTCGAAAGCGTTGACGGACACAAAGATCCTCAAGGTCGCCATCGTGGATTCTTTCCGCAAGCTGAATCCTCGCACGATGGTGAAGAATCCCGTTATGTTTGTCGTGGAAGTTGGCGCGCTGCTCACTTCGATTCAGCTCGTGCGCGATGCCATGCACCACAGTGGCGAACTCCTCTTCGGATTGCAGATTACGTTGTGGCTGTGGTTCACCGTACTTTTCGCCAATTTTGCTGAAGCCATGGCCGAAGGCCGCGGCAAGGCCCAGGCGGATACTTTGCGCAAAGCCCGGGCAGAGACGGAAGCGCGGCGTTTGCGTCCGGACGGTTCCACCGAGCAGGTGCCCAGCTCGAAGCTGCGCTCCGGTGACCAGGTGCTGGTGGCTGCAGGAGAGTTTGTTCCGGGCGATGGCGAAGTCGTCGAGGGCGTGGCCTCGGTCGATGAGTCGGCGATCACGGGCGAGTCTGCGCCAGTCATTCGCGAATCCGGCGGCGATCGCTCGGCTGTTACAGGCGGAACGCGGGTGCTCTCGGATGAAATTCGCGTACGCATCACTTCGAATCCCGGTGAGACGTTTCTCGACCGCATGATCAGCCTCGTGGAAGGCGCTTCCCGCCAAAAAACTCCGAACGAGATTGCTCTGAATATTTTGTTGGCGGGCCTGACAATCATTTTTCTGATGGCCGTCGTGACGCTGCAGCCTTTCGCGATTTATTCGGGCGCGCCGCAAACTATTTTTGTGCTGGTGTCGCTGCTCGTTTGCCTGATTCCGACGACCATCGGCGGACTCTTATCCGCGATTGGTATTGCGGGCATGGACCGTTTGATTCAGCGCAACGTGATTGCAATGTCCGGCCGCGCGGTGGAAGCGTCAGGCGACGTCGACGTGCTGCTGCTCGATAAAACCGGAACCATCACGCTTGGCAATCGCCAAGCCACTTCGTTTCACGCTTGTCCCAGCGTTACGGAAGTAGAACTTGCGAGCGCGGCGCAGCTCGCTTCGTTTGCAGACGAAACGCCGGAAGGCCGCTCGATTGTCGTCTTGGCAAAAGACAAATATGGCCTGCGCGGCCGCGAACTTGCTCCGCACAATCCTGTTTTCATTCCATTTTCGGCGCAGACTCGCATGTCCGGTGTGGATATGGACGGGCAGGAAATTCGGAAAGGCGCGCCGGAAGCCATCAATAAATATGTGGCGGAAAAGGGTCAGGTCGTTCCGGAAGAAATAAAACACATCGTGCGCGAGATTGCCAATGGCGGAGGCACGCCGCTGCTCGTCACGCAAAATCGCCACGTACTAGGAGCCATTGCGCTTACGGACATCGTCAAAGGTGGCATGCGCGAGCGCTTCGAACACCTGCGCGCGATGGGCATTCGCACCATGATGATCACCGGCGACAACCCGCTGACCGCCGCTGCGATTGCGCGTCAAGCCGGTGTCGACGATTTTCTCGCCGAAGCCAAGCCGGAAGACAAAATGGCGTTGATTAAGCGCGAACAAGCGAAAGGCAAGCTTGTCGCCATGACCGGCGACGGCACTAACGATGCACCGGCGCTCGCGCAGGCGGACGTCGGCGTGGCGATGAACACCGGCACGCAAGCCGCGAAAGAAGCCGGCAACATGGTCGATCTCGATTCGAACCCGACTAAACTGATCGAAATCGTGGAGATTGGCAAGCAACTGCTCATCACACGCGGCGCACTCACAACCTTTTCCGTGGCCAACGATGTGGCGAAATATTTTGCGATTATTCCGGCGATGTTCAAGGCGGCATTCCCGCAACTGGAAGTGCTGAACGTCATGGGGTTGCGTACGCCTGAATCCGCGATTCTCTCGGCGGTGATTTTCAATGCGTTGATCATCATCGCGCTGATCCCGCTGGCGCTGCGTGGCGTGCGTTATCGTCCGCTTGGAGCAGCCGCGCTGCTTCGCCAGAATCTTCTGATCTATGGCCTCGGAGGAATCGTGGCGCCGTTCCTCGGAATCAAGCTGATCGACATGATCGTCACTTATTTGCACATGGCGCCCGGTGGAACCCTATGAAACAGCATTTACGAATTGCGATTCTAATGACGCTGCTGACGACAGTAATCTTCGGGCTGCTCTATCCGCTTGCGGTCACTGGCTTAAGCCAACTCTTTTTTCCAGCGCAGGCAAACGGCGGAATGATCGTGCAGCACGGCCAGGTCGCAGGCTCCCGGCTCATCGGCCAGCCATTTTCTTCCGACTGGTATTTTCATCCGCGTCCTTCCGGAGCGGGTGCTGGTTACGACCCCGTCGCCCCAAGCGGCGGCGCGTCCAACCTTGGGCCAACAAATCGCCAGCTCGTGGATCGCGTGAAAGGCGACGTGGAAAGACTACACGCGGAAAATCCTAGCGCCGCGATTCCCGTCGATCTCGTCACCACTTCCGGCTCCGGCCTCGACCCGGAAATTTCGCCCGCCGCCGCGGAGTTCCAGATTCCGCGTGTCGCGCGCGCCCGGCACATGAGCGAATCCGATCTGCGCGGGTTAGTGGCGAAACATACCCTGGGGAGACAGTTCGGCTTGTTCGGCGAGCCGCGCGTCAACGTTGTCGAGCTCAATCTCGATCTCGACGCATCGCATCCGAAACAATAATCGCTAACTCTTCCGCGAGGCAGACTTTGCAGGAGCCACCTTAGGCGCCTGAAACCGGTAGCCAACCCACGGCTCCGTCAAAATATATTTCGGATGCGCCGGGTCATTCTCAATTTTCTTGCGCAGTTGATTGATCACGACGCGTAGATTTTCCGTTTCTTCTCCGTACTCCGGCCCCCACACCGCCTGCAACAGCCTGCGATGAGACAGCGGCTTCCCGAGATTGCCAACGAGATGCTTCAACACGTCGAACTCTTTCGGCGTCAGATGCACATCGTGCCCGCGCACAGTCACCTGGCGATTTTCGAAATCGATCGTCAAATCTTTCCCGCTGAACGTCGGAATCGTGTCGCCGGGTGCGTAGCGCCGCAGAGCCGCTCTGATACGCGCAAGCAACTCTTCGATTCCAAACGGCTTAACCACGTAATCGTCGGCGCCCGCATCCAGCGCCATCACTTTGTCGCGTTCGGCGTTGCGCACCGTCAACATGATGATCGGCGCGTCGCACATCTCTCGAATTTCGCGCGCCGCTTCAATACCGCCGATCCCGGGCATGTTCACGTCGAGCAAAATCAGGTCGGGGCGCTCTTTGCGCACGGCGTCCACCGCCTCTTCGCCTGTCGTGGCCTCGCGAATAACGTAGCCGTGGCTGGAAAGCGTCGTGCGCATGACGCGCCGGATTTGCGGCTCGTCGTCCACCACAAGAATCGAAGCCGCGTTCATCGCCCGTCTCCAGCACTGCGATCGACCGGCAAGGTGAACGAGAAAACCGACCCGTGCCCGAGTTGGCTAGTAACAGATATGGTTCCCTTGTGCGCGGTAATGATGGCCTTCGCGATCGGCAAACCCATTCCCGTGCCGCGCACCTGATACCGCTGATCTTTGCCGCGGTAAAACTTGTCAAAAATCATGCCCTGCTCGAAATCGTCGATACCGGGTCCGCGGTCTGCAACGCTAGTCGCGACGCAATCTCCCGTAAGTTCCGCGGAGACCGTGATGGGCGCATCCTTCGGCGAATAAATATTGGCGTTATCGATCAGATGCACCAGCGCATCCTTGATGCGGTTCAAATCGGCGCGCACGGGCGGAAGATTGGGCGCCAGCTTCACGTCAACGCTTCGTCCCGCCAGCGTCGTATTACACTGCGCCAGCGCGGCTTCCACGATGTCGGCGATTTGCGTCGGACCCAGACTCAGCTCAAATTCGCCGGCCTCCAGCCGCGACATTTCCGCGGCCTCTTCGACGAGCCGGTTCAAGCGGTCGCACTCTTCATTGATGATCGTCAGCAATTCGCGCGCCTGCACGCGGTCCGGAGGCTCTTCGCCCAGCAAGCTCGTGGTTGCCGCCTTGATGGATGTCAGAGGCGTCCTGAAATCATGGGCAATGGAATCGAGGAGCGCGGATTTCAACCGCTCGCCCTGGCGCTCCGCCTCCGTTTCGCCGAGCTTTTCCACCGCTCGCGCCCGCTCGATCGCGATGGCCACGAGACTCCCCACCGCATCCAACGTCTGGCGCGAAAGGCGCGACCCGGAAATTCCCAGACTCCCAATGGGGCGAACGCCCATTCTCACCGGAATAAAGTAAAGCCCATCCTGCGAATCGAACACGCCCTCGTCGCGCAGAAAAACGGCCTTCATTTTCTCTTCATCGAGATGCGCTGCGCCAAAACCCGACCGATAGAATTTGTCTTTCTGCGGCAGAAACAGCTCGGCCGCCCCGCACTCGAAACTCTCCACAATGTAATTAGGGATCGCGTTCATCAACTGAATCACATTTCCTTCCGCGAGCAGCTTCTGACTGAACTTATACAGCCGCTCGATCTCACGCCGCCGCTGGTGCGCCTCATCCGCTTCCTTGCGAATGCGCGCTGAAAGCTGGCTGCCCATGATGGACGTCACCAGAAAAGCCAGCAGTGCCACCCAATTTTGCGGATCCGCAATCGTGAACGTCCCAATCGGCGGAAGAAAGAAATAGTTGATCGCCAAAACCGAGACGACCGACATAAACACCGACACAGCCATTCCCCACACGGCCGAAACTGCTAGAATAGCCAGCAAAAAGGTGAGCGCGATCGTCGTCTGATTCACGTCGCGCGCGTGGCGATAGAAAATGGTGAGTCCGGCAACGATGGCCAGCGACACGGCAAATCCAAAAACGCGGCCGCCGAGCATTCTCTGCATCCCGGTATTCTATCGCATGACCGGCATTTGAAACGGAGAAGCTGACCCTTTGCCCAAGAAGCCTGAAGACTGGCTAGAAGTCGCTTCGCCTCCGCAAAAAGCCCGCGGAATATTCAAGCTGTTCCTCGGCTACGCGCCGGGTGTCGGCAAAACCTACAGCATGCTGAGCGAAGCGCTACGCCGCCGGAGCCGCGGCGAAGATCTGGTCATCGGCGTCGTCGAGACGCATGGCCGCAAAGGCATCGAAGAGCTATCCTCTCAAATCGAATTCGTCCCGCGCAAAAAAATTGAATACAAAGGCACCGTCTTCGAAGAAATGGACGTGGACGCCATCCTCGCGCGAAAACCCGAAGTGGTCCTCGTCGACGAACTCGCGCACACCAATATTCCCGGCAGCAAGCACCGCAAGCGCTACGAAGACATTCAGGACCTTCTCGCCGCGAAGATCGACGTCGTTTCGACCCTAAACATTCAGCATATTGAAAGTATCGCGCCGGTGGTCCGCTCGATCACGGGAATCACCGTGCGCGAAACCGTTCCGGATTGGGTGCCGCTGACGGCCACAGAAACCGTCATGGTCGATCTCACTCCCGAAGCGCTGCACAACCGCATGAAGCGCGGCGACGTCTACAGCACCGAAAAAGTCGAGCGCTCGCTCAAGAACTTTTTCCGCCGCGGCAATCTGATCGCGCTTCGCGAACTTGCCCTTCGCCAGGTCGCCGAGCAGGTAGACCGCAGCCTCGAGACCTACATGGAGGACGAGGACATCCGCAAAAACTGGGGCGTCCGCGAACGCATGGCGATTTGCATCTCTGGCAATCCCGCGGGTCAGTATCTCGTGGCCCGCGGCGCCCGCATGGCCCGCCGCATGGATGCTGAGCTTTACGTCGTCCATGTCGAACGGGAAATAGGACCGAAAGAGTCCAACACCAGCGCGCTCGCGGCGAATCTGCGCTTCGCGGAGAGTCTGGGCGCAAAAGTGATTCGCTTAAAAGGCCGCAGCGTCGCCGATAGTGTCGCGGAATTCGTGCGCGCCAAGCACATTACGCAGGTGATCTTCGGCAGGGCGCCGATTCACGATTGGCGCAAGTATCTCTATCTCTCGGCCGTGCACCGGTTCTTACGCGAGTCACCGGCAGTCGATGTTCACATCGTTACTCAAGAGGTCGAAGACTAGCGATTTTCAGCGCGCGACAGCGCCTTGCAGCGTGCCGCTCAGCTCCAGTTCAATGTCGACCGCGGTATCGGCCTTCAACAACCACGTGTTTGGACTCTTCAGTCCCCACTGAATATACGGCACGCTGAACTTAGCCGTACCTTTCCAACGGTTGCCGCTCAGTTCCGCCTGCACCGGCACCGTCAGCTCATGCTCAGCGCCATGCAGAAGAAAATTCCCGTGCACCTGCACGCTGCATGACCCTTGCGCCGTAACTTTTCCGTCGATTCGATTCGGGCGAAAAACTACTTCGTTGTAACGCGCACTCTCCAGAATCTCGCCGTGCATTTTTTTGTCGCGCGAGTCGTTGCCGCTTTGGCCACTCGTAGCATCCGCGACAAATTCTCCGCTCGCGCTCCCGCTCGAAGGGTTAAATTTCAAGCTCCCGCGCTTCAGGTTGAACGTTCCGTGGACCGTATGCAGCGAGCTGTCGAGGGTCCAATTCAGTTTGCTCTGCGCGGGATCGAGAGTCAGCGTTACGTCTGCAGGACTCGATTGGGCAGCGGACTGCGGCGGTTGCGCCCACGCTCGCGCCGTTACGAATGCCAGCAACGCGAAGGCGTATGCTTGCGCCGCGCGATAACCTCGAGATCTGGGTTGCCTCATCTCTATCTCCATCTCATCACACCGTCAGAAAACGCCAGCCAAAGGCCGCGCTCGCCGCCGTCAATTGCAGCGGCCGCGTCTCGCCCACATGATAAGCAAGCACACGTTCAAACAATTGCGGCGCAGCCTCCAACGCGCGCATAGTGCGTTCACGCAGACCGGTTTGCCGGTGGAGCAAGAGCAGCAGATTTCCTACTAGCCGTGGCCGCCGAAAAAAATGCCGATGGGCTTTCTGATAACGCTCCAAATTACCTGCTGCTAGGGAATTGCCAAGCGCCATCGATTGCCGGAAACTGAGCGAAAGGCCCTCCCCGGTTATTGCGTCCACGCTGCCTGAGGCGTCCCCAATCAGCGCGACGTTCCCGCGGTGCACGCGTTTTAGTTCGAACATGCCGGTGACCGCTCCGCGTTCGGCGCTCGCCTGCACCGCGCCCTTCAGCTGGCTGGCCAATTTCGGAAATTTCGCGAGGGTTTCGTGAAAGCGCACATGGGGCGTGTTTGAAATGAGCACAACGCAGACCTCTTGCGCCGCTACCGCCGTTACATAAGCTTGAGCCTCTTCGCCCCAGTAAATCTCCGTGAAATCGCTCCACGGATTCACGCGATAATGCACTCGAAAGGCGAACCTGTTTCGCGACGGGCCCAAGGCTTCCAATCCGCTCCAGCGCCGGACGCGCGAGCGGCTCCCATCAGCTCCAATGACCCACTGAGACCGTATTTTATTCCCGCCAGCCACAACTCCATCTTCGCAAAACCCAGTCACTGGCGTGTTCCATAGCAAGCACACTCCGCAATCCACCGCTCGCTCGATCATTCTCTGGTGCAAAATCTCCCGGCGTACCCCGACCCCGTGTCCATCAGGGAAACTTGCGCTGACCGACGCACGATCATCCTCAAATCGAATGCCCCGAAACGCGCAGCCATCGTTCGTGCGCAGTTCAACCCCGAGATCACTCAGCGCCTTCAGCGCGTCAGGTAAGAGCCCCTCTCCGCATGCTTTTGTAACTGGTGGTTTTCCACCATCCGCGACCGTCACTCGAAAACCGCGCTGGCTCGCCGCGATGGCAGCGGCAAGTCCGGCTGGCCCTCCGCCCACAACCAGCACATCTGGCTCATGCCCCATATATTCCCCGTCCGGTCCGGACGACCCGCCTTGCGGACCGCCCCTCTCACGACTCTCAAAAGTTAGATGTTCGCAACGGAAAGGAGATGCCCGGCCACTTCGCAGCCGGAACCCGCGGTCTGGGGCGCCCCCAATGAGCTATTTCGCTGCATAACTAGAACTTATCGCTGCGAACAAAAGTATTAATTGGACTGATTGACTTCCCAAACCACATCCTGTTATCTTGATGGCGGTTCTTTATGACTCGCAACGCCATCGCTAACGTTCGGCCGGCCGCCGCATTGTCTCCGCGGAGCATCGCAATTGGGTCTCGCGCCGTCGTACGAATTACCCCTGTCATCGTACGGGGAATAACATATAGATGATGGCCGCCTAGTACAGCATCACCGGAGAGTTTAGGGGCCATCATCAGAACCAAGATGATGGCCTCAAGTTTTTTAGGTTGCAGTTACAAATGAAAGCGCAACAAAAGCCCTTGGGAGAAGACGCAAACGTGACCGAACCCTCGCTGAAACGCCGCAGCAGCGCACTGATTGACGGACCTCATCGCGCCGGAGCGCGCTCCATGTTGCGCGCCTGCGGACTGCGTGATGACGATTTTACGAAGCCCTTGATAGGCGTCGCCAATACCTGGATCGAAATCGGTCCCTGCAACTTTCACCTACGTGAGCTTGCCGTGCATGTAAAAGATGGCATTCGCGCCGCCGGCGGCACCCCTCTCGAGTTCAATACGGTTTCTATTTCCGACGGCATCACCATGGGCACGGAAGGCATGCGCGCCTCGCTGATAAGCCGCGAAGTCATTACCGACTCGATTGAGTTGGTCACGCGCGGTAATCTTTTCGACGCGCTGGTTGTTCTTGTGGGATGCGACAAGACGATTCCTGCCGGCATCATGTCGCTCGCGCGTTTGAATATTCCCGGCCTCGTTCTCTACGGCGGCTCCATTGCGCCCGGCAAATTTGAAGGACACGCAGTCACGATTCAGGACGTGTACGAAGCTATCGGCAGCCACTCGCATGGCGACATGTCCGACGCGCGGCTCAAGGCGCTTGAAGAAACCGCATGTCCGGGAGCAGGTGCATGCGGCGGACAGTTCACTGCGAACACCATGGCTCTTGTCTGCGAATTTCTCGGCATCGCACCCATGGGACTTTCGAGTGTTCCCGCTACGGACGCCGGCAAAGCGCACGCCGGTAAGCGAGCCGGTGAGTTGGTGATGGATCTTCTCCGCGGGAATGTCACGCCATCGAAAATCATCACGAAGACCGCCATCGAAAACGCGATCGCGGGCGTTGCTGCGACCGGCGGCTCAACAAACGCTGTGCTTCATCTGCTCGCTATCGCTAACGAGGCGAAAATCCCGCTGACCATCGACGACTTCGACCGCATCAGCGCACGCGTGCCGATCATCGCCGACCTCAAGCCCGGCGGACGCTTCGTCGCCACCGATCTTTACGCGGCTGGAGGTACGGCGCTCGTCGCGAAACGCATGCTCGATGCGAAACTTCTTCGCGGAGATGCGCTGACCGTCACGGGCCGCACGATTGCGGAAGAGGCCGCGGGAGCCAAAGAAACTCCCGGCCAGGAAGTTGTGAGAAAAATCGACGCGCCGCTCAAATCCACAGGCGGTCTGGTCATTTTAAAAGGCAATATCGCGCCGGACGGCTGCGTCATCAAAGTTGCCGGCTCCAATTACGAACACTTCCGCGGACCGGCGCGCGTTTTCGATGACGAAGAAGCGGCGTTTGCCGCCGTCGAAAAAAATAAAATCAAAGCGGGAGATGTTGTTGTGATCCGCTACGAAGGTCCAAAGGGCGGCCCAGGAATGCGAGAAATGCTGGCAGTCACTGCAGCGCTTGTCGGCGCAGGTCTTGGTGGTTCCGTGGCGTTGCTTACCGATGGCCGGTTTTCAGGCGCGACACGCGGCTTCATGGTCGGCCATGTTTCTCCAGAAGCGGCAAACGGCGGTCCCATCGCTGCCATCGCCGATGGGGATATGGTCGTCTTCGACATTGCGAGCCGGAAGCTTGACGTTGAATTGACGGACGCTGAAATTCAAAAACGTCTCGCTACCTGGAAACCGCCTGCTCCACGTTTCACCAACGGCGTGATGGCCAAATACGCTTTGCTCGTTTCATCGGCGGCCATCGGCGCGGTCACCGCCGTGCCCGCATCCTTTGCTACACCAACTCAGCCTCAAGCAATTGCGCCTCCGTCGCACGCGCAATTGGGAAGGACCCTATGAAGCTCACTGGCGCAGAAATTCTCTGCGAATCGCTCACAAAGCTGGGCGTGCAGCACATTTTTGGTTATCCCGGCGGCGCGATTCTTCCCGTCTACGACGCCCTCGGCAAATCCAAGCTTCATCACATTTTGGTACGCCACGAACAGGGCGCAACGCATATGGCCGACGGTTACGCACGGGCCACCGGCGGCGTCGGCGTCGCCATGGCTACGAGCGGCCCCGGCGCAACGAACATGGTCACCGGCATCGCCACCGCGATGCTCGATTCTTCTCCCGTCGTCTGCATCACCGGCCAGGTGAGCAGCAAACTGCTCGGCTCCGACGCCTTCCAGGAAATCGACATCACCGGTATCACCATGCCGATCACGAAACACAACGTTGTCGTCTCTCGCGCCGAAGATATCGCACGCACCGTGCGCGAAGCGTTCATCATTGCCAACACCGGACGTCCCGGACCTGTTCTCGTCGACATCACGAAAGACGCGCAACAAGCGTCCTGCGAATTCGATTGGGAAGCCGCAACTCCAAAGCTTCCGCAGAAGCGCGTGCGCAACAATCACGATCAAGCCGAATTCGATCGCGCCATCGAATTGCTCAACACCGCCAAACGCCCGGTCATTCTGGCGGGCCGCGGAATTATGCTTTCCGGCGCGATGCGCGCCTTCGAGCAATTCGTTCGCACCTGCAACGTTCCCGTCGCCATGACGCTGCTCGGCATCGGCTGCTTCCCTGCTTCCGATCCGATGAATCTCGGCATGATGGGCATGCACGGCGAAGCGTGGGTCAATCACGCCATTCAAGAGTCCGACCTGCTCATCGCGATCGGTATGCGCTTCGATGACCGTGTCACTGGCGACCTGCGCACATACGCGAAGGGCGCGCGCAAAATTCACATCGAAATCGATCGCTCCGAAATCAACAAGAACGTGAAAGTGGATGCGGCGCTCGTCGGCGACGCTCGCGAGACGCTTGAAAAGCTGATCCCGCACATCGTGAATCCCGACCGCGGCCCGTGGCTCTCGCACATCCGAGAGCTAAAAGGCGACTCCGCCGTTCGCGACATCCAGAGCTTGCCCGACAACGGACATCTGTACGCCGCGCATGTCATCAACGATCTGTGGAAAGAAACGCGCGGCGAAGCCATCGTCGTCACCGACGTCGGCCAGCACCAAATGTGGGAAGCGCAGTATTACCACCACAACCAGCCCCGCACGCTCATCACGTCCGGCGGCCTCGGCACGATGGGATTTGCGTTGCCTGCCGCGATCGGCGCCAAATTCGCCAAGCCCGACTCCGAAGTGTGGGTCGTGGTCGGCGATGGCGGCTTCCAGATGACCATGTGCGAGCTCGCCACCATCGTCCAGGAAAAAATCAACATCAAGATCGCCATCATCAACAACGGCTTTCTCGGCATGGTCCGCCAGTGGCAGGAATTCTTCTACGACAAACGCTACGTCGCGACGCCAATGGTCGCGCCTGATTTCGCGGCGCTTGCCAACGCCTTCGGCATCCGAGGAGAGCGCATCACGCAGCGCGGCGATGTACTCTCAACGATTCGCTCCGCGCGCGAATGCAGCGAAACCGTGCTCATCGACTTCCGCGTGGAGCAGGAAGACTCGGTCTATCCGATGGTGCCCGCGGGCGCATCGCTGCACGAAATGATTCGCCGCCCGAATAATCCGCTGGTCGAAACAGCGACCGAGCCATAGAAATCCGGGCCATAAAAAGAGGAATAAGCAAAAAGGACAACATGCAAACACTCGTCGCATATGTTGAAAATAAACCCGGCGTGCTTAACCGCGTCTCCTCGCTGGCCCGCCGCCTCGCCATTAACATCGATTCGCTGACGGTAGGCCCGACGGACAATCCCGAAATCGCGCGCATGACCATCGTCGCGCACACCGACGAAAAAGGCGGCCACCGTCTCGAAGCCAGCCTCGAAAAGCTGGTCGACGTCCTGCTCGCCGAAAACATTTCGCAACGATCGCTGCTTGAGCGCGACCTCGCGCTGATCAAAGTGCAGGCCGACCAGCAATCCCGTCCGCATCTGATGGAACTGATCAAAGTGTTTCGCGCGCGCGTCGTCGACGTCGCGCCCGAATCGCTGATCATCGAGGTCTCCGGCACCGTCGACAAAATCGATGGCCTCCTCGAAGTTCTCCGCCCGTTCGGCGTCCTGGAAATGGCGCGCAGCGGCCGGATCAGCATGACGCGCGGCGGCGATCTGTTGCGGCCCCCGGTTCCCTCGACTGCTCCCGAGCAGTCGGTGGTGGTGAGGTAACTTGTGATGAAGTGCGGTCACCCCTCCCCCCTGTTTTTTGTAAGTGTTGCAGATAAAGGACTTATCGTCTCTGTGTGACCCCGACACGCGGCGGACTGCCGCTCTCCGCGCTTTCGGCGCTGGAGAGATCGCAAGAGTCGCTCAGGCGGGATTCTAATTTCGGCCGCAAACGCGGCCCAAGAGGATACGAATGGCAAATCTCTATTACGACGATTCCGCGGATCTAGCGCTCATCCAATCGAAGAAAGTGGCCATCATCGGCTACGGCTCGCAAGGCCATGCGCACGCTCTTAACCTGCGTGACAGCGGCGTAAGCGTCTGCGTCGGCCTGCATGAGGGCAGCGCCTCGCGCGCCAAAGCGGAAAAGGAGGGCCTCACGGTCATGACTCCCGGGCAAGCAGCCCGATGGGCGGACGTCATCATGATTCTCACGCCCGACACCAAACAGCCCAAGCTTTATCGCGACGACATAGAGCCGCATCTCCACAAAGGCAAGACGCTCATGTTCGCCCACGGCTTCAACATCCGTTTCGGGACGATCAAACCATCCGCAGACGTGGATGTTTCCATGATCGCGCCGAAAGCGCCGGGCCATCGCGTGCGCGAAGTCTTCACCGAAGGTGGCGGCACGCCCGCGTTGATCGCCATCGAGCAAGACGCCAGTGGCAGCGCTAAAGCTCTCGCGCTCTCCTACGGCAAGGCTCTCGGCTGCACGCGGGCCGGCGTCCTCGAAACCACGTTTACGGAAGAGACCGAAACCGATCTCTTCGGTGAGCAAGCCGTCCTCTGCGGCGGCGTCAGCGAACTGATCAAAGCTGGCTTTGACACGCTTGTAGCTGCCGGCTATCAGCCCGAAGTCGCCTATTTCGAGTGCATGCACGAACTTAAACTGATCGTCGACCTCATCTACCGCGGCGGCCTCAGCTACATGCGCTATTCCGTCAGCGACACGGCCGAGCACGGCGATTACACCGCCGGGCCACGCATCATCACGCAAAAAACGCGCGAAGAAATGCGCCAAATTCTGGCGGAAATTCGCGACGGCAGTTTTGCGAAAGAATGGGTCGCGGAAAACGAAGCGGGCTGCCCCAACTTCCTCGCCACTCGCAAGCGCGAGCAAAGCCATCCTGTCGAACAACTCGGCCCCAAGCTGCGCGCCATGATGCCCTTTCTGCAGCCCATCATTGCGCCGGGGCTCGAAGAAAAAGCCGCCGCATCGAAAAAGTGATGAAACAATTCGACGCGTTTGTGCGTCTTGTCGGTTGACGACCGATTCGGAATCGCTTGTGGTGTGAATTTGGCGCAGCCATTCGCAAAAACCTGTGGGAATCGTTTACTTGCGGTTCTTGTCTGTTTTTTTGAATCGTTTTCGGAATTAACTACTCAACCTAGTTGACAGGCTCAAACTTTTAGGCAATTCTCTGGCGCCATGAAACGATCACTAATTCCTCCTCAAGCTTCGGCTCCCTCTCTCGCGGAGCGCATCGAACTTCTCAGTGCCAAGCGCCAGGAAATCATTCGCCCGATTCTCGAGCACCCACGCGAGTACGTCCTCCTCAGCGTTCGCGCTATGGCCAAGCGCCTTCACACCGACCCCGCTACCGTCGTCCGCATCGTCCGCGGTCTCGGCTTCGCCAGTTATCGCGACTTCCAGCGCCATCTCCACGATCTTTCCATCGCTTTCGCCACTTCGCTCGACACCATGCAGTCCTCGGGTAAAGTGGCGAAAGCGATGGAAAGATCGTGGAGATGGCGCTGGAAGTCGCGA
>Ga0209139_10000095_pt1 | contig 25275 bp, 18 predicted proteins | sample BogFormECP14_OM3_FD_188246 | JGI IMG/M metagenome (GOLD analysis project Ga0209139, IMG submission 188246) | Bog forest soil microbial communities from Calvert Island, British Columbia, Canada - ECP14_OM3 (SPAdes) (version 2) | ecosystem: Environmental > Aquatic > Freshwater > Wetlands > Bog ...
AACGGCTTATTCAGAGGAAAGCGAATCGTGCCCTTCGCCGTCGAAAATCCCTTCAGCTCGTCCTCGAACTCCTCAACAAGGCGCGCGCTTCCCGGAAAGAAGCTGCAGTGGTCCGCGAACGCTCCGTAATACACCAGCGCGCCTTTGTACACGAAGGCTGGCATACCGTAGCTGATCGCCTCCGTTGCTTCCTTCGGCGCCGCCGACCGGATCGTCGCGCGCATCTTGTTCAATGTTGTGCGCCCGGGCTCCGCAACACGTTCGATGTATTCATCCACATTCTTCGCGGGAGCGAGGCCGCCCATGCCGCCCGCGCGTCTCATGCCTTGGCCCCCTTGTCCCCGTTGATGTACTTGATCAGCAGCACCTCATTGCCCTTTTCCGTGTAGAAGACCTCATCGACCAGGTTCTTCGCCAGCAAAACCCCGTACCCGCCCGGACGCATCCCATGCTCCTCGCGATGCTTCACATGGCGCAACGGATCGTCCGGCGGATTGTTCGCCGCCGTGTCAAGATTCTCCTTCGGAGAAAAGCCTTCGCCCGGATCCTTGATGCGGGCCGCCACCATCTGGCGAGCGCGCAGGTAACCGACCTCGACACGCCGCTCGGGATCGAATTTGCCACCATGCTCGATAGCATTCATCAGCAATTCCCGGAGCGCACTTCCCACTTTCTCCGCCTCGTCCTCGGGCAAATCCACAACTTCATAGATGAATTGCAATACACGGTTTGCCGTACCCAGGTCGCAGCGCACAGAAAGACGTATCCACGAATCCGTTGCGGAGAGCATTTCAATGCCATCGTCCCAGACCGGACAGTCTGTCGCCACCTGCAGCATCTCTTCAAACGCGCTCTTGGAAAACGGCTTTGTGAAATAGCTGAAGGCTCGGCCCCGGATCGCGTCAATTACATCCGCCGGAGTACTCTCGTCCGCAATAATGATCAGACGGGTGTGCGGCCGCACCAGCCGGATCTTCCGCAGCAGCTCGACATCTTCCCGGCCCGAGCTGGTGTCGCCGGTAATGACCAGGTCGAAGCAGCTCTGCTCCACCAGTGCAAGCGCGTCCTTGTTGTCGCGCACGCACACCTGCCTCCATGTCGACAGAACTTCCGACACGGCGCTCGTAATTACGGGGTCTGAACACGCAATGACCAGCACCGCTTTCTGCGGTTTTACTTCGCACTCTGAGTCGTCGGCCATAAAAAAGAAATCGCACGACCATGATAGTCCGTGCAGATGATTTCCTAAGAATCGTTGCCGGGACCGCCAGGCGACCCGCACTCTTTCCAAAGCTTTTCCCAGTTCCACATCCCCGACATCACTTCATTCGGCAACGGGAAACCGAGCTGATGCGCGAGCATTAATACCTGCCCGCGATGGTGGGCTTCGTGAGCAAGCATGTAGCAAAGCATTTCCGGGCCAGCCGGCCAGGGCTGAGCCCAGCCATCTCTGCGAAACTTCTCGACCCGGCCGCCGCCATCGCCAAGGGCTTCAGCAAGCATTTCCTCGCAGCGAGCGGCGCTCTCAGCCAATCCCGCACTGGCTTGCTGCGGCGTGCAATGCGCGCGCTTGAGCTGCGTTGGAACCTTCAGATGGGGAGCTGTAAGCCTGACCCACTTGCAGCGGACGTTGTGCATGTGCGTGAAGATCGCCGCGATCGTGCGGACATTGCCGGGCGGTTTAGCTCTCCACGCAGCGGGGTCAAGATGCTCGATAAGAAGCTGGTTCATGCGCTCGTTAGCCGCAAAGATCTGAACAGCGCTCCGGCCGAGTTGAGTGTGAACCTTAGGTGGACGTGTGGTCACGGTAGACACAGTTGGAACGAAGCGCCGGGAGCGCTGTGGAAAAGGGGGAGGCTTCGCGTCCGTCAGATCTTGCGGAACGACTGCGCGCTACTCGTTTTCGCTTTCGCTGACGAGTCCTGGCCCTTTGCCGCCGGTAATAGCATGTGCTGTGAACCCGGTGTGCGCCTCAAACTCATGCTCATTCTCCAATTGGCTGAACGGAGACTCTTTCTGCTCGTCATTTAACTGCTCATTTAGGTTGCTCATATTTTCCCCTTAAAGGAACGCCGGTTTGTCGCAGCAGTTACCGTGCCTTTTCCCTGGCCAGCAACGACTGCATATCTGGGTCAAGTTGCAAATCTGTCAGTGATACACCGTTCTGTTGTGCTTTTCGGATGATGTTCCCCGCACTGGTCTCATCCGGAAAATGATTATAAGCCTCCACCGCATTTACAAGCACTTGCGGATCGCTCGGGGCCAACGACAGTGCCGCCTCAATGTGCGGAATGGCGCGTTCACGCAGACCTTTTTGAGCATAGACCAGTCCCAGCCATGACTGACTCTCGGCCTTGCGCGGATTCATGGCTGATTGCGCCTGCGCCAGCGTTTCGATCCGATCGAGCGCCGCGTCCGCCTTCTGCTTCTCTCCCAGCCAGCGATAAGCAAGCTCGGCGTAACGCCACGACAGAATCTCCTGATCGCCCAGCGCAATCGCCTTTTCGCTGGCGGCCGCTGCCTCTCCATAGCGCTTCTCATAGAGATAAAGCAGGGCAAGATTGCTATATGCGCCGTTCGTTGCGCCCAGCGCAAGCGACTTGCGCAGCGCGCTTTCTGCCAGCGGGTACGCCGACGGATTGCCGCTGTCGAGGTAAAAGGCTCCCAGGTTGAAATACAGCATCGGATTATCCGGGCTTGAAGAAAGCGCCAACTTCCCCTGTTCGATCGCATCGGCGTATCGCCCATGGCGGTCGTAAAACAGCGCCAGCTCATTGCGATTCGACCAGTCGCTGGAATTGAGGGCGGCGGCACGCTTGTATTCCGTCTCCGCCTGATCGAGCCGTCCAGCCTGCTCATACGACCACGCCATGCCGATGACCGCGTCTGGATTGCGATTATCGAGCGCGACTGCTTTCTGAAACTCGGTGAGCGCCAGCTCGTTATTGCCGGTGAGCGTATGCAGCGACCCCAGCGTGACATAGGCGCTGGCTAATTGCGGATTGAGCTTCAGCGCTTTTTCGCAGTTGGCCAGCGCCTGCTGAATCCACTTCGAGTCCTTATCGGCTTTGTACTTGAGCCGGTACGCCTCGCCCAGCTTCGCATAGGCGAGCGCAAACTCGGGGTCCTGCGCGATTGCATTCTGCAGACGGTCGACGGCCACGTCTAAATTTCCCGGCTTATCGAAACGCTGCAAATAGCTGAGCGCTTCAAGATAGAGATCATAAGCCGCAGGCACATTGCTGCTGCCCGAGCGAGCCACAGCGCCATGCGCTCCGGAAACATTCAGCAAGCGTCCCAGCTGTGTGACCGCATCCTGCTCGGCGGCCGCCAGATCGCCGTTCTCATTCGAAGCCGTGACCGCGCCGATCTGCCGAAGCGTTTCCGCATTGATAAGGTTGATATCGATGCCCACATGCTGGCCTGCGCGCTCCAGTCTGCCTTTGACGACAAGCGTCGCGCCAAGCTGCTTGTACGCGGCGACGGGGTCGCTCACGTTGCTGCTGCGAACAACGCTGGCCGGGATGACCCACAAAGACTGCTGGCTCGCATCGAGATTTGAGAGCGCAGCCGTCATGCTCTCCATCAAACCGGCAGCCAGCGGACTGATCGCCGAATCGGCGCTGGCGTTATCAAACGGCAGCACCGCGATATGTTTTTCCTTTGGCCCGAAGAGCAACCCGCGCACATGCTCGCGCGGAACAGGAAAGATCAGCACAGCAAGGAGCAAAAGAAAAACACCAGCAACCGGGATGAGCCACCGTTTGTGTGAAGCTTCCCGCGCCGTCTGACCCGAAGCGGCAGCGATACTGCTGGCAAGCGCTTTCTTCTGAGCGGACGAGGCCTTGCGCGAGAGCCTCGATGCCGTTTCAGCGACGGGAGCTGCGCCATTTCCTCCAGCCACTGTGACTTTCTCCGGAAAGTCGCGCATATCCAGCGCTGCCAGTTCCTGAAGCAACTCATCGCAGCTTGCGTAGCGAAGTCCGGGCGTCTTCGAGAGGCATTTATAAACAATCCGCTGGAGACTGAGCGGCAGTTCACCGGAAATCTCCGGGGGATCATTGCAGATGCTGTGCGCGACGGCCGGAAGCGTATCGCGCCGAAAAGGATGGTAGCCGCTCAGCATCTCGGCCGCGGTCACGCCGATGGCCCAGATATCGACTCTCTGATCGACGGCTTCGCCGCGCAGTTGCTCGGGCGCCATGTAGGCGGCAGTCCCGGAGATGGTCAGGCTCTTCGTCTCGCTGTCGCTGCTGATGGCCTTCGACAGCCCGAAGTCGACAATCTTGACCACATTCTGCCGCGTGAGCAGAATATTCGACGGCTTGATATCGCGATGGACAACATTGTGCGCGTGCGCCGCGGCTAAACCCGAAGCGATGCCGGTAAGCAACTCGACAGCTTCGCGAACCGGAACGGGACCGTTGGCGATCTTCCCCGCCAGCGTGCCACCATCGTAGAACGCCATCACCATGAAGATGCGGCCGTCTTCACTCTCTTCAAGCCCGTAAATGGTGCAGATATTCGGGTGGTCTAGCGCCGAAATAGCGCGTGCCTCTTTGAGCAGGCCCTGCTTGTCTGCTTCGCCGCCGTAAAGAGTGGGCGGAAGGAACTTGAGGGCGACAACGCGGTTGAGTTTGAGATCCCGCGCCTGCAAAACTACGCCCATGCCGCCCGCGCCGATGTGCCCCAGGATTTCGTAATCGCGCAGAAGATCTCCCGGCGCAGGCAGACTCGTTCCTGTGCGTGGCAGACCGGTCATCGTGAGACAGACTTAGCGGACAACCGCATTATGGGCCCGAGGTAAAGGGGGGATTTGTAGCTAGCATACGCCAAAACGGGATCGATTCGCCTCGAATCTATAGGAGCCTTAAGCTGCTACTTTGTCGCGGGAGCAAAAGAGGGCGGCGCATCGTCCGCGCCCGTACCCCACTGCTTGTCCGGCGCAGACGACAACACATATTCCAGTGTGCCGCCACGCTGCAGGAATCCCTCCGGGAGCCACGTTCCAGAAGTAGACTTGCCATTTACCTTGAGAGCGTGGATATATGGAGCGTCAGTCCCCGCGCCATTGCTTTTGATGAGGATGTCGTGGGCTGGCCGGTGGATGCGGATCTCGGAAAAGAGCGGACTGCCCAGCACCAACTCGGCGCGACCCGGTATTTCGGGGTACATTCCCATCGCCGACCAGACATACCACGACGACATCTCGCCGAGATCATCATTGCCCGGCATGCCCTTCGGCGTGTTCGTCCAGATCGTGTTCAGCACCTGACGAACAGTCTCCTGCGTCTTCCAGGGCTGGCCGGAAAAATCGTAGAGCCAGGGCGTCTCAATCGATGGCTCATTATTCAACTCGGCATGCAGACCGCCGGATTCAGTGACTGCCCATGAGCCATCTGGTTTGCGGAAGAACGCGTCAAGCCGCGCATTTGTTGCATCGTTGCCGCCGAGCATGTCGAAGAGACCGCGCTCGTTGAAAGGGATCATCCAAAGATATTGGGCTGCGCTGCCTTCCACAAAACCATCGTCGGATGCTGGATCGAACTTCGGCCAGTTCCCATCCGCGTTCCGGTTCTGGATGTAGCCGCCCTGGCTCGTCGCCTTCGGATTGAAGATATTCTTCCAATACTGTGCGCGTTCGAGGAATAGCGCCTGGTTTGGCTTGTCATCAAGACGACGTGCGAGTTCTGCAATCGCGAAGTCTGCAGCGACATCTTCGAGGGTGTCCGCAGCCGGTCCCCATGCATTGCCGTTTGTAGGAATGTAGTGAAGCTTCAACCATAAATCCAGCGACGGGCGCTGGCCCACGCATTCGACGGGACAGCCTTCGTTACTCAAGTCATGTGCCGTCGGCTCGGTCGCCGCTTTCAACAACGAGCGATATGCAGACTTCACGTCGAAGCCATCGCCTCCGAATGCAAGAATATCTGCGATGGCAGGCGCTGCCGGATCGCCATTCATCACATGCGTGATGCCGGAGTTATGCGTCCAGCGGTCCCACTCGCCTCCGTTCTGATCGGCCTGATTCAATAGCGACTGCGCAATATCGCTGCCAACATCAGGCGCGAGCAGCGTTACCAATTGCAACTGTGAACGGTACACATCCCATCCGGAAAAAGTGCTGTACTGCGCCTTTTGCGGAGAGGCGATCGTATGGACCTTCTGGTCCATGCCAAAGTAACTGCCGTCCACATCGCTGTAAAGATTCTCGCCCAGCATCGTGTGATAGAGCGCGGTATAAAAGACCGTTCGTTGATCGGCTGTTCCTCCGCTGATATGGATGTGGTCGAGCGCCTCAAGCCACGCGGCATGGGCACGCCGCCGCAGCGTTTCAAAATCGCTGCCTTCCGGATTCTCCGCTCTTAGATTGGCTTCAGCGTTCTGCTCACTGACATACGAGATACCCACACGCACATTCACAACGGGAGACTTCGACGTATCCAGTGTCACCCATCCCCCTGAGCCTTTACCCGGAGGCGGAAATCCGCGCGTGCCATACGTTGTGCCGCCTCTGGCTTCCGTGGTCTTAGGCCTTACGGTTGAATCTTGCCATGTGCCCGTCGCCAGGAAAGCCTGATCGAAGTGAGCCACGAAGTAGAGCGTGTAGTAGCTGCGGCGATCCGTTGTGCCGAGGTAGCCGCAGAAGTTGCCGCTCGTCACCGAGCCCGAGATGGTGCGCGCCGCCGAATCGATCCTGATCGTCGCATCCGTGCTCCCAGTCTCGGAATCGGAGGTGCGAACGAGCATTGTTGCCGGCTGTCCGGCTGGATAGGTAAAGCGTCCGGCACCTGTGCGGGGCGTTGTTGTCAACTCCACCGTCGCGCCATTTGCAAGCTTCACGCGGTAATAGCCTGCGACGGCGGTTTCGTCCGCGTGAGAAAACTGGCTTGCGTAGATTTCGTTATTCCCATCGTCAGACGGCGAACTCTGCACGCTCCCTACGATCGGCATGAAGGGGATATCCCCGCTGGCGCCGGCGCAACCTGTACCCATCAAATGCGTGAGCGAAAAGCCACGCATCCTCGTCGCCGTGTACTCGTATCCGCCGGGAGCAGCCGGGCGAGCACGGTCGTCCTTCATCGACCCGGGCACACCCTCAACTTTGCGACGAGGCTTGTTCGACGGCTGCTCCGGGCTCCACGCAACCATACCAAAGGGAAGCACTGCGCCGGGATAATCGTTCCCGCCGTTCGTCGTCCCAATCAAGGGATTCACGAGGGACGCAGAGTCATTTGCTTGTGCGTCCGCAGGCCTTCCAGTTGTGAGCACTAGAATTACTGCGAGAAGCGTAACAACCGCAGCGACACAACCACCCCTGCTGACTCGTTCCGGTGAAATCAATCTCGACACACTCCATAAAAAAATATCGTTAAGCCTGCGATTGCACACGAGGGAATTGTAGCCTCCATCGGTGGAGTTTACAGTGATTCCTGATGAGCCCCTGAAATCTACGGCTCTCTTCTTCCTATTGACAACTGAGGTGCGAGGCCTTACCTCTGGAAGATCAACAGAAAACTGTTTCTCAGCCTCAGTGCTTTCCTTTTGGCCGTGCTGTGCGCATCGACACCGGTGCGAACGCAGCAGCGTGCCGTCTTCGATGTCCGTGAGACGACGATTGCCGCCACCGAGGAAGCCCTTCGCGAAAACAAGGTCACCTGCCGCCAATTGGTGACTACCTACCTCGCGCGCATCCAGGCTTACGACCAGCCAACGAGAGTGAACTCAATTGTCACCCTGAATCCCGATGCGCTCAGCGACGCCGATCGTCTCGATGCCGAGTTTGCGCGCACGCATACGTTGCGCCCGCTCCACTGCGTCGTCGTAATCGTAAAAGACAACTACGACACAAAAGGCCTGCAGACTACGGGTGGCTCTCTGGCCATGAAAGGTTTTGTGCCCGACGACGACGCGTTTATGGTCAAACGTCTGCGCGAGGCCGGCGCGATCCTAGTGGCGAAATCGAACATGGCCGAGTGGGCCTTCAGCCCCTACGTCACAGAAAGCTCCATCGCCGGCATCACGCGCAATCCCTACGCGCTCGACCGCGTGCCCGCTGGCTCAAGCGGAGGCACAGCCGCCGCGGTTGCCGCCAATCTCGGCGAAGTCGGCATAGGAACAGATACAGGAAACTCGATCCGCGGTCCGTCGTCACACAACGATCTGGTGGGAATACGCCCGACCATCGGTCTTACGAGCCGAGCAGGCATCATTCCTCTGTTCAGCGGCAATGATGTCGGTGGCCCGATGGCGCGTTCCGTCGCCGATGCAGCCGCCATGCTCAGCGTCCTCGCAGGCTACGATCCCGAGGACCCAGTCACAAGGCTCTCAGACGGAAAAGTAGAACATGACTACACCAGATTTCTCGATCCCAGCGGCCTGAAAGGCGCGCGCATTGCCGTTTTCCGCAAGTACATCGACGACGCCAAAACCGATCCCGAAATCAAAGCGCTCACAGAAAAAGCCATTGCGGATATGAAGGCGCAGGGCGCCGAGATCATCGATCCATTTGAATTTCCGCAATATGACGCGCTGACCAAAGGCCTCTGGTGCGGCGATTTCCAGGCCGATTTGAATGCGTACCTGGCGACTCATGGCAAGAAAGCGCCGTATCACGACCTGTCAGAGATCGTAGCGTCCGGCCTTTACCTTCCATATATCCAGGATGAGATTCAGGGAGCCGTAAAGCCTCCGAAAGACGCTGACGACCGCCGCGCGCCATGCCCGGACGTCTATCACGACCCTCCCAAAATCGCATTCCGCGACGCGTTACTCAAAGCCATGGAGAAGGACCATGTTGACGCGATCATCTATCCCACCTGGAGCAACCCTCCGAGAAAAATCGGAGATATGACCAGCCCGGCAGGAGATAACAGCCAGATACTGTCACCACAGACCGGATTTCCAGCAATTACCGTCCCCATGGGCTTCACCCATGGCACCCTGCCCGCCGGACTCACCTTCCTGGGAAGGTCCTTCAGCGAGCCAATGCTGATCAGCTTTGCCTACGCATACGAGCAGGTAACAAAGCATCGCAAAGCCCCCGACGGCTTTGGGCCGGTCGAGTAACTCTGGATGAAGGTGGCCCAAACCAACTCCTCCCTTACAGAACATCGCCTCCATCGTCAGCTGGGACTGCGCGATCTGGTTCTCACGCAGATCCTCTGCGTCGTCGGCAGCTCCTGGGTGGGAGTCGCCGCCGGACTTGGCCGCGCCCAGACCATAACCTGGATCGCCGCCATGCTCGTCTTTTATCTCCCCATGGCCGCGTCCGTCATCGGCCTCAACCGCGAAATGCCGCTCGAAGGTGGTCTCTACGTCTGGGCGCACAAGGCCTTCGGCGATCTCGGCGGTTTCCTCACCGCGTGGAACATTTGGGTCTACGGCATCGCTGTTACCGCCGCCATCCTTTACGCCATTCCCACCGAGCTTTCCTATCTCATAGGACCTTCCGCCGCGTGGCTTCCCGAGAATCATCTCGCGTCTAGCGCCATCGTCACAGGCACCATTGCGGCTGTCACCATCGCAGCCCTGCGAGGCCTGGCGCTGAGCAAGTGGATTCACAATATCGGCGGCATCGCCATTCTGGCTGTCTTCGCCGCGCTCATCGTCCTTCCCGTTTGGGCGCTTTCACGGCATACCCCGATCCACTGGACGCCGTTCGCCATCCAGCTCCCACCGCGCAACCTGCGCTCCCTTGCGCTCTTCGGCCAGATGATCTTTGGAGCGCTCTGTGGACTGGAGTACGTCGCCATCCTCGCCGGCGAAAGCAAACAGGCAGTCAGGAGTATCGGACAGTCAGTATGGATCTCCTCGCCTGTCATCTGCGCCATGTTCATCCTCGGAACAAGCTCGGTAGTAGCTTTCAGCCAGCCGGGACACATCGACTTCATCGCTCCCATCCCGCAGACGCTTCGCATTGCGCTGGGCAGCACCGGCATCGGCAACGTCTTTGCCATCGCCGCAATTTTTCTCCTCCAGCTCCGCCTGATCGGTGCCGCCAGTTACATATTTACCGGAGTCACCCGTCTCCCTCTTGCCGCGGGCTGGGACAATCTTGTCCCGGCCTGGTTCACGCGTCTTCATCCCAGCTGGCGAACGCCCGCGAACTCCATCCTCTGCACCTCGATCTTGGTTTTTCTCCTCGTGGTGCTGGCGAACATCGGCGTGCACGCCCAGGAAGCCTTTCAGGTTCTCTCCAATGCCAGCCTCACCCACTACGAACTCGCCTATCTGGCAATGTTCGCCATCCCTCTCGTCGGGGTTGCGTCTCTTCGCAAAGTGTTGCCGTGGTGGCTCAAGTGGATTTCTCTCATCGGCTTCTGCGCCACACTTTTCAGCCTGCTGATCTCGACTTACCCCTTCGTCGACGTTGTCAACGCACGCGCCTATGCCGCAAAGATCCTCGGCACGGTCGTTGTCAGCAATGTCATCGCGGTTCTCTTCTACAAGCTTCGTCGCAAAACTCCAGCCGTTACCCTGCACACGAAGCCATAATTTTGACCTCCGCGTATCCACTGTAGTGACAAAGAAGGGGTATGATTAGGTGCTCCGCAGCGGCATGTATTTCGGGCCCCTCTCAATTGGCGAACCAAAGCGAATCTCAATGCCTTTCCTGGATGGAGAGAAGAAAATGATCAGAAATTTCCTGAAACAGCTCTTATCGGCGACGCTATCCTTCCTGCTGGTTATCAACGTTATGCCCTTTGCAGCCGAAGGCCAGGAACCGGCGCCAGCACCAAGCGGATATTCGGGACAAGGCGCGCCCCTCTCCGCGGATGATCTGCAGAAACTGGTGGCGCCCATCGCACTCTACCCGGACGCGCTGGTTGCCCAGATTCTTGGAGCCGCAACCTTTCCCGACCAGGTCGCCGCCGCCGTCGGCTGGCTTCAACAGAACAAGAGTCTCACTGGCACAGCTCTGATGCAGGCCGTTGATAAGGAACAATGGGATCCGAGCGTGAAGGCGCTCACGCAGTTTCCTACGGTCCTCGACAACCTGGCCGAGAACCTCAGTTGGACCTCTGCATTGGGAGAGGCCTACCACACGCAGGCCGCCGATGTGATGACAGCAGTTCAGACGTTGCGTGCCCAGGCAAAGACTGCCGGCAATCTGAAATCAGGTTCGCAGATCACGGTGGTGCAGGAGTCGCCGCAAACGATCGTGATTCAGCCCGCCAACCCACAGGTGGTGTACGTCCCGCAGTACAACCCCACGGTTGTGTACGGCACTCCGTATGTGACGCCGGGGTACAGCACCGCAGCCGTGGTCACGACCGGCCTGCTGGCATTTGGAGCTGGAATAGCGGTGGGCATGGCGATGAGCAATAGTTGCTGCGGATGGGGTTACAGCTCCTGGAACTGCAACTGGCACGGCGGCGCCGTCTACTACGGGGGGGGCGCCTATTACGGAAACAGCGCGTGGCACGGCGGCTACTATGGTTCCACTGCATCCGCATACGGAGCCTACGGCAGCGCACATGCCTCCGCCGGCTATAACCCTTCTACGGGAACGTATGCGCGCGGCGCGTCAACCTCAACGGCCTATGGCAACCAAGCCGTCGGCCAGGCGTACAACCCAAACACGGGAGCGTATGCCGCCACACATCAAGCCTCCAACGCTTACGGGAGCTACGGAAGCTCGGTCGTCTCCAAGAACGGCAACACCGCGTACACCCAGCATCAAACCACCGCAAACGGATCTGCAGGAACCGTACAGACTTCGAATGGTGGCAAGGGTGCTGCCGCAACGGGCGCGTACGGCAATAGCGGTGCCGTCGGACAAACTGCAAATGGCAACAAGTACGCGGCGTCAAACGGAAATGTCTACAAGAACACGGGAAGCGGTTGGAATCAGACCCAGGGCACGCCCCATAACACCTCAAGCTACTCCGGAGCCAACTCCGCTGAATCTCACGGCTATGGATCGCAGGAAAAAAGCAGCGGATCATCGGCCTTTGGCGGTGGCGGTGGTGGTGGTTGGGCATCCCGGCAGGACAGCGCTCGTGGTTCGTATAGTCGCGGCGGCGGTGGCGGATGGGGCGGTCGCAGGTAAAACCGACGGCGCGAATTAAGCGAGCTCAACTAGTAGGCGGTGCCAACCTGTTTACAGACAAAGTCTTGGAGGAATTGATGTCGCTCAAACCCCGCAGAATTACGTTAGCCGCCCGGTTCCTGCTTCTGGCGCTCATCCTTCCGCTTGCCTCGTGCAACAGATCGGCGACGCCGGAGAAACCTTCGATCAGTGTCTTTGCCTCGCCCGACGACGCAAGTAACGCCTTGCTCGCAGCGGCAAAATCAGGCGATCAAAATGCGGTGATGGCAATTTTTGGCCCCGATTCGAAATCAGTTGTCTTCTCCGGCGATCCCGTGCAGGACAAGAATGCCGCCGCCGCATTCGCGGCCAGGTATGGAGTGATGCACCGCTGGCGCAAGATGCCGGATGGCGCCCAGATCCTGCTCGTGGGAGCTGATAATTTTCCCTTCCCGATTCCGCTGAAGAAGAATGCGGATGGAAAGTGGTTCTTCGATACGGCTGCGGGCAAGGATGAGGTCTTGAACCGCCGCATCGGCCGGAATGAACTGGCAATCATCGAGGTCTGTGGCGCCGTGGCCGACGCTCAGGCGGAATATTTCTCCCACCCCCACGATGGCGAAAAGGCGAAGCAATTCGCGGCGAAGTTCATCAGCGACCCGGGCAAGCAGAACGGCTTGTACTGGCAGCCGGCGCAAGGGCAGCCGCCGAGCCCGCTCGGTCCGTTGGCGGCATTCGCAACCGCCGAAGGATATAGCGCCAAGCCTGAGGGGCACACCCCGTTCCACGGCTACTACTTCCGCATGTTGACAGGGCAAACCGATAAGACGCCGGGTGGCGCAAAAGACTATATCGTCAACGGGAAGATGACCGGCGGATTCGCCTTCGTCGCCTATCCGGCTGAATACGGCAACTCGGGAATCATGACCTTCATCATCAACCAGGACGGCGTGCTGCTTCAAAAAGATCTGGGCAAGACCACAACGGAAACGGCGACTGCAATGACTAAGTTCGATCCCGACCCCACCTGGGTCATCGTCCAGCCGTGACCGCTATTCGGAGGCGAAGCCCCGTGAAACGGCGTTTTTTGCCTCAGATGTGTTTCAAGCTGAGTGATTGAGAGGAGCATCATTTCCTTGGCAACAAGTAGTCAGAAAAGTCTGTAGGGCCCCTGGATGTCGATATTCGCGAAGTACTACAGCGGCTGGAGTACTTCGACCGCCGCAAATGCAGTCAACTGCGCTGGCCGCCTCATGTCTGACAGCGCCATTCTTGAAAAGGGTGATGACGATGAAAACGAGATTCGTATTGTGCGCAATGCTGCTGTCCTTCACATTCACGATTGCCTCCGGGCAACAGGTTTCAGTCAATTACAACCACAGTCAGAGTTTCGCGCCGTTTCACACATATGCCTGGGGTGCTGACAATGCCAACCAGGTTAAGGACTCAATTCTGGCGCAGGTAGCCCAGCAGGACATCGACACGGCAATGCAGGCGAAGGGCTTGCAAAAGGTGCAGCAATCGGCGAATCCTGACCTGATCCTCACCGCAAGCGGCGGCATGAAAGAGCAAACCTCCTATAGCGCCTGGGGCATGCGCGGAATCGGCGGAGGAATGGGTGGAATCACTCCAGAGCAGAATGTAATCGGCACTCTGATTGTGGATCTGTACGACGCAAAGAACCAGTCTTTGGTGTGGCGGGGGATCGCTCAGGACACCCTGAGCAACAACGGCAATAAAAATCAGGAGACTTTGGGGAAAGCCATTCAAAAGATGTTCAAGCAATGGCCGAAGTGAGGAGTGCGGCAAAGCAGGAACCGGGCAGATAAACCATTTGGTAGCGGATGGCGCGAAGTGATATTCACGCTCGCGTCGAATCCCGGTGGAATGCAGAAAGTGATTTGATTCGGCGCATGGTCGGGTGCTTCGGTTTACAATCGGACCCCATGAAACTCTTTCGCCAGCTATCGTGTGCTTCGCTTGTTATCGGAATGATGGCCCTGAGTATCCCGACCATTGCAGCGCAAGCCGCAACTCCAGATGAGCAGGCAGTTCTCGCGCCGGTGAACGCCATGTTTGACGGCATGGCGAAGCGCGACGCAGCAGCGATTAAGGAACCGTTATTGCCGGGCGGCACCATGGTGCTGATGCGAGACGGCAAGCCCACTCAGATGACCTTCGAAGCCTTTGCCGACCGTGTCGGAAAACCGGGAACAGCTCAAATCGCGGAGCGCATCCACGATCCGCTGGTGCGGATCGACAACGACCTGGCTGTAGTGTGGGCTCCATTCGAGTTTCTCGTGAACGGCAAAGTCGACCACTGTGGAACCGACTTGTTCAATCTCATTCGCCAGGACGGCAAATGGTTGATCGCCAGCGTCGCCGACACGGGACGAAAGGACTGTGCGGGGAAATAGGTAACCGCAGCAGTTACGATTTCCGCTTCGACTAAATCTGTGAAGTGCCGACGCGCCTCCTGGCCAGAAGCTGCATCAGGAGTGCCACCGCAATCACGACATGCAGCAGGACACCGGGCCACAGCAGAGCGCCTCGAAGCGTTGTGGCAATCGCCACCCACGACAATAAAGTAGCTGTGCCGAAGTTGTAGACAAAAAGACCCAGCACGGCATTGCGGCACGACTCCGCGGACCTCGAAGGCAAACAGGCAATGCCCAACGCGATGAGCGCGATCCCGGCAAGACGCCCAAGTGGTATTGCAACTCCATCGGGCTCGGCGGCGAACAGCAATCGGCACATCACACCAAGTGCCGCTATCGCCGTGACGCCCACGACAATTTCAAGCCACGCTGCCGTCATTACGGCGATCCTCTGGAGCACGACTCCCTCCCTTCGCATGAACTCAAGATCACTTCAGCTTCGGCTTGGTTACTATACGCTCCCCGTGCGAGCAGTCTGGGAACCACATCAAGAGAATGAATCCTGGACAAGCTATATTCAATAGCAAGACTTATCTATTGAACACAGCGAGGTTTGATCGGTGACTCTGCGGCGAAGGGATCTCTTAAAGGCCGGCGCATTTTCCATTGCCGCGGCACTCTCGCAAAAGCTGCATGCACAAACGCCCAGCTCCATTCCGGTCATCGACGCCCACATTCATCTCTTCGATCCAACACGACCCGGCGGCATCCCCTGGCCGGAAAAATCGGACGCGATCCTCTATAAGCCAGCGTTGCCCGATCGCTTCAAGCACGTCACCGAAGGCCTCGGCATTCGCGGCGCGATCGCCATCGAGTGCAGCCCGTTGGAGAGCGACAATGACTGGCTTTTGAATATCGCCGAAAAGAACCCGGTAATCGTTGGCGTGATTGGCGATCTCGTGCCCAGCAGCCCGTCCTTCGGCAAGAGCCTCGATCGCCTCTCGAAGAACCAGATCTTCCGCGGAATCCGCTACGGCAATCTCTGGAATCGCAACCTGTCGACTGATTTGGATAAGCCGGGATTTATCGACGGACTGAAGGCCCTCGCAGCCGCGAAGCTAGTGCTCGAAAGCGCGAATCCAGACGCGGAACTGATCGCCGCTCTAGTGCGCACCCATGACCGCGTTCCCGATCTACAGATTGTCGTGGACCATCTTCCCCACGCCGTCATTCCCACCGACGCTCCAGGAAAAATGGAATATCAAAAAAACCTTGAGAGATTAGCAGCGAGCCCAAAAGTCTTTATCAAGCTGTCCGAAATCCCGATAAGCGTCGATGGAAAAGTCCCACTCGCTCTGGATGTATATCAACCGCGTTTGGATGATCTGTGGAATCTCTTCGGCGAAGACCGCGTGATCTTCGGCAGCGATTGGCCGAACAGCGATACCTTGGCCGACTACGCGGCAACCTTTCATCTCGCGCAAAGCTATATCGCCACAAAAAGCAAATCAGCCCAGGAGAAATACCTCTGGCGCAACTCGATTGCGGCGTATGGCTGGCGGCCAAGGCTGCCGGATCAACCAGGACTCTGACTCACTTACTGTGCAGGGATGCGATAGACCGTCGCTGAGTACGGACGCAATTGCACGGCAATGATTCCCGATCTCACTTCCAGTGTCGAAGACTCAGGTGCTACAGCCGTTGGATGATCGAAGCTGTTTTCGGCATTCAGGTCAGCGCTCAGAGTTGTGACCTTGGCCATGCCCGATGAATGGATCCCGCTCAATCTGATCTGCGCCGGTCTTGTAGTGGATGTGTAGTTGATCGCCTTCACGATCAGTTCACCGCTGCGCTCGTCGAGTGAGGCGCTCGTGTAGAGTCCGCTATCGGCCTGCGGTGTTACCGGTACGATGCGCGTCCCGACATTGTTTGCGAACAGCTTTTGCACGTAGTAATCCGGAGTGCCGTAAGAACGCAGATTGTCAAACCAGATCGCGTCCGGCTTCCACTGCCATGCATCGACATGCGCCAGCAGGGGAGCGTAGGACGCCATCTGCACAACATCGGCGTTGCGCTCCAGGCCGGTCATAAAAGCAGCTTCGGAGATCGCGGCTTTCCAGTTATTGCGGTTTTCTGAACTCGTCGTCCCTACAGTCTGCGCGGCGTACTCACCCGCAAACACCTTTGGCCCTGACCGGTCATAGTGGTCATAACGGCTGGTGTTCGTCAGAAACCACTCCGGACTCATGTAGTAGTGTTCGTCCACGATGTCAGCATGAAGCTGCCGCCATGTGGCCCACATGCTCTCGAAAGGCTCGCCGGCTGGAGAGGGCCCGGCGGCGACGACCAGCTTGATTTCCGGGTGCTGAGCCTTCAAAGCTGCGGCAAATATTTTGTAGCGCTCCACATAGCGCGGACCCCACTGCTCATTGCCTACCCCGAGCATTTTGAGATGAAACGGCTCAGGATGTCCCATCTGCGCGCGCAGCTTGCCCCACGGCGATGTGACGGGGCCGTTGGCGAATTCGATCAGGTCGAGCGCATCGCGCACATATTCGTCGAGTTGGTTCAGCGCGGCCGTCTCATCTGTATTGAACTGGCAGGCCATGCCGCAGTTCAGGATTGGCAACGGCTCCGCGCCAATGTCCTCGGCCAGCTGAAAGTATTCGTAAAAGCCCAAACCGAAAGACTGAAAGTAATCCGGTGCAGGTTTTTGATCGAACTCGTCATTCCAGCGATTGATAATGGTCTGCCGTTGAGAAATATCTCCGACCGTAGTCTTCCAGCGATAGCGCGTCGTCAACTGGCGGCCTTCAACGATGCAGCCACCCGGGAAGCGGAGAAATCCGGGATGCAGATCGTAGAGCAATTGCACAAGGTCTTTGCGCAATCCATTTTGACGCTGCTTCCATGTGTCCAGCGGGAACAGGGAAACCATGTCCAGATCCATCTGACCTGTTTCGTCAAAGAAAAGATTCAACTGCGCGTGCTGCACGGTAGCATTCGTCTTGATGACGGTCTCATACCGTTTCCACTGTCCGTCGAACCCCTCCAGCTTTCCGCTTCCGATCTCGCGTCCGCTTCCATCCGTTATGGTGGCGCGGATAGCTTTCGGTCCGTCGCTCCGGACATAAGCCGAGAAGCGATATTCAGCGTCGTTTTCCACCCCGATTCCGCGAAAGCCCGAGTTCCAGAATCCATAACCAGGTTCGTAGACGCGGACTTTGAGATAGTGCGGATTGGACGGGTTAAGCGGATCCTTTGTGCGGATCGCGAGTTCGCCCCGAGGATTATCGATCCCCTTGCTGCTGGTGCGGAGAATTTCATGCCAGCCGGTCAGTGGTTCCTGAAACTCAAACGATCTGTTCTTTACGAGTTCGGGATACAGCCCGCCGTCGGCTCCGAAGTTAATGTCTTCGAAGAAGATGCCGAACATTGTCGGGGAAATCGCTGCTCCCGGGTGCGCAGCATCGACAGAGATGACGGCAGCGTCATGCTGGTCTTGACCTGAGAGGCAAACCGGAAGGAGTGTGAGGACAAGGACTGTAAACCAGGCTCTTCTACGCATAAGGCTTGCCGCCCATCCTAAGGTTTTCTTGTGAGAACGTCTACGCCTCGTCGAGGTCTGCATCTCAGCTCCACTCCTTTCCCTGGGGCGAATCACAGCCTCTCTTTTCCCGTTTGCTATTGTTGTGATGCGGGGGGAGGTGCCTCGCTCCGATATGAGAATTCTGCTTGACCTGAATCGCGGACTCGCATTCTTGTGCGTCCTGTGTGCTGCCAGGGTGGCCTTCGGATGCGACCAGCTACCCGCCGGTCAGCCGCTCTGGATTCGCCTCGCCGCCCCTATCTCCACCTACACTGCGAAAGCGGGCGATCCTGTTCATGCGGTCCTTACCCAGGATCTCGTCTGCGACAACGAAATCGTCCTTCCCATGGGCGCGTCTATCGATGGCATAGTTCTCAGCAAGCGCAAAGTCGGATGGGGCATTCGACATGAAACCGCTGCCCTCGAACTCGAATTCAATCGTGGCACTGCCAGACCCGGTGTAGACGTTGTGCTCACCGCCCGCGTGGAAGAAGTGGAGAATGCCCGCGAACTGGTTCGGAATGGCGTGATTCAAGGTGTCCTTAGCTCCGACACCTTCCAGGGGCGCATCAACAGCCGCCTGATTCACCTTCCCACCTGGAACCTCTACTCCGATCCGATCCTGATGGCCTACAAGGCAACATTCCCGATTTTTCCTGAACCGGAGATTTATTACCCGGCTGGTACGGATATGCGCCTTCGCACTACGACCGAGGTTTCGCCCCCGCCGGTGATGGTCAGCGTCGTGCACGATTCTTCTCCGGCTGCCAGAGCGGAATCAGATCGACTCGATCAGTTAGTTGGGCAACTTCCCTGGCGTGTCTCGACCCGGAAGAGCGTTGACGCCGATCTGCTAAACATCGTCTTCGTTGGATCCCAGGACGAAGTCGAGGCTGCATTTCGCGAAGCAGGATGGCACAATGCCGATCCCTCCTCCAGGCGTGCGTGGATGAAGAATCTGTATGCGCTGCTGAATAACAGCGGCTACCAGCAACAGCCCATGATGACCTTCTTCTTGAACGGCAAGCCGCAGGACATGAACTGGCAAAAGAGCCTCAACAGTTACGGCCGTCGCGACCATCTCCGCATCTGGCAATGGGCGCCCACGGAAACCACCGACTCCATCGATTCTATCGATTCTGTCTGGATCAGTTCGTCGACGCACGATACCGGTGCCGTGCTCGCGGTAAAGTACAGGGGCTTCGTGCATCACATCGCGCCTGACATCGACGAAGAACGCTCCACAGTCATTCGCGACTTGAACTTCGCCGGCTGTGTGCGATCTGTCACCTACGTCTCGCGTACTGAGATGCCCACCGCCACGCACAACGCAACGGGAGACGTCATGCGCACTGACGGCTCGGTAGCGGTTATCGCCTTGCAAGCTTGCCAACCCGCCGATCCGCAACTCGATTCTTATCCCGAGAGCGGCAGCTACAAGCCCGGCAACCATGCTTTCCGTTATATCCGGAAACAAATCCTCACCTTCCGGAACGACATCTGGCGCGCCAACATCATCTACAGCATTTACGACGCCGGACGAATGGCGGTGACGGCCCTGCGCCACCAACCTGCGGCACAGCAATAACCTTTCCATACTTACGATTGTCAGCCGGTGATAGACGAGTGGGGCACTCCTGGCATGACTCGGCTCTGTCTCCTTGTATGCCGGCAGATACAGGAACGCAGTGATAATCTTCGTGTCGAGCTGATTACGGCTCACGATCATGTGCCAAATTCCTGACCTGGAGCGATCATGCCCAAGGAACGGTTCGTTTGCGCGGTCATTGTAGTTTCCCTTGCCATTCTCACAGGATGCAACCAACCGCAATCAAACCAACCGACCGTAGCACCTGCTGCGACTCCTGCTGCCCCGGTTCCCGTTCCTGGTCCGGTGCCCGGCACCCGTCTCACCGAGGACTACGTCCGCCGCGTCGGGGCCATTGCCTACCTGTGGGGCTGGCCGATGGTCAATATGCACAACCGAAAGCTCATTCTGGAAAAGCTGCCGGAACCCGGCCTGATGGGTGGCATCGTCCCTGTGGCTCCCGTCAACCAGCTCTCCATGTTGCGCGACTATATCGATCCGGGTGAGCGGCTCGTAGCCTGCCCAAATCAGGATGTGGTCTATGGTTTCGGCCTCTTCACCCTTGACCAGGAGCCGCTTGTTGTCCAGGTGCCCGACTTTGGCGACAGATTCTGGGTCTATCAGATCGTCGATCAGCGCACCGACTCCTTCGCCCAGCTCGGCAAGATGTACGCCACCAAACCCGGCGCTTACCTCCTCGTCGGCCCTGACTGGAAGGGAACGGCTCCCAGCGGCATCGCCGGCGTCTTCCACTCGAAGACCAATCTTGGTGCTGTCATTCCCCGCGTCTTTATGGACGATACCGCCGCCGATCGTCAGGCGATTCAACCACTGTTGACAGGGATTTTGATGTATCCGCTTAGCAAGTTCACTGGTCAGCTCCAGACCAAAGACTGGACCAAGGTTCCCAGCTTCCCCAACACCTCCACGGGCGAGGAAGAAACCAAATGGGTGCAGCCTGAGAGCTTCTTCGATGAGCTAGGAGCGATCCTCAAAGAGGTCCCACCGCTGCCGGGCGAAGAAGCTCTCTACGCTAACATTCAGAGTGTCCTCGACGCCGCCTCGAAGGACCCGAAGCTGCATGCCGCACTGGTTGCTTCAGCAGTTGAGGCCGATAAGAATCTGATCGGCCCGCTCTTCACGTTCCACAATAGCGGCCTCCCACTGCCGAATAACTGGACCACCATCAAAAATGGGGCGGCTTTCGGCACCGACTATTACACGCGCGCCGCCGTCGCCAAATCCAACATCTTCGTCAACTCGGAGCGCGAGACCAAGTACTTCTACCAGGACTCCGATGGGAGCGGCCAGCAACTCAACGGCAATCACGACTACACCGTTACCTTCGCCGCAGGCCAAACCCCTCCGGTAAAAGGTTTCTGGTCACTCACGCTCTACAACCAGCATCACTTCTTCTCGCCTAACGAGATAAGGCGCTATTCGGTCGGCACTAAGAACAAGACCCTCGTAGCCGCGCCCGACGGTTCGCTCACCATCTACGTGCAGTCGACACCGCCCGAGGGCGATAAGCGCGCCAACTGGCTGCCTGCGCCAAAGGAGGACTTCGTCCTTTACGTCCGCTCCTACTGGCCCGAAGAAGGCATTCTAAACGGGAACTGGACTCCACCCGTCGTCACGAAAGTCAAGTAACGTTGGCAACCTCACACAATAGGAGCATGTCATGAAACCGATTTCTCTTTTGCTATGCCTCTTTGTGTTGGCCGGTTGCACGCCTTCGGCAAAACAGAGCGTTGAAAGCACCGCTCCCTCCGACAAAGAGATTGTCGATGCGTACACCTACCTTTACGGAAGGTACCTGGTGCTGCAGCAGGAGGCCTATGACATCAATGTGGAGAAGGTCGGCTACAACAAGGTGAAGTACAACCCACTCGGCTCTGCGCAGTTCGTGAATCCGAATATGGATGTGGCCTACCTGGAGGCATGGATTGCGATAGATCCCAGCCATGCGGTCATTCTGAACGTACCGAAGGTCCAGGGACGCTATTACACGGCGGAACTGCTGAACGGCTGGGGAGAGGTCATCACCAACGTGAATGAGCGGACATATCCGAAGACGCCATACGGAAAGTTTGCTCTCGCGCTGAAAGGAAGCGACCCAACGGTGCCGGGCGATGCGGTGAAGATCGAGATGCCGTGCGCAAAGACGAAGATGCTGGCACGTGTGGAGTTGAAGGGAACGCCCCAGGTGGCCGAAAAGCTTCAGAAGCAGTTCACACTGACAGTGCCTGATGGAATCAATATCGCGCCGCCTGTTGCGATTCCTCCATCCACGCCTGAGAAGCCGGTCGGCGGCGAGATCTTCACCAATGTTGATGCGATGATCGATCCCTGCCCCGATATGATGCCCAGCGCGAAGCAGATGCAGGCGCTGGTGAAGAGAGTGGAAACGTATCGGGCGTCGAGCGATGAGGCAAAGTCGAAGGTCGACTCGGTTGTGTCCACGCAGGCTATCCCGGCGTTTCTTGCGGGAGCGAAGGGCTTCGGAACGCAGAAGGGCGGCTGGTCAGTAACCTACAAGGCTGGCAAGTTCGGCGATGACATGATGGCCCGGGACATAGTGAACTATGGCGGTCTGTGGGCCAACGAGATCACCGAGGCGATCTACTTCATCGGCCTGACTGACAACGACAAACAGCCATTGAGCGGGGACAATAAATATGAGATACGTTTTCCGGCGCACGCACTTCCCAGCTCAGAAGTGGACGCCTTCTGGTCGGTTACGCTCTACAGCGTGCCAGACTATCGCGTAGTAGAGAACCCATTGAAACGCTACGGCCTGAATAATGTGTCGCCACTCAAGAAGAACCCCGACGGCTCCTTGAGCATCTGGCTTGCCCCATCGATGCCAAAGGGGATTCCGGCCTCGAACTGGCTGCCAACCCCGGCTGGGAAGGGATTTTCACTGAATCTGCGCACATACGTACCGAAACAGGATGTCCGCGACGGCAAGTGGTTCCCACCACCAATTGAGAAAGTGACGCCTTAGAGCCTTCAAGAAAGTGACCTATACGCGGGGGTGCCCCATACTAGTCTTCTTTTGGCTTGTGTGGGTCAGTTCCCTCAATCATCCGATAGCTTCTCACGAATGCTCTGGCCCCTCTCACCACCTTGAACCAGAGTAAAATCCGAAAACCAGCGAGGCGCAACGCGCCTCTGGTAGAAGCCGGGGACTTCAGTCCCCGGAATAAAAGCATCGCCATAGGCGATCACCTCACTGCCGTAGGCCGGAGCGGAGGCAAGCCGCAGCGACCTTACCTTCTACTCAGTGGATACAGCCCTGGCTACATTTCGAAAACCAGTTCGCAAGTGTGAGTCCGAAAGTGAGCACCGACGATAGCAGCAGAAGGTAACAAAGTGAGTTTGTACCGACTCGTGAACCCGCTTCAGGCCCCAGGGCATGATCAATGCTTAGCGTCCCAGACTGCCCCATTCAAGCCAAAACAGGGCTTGAATGGACCACCCGTCCCGTCCCATGACATGCCCCGCCTGGCTGTTTCCAAACGCGGAGATTTATGAATTGTCTGAGGCGTCCACTATGTAGCATACTACGCATATCGCTTCAAAACACGTTTGATCGGTCTGAGGAAGGGGAATAGGGGATGAAACGGTGTCTCAGCAATCCTTTGAATTGTATGACTAGCTTCTCGTCACTGAGAGACTTGGCAATGTGGCGTGACCTGAATCGCATGAGAGTGCAGACGCTCACGCTGGCCGTCGGTATCTTGAGTCTGGGATCGCTTGGACTGTCTCAGCAGAGCACTCCAGCTGCAACTACCGCCGGCTCACGCGTCGACCAACTCGTGGTGGAGGATCAGTCCGAAAACCCGGGAAACACCACCGAAGAAGAGTTCAACCGGCATGGAGATGCACGCCGCGCAGAAACCCGCAAACTCTTAGCGGAAGGCAAGATTGTGTCGAGCGAGGACTTCTCAGAAGCCTCGCTTATTTTCCAGCACGGACAAACTCCGGACGATTTCCTTTTTGCGCACATTTTAGCGGTTGAAGCACTGACTCTTAGCAGTTCGGCAGATAAGTGGATGGCCGCGGCGACGTTGGATCGCTATCTCCAATCGATAAACCAACCGCAGGTCTTTGGAACTCAATACTCAGGGGTAAAGTCGGCCGGAAATACACCTAAACCTCTGGTCGATCCGCATGTGCTGAATATTCAGCGGACACAGCAACCATACGATCCGAAGCTACTTTCGGACTCAATACGAGAGGGCTTCTGTGTTCCGAACATCGAACAGCAACAAAAGAATCTAGCCTTCTTAAACACGGGCCATCGACCCGAACGTAAGTTTATGCGAGCGTCCTCTTGCTCTCATTAGGGCGGGGTGACCCATACAAGCCTTCTTTCGGCTTGTGGCGGAAGTCCTGGGATTTCCGCTCCAGCAAAAATCGCTGCACTAACTCCACCTTAAACTTCCGGCGCGTCCCCTTAAAGATTTCACCAGGCTTTGTCTGTTATTAAATATCTATGTCGAAGCGTGAATTTCAGACCGAAGTCAGTCAACTCTTACAACTGATCGTCCACTCCCTTTATTCGCATCCAGAGATATTCCTGCGCGAGCTTATCTCGAACTCTTCCGACGCCCTTGATAAGCTCCGCCATCTGACGCTCGTGGATGATGCGTACAAGAGCCTCCCATTTGATCCCCGCATCGATCTCGAACTGGACGAAGAGAACAAAACCCTCACCATCAGTGACACCGGCATCGGCATGAACGAAGAAGACCTGGTGTCACACCTCGGCACCATCGCGCGCTCCGGAACGAAAAACTTCCTCGCGCAGCTCTCCGGCGACGCCAGAAAGGACTCCAACCTCATCGGTCAGTTCGGCGTCGGCTTCTACAGCGCCTTCATGGTCGCCGATCACGTCGAAGTCATCTCCCGCAAGGCCGGAGAGGATCAGGCATGGCGCTGGACCAGCGATGGCACCACCGGCTTTGATCTTGAGCCCGCCGAACGCTCAGTCGCAGGCACAACTGTAAAGCTGCACTTCAATGAAGAAGGCAAGCAATACGCCAATAGCTGGCGCCTGCAGGAGATCGTAAAGAAGTACTCAAACCACATTGCCTTTCCCATCTTTCTCACCTACGACAAGAGCGAGTGGAACGAAACCGAAAAGAAATCCGAAAAGAAGCGCACAACCGAGCAGGTCAATGTTGCCAGCGCCCTCTGGCGACGCTCGAAAAGTGAGCTGAAGGAAGAGGACTACAAGGAACTCTACAAATCGATCACCGGCGATTGGGAAGACCCTCTCTTCTGGTTTCATACCAGGGCCGAAGGAAGCCTTGAGTACACCACGCTTTTCTACATCCCCTCGAAGGCTCCTTTCGATCTGTATCAGGCCGACTACAAAACCGGCGTCAAGCTCTATGTGAAACGCGTCTTCATCATGGACGATGCAAAAGAGCTTCTGCCGCCGTATCTCCGCTTCGTCCGCGGCATTATCGACAGCGAAGATCTTCCGCTGAACGTCAGCCGCGAGATTCTGCAGCAGAATCGCGTACTCACCACCATTCGCACGGCAAGCATCAAAAAGATTCTTTCCGAGTTGAAGAACGTCGCAGAAAGCCAGCCCGAGCAATACCTCAAATTCATCGCCGAGTACAACCGCCCGCTGAAAGAAGGTTTGTACGGCGACTTCGCCAACCGCGAT
>Ga0209139_10000098_pt1 | contig 24970 bp, 21 predicted proteins | sample BogFormECP14_OM3_FD_188246 | JGI IMG/M metagenome (GOLD analysis project Ga0209139, IMG submission 188246) | Bog forest soil microbial communities from Calvert Island, British Columbia, Canada - ECP14_OM3 (SPAdes) (version 2) | ecosystem: Environmental > Aquatic > Freshwater > Wetlands > Bog ...
CGCCGCCACAGTTTTTGAACCGAGCTCTTAACCTTCAATGTTTCGCCCCCATCCTTCACTTTTCCCAAAAGAAAAGGCATGGCGAGAAGCCATGCCCTTTGCTAATTACCGAGTTAGGTTGTTGCTTACACGCGTAATTCTCTCTGCGCAGTCTCAGCCATCCGAGGCAAGTCATTCGTCGTCATCACGCGAATTTCCTGCGCCTCCATCGTCTCGACAGAAAAACGATACTGCTCCACGCGCTCAGCGTCTTCACGGTCGGTACTGACCTCAGCAATCGGCTCTACAACTGCCGTAAGTTCCAGCTTCGCGTTTTCAACCCGCGCCACGCCATCACGAATCGACCCTACGCTGAAAGCCAATACCTTCGGCCACTCCGTATCACTGTCCAATGAGACAGCATGAAACATCCGGATCACGCCATTAGGCCGATATCCGCAATCAATGCGTAAAGGATCACCAGCCTTCGTATATCCCGAGACAGCTATTCTCTTGCGCATCAGATCCCACACGCCTGCGCGCTCGAACTGGGATCGCATCTTCGCGTGAATCGCCTGTCTCCCGCTCTTCCGCGTCGTAGCCTGCCTCTTGCGCGGCTCGACATACACCCGCATCAACTCCTCTGCCCCGGCGATTATAGACTCAGCCAGATACGCCTTCGGTTCAGTGATCTGGAGCGCATTTGAAAAAGAGTCCTCTAACACCCGCATCAGAGACGGCGCACCTACATCCTCGTACGCGAGCCTCTGCCGCAACTCGCTTTCCAGGCTTTCGAGCATCCCAACATCCACATCCGGATCGATACAACGCACGCGTGCCCAGTCCTTTGTAAAGTTCACCGTGAGCTGCTCCGGCCGCCCAACATCACGCAGTAGCACTCCGATGTTCACAAATTCATTTCTCACCGGATCCGGCACATACCGGACGAGGTAGAAATCGCATTGTTTCCGCGCACTCAATCTCAATTACCTTATGTCACAACCACGATTACATAATCGGTCCACGAACAGTATCGGCCCAACCCGGCTCTGGAAACTGTCTTTCCAGCACCGCCGTCGCCACCTTCATCCAATTTGGAAAAGGTTCGCGCGACGATTCCCGAAAGAGAGTAATCAACTCCCGAATCCGGCTACGCCGCTCTAGCAGCCGTTCAATAAGCATCTCCATATCCGCCAGATCCCCGCCGTACCATTCGGGAGGTACGACTTCAGCAATCGACCAGATCTTCTGCGGATCAAGCTCTTCCACGCGGCTCAACCACGGCTCGAAACTATCCCAGCCCATCACGCCCCTGTATACAAGATTTCGCGCGTACACTCCCCGCAGCGGAGCATCGACAAATTTCCACTCCCCGGCATTGAAGCAATATCCCTGATCGATAAACGTAGCCGCATAGCGTTTCTCGCGCGGACGCTTGTAAAAGACCGCCTGTCGTCCATTGGAATTGCAGGTCCACTTATCGATCACCAGCATTCCGGCAAATTCGTAAATATTCTTCACATCAACCAGCCGGTCTTCTGGCAGATAGTCCACCACCTGCCCCGGCATCAGGCCACCAATCAGCCTTGAACCAAACTGCAACCCCGCTCGGCATTGCTCCTGGCTCTGTCCCATATCCAGGCTGAGTTCCTTGGAGTTCTGAATCAACCAATCGGTAACTTCAACAACTTCGCAAGCTGGAACGCTCAACCCGACAGCTTCCGCCAGCTGCGTCGCCATCAACTCATTTGCCAGAACCCGTATATGTTGCGGATTGTTCTGAAACTTGACGACATAAGGATGACCATCCGAAGCCAGCATGAGATGACTCTGCGCTCCGCCTCGCATCTTTCGAATCGCCTGTGTTGCCAGAACCGCCAATCTGCCTCCGCTTCAATCGGATTGTACCTGCTGAGTCTTCACCGCCGCATTTCCTCCCGGACGCAAAGCGCCATTGCCATCGCCATCACGCAGTCATCGTGCGCTCCCGCGCTGGCCCCAATCTTCCCATTCCGATGCCGCACAAAACTGCGGCACTCGTGCAGCAATCGCTTGCTGAAGAAGATTCCCGGAGTCTCAACCAGAGCCGCGGCCAACGCTCCCAGCATGCGCGGACGATGAATCACCGAAGTCAGCCACCCATCCTGCTCATCCTGGGTGTAGATGCGCGGATATTTGCTCACGCCATGAAGGTAAGCAAGCACCCCCGACCCATGATTGTTGCGTTCCACCACCAGCCACGCTCCGTTATATTCCTTCGCCAGAGTTGCCGCTTTCTCAGCAAGCTCCAGCGGAGAGAGCTTCGCCTGCAACTCAGCGCACTGCAGTCCTGTGTCGATCTCCAACACCTGCGCGACAGAGTAATCCCCTTCGCTACCGCCTCCAGCCGTGTCTACTGCTACTAGATACCGCCGCCCCAGCACCGGAGGAAACCAAATCTGCAGTCTTCCGCCAAGCCGACTCGCTATTGGCTCTGGCAGATCCTTGGCCCGCGCATCCAGCGCGGCAACATCGAAGTAACAATCCCCGCTGCTGAGAAAGCACTCAATCGCATCTTCCGGATACTCTTGCCTCGCCAAGCCGCGAAAACCCGCAGCAATTTTTCGACGAAACCCGATCTGCTCCAGGCTAAGTCCATGCCGATCCATCAGCATTCGTTCGTTAACTTGCAGCGACTCCTCTGGTACCCGCTCCGCCCGATACGCATCCTCCAACCACCAGGGAAAGAAATGCTGTACCATGCCTGATTGATTCGCATTGTTCCACTCCTCCCAGAAGCACCCTTCGGCTCCGTTCGGAGTCGATTCCAGTACCAGTTCTCCCCGCGGCGGCATTGCTGCACGCAGTCCCTGCAGCGTCTCCGCCGCGCTACCTGGCCAGCGCGCCACCTCAGAGCAATGCAGGTTATGGATTGTCAGCCCGCGACCTGCATTGGCATCGCCGGCCGTCTCCACCCGGTACTCGCTGTCCAGTACCGGAAAGACAATCTGACTCGAGCTCGCTTTCGAGGTACGCAGCACACCCGTCCGGATTGATTCAGGCAGCTCATCGAGAAACCTGTGAACGATCCGAAAAATTCCTTCCGCAGCCTCCTGTGTATGCGCCACCTGCAGCGTCAATGTTCCCGGGCGCGTAATTGTCTTCAGGAAGAACCGCCCGGCAATCCACGTACTGATCCCCATCTGACGCGACTTAAGAATGATGTTCGCAGTACTCCGCCGTCGCTCAAATTCCAGCTGTGCCCAGTTTGCCCTGAATGGCACCATCTTGCCGGAACGATCGCGAATTCGCAGGAGATTCTCCGCCAGGAAGCGACCCGTGATCCTGCCGTCCAGTTTAGGAAGTGAAGTATCCAGAACCTCCCCCAGACTGACAAGCTCCTTACGATCGCATTTGCTTTCAAATTCTTCAGTACGCGTACCAGTTCGCATCAGGTCCACACACCAGGGTTTTCTTGCCAGCCGATGACATCACCAGAGACGTAGCCGTCACTCCCTGGTAGTTGATTGTTTGCGAACTCGTAGTCGAAAGCGTTACAGAGTTGGAGCTGGTGTCTGACTTAATAATCGTGAACTCCTCTCCCGTAGGGGAAGCCTTATCAGGCCAGAGCGTGAAGCAACTCGGCAAGGTAATGGCTTGCGCCCCACTTGCCGCATTGGCAATTACGTTCTTGTTCGCTGCCGTCAAACTCAGTGTCGAAGCCGTATTCAATACCGTCGAGAGAGCAATTCCACCTTGAGAGCGAACCGTTCCCTGATATGTAACGTTGAAAAACGGATTCTGTCCCGCGATATGTCCCTCAAACAAATCTGTTTGATATCCGTTGTAAAGTTGGGCCGAATAGGCCTCATAGTTTGATGTGGCTGCCTTCGGCGATACCCAAACCGTGGCGACGGCACTGTTTCCCGGCGCGTTGTTGGAAGCGCCTCCGCCTGTGAATCCGGTAGTAGTTTCCGGCTCCAGCGCCTGCGCGTAATTTCCGCAGCCAGTCAGATGATGCACGCTGGCAAATGTGGGTGGCACCCCGGAAGCAGCAGCATACGTAATCCAATTCACAGTAGATGACATCCCCAGGCAGCCAATATCAGCGATTTCCAGCCCATTCGTCACAGAGGCTGATACATAGGCTAAATTCGCTGACGGAAAACTCGTGAGATCAGGCCACTGAATATGTCCGCCATGAATCGAAGTTCCATTCGCACCAACGTAGAACGCCGCAATAGCCGGACTATCCGCATATGTATCCGTCCACACGCTGCCTGCGCCACCCGTGTCATAAATCACATAATTCGTCGCATAAGATGCGTTCGTTGCAGATGAGTTCGATGTCGTATTACTGCAGGGCGCGGTCGTGCAGGTATAGGGATACCCAAATCCGTGGATCATATATCCTGTATTCCCAGTGCCCTCGTTATAGACACCCGCGATCTGTGCATTACGCACCAGTACTGTATCCAAATGGCTGTCGATTGCCGTCTGGAGCATGTGAACCCCATATGCTGACCGGCTCGCTGGAGTGAAGTTAGCGGCGTTATAGCTGACAGTGATATTCCGCAGTAGAAAACCCGACTGGTGCCCATTCGTCGTGCTCTCTTCCCCCAGCAGAATGCCTTCTGCAGACGTATCGTTCACGGTAACGCCATCAACCAGCAATCCTCGAAACCACTGTAGTTCCAGACCGTGTGTCGCGTTCGTGTTCGCGAGGATCGTAAAATCTCTGAATACGCACCCCTGTGCCTGGGCGGCATTTCCGAGAAAAATCACGTCTCCGCTTAAGTTAGCCGGCACAGTCAGTGTCGTTGTGCTCGCTGTGCTGTCTGCGCCGGTGCTTGCGCCTCCAGATCCGACAAGATTTACGCAGGCGCCGTTGTTGGGTTCTGTAAGCGTCGCCGAAATCGAATACGTCCCCGGACCGACTCGTACTGTCTGGTTATGCCCGGTGTTCGTGGCAAGACTCGACGCAGCATTCCATGCAGCGTTCAAGGTTGAATAGGTGCTTCCATCCACCATAATTTCGCCGTTCACAGACGCTGCGGCGAAAGCTCCTCCCACTCTTGCCGCGCCGGTCACGAACAAGTTTGCAGTTGCATTACTCTGACCCGTCAGATTGAATGCCGCGACCCACGTAGTTCCGTTCCAGACGTCGTATTCATAGCCCGGCTGGCTCGCGCTCCCTGGAGAGCCCCGAAAACAAACACGATTCAGTGACTGCGTGCTCCCAACCGCCGGCGTATCGAACCAGCAATAGCTATTCGCGAACTTGGTTCCGACCATCCACTGGTTATATCCACCAAATTGCCCAAACTGCTGCTCATATCGTGTAAACCAGCCGTTTGACGGCGACCACGTAAGGCCCAATCCGGGTGCGGTCACGACGGGTTGAGCAGACCGGCCATTTACGTAGGTGGGCACCGTCAGTTGGGAGCCGCCCGTGAGGCTCCAAAGTTGCAATAGCGAAGCTGTACCGACCGTCTCAGCCGTTTCTGGCGCGCCCGCCATGTTATTAACGCCATCAAAATTCAAGCTGGGATAACGATGCACCACAATCTCACCCGCATGCGGATAAGAGCTGAATGCCATATCCAGATTGCTCATCGTAAGTTTGGCCGATCCAAAACCGTCGAACGCGTCGAGAGGCCCACCCGTCGGATCAACAATCAAGCCATCTGGCACCGGCCCTGTAACAATTTCCGCACATGTCGATACGCCGGTTTGACTGCAGTTGTCTGTATACCCCGTGCCCGGTGGCTGGATCGCTCGTATATGGGAATCCTTTATATCGATGGCGCCGTACTGTTCCGGCGGGGCTTCTTCTACAATCGACCCGGCTGGCCAATCCGCGCTCACAGTTGATCCTGCTTGGTTACGAGCCAGGATGTGCAAATTTCCGTCAGAAGTAAATCCCTGGACTTCTACTACTTCGAACTGCCCACGCTGAATGCTCGGATTGTATTGCGATGGTGCCGTGCTTCCAGATTGGAAGTCCTGGGGCATGATCACATAGAACACAACAGAACTGGTCCCCAGATCGCTGGCCGACTCGAAGTACTGCGGCATCCAGGATGCGTCCAAAACCCCGACCGTAAGTCCGCCGGGTGGCAGATCACCCGTTAGCTGAGTCTTCTCGAGCACACCGCCATTGAGGTATAGGCCGGCATTCAATCGCGGTTCGTTGCTGTAGGGGTATCCTTCAAGATAAAAATTCTTGATACTTCCAAACCCGCCTGCTCGGAAGCCGCTCATGTATTTAAGCGGCTTGATGGATCCACCGTAAAAGCTGTAGTTCACAGCTTTGGTAATTGTGATGGCTCCATGCGGATCGGGGCTTACAGGCGTAGGTCCTCCATTCAATCCCTGATTTGGGTAAGGATACGAATGGTTTGGGCAATTGATTCCATAGCAGTAAGTATCCTCTCCGAAACGCTCGCCAGTCGATCCGGGACCAAGGATCTGTGTATTGAAGAAGTAACTTTCATTGATGTCGCCCGATAGAATAATAGGCCAACGTACAGATGAGATTGATAAGTTGTCCGAGCGAAAACGCTCACTGTTATTGTTTAGTTGCAGTCCGCGTCCACCGTGATTAGCCATCGAGACATTCGTAATGTGAAACTGAACGGCGGCATCGACTTCCAGCAGGGTTCCTGTGGTGGCATGGCCATTGCCGTATAACTGCAAGTTGGTTATCTCCCCATTGCACAATTCGCTTGCAGAGCAAGTCGCCCCATAGACCGTCAGCAAGTTAGTTTGGCTTGAAACAAGCTGAAATATGCTCGCCTGGCTGCTGTCGCCCTCGAGGCAGATGTTAGAAGGGATTCGTAGAGTGCTACTTACTTTGTAGAGTCCCGCGGGCACATAAACACAAGGCATCGCTCCGTTCGTGCCAGCCTGCGGGCTTGCCACCGCAAAGGCAATTGCTGCCTGAATTGCCATCGTTGAGTCATTTGTTCCCGTTGGATCCGCGCCTCCGGCAAAGTCTGGATGCCTTATATCGACTCGTGGCAGCTTGTTCACTGAATTCGGAGTGCGCAGAGTTCCTGTCATGTTGCCGCCGGCCAGAGGCACCGCAGAGACCACAGCCTGGTCCGTATACTGCTTGGTCGCCGCCTGGTTATTGGCCGTCGGAGTACCCGAGAGTAGCAGTGGCCCCGACATGCTGCCGCCTGTAAGAGATAGATAGTTGCCCGCTAAAGAAGCGATTGATGCATCAACATATTGCTTGGTGGCATTTTGTACGGCGACAGTCGCAGGTACTAACTGAGCGCGAATAGACACAATCGATGCACTGGCAGCCGCTGGTACAACCCAGTATTCCTTGTTAACAGTGCCATCGTTGAGGTGATAGATCGCAGTATAGTAACTGCCCGCGGGCGCCGCACCCGCATTCGGGGCCAGATTAACGCTCACAAACCCGTCTTGCCCTATGGCCACAGTTTTGCTCCCGGCAGCGACGGCTTGACTATTGGCAGTCGAAAATGCAGTCCAGGTCACGATCAGGGTACCTGTTGCTGGCGTTCCATCAGCGCGGTACACCACGCCTTGTACTGTAGTGGTTGTTATCTGTGCGTGAGTAGCCGATGGGCTTAGAACAAGTAACAGTATCCACATCGTTTTTTTCACAAACCACTTATTCTGGCTCACCGTTGCTCCTTTTTTCCTCAGTCCCGACACAGAAATTTGCGGGGCAAGTCACTTAGTCTCGCCGCCTGGCGCCTCTATCTCTTTATTGCGTTTAAGCGCCTCAGCTTCTTTCAAAAGAATCTCTCCAAGACTGCGAGGTCTACGCCGCCTGCCTGTGGCGGAAGCCTGCACTTCCTCTTTAACACCACCTAAGTCGAATAGGAGCTTAGTGTGTTGCACACTGCCTCTGGCAGCCTTGTTTGCCAGTGTCTTAACAATTGCTGTATAGCTCTTCCCTATTTCCTCTTGAGCCTTTTTTCTAAAATGTCTTGGTTTGACGGATTTTCTTGCAGAATCCGGCGTACCTTCACCCGCCTCAAGTTTTCCAGGCGTTGTAATTTCTGCATCGCGAGTTTTATCGGTTCGTTTGGTCGCCATAGCAAAAGTAAAAGGGAGGCGGAAACCGCCTCCCTTTGTGTTGTTTTTTACTCTTATTCTTAGAATAACATTTTTAGTGGAAATAGTACGCCAACTTACGGGGAACTATATTCGCCATGAATTGAATAACTTAACAAAATTTCCACAGGTTTGCCCTCTTGACAGGTTTTTAGTTAGTCAATTTTTAGAAGCTCTAAGTCCAGAAATATACGGGATAACTCGTCAAGTGTGTCCGCATACTTACGTGTTACCGACCTGAGACTCTCCCCGATAAGTTCAGCGGTTTCTTCCTGCGTGTATTCCTGCAGCGCAATGCGGGCAATCAGTTCCCGGCCAATGGGATCTATCCTCTTCAAGCATTTCTCAATATCGAAGAGAAAGATGATCGCATCCTCAAAGCTGTGCATGCGGTAGCTGGTTGCCTTTCCGCGGAACACGCAGTTTCCGATGACTGATGGCACCCGGCCTGTTTGCAGAGAAACAAGCATGTACCTCCGCAAGAGCAACTCGGTGCGTCGCCTGTAGAAAGCTATTTCCCCGGCTGGCTCGCTTACCGGAATGGGCTCCGGGTCTGATACTGAGGATTCCGCCCACACATAGGGAAGCATCAGTACTGCACTCATCGTGCCCCTCCCGCATGTACGTGGTGCGTGACGCTGCGTCTGTGCTTCCGTGGCCGTCCAGCCAATCGCCTTGATCTTGGAGCAGGAAAGGCTCGCAATCTCGTCGAGCACGTAGCGCAATAAACCTCGTTCAACTCCTGGGCTCGGAACCAAAGGCCTCCGCACCCCTCACATACTTTTAAAGTCACGCGCGTAAACATCATTGTTTCTCCAAGGTAGTAAAAGAGCCCACAGTTCTTGTTTTTGATTGCTACTTCTGCGGGCAAAGGGAGTAATTACATCCAGCGCGGTCTTTTCTTGCTGCCGCTGCTGGTTGCATGCATTCCTGTTGTTGGTAGGAATAGGGAGAGAGACACAAATCATGGGGTGTAGAGGTAACGGTGCTCTTCTATATTTGTTCTCTAGTGCCTTCTTCTGAGATACCAGCCCAACATTTCCGCGCCCTTTCTTGATCACAGATCGCACACGGAAGAAGCCAATGCTCGAATTGCTGCAAATAGCACTCGAAGCACGAGTGGCAAAATCTCAAATGACATGCAAAAGTGAAACGACTGTATCTGGCAGAGCCAAACTGGTCAATAAATCGTCACCGCGAAAGCACGCCGCATCCATATAGGAACTTCCGAATCCCCCCGGAATCAAGGAAAACAGCAGAATAGCTTTTCTTTGGGCTAAGCCTGCACGTAAAGGTGTATAGCTCAAAGAAAAATTTCCACAATGAATTTCTCGCAGCTACATGAGCAACTTCGCCTGGAACTTCTGCGGCGCATCGAGCGTGGAGTGCTCAGCGGCACGTTGCTTGCCCGTCAGACGGGGTTAAAGCCTGCGCATATCTCCAATTTTCTGCATAGCAAGCGCCGCCTCAGTCTGGACGCACTTGACAGCGTACTCGCCGCGCAATCCATCGCCATTGAAGAGTTGCTGACGCAGGCGTCAAACCGCCATGCCCGGTCGCGCAGACAGCATGCAGTATCAGCAAACCACATCGCTCTCGTATCGCAATCTGCCGCCATGTTTGAATCGTACATACGATTGAGTTCCGTTTTGGAGCTCATTCAGCTGCCGCCGAGATATCTCGATCATCTACGTACGAGGCGTTCCCCGGAAAGAAGAGGCTGGGAAAGGTTCATTGCGATCCGCGCCAGTTACATTCAGGCAGAAGCGATGGCCCCGGTGATCGTTCCCCACGCAATTCTCGTCATCGATCGCCACTACAATTCCCTCGCTCCATATCGCCCGCCAACGCCGAGCATTTATGCCATACAGCGCGGAAGCGCCCTGATTTTCCGTTATGCGACGCTTCAGGGAAACTGCATCATTCTGCGTCCGCACAAGATTGAGCATCCGATCGAGCTGATCGAAATAAAGCCGGACGACTCACTCAGTAGCTTCATTGTGGGACGGGTGTGCGTCAGCATCTCTGAGGTGTAGCGAACTCACACGATGCCCGAATTTTGGTAGCATCGCGTCGGAGGAGTTGTTCATGGATCAGCCAACGGCTTCGGCGAACGGTACGCGCCGGAATGAAGATATTGCTCTCGATTTGCTAAAGTTTGTCGCTGCCACTACGGGGGCGGGCCGCGCTGCCGTAGCTGCACCGGGATTCGTTTCCGCAAGTGCGTCGAAACCGGACGATCAGGTGTCGCATCTGCTTGAGCTCTATACGCGCTGCCTTCGCGTCGTCGAGGGGAAGGGAGAAGCGCGCTAGCGCAAGGTTTTGGCGGAACAAACAATACAGAACGTTGTCGTCTGTGGCGCAGGTGTATTCGGCATGAATCACCTGCGCGTCTACTGGACATTACAGCAATCGGGCTTTCCCGTCAGGCTGACGGCGATCGTCGAGACGGACGCGCTTCGGGCTGCGGAGCTCCAACAGGAATGGGGTGTTCCGGTCTATGGCTCGATAGAAGAGTGCCTCTTGGATTGCCGGCACGATAAACTTCGAATAGACGCGGCCTCCGTATGCGTTCCCACAGTCGGCCACTATCAGGTAGCTTCAGCACTCTTGTCGGCCGGAATCGATGTGCTCGTCGAAAAGCCGATTGCGGCATCGTTGGAGGAAGCAGAGCAGCTCATAAATCTAGCCGAAAGGCATCAACGTGTCCTGCAGGTGGGGCACCTGGAGCGTTTTAATCCTGCGGTCATGGCGGTTCGCGATTTGCTGAACGGTCCAATGTTTTTTGAAGCGCACCGGCTCAGCGTCTTCAGCCCGCGGTCGCTTGATGTGGACGTTGTCCTCGATCTGATGATTCACGATCTCGACATCGTTCTTGCCGTCGCTCAATCCTCAGTCAGCCAGGTGCACGCGGTTGGATTGCCCATCCTCTCGCCAAAAGTTGACATCGCGAATGTCCGTGTCGAATTCGAATCGGGTTGCGTCGCCAACTTCACTGCAAGCCGGGTCAGCACAGAACGGGTTCGAAAGCTGCGGTTCTTTCAGCCACACGAGTACGTCTCCATCGACTATGCGCGGCAGGATCTTCTGGTCATCAACGTCGCCGCCAGAACGGCAGGGGCTCCGTCCATGGAGGCGATTACCGCAGGTCTCGGCATACGGAAACCGCAGATTGCACCGGGTGAACCGCTACGTCTGGAAATCGAGTCATTTCTGGACTGTGTCCGAGGCCGAAGTCAGCCCGTTGTTTCAGGAAAAGATGGAAGCGCAGCGCTAGAACTGGCCTTGCAGATCAATACGGCGATTGCGGAGCACTCCCGGCGAGCGGGTCTCGACCGCTACGTTTGATAAGCCCTATTGCAAGTTCTGTATCTGAGTTCCGTCGGGAATCTTCATCTCGAACTGATCGTCCGGCACCGGCTGGTTAACTGTCACCTTCTGAAAAGTAATGACGATCTGATATTCCTCAAGCGGGCGCTTGATGGTAATACTGCCGGGAAAGCGAAAATCTCCGAACGACTCGTAAGGTCCATAAACAGCCTGCGTCTGAATATTTCCATCTTTGTCGTAAATATCTTCCCCATTGGGAAGCAAATCCACGCGGCTGACGTGAATTACACGAACCGGAACAAGAATGTTATTGTTAGGATTTTTCCGGAAGACCCCGAGATCATATTCCGGCTCTAACAAGAGCTGCTTCTTCTTCGGATCAAGCACAGTCTTTGTATCTGTTGTCAGCGACAGTAGATCGTCCGGTCCGATACCGTGAATGAGTAGCGAATCGAAGAAAACATATGGCCGCATATTTTCTAACGGCTTTGAAGACGGTTTGCTGACCGTATTCGAGCCGACAATGGCCTTGTTTTCATGGGGAATGCGAAGTTTAAAAGTCGATCCATCGCTGGCCATATCGAACGCGACGGTATTGAGCACCGGAAGCAGCCCCAGGACGCGCAGCATCTCAGGTTTACGCAGCAGGATATAGCCACGAACCGAGGTGTAGTCCGTTACCTTGCCCTTCTGCTCGCCGCCAACCGATGCCTGGAACTCAACGGTCGCTTTCAGCGACTCCACTGCGTTGTACTGCCGGTTGATGGCGCTAACCAACTGCTGAACATCGGCAGACTGAACAACGCTGGGCATTTTCGGCTGGGGTAGTTTTCGGGTGTGGCTCAAGCATCCGGTCAGCACCGGCAGGCACAGCGCTATCGCTCGAAACCAGAACCCTCGCATCAGGCCTTCACTCTTCTGAAAGTGCGACTATAAATTACTCAAACCGAGTTCTTCTCAACGCTCACCGGCGTCGCGCTGCGCCCGTCGATAAGCCTGCACATTTTGCTCGTGTTCTTCCAGCGTCTTTGCGAAGCGCGAATGTCCCGAGGGATCAGTGCTTGCAGCGACAAAATACAGATATTGGGTCTGAGCCGGAGCCGTCGCCGCCTTCAGAGAAGCAATACCCGGATTGCAGATCGGCCCCGGTGGCAGCCCCGCGTGTTTATAGGTGTTGTACGGCGAATCGCCATCAAGATCGGAGTGGTAGATCGTCCCCCTGTACTTTCCTTCCAGCAGGTCGGAATAAATCACAGAGGGATCAGTCATGAGCGGCATACCCTTGGCGATGCGGTTGGCAAATACGCTCGCGACCATTGGACGCTCGCTGCCAATTTGGGTTTCCCGTTCCACGAGTGATGCCATGGTTACGACATTGTGATAGTTCTGCGCCAGGTCGATGCTCGCTGCAGCCTGGCGGAACCGCTTCACCATAGTGGCGATCATCAGGTCGGGGGTTGCGAGTCGCTGGAACTGATAGGTATCTGGAAAGAGATATCCCTCGACGCTTTGCGCGCCCGGGTCCAGGTCGGAAATCAATGCCGCGTTCTTTTTGACGGCTTCAAGAAACGTCTCTTTGCTGCCCAACTGCGCGGCCTCTACTCTCTGCGCGATGTCGAACATGTTTGCGCCTTCCGGAATCGTCAGCGTTCGAGTATAGACATCGCCTCGTTCCAGCCGCGCATAGACCTCTGACATACGTGCTGGATGCTCAAAACGGTATTCGCCAGCCTTAAGAGTTCCACCCTTCACCAGCCGCATCGCGTCAAAGGCATAGCGGCTCCAGATTAGCCCATGAGACTTTAAAAGGGCAGCAATCTGCCCGGATCTGGTTCCAGCCGGAATTTCCAGAAACATCTCGCTATGAGGGCCTGCCGGAAGATAAAACGCTAATCCGGCACACAACAGCACTGCAATCACTGCAAGGAGTAGTAAACGTCGCAATTCCCACTTGACCTGTAAGTTGTTTTGATTCCCATCCCTGATTGTATGATGCGGCTCTTTTGGTTGCATTTCGCCTCATCTCATTGCGTAAGATGCTCTCATGGAGCAGGATTCGGTACCGCGTTTTCTCGGGCTTGACGTGGGCAACCGCCGCATTGGCGTGGCCGTTTCCGACGAGCTGAGGCTTACAGCGCAGCCGGTCCTGACCCTGATTCGCAAAAAGCCCCGCGATGACATCCGGTCGCTGGCCAGACTCGCTCGCAGATACGCCTGCCAGGAAATTGTGGTCGGGAATCCGCTGCATCTCTCCGGCGAGCAAAGCCGCCAGGCCGAGAAGACGCAGGCCTTCGCCCAGCTACTAGCCGACGAGACGAAACTTCCCGTGCATTTGTGGGACGAGCGCCTGACCACCAACGAAGCCCACCGTATTCTTTATGAGTCAGGCCGCCCAAGAGCAGAGCATGGCAAGGTGGTCGATCAGGTCGCTGCTGTGATCATCCTGCAAGGCTTTCTGGACGCCCGATCCTCAGGTCCCGAAACCTAGAAAGGTTTGCACGCCCGAGGCGTCCTTCGACTCCGCTCAGGACAGGCTACGCTCGACGCGAAGTCCTTCCCGTATAATAGAAGCTTGCGGGTTATCACTGGTCAGCCGTGGTTAGAACGGCTCATGCCTATGAGCCGCAACGGATTATTGCATGCCTGAACACATCAAAAAGAAATTGCTGGAAGAGATCAAGCAGCTGGAACACGAGCTTGCCCACGAGCTTCCTCTGGAAATCAAGAAGGCAGCCTCGCTGGGCGACCTAAGCGAAAATGCCGAATACCACATGGCCAAGCAGCGCCAGGTCTTCGTGAATGCGCGCCTGGGTCAGCTCAAGAAGCGCATGGGCGAACTTGCCCTGGTCAACCTGGCGAATATTCCTCATGACCGCATTGCTTTCGGCTCAACCATCGTCGTTTACGACACATCCAAGGATGAGGAGATCGAGTATAAGCTTGTCACGAGTGAAGAGTCGGATGTAAACAAGGGTCTGATATCGACCACCTCGCCCATTGGGCGCGCTTTAGTTGGCAAGCAGGTAGGCGATGTTACGACAGTTGTGACTCCGAACGGTAAGCGTGAGCTCGAAATCCTGAAACTTTCAACGATCCACGACGAAGCGGAATAACGCGTCATGAGTTCCAATAAGAGCTGGACGAGCGCTTTTGGACGCGCATGCGGGGTGCTGCTGCAGGCCATTGTGAATGGCCTCGCGCTGACCCGCATCTCGCCCAACGTGCTCACCTTTGTTGGACTCATCATCAACACCGCCGCCGCCATCCTTTTCGGCTACGCCAACGAGCACAACTACGTCCGCATGTTTGTCTACGCCGGACTGGTCATCATCGGCGCCGGCATCTTCGACATGGTGGATGGTCGCGTTGCGCGCAAGACCGATAAGGTGACGGTTTTCGGGGCATTCTTCGATTCGGTCATCGATCGTTACTCCGATGTGGTGCTCTTCTTCGGACTGCTGGTTTTCTACGCACGCGGCAACCGCTTCTTCTACGTCGTGCTGGCTGCGTTTGTGATGGTCACCTCGCTGATGGTGAGCTATACCCGCGCTCGCGCCGAGGCGCTGATCGGCCAGTGCAAGGTCGGCTTCATGGAGAGGCCGGAACGCATTGTGCTCATTATTTTGGGGGCGCTGTTTAACCGCTGGGGAGCGATGGCTCCTGTGCTCTGGATTCTGGCCGTACTTTCTACGATCACTGTGATTCACCGCATCAGCTACACCTACCAGATGACCAAGCATCTGGCTCCGGTTCCCGATACCAAACCGCTGGCTTACAAGAGCGAGCCGGTCGAGGCTGCTCCGGAACTGCATTCTGCCTCCACGGCTCCGCACGTCTAACCTTTCGCAAAAGTATCCAACTCGATACCTCTCATCCACGGCCGTTTGCGTCAAAGTACACGTATGTTGCCGCGTCGCTCCCCTCGCGCTGTTTCTCTTTTGCTCCTCGCACTCCTTGGTCTCAGCCTGCATACTGCGCATGCGCAGACGGACGCGGCTGCGAGCTTCTACGGGGCCTTCAGCGGCACGACAGAGGCGAATGGTACTGTCCAGAGCCCTTCTAACTCGGCGGGCTTCCTGCTCGAACTGCGGCACATTTCGAATCCGCTCGTCGGCTATGAGCTGAACTACTCCTTCAACCGGGCGAATCAGAATTACAACAACTTCGAAGAGATCAAGGCGGCTGCTCACCAGGTTGGGGCGGACTGGGTGGTTTCCTTTCCGGTGCTGATGCTGAAACCGTTCGTGCTAGCTGGCGGAGGGGTCATCTTTTTCCAGCCGGATTCAAATCAGCCGGACGGCACGAGCGATATCAAGCCGGTTTTCGTCTACGGCGCTGGGATTGACTGGACTGTGATACCGCATATCGGGCTGCGCTTCCAGTATCGCGGCAACCTGTATCACGCTCCGGATGTATCGCATGCCTTCACATCGACCGATGCGTTCACGCATACGGCTGAGCCGATGATCGGGGCTTATTTCCGGTTCTGAGCTGACCCTCCCCCTCCCCTTTTTGTACGGAGATGGTTTATTTTCAATGATTTACGAGCGCACTCTCGTACGGAGATCTTTTGTTTTCAATCAGTTACGCTGAAGACAAGAAAAGGCATGGCTGTGAGCCATGCCTTTTTGTCCCTCTATTTCTATTCTAGCAAATTCAGGCGGAATTCCATTCGGTTGCACTCTTCACGTAATACATTCATTCTAAATTGTTTACATGCACTAAGTGGCGCGTGGAGCTTGACACGATTTTTGCACAGGGCAGCTTGGGGGTGGGATTGGTGCGCCCTTTTCGTGCCAACCGTGGCAAACTGCAGGTCCCTTCGGCAGGCTCTTCGACTACGCGCCTCTGGCGCTCCGCTCAGGATGACAATTGATGACAATTTTGGAGAGGGAGCAGACAGAAAAACTTAGATCGCTGAGATTCTTCGTACCCTTCTCATAGCTCAGGGTCATCCGGATGACGGCTTCGGATAGGTCAGTGATGAGGGTGGGAACGCAACATTCTGACCTGCAGCCCTGATCGGCTACCGCACGAACACTCCCTGTGATAGCATCGTCAATCTCTGAAGACGCCCTATTTTTGAGGGCGCCTGCTGGCCCTGAATGTATGCCGAGGACGGCAGATTCGGTGAACGGCTGACGGCGATCCTTTTCGTCAGCGAGACGCCGCAAGCGACGCCTGAACGATATCCCTGCCTGCACGCTCGTGCTTCTCCCTGAATCTGCCTCCACGGACACAGTTTTACTGACCGGTCTTTCCGCCAGCCGGGTTCTTTGCCGGCCGATTTTTAGCTGGCTTAACTTCATTCGCACAAACGGGGAGTTCACGATGAAAAGCTATCAGGGAAGTGAGATTCGCAACGTAGCTGTAGTGGGGCATGCGCACAGTGGGAAGACGACGCTCGTCTCCGCTCTGCTGCATGCCGCAAAGATGACGCCGAAGATGGGGCGCGTGGAAGACGGCAGCGCCACGACTGCTTATGACGAGGAAGAGGTCGTCCGCCGGACGACGATGCTGAATGCGCTGGCTTTTGCCGAATGGAATGGCGTCAAAGTCAATTTCATCGACACGCCCGGCTTCCACATGTTTGTGCATGAAGCTCGCGCGGCCATGCTGCCGGCGGAGGCGGCTCTGGTCGTCGTCAACGCCGCCTGCGGCCCGGAAGCGATGACAGACCGTGTCTGGAAATATGCCGACGAATTCAACCTGCCGCGTGTTGTGGTGATGAACCAGATGGACCATCCGCGCGCCGAACGCGAAAAAGTGCTCGAAGCCATGCGGGTGCGTTATGGCAGACACCTGATTCCAGTGCAGCTGCCCATCGTGGATGACAAGGGTTTTCAGGGAGTGGTGGATCTGGTGACGATGGAGGCGTTCTTCTATACGCCCAATGGCGACGGGCACGGAAAGATCGGCGATATTCCGGCCAATATGGCTGAGGAAGCGAAGGCCGCGCACGAGACACTGGTGGAACTGGTAGCCGAGGGCAAGGACGAGCTGATGGAAGAGTTTTTTGCCGAGGGCACGATTCCGGAGCAGCATCTCATCACAGCTCTGCATGAGGCGATCCGGGAAGACCGCATCTTTCCCGTGCTCTTTTCGAGCGGTGGAACGAATGTGGCGACCGACCATTTGCTCGATTTCCTGAAAGTGTATGCGCCTGCTCCCGTAGAACGCGCGCCTGTGGCGGCGCGTGCGGTGCTGCAGGCCATGGCGGCGCACGGCAACGGTGAGGTGAGTGAGCGGCAACCGGAGATCGTGATGCGCGCGGTCGACGATAAGGAACCGCTGTCGCTTTATGCTTTCAAGACCATGACCGATCCGTTTGCGGGACGGATTTCCTTCTTCAAAGTCTTTTCCGGCGTATTGAAAAACGATGGGGGCGTCTGCAACTATTCGCGCAAGGGGTCGGAGAAGTTTTCTCACCTTTCCGTCATGCAGGGGCATACGGCAGTGTCCGTTCCCGAATTGCATGCGGGCGATATCGGCGCGGTGGCCAAGCTGCGCGACACCTTTACCGGCGACACGCTGGGCGAGAAGGGGCACGACATCTTCTTTGAGCCGGTGGCGATGCCGGAAGCGGCCATGACCTACGCGATTGAGCCGAAGACGCGCGCGGATGAGGACAAGCTGGCTCCGGCGGTGCACAAGCTGATGGAGGAAGACTTGCTGGTGCGGTTTTATCGCGATCCTCAGACGAGCGAGTTTCTGATTGCCGGAGCAGGGCAGCCGCATATCGAGTCGCTGGTGGCCAAGCTGCGAAAGCGCTACCACACCGAGGTGACGCTGAAGGCTCCGAAGGTGCCGTACCGGGAGACAATCCGTGGGCGAGCCGAGGCGCAGGGGCGCCACAAGAAGCAGACGGGCGGCCACGGGCAGTACGGCGACTGCAAGATCAGGATGGAGCCGCTGACGAGGGGTGCGGGTTTCGAGTTTGAGAACGACATTTTCGGTGGATCGATTCCGCGCCAGTATGTGCCGGCCGTCGAAAAGGGTATTCAGGAGTCGGCAGCACGCGGATTTCTGGCGGGCTACCCGGTTGTCGATTTCAAAGTGACGGTCTTCGACGGCAGCTATCACGATGTCGATTCGAATGAGCTGTCATTCAAGCTGGCGGGACGGATTGCTTTCCGCAAATGCATGGAACAGGCCAAGCCGGTCCTGCTGGAACCAGTGATGCGGGTCGAGATCGAGGCTCCGGAGGAGTTCGCCGGGGCGCTGATGGGCGATCTGAACCAGCGGCGGGGTCGCGTGCAGGGGATGGAGAGCAACAATTCCGGAACCACCATTCGCGCCGAGGTTCCTATGGCGGAGATGCTGACCTACGGGCTGAGCCTGACGGCGATGACGCAGGGGCGGGGCAGTTTCCACATGGAGATGGATCACTACGACGTTGTGCCGCAATTGCAGGCGGAGAAGATTATTGCCGGTGCGAAGAAACCCATAGACGAGGATGAAGAGTAGACATTTCTGGAATACCGAGTCATGCCACGCAGCGGGAGAGGGTTGGTCACTACGACGGCCCTCCTTTTGCGTCCGGCATCCCGAAAAGCAGATCCGTTCGCTCGGCTCAGGATGACAGCTTCATTCATTTGTGAACTTTAGGCGGTTCCAGTGGGTATCAAGACCTTTTAGGCGAGTAATTTTGGCAACCTTCCGGCGATTCGGTAATCTAAAAAAACTGAGCCAAAAGATTGAATTCAGAAAAGTTGAATCGTAAATGACTGTAGCTAGGCTGATTGTGCCGGTGCTGGCTGCCTGGCTGGCTGCCGCTTCTGCTCTGGCGCAGAGCAATCCGAACAATTCGGCGACGAACCCGTATTACGGGAGCGTACAGGTGGCGCCTGCTACCCCGGAAGTGAAGCAGATTTCGATTGATGATGCGATCCTCCTGGGAATCCAGAACAACCTTGCGCTGACCGAGGCGCGGCAGAACCAGCAAACCGCCCAGGCGCAGGCATCGCAGACGCTGAATGTGCTGCTGCCGAATCTGGATATATCGGGCGGGACCGGTCTTCACCAGTACAACCTGATGGCGGAGGGTTTCAGAGGAGGGCTGCTGGCTTCGTTTGGGGTGCCTCCGTCGGAGGCAGCCCAGTTTCCGTTCATTGTGAAAGTCGACCTTACCCAGGGGCATGCGAATCTGTCGCAGACGCTCTTCAACTGGGCGGGATGGGACCTGTATCGCGCGATGAAAACCAGCGCCAAGGCAGCGTATTACAACACACAATCGACGCGGGGGCTGGTCGTACTGAATGTGGGCACGACCTATCTCCAGGCGATTGCCGACAGCGCGCAGCTTGACTTCGCGCGGTCGCTGCTGAAGACCGATGAGACCCTGCTTTATCAGGCAGTTGAGGAGCATAAGGCGGGCACGGCGGCGAATCTTGATGAGTTGCGTGCGCGCGTGGAGTACCAGACCCAGCAGCAGGCGGTGATCAACGCGGAAAATACGCTGGAGAAGGACGAAATCACGCTGAAGCGCCAGATCGGCATGGACCCGGCGCAGAAGATTCAGCTTACGGATGCGGTACCGTTCGCCGATCTTTCCTCGATAACCATCGAAGATGCGAAGCGCGAAGCCTATGCCAACCGGCAGGATTATCAGGCGATTCTGCAGAACCTTCGCATGGCCGAGCTGGAGCGGAAGGCGGCGACGCACCAGCGCTTTCCGACGGTGAACTTCAAGGGAAATTACGGAGTTGAGGGCATTGCGGGTGGCCCGTATCACGGGGTATTTGCCGCGACCGGCAGCATTGAAGTGCCCATTTTTCAGGAAGCGAAGTTTCGCGGCGACCACGATGTGGCTGAGGCGCAGTTGGACAGTTACCGCTCGCAAATGGCTGATTTGAAAAACAAGATTGACCAGCAGCTGCGAGACAGCATGCTCGATCTGAAGACGGCGTCGGATCTGGTGAGCGTGGCGCGGAGCAATGTGGACCTGTCTACGACTGCGCTCCAGCAGACTACGGACCGCTTCCAGGCCGGCGTGGACGATAACCTGCCTGTAGTACAGGCGCAATCGACGCTGGCGCAGGCCCAGGCGCAGTATGTGAACAGCGTGCGGCAGTTCAACCAGGCCAAGCTGGGGCTGGCGCGGAATCTGGGGATTGTGGACACGCAATACAAGACTTACCTGCAGGGCGGCACGCCGCCGGACGTGAAAACTACGCCCACAAACCAGCCGCAGGGCGGCAGGTAACAATTTTTCTGGTTACCTGAGGAATCTGATAGACTGGATAGGCGTTAGAACTGAACGGGCAAGAGCAGTCCTCGCCCAGCAGCAAGAACTTGCCAGTAGTGGCTCCGATTTGTTCCAGCGCAATTCAAATTAGGAAACAGCATCACATGGAACAAGGAACAGTGAAGTGGTTTAACGACGCGAAGGGTTTCGGCTTCATCTCGCGCCAGAATGGTGAGGATGTCTTCGTGCACTACTCTGCCATTAGCTCAAATGGTTTTAAGAGTTTGCAAGAAGGACAGGCTGTCCAATTCAACGTCGTTAAGGGGCCGAAGGGCTGGCAAGCTGCGGACGTTCAGCCGCTCTAAGACGCAGAGAGTACAGTTTGACCACAAAAGGCGGGCTCGCGGGCCTGCCTTCTGTGTTTTTTGACGCTCTTTGCGTGCATTTGTTAGCGGGTTAAGAGCATTTCCAGTGCATCACAGGCCGTTTTAAGGCCATTTTCCGATGCCATTTCGCGCTGCACTTCGAGGGCGCGCTCGGCATAGCGCGGATTGGTCAGGAGACCGGTGATCATGCGCGCCGCGCGCTCGGCGGTGTAGTTCTTGCGCTGCACCACTTTTGCGACCCCGAGTCGGCGGACCCGGCGTGCGTTGTCGGGCTGATCGTGGCTGTAGGGCATGACGACCATCGGCCTGCCGGCGCGGAGGGCCTGGGCGGTTGTGCCTACTCCGCCCTGATGGACGATGACTGAGGCGCGGGGAAAGAGCCTGGAATACGGCGCGTATTTCGCGATGCAGATGTTCGGTGATACAGGTGCGCGCGGGATGTTTTCCGGGTCATTGCCTACGAGAAGCACTGCGCGGAGGTTGAGGAGTTGGGCGGCTTCGGCGCTCTGTTCGTAGAAGTCGCCGGCATCGAGGACGGCGGCTGAGCCGAGGGTAAAGACTACCGGCGGTGGGCCTGCCGCGAGAAACTGCTCCAAATCTGAGGATAGATCGCTCTTGCCGGCGTCGCCGTCGTAGAAGACGAAACCGGTAATGAGGGTGTTTTCCGGCCAATCGGGTTGCGGGTCGCCTAACATTCGCGAAAAGAGCGCGAGCACTAACTGCTCGGAGTGCTTGGCGTCGAAGATCGGGTCTTCGCCACGGTCAAGGCCTAATTCGTGACGCAGCTCGTAGACCGGCTCGGGCCAACGGCGGGTCACGTAGCGTGCGAAGCGGGTTACGGCGTGGCCGATTTTTGGGACAACAATTTGTGCTCGGGCCAGAGTTGGGTACGGCGGCAGGACGGGCGGATCGTAAGCCGAGAAGAAGGAGAACGGGGCGAGAACGTAGGAGGCCCAGGGTATGCCTGTTTTTTCGGCGACGATGGGGCCGGCGTAGGCGAGTTCGCCGGTCATGAGCAGATCGGCTCCGCCATCGGCTTCGACCGCGGCGAGCAGGTCGTCGTAGCTTTGGCGGAGCGCGGGAAAGAGGAATTCGCGCAGGCCGTATTCGGTGCCCTTCTTTTTGTCATAGATCAGGGCGACGAGACGCTTGTCGGTCTGGTCTTGGTTGGGGCGGACGGAAAAGAAGTCGAGGCCCAGCGGTTCGATTTTCGCGCGGAACATTTCGGGCACTGCCAGCGCGGGGCGATGGCCGCGCCTCTTCAATTCAAGCGCGAGCGCGATGAGCGGGTTTACGTCGCCAAAAGTACCGAAGGTAGAAAGAACGATTCTCATTCAGATTGCAGTGCTTTCAGGTCCTCTTCGTGCCACGGTTAAGAGAAAAGCAGATCCTTCGCTACGCTCAGGATGACAGTTCTCAGAAAGATTGGCTAAAGAGATGTTGAAAGATCGGATGCCCCGCACATCTCATACCCTCAGGGGTTAAAGCTCTTTTGATTCGGCCGATCTCTATTGTGCGGGCCACACCTACCCTCAAAAGTCATTTTGAAATTCTCCGAGTTGCGGGCGTCGCACTTAGAAAAGCGGGCCTTGCTGCGCAAGGCAAAAAGCGCACCCTTCGGCTTCGCTCAGGGCAGGCTATTTCATTCGTGCGGGTCCTTCGACTTTGCTGCGTTTCGCTCAGGATGACATCTGATGCGGGCATGGGCTCGCTAGAATTGTGCCTCAAAGATGTGAAACCTGTGTTCAAGCTCCCACTGCTGCTGCGCTTTTTCGCTGGAGCGCACCAAAGTGGCACATGCTCCGGTTGGCGTGTCCTTTCCGAGCTGGCCGCGGCATTGCGCCGCTGGTTGATCGAGCTTTTCCGGAGTGGATGATTGCCAGAGGCTGTCTCCGGGCAGGAAGCTGTGTTCGATGCCGGTGCGGGCCATCTGCTTGAAGTCGCGATAAGTGAGTGGATATGTGACTGCGGCGCGCACGTACTCGTGGGTGAGGTCGATGCGGGAGACGCCTTCGTCATCAGTCGAGAGAGCGACGGGCACGCCGAATTTGCGATAGAGCATGAAAGGGTGATTGTCGCCCTTGATGTTGAGGATGACGTCGTTACTCGTGAGATTGACTTCGACCATGACGTGCTTTGTCGCCATCTCTTTCAGCAGGTCGTAGGGCTTGTCTTCATACATGACGTCGACGCCGTGCCCGATACGCTCGGCGTGGCCCTGGTCAACTGCGGAACGAATGTGGAAGGTGAGGCCCTGGGGCGGGACCATGCCGGGCTCGAGTTCTCCGGCGTGTAAGGTGATGTGGACTTTCGGATAGAGAGCGTGCAGGGCGTCGATCATCTGCATGTGCAGGCGGTAGTCGGCCATGCAGACATAGCAGTCTTCGGGCTGAACGAGGTTGAGGCCCACGACGCGGGGATCGGCCGACGCCATTTCGAAGCCGAGAAGGATCTGCGCGAAGACGACTTCTTTTGGCAGGCCGCGCAGCACCTGATAGATGAAGCGAACTTCGACATTGCATGCCGGTGTCGCATTGGGCTGGCCGCAGTGCTCGCGCTCGCGGCGCGCGGCTTCAATCTGGTCGAAGTATGCGCTGATGACGGGTACGGAATTACGGAAGCCGTGCGCCAGCAAGATGTCGCGATACTCTGCGAAGTTTGAGTGGAAGCCAGCCTCGATCGCCAGGCCGGCGGCGGGCTTGAAGTCGGGCGTTTCCATCAACTCAAGATATTGCTCATTCTGGGCGGCGGCCCGGCTGGCAACCTCGTCTACCCATTCGCTGACATGGCGCTTGCTAGTGCCTCCGAATTTGTCGAAGGTATTGAAGAAGTGGTCGTGGCCGGATTCCGCTGTCTTTGGCACGAAGGTACGCATGGAAAAGGAGTCGATAAGCGCGTCATATAGTTTTTGTTCTTTGGGCACGCTTACGGCTGGCTCTTCGCCCTGTTTGCATGTGCCATCCGAAGTTTTGGTAAAGGCGAGAAGGGCGGTATCGACACAGAGGCCGTCTTCTCCTGCCGCGCGAATGAAGGACTCGGCGTAGACTGCTCCGGAGAGGTGGACGTGCAGGTCGGCCCCCTTGGGCATCTGGTAGAAGAAGGCCCGCAACGCAACCGGGCCCTGCTTGCGCGCTTCTTCAAAGGCACGTGTGGCGCGTGTTTCCGCATTAATCTCGCGGACTTGTTGCGCGGCCTGCGCATGGAGAAATGAGACATAAGACAGCAGCAGCGAAAACACGAATAGCTGACGACAGCGGGCGCGAGACATTACGATAGTCCTCTTGGGTGCAAAGAGATGCAAAAGCAGCGTGCGACAAGTGTATGGTATCGGCTGGCCCTGACGGGACTGATCTTTTCCGCGGCTCAGGCTTTCGCGCAGCAGTGGCTTCAGCCGGTTCCGCAGTTTCCTCTGGCTTCGAGCGAACTGACAATTCGGCAGCATGCGGAGGCGCTGAAGCCGTTTACCGTTGCTGGTGAGTGCGGCACCTTTGTCGGCCAGCAGGACGGCAGTTTTGAGGCGTGGATTTTTCCTGTCAAGCTGCTAAGCCACTTCCATATCGGCGCGGAGCTTGCGGATTACAGTGTTCCCATTGATGTAAATGAACAGGCGGCGGAGATTGAAGTTGCGCCCGACCACACGACGATTACCTACTCGCACGCCGCCTTCACGATCCGCGAGATTCTTTTCGCAACGCAGTGCGATGCGAACGGCGCGGGAGTGGTGGCTCTGTTCGAGATCGACTCTGTGCGGCCGTTGAAGCTTACATTTTCGTTTACGGCTGAAATGAAGCGCATGTGGCCCGCGGCGAACTACAACGCGCCGTCACCGGAATGGATCAAGCAGGGGAGCGGTGGCTACTACCTGCTGCACACGGATTCGGATGATTTGCGAGGCGCAATTGGCATGCCTGGGACGCAGCCGGGAATTCTTGCTCCTTACCAGGAAAGGCCGAAGGTGTGGCCCACGCAGCTGATTCTTGATTTTGATCCGAAGCGCGATGCCGGAAAGTAC
>Ga0209139_10000100_pt1 | contig 24902 bp, 20 predicted proteins | sample BogFormECP14_OM3_FD_188246 | JGI IMG/M metagenome (GOLD analysis project Ga0209139, IMG submission 188246) | Bog forest soil microbial communities from Calvert Island, British Columbia, Canada - ECP14_OM3 (SPAdes) (version 2) | ecosystem: Environmental > Aquatic > Freshwater > Wetlands > Bog ...
AGAGCAGCACACGGCCAGCCAGCAGCAGATCGCCGGACTTCGCTTCTTGTACAAAGAGTGGCGAGCAGTCGTCCAGCCTTCGGGCAAACATCTCCGTAAAACCCTCCGGCATGTGTTGCACGATCACGATGGCCGACGAGAAATCCGCGGGAATCTGCGACAGCAGGTATTGCAATGCGTTGGGTCCGCCCGTGGAGACACCGATGGCGATGATGCGTTTCGGCGGCAGCGCGGTACGCGTGGGCTTCTTCACTGCCGTAGGCTCATCCACCACGGCGGCGGGAGGAAGCTTGCGGCCGGCAGCGCGCATGGCCACTTTTATTTTGTCGATCAGAGATTCCGCTATGGATTCGAGGTTGCCCGCCGCGGCGCCGCTGGGCTTGGCGATGAAATCCACTGCGCCGAGAGCTAGTGCTTCCAGCGTGAACGAGGCGCCTTCCTTGGGCGGCGTACTCAGCAGAATGACCGGCATGGGCGCTCGCCGCATGATCAGGCGAAGGGTCTGCATGCCGTCCATCCGGGGCATTTCCAGATCCAGCGTGACTACGTCCGGGCGAAGTTCTTCGATCTTTTTGAGCGCAAAAGAACCATCCATGGCGGTCCCGACCACTTCAATGGAAGGATCCCGGCTTAGGATCGCGGGAATCGCCTTGCGCATCAGCGCCGAATCATCGACCACGAGAACGCGAATTCGCTCACTCATGCGATGGCCCCCAGGGGAGATGTACGCGTCAAGCGCGATAAGACTGCCGGCACGTTCAAAATCAGCACCACCGTACCGTCACCCAAAATCGATGCGCCGCTGACTAAGTCACTGGAAATAATTTCCGCCGGCAGTGCCTTGATGACCAACTCCTCTTCCCCGACCAGGCTGTCGACGACCAGACCGAAACGCTTCTCGGTTGCCCCGATGACAATCACGAAGCTCTTGGTCTTCCCTTCGGGCGTTTCCGTCACCGCGTGAATCTTGGTGAAGTTCTCTAGCCGGATCAGCGTAAGAATTTGTTCGCGCAGGCGCAGAACTTCGCGCTGATCCACGCGGCTGACATCGCGTTCATGGATTCGGGTGATTTCGACCACCGACGAGAGCGGAATCGCGAACAACCGGCCGCCGATGCGGAACAGCAGCGCCTGTATGCTCGCCAGCGTTAGCGGGGCGCGAAGCTGGATCGTGGTGCCCCGGCCCGGCAGCGAAGAAATGTTCACCGTGCCTTTCAATCGGTCGAGAACCGTGCGCACCACATCCATGCCAACACCGCGGCCGGAGACCGACGTAACTTCTTCGGCGGTACTGAAGCCAGATTCAAAAATCAGATTCAAGGCGTCCTGATCACTCAGTCGTGCGGCCTCTTCCGCTTTCAGCAGTCCTTTGTGCACCGCGTGCGCCCGCACTCGCTGCAGATCGATTCCGTTGCCATCGTCGCGCACCTCAATCACCACTTGCGTGCCCTGGTGGTAAGCGTTCAGATAGAGCGTGCCGCGAGCTGGCTTTCCTGCGGCCACGCGTTCGTCCGCTGGCTCTATGCCGTGGTCGACGGCGTTTCGCACCAAGTGCATCAGCGGCTCGGCAAGCGCGTCGAGAATGCCCTTGTCGAGATCCGTATTCTGCCCGGCAACCTCAAGCGCCACGTCTTTACCGCATTGCTTCGCCACGTCGCGAACCACGCGCGGAAATCGGCGGAAGAGCTGTTCCACCGGAACCATGCGAATCTTTAGTACGCATTTATGCAACTCGTCGAGAACCCTGGTCTGAAATGATAGGGCGTCCGCAAGTTTGGCGCGCACCGGGTCCCGCGCATGGCGGCGTTCCAGATCGCTAAGAGCGCGATTCAGCATCGATTTTCCAATGATCAATTCGCCAACCAGATTCATCACCGAATCGATGCGCGCCGCGTCCACGCGCAGGCTGCTGTCGGTTACGGCGGTGACCGCGGCGCTGGCACCTGCGACCTGTGCGGCCGAGTCACCATTCTCGGCATCCAACGCTTTGGATGACGCCGCGACACTCTGCGCCTCCAGCAAATCAGCTAACAATTCCTGTTCCGGCGTGTTCTCCGCGGATATGCGTGCCACCCGGACGTCGGAAACAATCGCGGGAATTCTGCATCGCGCGAAGATGGCGTCCTCAGGCTGATTTGTTGCGACGGCTGCTTCAATAATTTCCGCCGAGGCGGCTGCCAGGTTATCTTCCGGCCGCAGCGCAATTACCGTGCCGATGGCGTGCAAAACATTTCGCACAAGCTGAAACGCAGCCGCGCGCATCAGGCTGTTCGGATCAATACGCAGCGCAATATTGAAAACCGTTTCGCCGCGATGCGCTGCTTCCGCGATCATCAGCTGCTCATACTCTGTCCATGCAAATGCCGCGGGAACCCCGGACTCTTTAATCGGGCCCGTCTCCTTGGTCGTTGTCGGCGCGGCAACCAGCGCACGCGCCAACGCCAGAACCGTGTTCAGCGAAGGCGGCTCCGTCTGATTCTGGCAAGCACGCAGGAGCGCCTCGAATGCATCGGCGGCCGCAAGCACGACTTCCGCCAGCCGCACGCCCTGTGCTCGCGCCACCTCGGGTGTCAGAATGTCTTCAATTTCATGCGCAAACTCACTGATATTGTTAAAGCCGCACGCCGCGGAATCACCCTTCAACGTGTGCACGGCCCGTCGGACGCGGCGCAACACTTCTTCATCGCCGGGGTGCGCCTCAAGCTCAAGGCCTGCTTCGTTGAGCGCCTGCAGGATTTCTGCGGAGGTCTCAAAGAAGAAGGCGCGTAGCTCTGCGGCACGCTCGTCGGGCAGATAGTTCACGAAGCACTCTCAATCCGCTGGTAAGCGGTGCCGTTATTCTCGTGTACCATGCGGAAGCGCGTGGATAGGCCGAACAGGCTCTCGGCATGCCCAACAAATAGATATCCGCCCGGGTTCAAGCAGTTCCAGAACTTGTCGATCAACCGTTTTTGCTCCGCTTCGTCAAAATAGATCATCACGTTACGGCATAAAATGATGTCGTTACGTCGCGGCAAAAACTCCGTCTTCAAATTATGAAAGTCAAACTGCACTAACTCGCGCAGTTGCGGCTTGACGCAGTACTTATCCCCGGCCTTCTCGAAATATCGTAGTCGTGTCGTGTAATCGACTGGCTCCATCTGCTGCTCGGTATACTGACCTTGCTGTCCTACGCGTAGAATGGCGTAACTGATATCGGACGCCACCATCTCCAGTTTCCATGGTGGAGGAATGATCGGCTTCGGCGTGGGCATCTCAAACGGCAGCGGATTGCGCAGGTAGTAGTAGGCCAGGGCGTCGCTGATCAGCATGGCCACGGAATACGGCTCCTGCCCCGACGAGCACCCAGCGCTCCATACACGCAGGTTGAAGTCCCGGCGTTCCTGCTTCTTTTTGAGCAACTCTTCCAGTACGGTCTTCTGCAGCAAATCGAGCTGTGGCTTATTGCGAAAGAAGCTCGTCTCATTCACCGTCAGGTTTTCCAGCAGCTGCGCGAGCTCGGCTTTGCCTTCACGGCTGGTCAGCAAACGGTAGTAGCTATAAAAAGAATCCAGCTGGCAAACTTTCAGACGGCGTTGCAGGCGGTCTTTCAAAAAATGTGAGCGACGCTCATCAAAAAACATCCCGCATTCCTGATACACCAGCGTTTGCAAAAGCTTCAGTTCCGGTTCGGTGAGTTCGATCGGTGCTGTGAGCGTGGCCATAATAGTAAGTGAGCGATGCGCAAGTGAACCAGCGGTTCCCGCGTTCCGGATAGCGCTTTACTTGCCGACGGCAACTGGCTCCGCAACCTCCTCAAGTCGTTTGTACTCCGGGCGATGCAGTAGCCGCGTAATGTCCAGCAGAATGATCAACCGCCCTTTTAGTTTTCCAACGCCCACCACGTAGTTCGATTCGCCCTCGGCAAACACCGAGCTGGGCGGTTCAATATCCGCCGGCGGAATCTTCAGCACTTCTGACGCTGCGTTCACGATCAACCCCAGCAGTTTGTTGTCCAGCTCCACCACCAAAATGCGATTTTTTTTGTCCGCCACAATCTCGGTGTGGCCGAATCGCTTCCGCAGATCCATGACCGGAATGATTTTCCCGCGCAGATTGATCACGCCTTCGATTAAGTCCGGTGCGCTTGGAACGCTGGTGATTTCCGGCACGCGCACGATTTCTCGCACCGCGCCGATGCGTACCCCATAGGTCTCGGCGCCGATGCGAAAGCCAACAACTTGAATATCTTTTTCCACGGTTCTCCCCGGGCTCACGTGCGCGCGAGTTCCGCGTACTCCAGATTCGCTTCTTGCGCGGAGTGCGAACCACCGCGCTTTTCCCGATGCTCGCCGTACTTCGCGCGAGACGGGGCGGCGCGGTCCAGAACGAAACGGTCCATGCTGTCCAGCAAATTCCGCGAAAGCTTCAGCATCTGTTCGGCGGCGGCAGAAAGCTCGGTGGAGCTGGACGCCGATTGCTGCACCAGTTCGCGCATCTTGTCCATGGCGCGCACCACGGCTTGCGCTCCAGAGGCTTGTTCTTCGACGGCCGAATTAATCTCTTGGGTAATCTCTGTTAGCCGGCTGGTGGCCTTGGCAATCTGCGAAGATCCAACGGACTGCTCACTCGTCGCCGCGCCGATTTCCTGCGAAAACTTATAAACTTCAGTAACCACGTTGGAAATCTTGTGCAGCGCGGTCCCGAGGTCGTTGCCTAGCGTCAGCCCTTCTTCCACGATGCGCGTGCTGCGCTCCATGTTTTCCACGGCCTGTCGCGCTTCTCGCTGAATGCTTTGAATCAGGTCGGCAATCTCCTTGGTCGATTGCGTGGACTTTTCCGCAAGCTTGCGAACCTCATCCGCCACAACGGCAAAGCCCAGCCCATGTTCGCCTGCGCGCGCCGCTTCGATGGCCGCGTTCAGCGCCAAGAGGTTGGTCTGTTCCGCAAGATCGTCGATGACCTCGATGATCTTGCCAATATCGTCCGCGCGATGGCCGAGCACATTGATGATCTCCGCCGACGATTGAATAGCGCGATTGGTCCGATTCAACCCGTCGGTAGCCTTTTCCATCGTCTGGATGCCGGTGCTCACCTCTTCGCGCGAGCGATTGGCGATATCCAGCAACACCTTGGCGGTGTCCGCCACGCGCTGAATCGACGTCACCATTTGATCGATGGAAGCGGAAGTCTCGGCCACACTGGAAGCTTGTACCTGCGTGTTCTTCACCACGTTCTGCACGTTAATGCTCATCTCGTGCATGGTGCTGGTCACTTCTTCAATCGCCGAAGAAGCTTGCACGCTGACCTTCGCGGACTCATCGGCCGCTCCGGCAACCTGATTCGATCCCGCGGATACCTGCCCGGCCGAATCCCTCGTTGTGCGCACCAAGCTCTGCAACCCGTGCGACATCCGCAAAAACGCATTGCCCAGCGTGTCCCGCTTCGAACGCGGCACCACTTCCACGCTCAGATCGCCTTCCGCAACGGCCATCGACACACTGGCCATCTCCTTCAAATACGCCACCATGTTGTTGAAGGTGGTCGCCAAAGCTCCAATTTCATCATTGCGGTGAATATCGATGTTCTGATCCAAATCCCCTGAATCGCCAATCTCCCGCGCCACGGTGATCAGGTGCTGCAACGGGTCGGTAATGTTTTTCGCAGTGACAACCGCCAAGAAAAGGCCCGCCAGGATGGCCAGGATCGTTCCTCCCAGCGTAACCCACGTATTCGCGTTGCTTGCGAACGTTGCGGATTTCGTGGACTCGTCGGAAGTTTTGCTGATATCCACCGCGGTCTGGTCGAGAACGACCGCCGACTTGGTGAGCCACGAACCCGGATCCTTCTGTAAATAAAAAATCTGCAGATCGGACACCGTAGCATCGCCGGAATCCACTTGATGGCGCTTGGCCAGCATCGGTTTGGCAAAATTGTCTGCCCAACTGGTTTCCGTGGATTCCACTTGCAAGAGACCGCTGCGCAGGGTTTCGGTAGCAGACTGCGCCTGCCCGCGCTTGATGAGTTCTGTCATGGCAGACAGCCCTTTGGTGACACGCTCTTCGTCCCGTGGATCGCCGCTGAGCAAAAAGTTGTTCAGGTCCAAGCGGTTTTGCATGATCAGGTAACGCACCGATTCAATCGTGCGCACACCTTCGAGCGCTGTGGAGGCGTCTGTTCGCGCGGACCGTTCTTTCCAGCCCGTGAAGACGTTGGCGACGAACAAAAGCAACAGGAAAACCAGACTCGAGCCGAATCCGAGATAAAGTCGATTACGAATCGTCATCGCAAAAAGCCTCCACTTACTCCGCCCTGCGCCGCGCCAGGTGCACTCCGCGGAATCCTCGCGCCCTGGCTTTCCAAATCCGCCACCGGTAAGGCAAATCGTCAACCGATGGTGCTTTTACTGCTGCCCTTGAAAATCGAATTCCACAATCTGCGTTGTCTCTTCCGGAGCTGTTACAAACTTCCAATCCTTCACCGCGTCCTGGCAGGCCTGCACCAGAATCGGGTGGCCACCGATCACCCGCGTGCTCTTCACCCGGCCATCCGGCGTGATCACCACTTCCAGTTTCACCTTGCCCGAGACGCTCATTCTTTTCGCCAGCTCGGGATACACTGGCGCCACCTTGGTTTTGATCTTCCGACCGCTATCGCCGGTCGTGGCCGTCTGCGTTCGGCCAGCAGTTCCGGCGAGCAGGTTCGCGGCGGTAATTACCACCAAAGCCCATTGCGTCGATCTGCCAATCCTCATAGCCCACACCCCTGTTTTAGGAAACTCGGAATACCCCGCTGAGGGAAAGGCACGTCGACTGCCACCGCAAACACCGATACCCTATCGGCGCCAATCTCACCCGCTAGCGTCATAACTAAATGAGCAGCTAAGAGTTATCGTAGAATTTCCGCCGCTAGCCAAAAATCCTGCGGCGACGACGCGTCTCAGCGCCTGATGCGAAGCCCTGCGCTTCTCAGCCTGAGACATCCTTTGCTGAGACGCTCGCCCCACCGTAGGCGATCAGGAAACACGCCCGAGCAAGCCAATTGACTCACATTGAGACAGAACGTTAGTTTAGAGGTGCGTGGTGGCCCGGCGTCGCAGTTGGCGCCTGTCCCTATCCCTCTCTATGCGAAGCGTCAAGTCCAAGACGCCGGTTAGGCCGGCGCGCGTGCGCCTCAAAGTTGAGGCCCCAGTTTCCGCGCATCATCACGCCGAAGAGCTCATGGCGCTCGCGGTGGATGCCGCGCAATCCCGCCATCTACCCGATTTCCTCAACCGTTTCGTCGAGCGCTCCGCGCACATGCTGAACGCTCTATGGGGTGGCGTAGCCGTGTTTCGCGGACGCGAAACCGAGATGTACTCTGGAGTCGGTCACCTCGGCGGCACAGCCTCCGGTCCAGTCGCATGGCTCTTTGCTTGCGCTAGAGAGAATCGCAACGGCATAGAAGTACGCCCGCTGCACAGCGAACAAGCGGCAAGCTTCGCGCAGCTCACCAGCCAGCCACCCGCCGCCCTTCTCTTCGTTCCCATAAGTGCCAGCGATGGCGAACGCCTCGGCACGCTGTGCCTCGCTAGCCCGAAAAAGTCCGTCAGCGGGGATGAAAAGCGTTTACTCGAGGCTCTGGCCAGTCACGCCGCCTTATCACTCGAGAATTTCCGCCGTTTTTCCCAGCTGGAGCGCTCCAAGCGCCAGTGGGTCGAAGATATTGACGCCATCAGCGACTACATCGTGGTGCACGACCGCTCCTGGAACATTGTCCGCACCAATCGCTCGCTCGCCTCGCATCTAGGGGTACCCCCCGTGGCCCTCGTCGGAGAAGCCATGATCAGTCTGCGGCAAATCGCTGAAACCGGCAGCGCCCTGCCCTGCCCCTTCTGCCGCGATACGCAGCAAGTCCGCGAGGAATATGTTGCGGCCTCCGCCGAGAAAATCTTCTTGGTCTCTACCTCACGTACTCCCGGTGTTGCTGACGACGATTCCCGCACCATCCACGTTCTAAAGGACATCACTGATCGTCGCGAAGCCGAGCGCCGCTATCGCGAACTCTTTGACAGCATTCAGGAAGGCCTTTTCTTCGCCACCCCCGAAGGCCGTTTTCTAGATGTAAACGACGCCATGGTTCGCATGCTGGGTTATAGCTCGCGCGAAGAGTTGCTGCGCGCCGACGTCAGCACTCACCTCTATCCCGCTCCGGAATCCCGTGAACGCTTTCTTGACGCGCTTGCCAAGCGCGGCGTGTTGCGAAATTACGAAGAAACCTTGCGCCGCCGCGACGGCACGCTGTTGCACACCTTGCAGAACATCTCCGGGGTTCGCGATGCCCGCGGCCGTCTCGTGCAGATTCGCGGCTTGATGCTGGACGTCACAGAACAAAAAACCTATCAATCGCAGCTACAACGCGAGCGCGATTTCAACCAAAAAATCCTGAACACCACGCAGAGCATGATTCTGGTTCTCGATACCGCCGGACTCATCAGCTACGCCAACCGCCGCTGCTACGAGGCGGGCTATCAAGAAGAAGAGCTGATCGGTCATCGTTTGATGGATTGGGTGGACGCTTCGCATCGTGAGGAATTTGAAGCCGCGCTGGAAACCACCGCGCACGGCCACCAGGTGGAAAACATCGAATTGCCGGTGCGGCGCAGCGACGGCTCCATGGGCCATTTTTCCATCAGCCTTAGCCCCATGCGCGACGAACAAAACACGGTAAATAGCGTGGTAGTCGTCATGACCGACATTACCGACGCCGCCCTGCTGCAGGCCAAACTCGCACACAGCGAAAAGATGGCCACCATCGGCCGCCTGGTTTCCGGTGTGGCGCACGAAGTGAACAACCCGCTGGCCGCGATTTTGGGTTTCACCGACCTTTTACTCGAAAATCCCGCAGTTCCAGAATCGGCGCGCGAAGATCTCCAAGTCATTCTCCAGGAAACGCAGCGCACCAAAGATATCGTCCAGGATTTGCTCAGCTTCGCGCGTCAGCGCCCCGTGCAACGCGAGCTGGTGCAGCTGAACGCTGTCCTGCGCCAAACCATTAAGCTGCGCAGCTACGATTTCGCCAGCCATGGCGTCGAAGTTGCAGAAAATTTCGAAGATCAACTGGCGCCGGCGCTGGGAGACGCGCAACAACTCCAGCAAGTATTTCTGAATATTCTCAACAACGCCTATGACGCCGTTCAGGAGTCTGGCCAGCGCGGCCACATCGTCATTTCCACCAAGCGCGCCGGAGATTCTCTGGAGGTCACCATCGGCGACAACGGAACCGGCATCGCCGACCCGCAAAGAATATTTGATCCCTTTTACACCACAAAACAGGTCGGCAAGGGCACCGGCCTGGGCCTGAGCATCTGCTACGGAATCGTTCGCGCGCATGGGGGCGAAATCCAGTGCTGGAACAACGAAGGGTCCTCCGGCAGCACCTTTCTCGTGCGCGTCCCGGTGGCCACGGAAACGGCCACCGCAGCCGTTGCGAAAGAGGCCGGGCGATGAGTACTCCCGTAACCGCCTCCGCGTTGGCTCCGATTCTCGTCATCGAAGATGAACCGTCGGTCATTGCTTTTTTGCGCGCCGCTCTCCAGCGCAAGGGTTACAAGGTCGAAAACGCCGCCTCTGGCAAGGACGGCCTCGAGCTTCTGCGGACCGGCCAGTACGGAGGGGTAATCTCCGATATCCGCATGCCCGGCACCGTCAACGGCGCCGAAGTGCACGCCTGGATCCAGGCCAACCGCCCTGAGCTGGCCGCGCGCATCATCTTGATCAGCGGAGATACCGCTAATAGTGAGACGCAATCGCTGCTCGAGCGCAGCGGCACTCCCTGCATCGAGAAGCCTTTCAGAGTGCAACACCTCTTATCTGTTGTGGAGAAAACCTTCGGGAAACCATGAGTCACGAAATAAAAACGCGTTTGTTGGTGGTGGATGACGAACAGAGTATACGGCGCCTGTGCATGACCATCGGCACAACTCTGGGATTTGTCTGCGCCGAAGCGGAAAGCGCCGAAGTCGCGCTCTCCCGCCTGGACACGGAAACGCCCGACCTGCTACTGACCGATCTAAAGTTGCCTACCAAGTCTGGCGTGGACTTGCTCCGCCAAACCAAAACGCTCTTGCCGCACACCGAAGTGGCCATCATGACCGGCCACGGCTCCATCGAATCCGCCGTTGACGCCATGAAACTGGGCGCCTACGACTACATCGAAAAGCCTTTCCGCGTTGAAAAAATGCGCCTTTTGCTGCAGCGCATGGCGGAAAAAGTTCGCTTGGTCACCGAAAACGAATTCCTCCGCGAGCGCGTCAACACGGAAGAAAATCTCGACGGCATCATCGGAACCTCGGCGAATATTCAAGACGTGATGCGCATGATTGGGCGCCTGAAAGACACTCGCACCCCGGTGCTGATCTGCGGAGAGAGCGGTACCGGCAAAGAACTCGTCGCACGCGCCATCCATTTTCGCGGCGCCCTCGCCCAAACACCGTTCCTCGCCGTCGATTGCGGCTCCTTGGTGCCCACCCTAATGGAAAGCGAACTCTTCGGCTACGAAAAAGGCGCCTTCACCGGCGCCATAAAATCCAAGGCCGGACTATTTCAAGCCGCCAATGGCGGCACGATCTTCCTGGACGAAATCGGGGAATTACCCCTCGAAATGCAGGCCAAGCTGCTGCGCGTGCTGCAAGAAAAGGAAGTCCGCCCCGTCGGCAGCAACGAAAAGGTAAACGTAGACGTCCGCGTAATCGCGGCGACCAATCGCGATCTCGAAGAAGCCTATCGCGCCGGCACTTTCCGCAAAGATCTGTACTTTCGCCTAAACGTCGTCACCGTCCAACTGCCTTCCCTGCGCGAGCGCCGCTCCGATATTCCCATGCTGACGCATCACTTTCTCGGTCGCTACGCCCATGGCGCGCAAACCCAAGTCAGCGCCGCGGCCATGAAGAGCTTGCTGCAGTACGATTGGCCCGGCAACGTTCGCGAGCTCGAAAATTGCGTGGCGCGCGCCGTAGCTCTCGGCGACGGAAAGCTCATCGATGTGGCCGATCTTCCTCCGGCCATTCGCACCGAACAGCCTGACTCCCCGGGGACACCGCTCCAGGACGCTGCCGCTCTTTCCACCACCGCGTTAGCCGAGATGGAACGCATGACCATCCTGCGCGTGTTCGAACAAGCCAACGGCGACAAAGCCCTCGCCGGTAAAATGCTCGGCATTAGCCGCGCCACTCTTTACCGCAAACTCAAGCGCTACAACATCCCGATGAAAGCGGATCCGGAGCTCGAAGAATCGGATTCGCATCCCATTGAACAATGATCCAGTTGAACAATGCGAGTTGGCTTTCAAATGCCGGAGCTTCAGCTACGACACGGTCCACTCACCGCCCCATGAGCTTTAGCCCCTGAGGAATTGAGTTCTCTTCTTCCAAACTCCAGCACCAAATTCGCCGTCCGCTAAATCCTCTTCCTGGACTTTCCCACCTCGTGGCCAAAAATCGTCACCTTGCTAACCATTTCTCGTCTGGTACTTGCAACTGCCTGAGATGAGACCGTTTCACCGTGAGACGAAATCAAGCCGCCCCGCCACAGGGGAAAAACCTAAGCCTCACCCTTTCTTCACTTTCTAGACCCGCCCGCCATGGTTCGCTTTGGAGCACAGCGTGCAACTCTCCCTCCGGGACGCTGCGCCCGTTCGGGCACTCTCGCGTGCAACACGTTTTTGCAGCCGGAATCGTCAGCGCAGCTCCTGATCAACGCCGCGCTTGAAGACCGGACTGCTGGACGCACGAACCGGGGAAGTACCGGCGAAAGACAAGACACCGGGGAAAGAGCTAACGCACCGTGCAATCGTCGAGCGCCTGGCCGCCAGCGGAAACGACGCAAAGTTGCGCCGAGCAATTGTCGCGTTTCTTTCCGAACGCGTCGCCCGTTCGCGTTCCCGTGCAAATCACCGCATTGCGCGCCGGAAGCGCACGCTGGCGTGAAGCCACGGTCTTCGAATTTGCAGGAACCGAGCATGCCATTTTTCTTTCGACTCTGCCGCTAGAGTTTGCCGATCGCGTGAAGGTGCAAAGCGGAAATAATGCTGAGGTGACGGAGGGAAGCGTCGTCGCCGTTCAGTATCACGAAGGGCGCAAGGCCGTGGCCATACGATTCTTACACGGTCCTTGCCAATGGGTGACGCAGACGTGAGCAAAACCATGACCACACTGAATATTCCGGCTCCCACACGCACGGAGGCGCCTCGTCACGCGCAGTGGGAAGAAGCACGCTCCGTATTCCCGATCTATCTCGCATTAGCCAAACAGTTGGCCATCGATATTCCCTTTCCGCCTGCCAACCGCAACCTTCCGGAAAAGGCCGAACTGGAACTCTTCAGTCAGGTGCAAAACTGGCTCGATTCCATGGATCAGCGCGTTCTCGTTCACGAGCTTCGTCACTTGCTCCAGATGACCACGCTGAACGCCAGTGAAACCGGTTTGCGCGCCCTCATCACCCGTCACTTGCGCAAACCCTCCAAGAGCAACGTTGACCGCGACAAAATCGATTTCCTGATGGTTCAGTATTTCGCCCTCTGCGCCCCCGCCAAGATCTACCACAAACAGATTGAACCGGCGGACGTCGCCACGGTAATGAAGCCAGTCCTCGGGGCCGCGCCCCTTACTCCCGTCGCTTGGTGCGAGCCTCTCGAAAAAATGATCGAAGCACTGCGCGAATTCCGCAACCTTCGCTCCATCACCAAGTCCGACTTCATCGCTCAGGGTCGCAAAGTAAAAGAATCGGCGGGCAGCAGCTTTTATGAACCGGACGCCCTGCTCTCTTTCATTCGCTTCAATTTCTTGCTCCGCCGCACACTCATCGAGCTGATGCACGCGGACCTGATTGCCATTCGCACAGGCTTGAACCAGCTGGAGACCGCCGGCGTCGCCACCGTCAACTGCCGCCACACCGGCGCTCCAACCCTCGAACCACTCGCAAAAATCAAGCAGGCCGCTGACGAATGGAAACAGCCCTTTCAAAGGGAATACACCGAGAGTACCGTCACCCAAGCCTTCGAGAAGTTGATGGGATTGCGCAACGACGTCGAACAGGCCATGGAAAAGGCCGGCCTCAAGACGTTCGCCTCCGTGCCCGCAAAGAAATCCGAAACGCCAGCCCAGCCGCCAGCTCGCCCAACTGAAAAGGCCGCGGCATCGGCGGAACACGTGCCCGGTTTCGCCGCAAAAAAAAATGAAATCGAGCCTTCACTCGATTTCGAGACTTGCCTCGAAAAAATCTGGGAGCAATTGATCGCCACGCCTCCTTCCCGCGGTCGCTCCATGACCACCGTGAAAGTCGGCGAAGCGCGCATCCTCATGTCTTCCTGGGAAGTGGCCGCGTTCGTCACCGAAGATGGTCCCGCTGCAGAAGACCTGCGTCGCGCCGTCGTGGCCAGAACGCTCGTGACCACCGCCCTCGAATCCGCCAAGGCCACCGGGAATGCCAGCGCGCTCGATCGCGCGCTTCCCGTCGCGCGCATCGAAGTCACCCGCCTGCAGGAACGCGTCGACGTGGCCAAGCAAGCCAAAGATACCGAAGCCGCCGTGAATCTCGGCATCAGCACCAAACGTTTGTTGTCGGCATTAGACGAAGCGGAAAAGCTGTAGCAGCACCGTATTGCCTTGGGGATTTATTCGATCAGCGTGGGAGCCCTTCTTCCTTGCGAAACGCGAACGTACTGATTCTTACCGACGAAGCCGAATTCGCCCGCTTGCTCACCGCGTGCTGGCAGGCCGAGCGCCACGCTCCTCGCGTCACCGTCTTGAATAGCGACGTCTGGACCGCGCAAAGCGGCCCTACCTACGATCTCGTCGTGGTCGGCCCCATGCGCGACGGCAAGCTATCCGACATCCTGCGCGAGTTTGAGCCCACCGCCGCCGTCATCCTTTGTGCGCCTGCGGACTCCCGCGAACTCCTGCAACTTCGCGCAAAATATCCGCGCCTCGTCCACGTTCCGCTTCGCGAAGATTGGGCGCAAACGCTTTTACTCGTTGCCGGGGAATCCCTGCGCCGCACCGAGGCCGTCCGCACCGCCCGCGAAGCCCAGCGCGAAGCGCAGCGCAACGAACACCACGCCACCCTCGGCCGCTACATGATGGACATGAAGCACAGCGTCAACAACGCCCTTACCTCGATGCTCGGCAACGCCGAACTCCTCCTCCTCGAGCCCGGCCAGCTCTCCACCCAGTCTCTCGCCCAGATCAAGACCATCCACAACATGGCTCTGCGCATCAACGAAATCATGCAGCGATTCTCATCCCTATCCACCGAGATGAAGGAAGCTGAGACAACATCTCAAGCTGAGAATCCGGAGCCCGCATTTTCCAACGGTTCGCGCCGCTAGCCGCTCGCCAAGAACCTCTAAATATCCCGCAATCAATTACTTAGCGACATCAGCAAGTACCCTTCAACTTCCCCTCACACTGGCTCTCGGCGTGCACCTTTGCTCTGCGGATAACTCTGGGGGAACCGGTAGTGCGGAAAAAAGTTCTCATCGTCGACGATTCTCCGGCTCAGGTAAAGCTCATCCACGGCTTGCTGGAGCGCGAGGGCTACAACCCCATTGACCTCAACGACCCTCGCCGCGTCGAAGAAACCATCACCTCGGAGCAACCGACGCTGATTCTTTTGGATGTCGTGATGCCCGAACGCAATGGCTTCCAAGTTTGCCGCGAGCTAAAAAACAGTGCCGAGTTCGGCTCCATCCCGGTAATTCTGGTCACCTCCAAAGACACCGCCAGCGACCGCTACTGGGGCCAGCAACAAGGCGCCGACGGCTACGTCACCAAACCTTTTACGCGCGAAGAGCTGCTCAACGCCATCCGGAGGTTCGTATGAGTCCGCGCGCCACACAAATTTCAGGAGCACACGCATCGCGATGAACGAAGAGTTCCATCTTTCGCCGCTGTCGCCCGAAGCCGACGCCCTCGAAATGCTCGAGGCCCTCGGCCCGCTCGCCGAGCCGCGCCCCGAATCCCAATTCTGCGTCTTCCGCAGCGGCCGCGAACGTTTCTGCCTGCCCGTGCTGGACGTCGAAGAAGTCGTCGAGTGGCCGCTCTTAACCGCACTTCCCCTCGGACCGGCCTATCTTGTAGGCATTTTCAATCTCCGCGGCGCCATCGTTCCGCTCATCGACATCGCCATGACCGAAGGCCGCCGCCCCGGGCTTTTGCCTAAGCACGTGGTCGTCGCCATCTTGCACAACGAAGCGTCCCACGAAGATATTCGCCTCGGCATCGCCGCCGATGAAGTCATCGGCACCTACACCGTAAACGCGGAAGATTTGCTCCAGCAAGCTCCAGAGAATGTTCCGCATTGTGTTGGCATGCTCCGGCACGACGATCGCCTGGCGCTGCTCATCGATTTACGCTTGTTGCTGGAAGCTTTTCCGGGTCCAAGTATCTGACGTCTCGATTTTTCGCGCCCGCGTGATCACAACCCGCGTGCGCAAGTGAGTTTTGGAGGAAGGCATGAAATCGCGCTTGAGTTCCACAATCTGGACGCTGGTGTTCGCCACCGGCGCCGCATTTATCGCCGTCGTCTGGCTCGCCTACAGCGCTGGACGCCAGTCCGGTGGCGCCGCGCTCTTCGAGGGCAGCCCCGGCAGTTCCCTCACAATCTTCGCCGTTATCCTAGGGCTCGCCACCGTGGCGCTCGTCGGCTGGCAGCTCAGCAGCAAGTTGGTCGGCCCGGTGCAGGAGCTCGCGGAATTCTCTGAGCGCCTTGCCGCCGGCGACCCCCGCGCCCGCGCCGACGTGCACTCCAGCGATGAGCTTGGCTACATCGCGGAAAATCTCAATCGCGCCGTCGCCCGCGTCTCCAAAGCCAACAACAATCAGGAAGCCAGCGACTCCCTGCAGCGCAGCATCACCGAACTTCTCAACGTCATCAACCAGGTTGCTCGCGGCGATCTGACCATGCGCGGCAAGGTCACCAACGACGCTCTCGGCAACGTCACCGATTCCATCAACTACATGCTCGACAATTTCATGAAAGTTCTCGAGCGCGTCCGCAAGGCGGCCATGGAAGTCACCGCCTGCTCCAACAACATTCTCGTTGCCGCCGATGAAATGCAGGCCGGCGCCACCCAGCAGGATCAGGAAATTACCAACACTTCCAGCGCCGTTGAAGAGCTCACCGTCTCCATGAAGCAGGTTTCGAACAACGCCGAAGCCAGCGCCGAAGCCGCCCGTCGCGCACTCGATGCCGCCGAACAGGGCAACCGCGCCGTTCGCGACACCCTCGACGGCATGCAGCGCATTCGCGCCTCCGTGCAAGCCACCGCCAAAAAAATCAAATCTCTCGGCGATCGTTCTCTGGAAATTTCAGAAATCATCAACGTGATTAACGATATCACCGAGCAGACCAACCTTCTCGCCCTGAACGCCGCCATCGAAGCCGCCCGCGCCGGTGAAGCCGGGCGTGGTTTCGCGGTCGTTGCCGACGAAGTTCGCAAACTCGCCGAACACAGCCGCAGCGCTACGAAAGACATCGCCGCGCTCATCAAAGCCATCCAGGCCGAGACGAACGAAGCCGTCGTCGTTATGGAAGAAGGCACTAAAGAAGTCGAAAGCGGCGCCACGCTGGCCGATCAGGCCGGTCGCGCTCTCGACGCCATCTCCAACGTCGTCCGCCAATCCGCCGAACTCGTACAGGAAATTTCCCTGGCCTCTAAGCAACAGGTACGCGGCACCGAAGGCGTCGCGCACGCCATGCAAATCATTTCCAGCATCACGCGCCAAACGTCTCAGGGCACGCGCGGCACGGTTGCCACCGTCAGCCAGCTCGTCAAACTTTCCGATCAACTCAACGAAGCCTTGGCGCAATTCCGTGCCGCCAAACAAGCCGCCCAAGCACAAGAAGAGTCCGAGCGTCTCGTGCCCGCCGGCGCAGCAAGGTAAACAGTCACTTCCGCATCCGGCGCAATCCGGATGGCAGGCGTGAGCACAAATGAACCGAACCCAGGGATTGCTGCACGGTCTGAGCGAGCACGAATTGAGCGAAATTCGCATGCTCATCGAAGAGCGCACCGGTATCTGCTTTGACGCTTCGCGCGAAAGGTTTCTCTCCACGCGCGTTGAGGAACACCTGCGCGAAAAAAACTTCGAACGCGGTACCGATCTCCTCCGCGCCATGCGCAAGAGCAATCTTGAATACGAATCCTTGCTCGAACGCCTGCTAACGCAGGAAACCAGTTTCTTCCGCTATCCCAGCGTCTACGAAGCGTTCGAAAAGCGCGTCTTACCAGAACTCCACGTCAAGAAATTCTGGACCAGCCCGCGCACCCTGCGCATCTGGAGCGCTGGCTGCTCGACCGGCGAAGAACCCTATTCCATCGGCATGACCATCCTCGATTCCGGCTCCTTCGCCGAATCTTGGAACGCCGAAATCCTCGCCACCGACGTTGGCAGGCAAGCTTTGAAACACGCCGAACGCGGCGCCTACACTGGCCGCAGCTTCGACGGCCTCAGCGAGCAGCAACTCGCCACGCATTTCGTTCCTTGCCCCGGCGGGCATCAAGTCAAGCCGCGTCTGCGCAAAATGGTCACCTACACGCAAATGAATCTCGCGTCCGCCGTTTACGTCGGCCGCATGGACGCCATCTTTTGCATGAACGTGATGATCTATTTCTCCGAGGAGCGCCGCCGCGCGCTCGTCCAGCGCTTTTACGAAACTCTCGAGCCGGGCGGTTACTTGTTCCTCGGCCATTCCGAATCCATCTCCAAAATGCCGGTGAAGTTCCAGGCTATCGTTCTCAACGACTGCATCCTCTACCGCAAGCCCACCGCGGAAGAAGCGCTGAAGAGCCAGCTCGTGGCGGAGGGTCGCGCGTGAGCACTCCCGACCGCGAAGCCGTCGAAATGTTTCTGCAGGAAGCTGCGGAGCATCTGCAATGTCTGCGCGAGTACGTTGGCGTCTTGCAGGACTTCGAGCCCCGCCGCGAAGACGTCGAACGCCTCTACATTTCCGCGCACACGCTCAGCGGCACGTCCGCCAGCTACGGCTACCCGCGCTTTTCCGAAATTGCCGCCAAGCTCGCCCACGTCTTTCAATACGCCATGAGCGTCTCGCTGGGCAGCGATTTGCACGGCCCGCTCACCGAATTTCTTTCCGACGGCATCTCCCTGCTCGAAACCGACTTGCTCGAAATCAGCGACACCGGCAACGAAACCGTCGACGACATCGCCGCCTTCAAAGATCGCTATCGCTTCGCATTTCCCAGCGAATCTTCGCGCTTCGTTCTGCAAGAGCCTGCGGCGAATTCCGAACTTGAAAGCTTAAACGGGCAAACTCTGGAACTCCCGGATGCCGCGGCCACCGGCTCTTACTTCGACTCTCTCCCGGCCGACGACGAAGTGCCCGACGAAATCCTCGAGTTCTTCCAGCCCGAAGCCGAAGAGCATCTGCAAATCGTCAGCGACTGCCTGATCTCTCTCGAAGGCAGCAACAATCCCGAAGAGATCAACAAACTCTTCCGCGCCATTCACACCGTAAAAGGTTCCGCCGCGCAAGTCGGACTAAAACGCCTCGGCGCCATCGCTCATCGCGTGGAAGATCTGATCGGACGTCTGCGCGACGGCGAACTCGATCCTTCGCCATCCGTTGTCGATATCTGCCTCGAATCCGTCGACATTCTCAAGAAGACCCTGCACCGCGAGTTCATCGACGACGCGGAAATGCGCGTCGTGGTGGACTCCTTGCTCGGCCGCATCGCCGAATTTGCCCCGTCCGACAGCGACGAATTTGAAACCGTCACGAATCCGGAAGAAACGACCGAGACCGCGGAAGAGGCTGCGCTGACTGCACCGCCATCCGCACCTTCAACCTCGGCTAAAAAGTCCTCCAAGCCGCCAGCAGCAAACGCCGCTGCCGCCAAGTCCGTTCGCATCGCTCTCGAACGCCTCGACCGCATGATGAACACCGTCGGCGAACTCGTTATCAACCGCACCCGCATGGTCGGCCGCGTCGACGAACTCGAAAAATTAGTCGAAACCCTGAGTTTCTCCCGCGAGCGCCTGCAAGGCAAAGTCTCGGAATTCCAGGACAAGTACGAATTTACGCGCATCAACACTTCCCGCAGCAACGCCGCGTGGAAAACCGCGCACACTCCGGAAATGCTCACCAGCGTCGCCGCCGGTGAAACTTCCTTCTTCTCTGAATTCAGCGAACTCGAAATGGATCGTTACGACGATTTCAGCATCCTCTCGCGCTCCATGGCCGAGATTTCCGCCGACGTCAACGAAGTCCTCTCGCAGCTCCAGGGTTTCATCGGCCGCGTCGAAGGCGACATCGATGAATTCACAAAATTAGCTCATCACTTGCAGGACGAATTCACCGCCGCCCGCATGGTACCCATCGGCACGCTCTATTCGCGCCTCTCCCGCGCTGTACGCGACGCCGCGAAATCCGCCGGAAAATCCGTCGAGCTCGATCCCACCGGCAGCGAAACCGAACTGGACAACAACATCATTCAGCAAATCTCCGATCCCTTGGTCCACTTGGTCCGCAATTCCGTCGCCCACGGCATCGAACGCTCCGAAGATCGCGTTGCTGTCGGCAAGCCCCGCACTGGCCGCGTCGCCCTGCGCGCCTACCATCGAGGCAATCACATTTACATTGAAGTCGAAGACGACGGCCGTGGCATCGACTACGAACGCGTAAAACAGAGCGCCATTGAACGCGGGCTCGTCTCTGCCGAAACCGCCGATCGCCTCACCGAGCGCGATTTGCGCGAAATGCTCTTCCACCCGGGCTTCTCCACCGCCCCGGTGAAAACCGAATTGGCGGGTCGTGGCGTGGGCCTGGACGTAGTCCGCGCCAATCTCACCGCCCTGAACGGCGAAATCGACATCCAAAGCACCGCGGGCAGCGGCACGAAATTCACGTTAAAGGTTCCCCTCACGCTGATCATCTCTCCCGCGCTCTTCGTGCGTTGCGCGGCCACCAGCTTCGCCTTGCCTCTCGCGGTGGTGGAAGAAATTCGCCGCCTCCGCGCCGACGAAATTGAAGACGTTGGCGGCAAACTCCTGACCAAAATCCGCGACGTAGTCACCGAAGTCGTGCGTCTCGATACCTACTTGGGCTTGCCACCGCTCGAACCCATCAACGGTTATTTCCACATGGTCGTTGCCAATATCGGCGATCGCAAAATTGGTCTCGTCGTCGAAGAAGTCATCGGCAAAGATGAAATCGTAATCAAGTCTCTCGGCGAATATCTGCGCCGCGTAAAAATCTTTCCCGGCACCACCATCGCTCCCGATGGCAGCCTGATTTTACTCATTGATCTCAATCGCATGGTCGCCGCCGAACCCACCGAACGCCGCGCCCTGCAAGCCAACGCCAGCGCTGCCCGCGTTTTCGCTCCGGGCTCTGCCGCCGTCGCCCGCGGCACTATCCCCAGCGAGGCCATCGACCGCGTTGAACAGGAGCGCCTCATCGTAATCGCTGACGATTCCATCAGCGTCCGCAAATTCGTAGGCCGCATGCTCGAAAAGAACGGCTATCGCGTCAAGCTCGCCGCCGACGGCCTCGAAGCCGCCGAACTCGTCGCTCAGCACGGCTGCCACCTGGTCATCACCGACCTCGAAATGCCGCGCATGACCGGCTACGAGTTAATGGCCCAGCTGCGTCAGACGCCCAACACGCGCCGCATACCAGTCTTAGTCGTCACTTCGCGCGCCGGTGAAAAACATCGCAACCGCGCGGTTAAAGAAGGCGCCGCGGCCTTCCTCACCAAACCGGTCCAGGAAGATCAGCTCATCGCCGCCGTCGAAAAACTCATGGGAACGGAGGTCTCGCGACCGCTCGTACCGGTAGCGTAAATAATCATGCCGACCCCCGCCCCCAAAAAATTCCGCGTCCTCGTTGTCGACGACTCCGCGTTCATGCGCAAGGTCCTCGAAACCATCTTCAACGCCGACGAGCACCTCCAAGTCGTCGGCCACGCCAAGGACGGCCGCGAAGCCGTGGCCCTCGCCGAATCCCTGAAACCCGATGTCATCACCATGGACATCAACATGCCCCACGTCGATGGCCTGCAAGCCACCGCCGAAATCATGACCACCAATCCGCGCCCTATCGTAGTGGTCAGCTCCGAATCTCGCGAAGGCGCCGCCAGCACGCTCCGCGCCCTTGAACTCGGCGCCATCGAATTCGTCGCCAAACCGAGCAGCGGCATCGACCTGGACATGCAGAGCGTTCGCGAAGAGCTGCTCCGTAAAGTTCGCATGGCCGCCAAAGTTCGCGTGGTACGCACCGCCTCGCGTGTTGCCTCCACTCTCCGCAACGCACCAACCGTCGCCACGCCGCAGCGCGCGCCACTTCCCACGCACGCCGCCAACTCCGGGCTCGATCAACGTTTTCCAGTCGTGGTCATCGCCGCGTCCACCGGTGGACCAGCCACCGTCATGCGCATGGCTCCCGGTTTCACCGCGGACTTCCCGGCGGCCGTCATCCTCGTGCAGCACATGCCTGCGGCGTTCACCACGCAATACACCGCGCAGCTCGCCGAGTTCACCAGCATCCGCGTCAAAGAAGCCGAGCCCAACGAATCTCTGCTTCCCGGCGTCTTTTACGTCTGCCCCGGCGGCCAGCATCTGCGCGTCACGCCCACCGGTCGCCTGCAGCTCGACGCCAATTCCGGCCGCATCAACGGTTATCTCCCGAATATCGACGTCACCATGGAAAGCGTCGCTTCCTACGCCGGCGCCATGTCCATCGGTGCCATTCTCACCGGCATGGGCAACGACGGCGCCCTCGGTTGCCAGGCCATCAAACGCGCCGGCGGCCTGGTCCTCGCGCAAAACGAAGAAACCTGCGTAATTTTCGGCATGCCTTCCGAAGCGATCAAGCTCGGCGTAGTCGACGAAACTCTCGGCATCGACGACATCTATCCGTCCATCGAAAAGCGCGTCCTCGCCATCTCGCGCGTACCTACTGGCGCAGGAGTCCGCTGATGCGCCTCGCGCCCAAAGCTAAATCCCCCGCCGCCAAATCCGAACAAATTATTTTGTTCCGCGTCGGCGGCGCGCTTTTCGCCGTCTCCTCCGCCTCCGTGCAAGAAGTTCGCAGCGTGGACAGCCTCGCTGGCGCCTCCGCCGAAATCAAAGACTCCGGCGTCCTCAAAGTCCGCCACCTCCTGCAGCGCGGCGAGCAAAATCTTTTCGTCGTCAACGGCACCATCCATTTCGGCCTCCCGCTGACGCCCGGCACACTCGTATTCATCCTCCGCCAATCGCGCACCGCCCTGCTCATCGACGGCATCGAGAAAATGACCAGCATGACCCATCTCCAGGCCCTCCCTCTCGCCTTTCACGGCGAAGAACGCCAGTGGTACCGCGGCCTTACCGCCCTCGACCAAACCGTCGTGCCCGTGGTCGATCCACAAGGCTTCTTGTCCGAAGACGAAGTGGCTCGTCTCGACAACTTGTTAACGCAAAAAGTTTCTGCCGAAGCCTCCGTCGCTTCGTCCGGTGCCCTGCAATGACCGTCGCCGCCGAGCTCGAACTGCAATCCATGGTCCTGCTGCGCCTGGGCGAACGCCGCTACGCCGTAGTCGCCACCGAAATCGCCGAACTCGTCGCGCCCAGTCGCATGTTCAAATTTCCCCACCGCTCACCAAAAGTGGAAGGCGTGATCCTCCGCCGTGGACGCATCGTCCCCGTTTGCGAAGTCGCCGAACGCCTCCTCGGCAAAAAAATCTCCGCCCGCCGCTTTTATCTAATCGCCGTCCGCAACTACGGCGGCCACAAAGCCCCGCATAAAGAGTGGGTCGCCATCCCCGTCACTGGCGAATGTGAATTGATCAACGCCGAAATCACCGGGCCCAGCGCCTCGGACGCCCCGCACATCGCTGGCTGGATCTCCCACGATGGCAACGTCATCGAAGTCCTCGACATCAGCGCCCTTACCGCGCGCCCCGAAGACGAACCCGCCTTCCCCGCCGCCGGCGCCACCAACACTTTCGTGGAGGCCAACTCATGATGCTCGCCGGCCGTCCCGCAAAAATCTTGCTCATCGATAGCAACGTCTACTTCGCCAAGCGCCTCAGCGACGCCCTGAAACGCGAAGGCTTCGAGGTGGTCACCAGCACGCAAGCCGCCTTCGCCCTCACCGCCATCGAATACGACGCCCCCAGCGCCATCCTCTGCGCCACCAACATGCGCGAAATGGACGCTCTGGACATCGCCCGCATCCTTCGCGCCGACAACAAAAACACCACTCTCCCGCTCATCGCCCTCGGCGACGGCGGCCAGCGCGCCCTCATGCAAGCCTTTCAAGCGGGCTGCGACGACTACATCGATCGCCAGCGCGCTCCCGGCATCATCGCCGCGCACGTCAAGCAAATCATCATCAGCAAAGCCGATGGCTTCCAGCCCACGCAAATGCTCGCCCAGGCGGACACCAGCCTCAGCGGCAGCCTCACCCATCACGATCTCACCGGCGTCATGCAGATGCTCGGCCAAGCCCATCAGACCGGCGGCCTGCACATCAATGCCGGCGAAACCGACGCCATCCTGTTCTACGACGCCGGCGAAATCACCCACGCCGAATGCGGTCCTCTCTTTGGTGACGAAGCCGTCATCCACATCATTAAAAACTGCGTCAAAGCCGGCGCTGGGGTATATAAATTTGTATACGGTGCCACCTCGCCCCAACGCACCGTTCTCCGCACGGCCACCGACCTCATGCTCGATGCCATGCGCGAATACGACGAAAGCACGCAGTCCCTCTCGGAAAGCCCGTCTCAGGATTTGCCTGAGCGTTTGTCTGAAAATTTGTCCGAAAATTTAGCCGCAACGATCTCGGAAACCAGCGCCACCGAAGACCTCGCCAGCGAAGTTACCGCCGGCCAGGTAGTCACTGCCGGCCCAGCGATCGCCGGCGAAGACCTGGCAGATAAGGAAGCGTCATGAGCGAAACCATGCTGATTCCCCCGCCCGGAGACAACACGCAAAAACGTCTCCCCACCGTCTACTTCATCGACGATAGCGCCACCATGCGCGAAGTCATCAAGATCGCCTTCCGCCGCGAAAATATCCACGTCATCACCTGCGCCGACGCGCAGTCCGCCATGGCCCAGTTCGAACAAAATCGCCCGGACGTCGTCATCACCGACGTCATCATGCCGGACAAAGACGGCTACACCGTCTGCACCGAAATCAAGCAGCACCCCGACTATTCCGAAATCCCCGTAGTCTTAATGTCCGGCGTGGTCAACAAAACCGTCGCGGATAAAGCCGTCTCCGTTCGCGCCGACGAACTGATTCGCAAACCCTTTCAGCCACAAGAATTGATTTTGCGGGTGAAAAGTCTCTTGCAACCGAGAAGCGCGGAATTGTCAGGTCTCGATAAGCCTCCCGCTCCCAGCGTGGCCCTGAATCAGCTCTTCGCTCCCGCTCCGCCAACATCTCCACAACGCTCCGTCGTAACGCCCGTGCCCGCCGCGCCGCCTTCCGCCGGGGAATCCGCCTGGCCTCGAGCATTGGCCGACGCCTTCAGTCCGCACCCCACGCCCGCGAACGGCGCTCCCGTGCAATCGACGCTAGCCACCACGCATGCCCAGGGGTCCAGCTCACGCCCAGCTCCATCCTCCGCAGAAGTCCAAAAACTTCGCGCAGAAATCACTTTCCTCGACACGCTGGTAAAGAAACTCCAAACCGAACTACAAAACGAGCGCCAGTACAATCAATCCCTGGAATCCCAAATCCGCGCCCTAACCTCCGAATAGCGGCAAACATTTTAGAGTGCGGCGGTTTACCCTGAGCGCTTTGCGCGAAGTGCTTGACGCCGCTTTCGCGCACGAATCAGCGCAGCTCTGTATCAGCACTTGTACCAAGTTTTGTAGCGACGCCCTCCAGGGCGTCACCGCTCCTCGGTCAAGCTATCGAGAACGAGCGCAAG
>Ga0209139_10000101_pt1 | contig 24665 bp, 28 predicted proteins | sample BogFormECP14_OM3_FD_188246 | JGI IMG/M metagenome (GOLD analysis project Ga0209139, IMG submission 188246) | Bog forest soil microbial communities from Calvert Island, British Columbia, Canada - ECP14_OM3 (SPAdes) (version 2) | ecosystem: Environmental > Aquatic > Freshwater > Wetlands > Bog ...
AATCGCGCTGGTGAGTCCGCCGAGGAAGATGTATCCGAGCACGATGACGGCTGAAATAATGATCGCGAAGTGGAAGATCCAGCCCAGCGGCAAGTTGAATTTCAGGAATAGCGAGTCGAAGACGTGCAGGGTCTGAATGAGCCGCGCCATGGCATACATCGAGATGCCGGAAGAAAACACGGTCATCACAGCAAATGAGCAGGCGTTGTAGGCTCGCGTTTTTTCGTCGAAACGCAGACGCAGAAATTCAGGGACAGAACGCGCTTTGGAACCGTAATAGAAGGGCATCATGAAGACGCCGACGAAGATCATCGCGGGAATGGCGCCTATCCAATAGAAATGGCTGGTGGCAATGCCGTACTTCGCGCCCGAAGCTCCCATGCCAATCACTTCCTGAGCGCCCAGATTGGCCGAGATGAAAGCGAGTCCGCAAATCCATGCAGGCAAAGAGCGGCCCGCCTGGAAAAAATCTTTGCTCGTCCGCATAAACCGCTTGAGTGCGAAACCAATGCCCAGCACAAAAGCGAAATACAGCAACATGATGAGCCAGTCGATGAATGTCAGGTTCACTTTTGCTTGCCTGTTCCCTTCCCAGGAATGACGTATGGAGAATACCCGTGCCGCCGAGTCTCTATCGCAATGTACGCGCTTTCATTGCCAACGTCTACTGAAGAAGGTGATGCTCCTGTCGAGCTGACTTGCAGGAAGAAGAGTGACTGGCTTTCGCTCTGGAAACAGCGACGCCCCGCTGAAATCGAATCAGCGGGGCGTTTGTTGACACTTACTTATGGCATTCCAAAAAGACGGACTTCGGGTTTGTTCGGGTTGTTGGGATTCGCTCGCGCATACCAGAGTTCAAGGCTTTCGATGATGCGATCGCCGCCCGGCAGCATGACGGGAGCGCTCTGTCCGCCTGCATGGATGACTGCCCTTACAGGCAGGGTTTGCGCGGTGCCGTTTCCATAGTGGATCACAACGTGATCGAACTGTATCGGCGCGTATTTCACGCGCAGGACAATGGAGTGGTAGCGGCCGGCATACGGTCCCACCTTAATGTCGTCGTGATCGGTAGGACCATCTACGTGGGCCATGCCTAAAAAGATCATGTGGGCCTGCGCCGTTGCTCCTCGCGCAAATCCGAGGATGAGCAAAATCGCCAATAAAAAACCAGACTTTCGCGTGCGGGACATTCTTATCTTCCTTTCGAACTCCAATGCACACAGAAACACTCCGCTCTTATTAGAGTTGCGGTGGATTCCAATGCCGGGAATGGGAACGAGGCCGCCGATTCTATTTCAAATGCTTCGCGAAGAACTCGGAGCCGGCAGAATACGCGGCCAGCCAGTCGCGATGCAGCAGGAAATCGTGGATCTCGTCGGGGAAGACCAGTTCCTCGACATCGACTTTCTGTTTGCGCAGCGCCTCGGCGAGCTGCACTGTCTGCGAAAACTGAACGTTGCGGTCATCATCTCCCTGAATGAGCAAAACGGGCGATCGCCACGTATCGACAGATGCAAGTGGAGAGGAAAGCCACGCGGTCTTCGCGGCTTGCGGATCAGCCGAAGGGTCGTAGGCGGGAAGCCAGTTGCCCAATTCCAGATTCCAGTCATGCACGCCGTGCAGGTCGACGCCCGCGGCAAACATGTCTGAGGCCCGGGCTAAAGCCAGTGCCGTAAGATAGCCGCCATAACTGCCACCCCAGATGCCAATGTGCGCAGCATCCACATCAGAGCGCGAGCGCAAATACAGGCCTGCTCCCAGCACATCATTGAATTCACTCGCGCCGGTTGCTCCGTAATTGAGCGCTTCGCGGAATTCCTCACCATATCCTATGCCGCTGCGGTAGTTGACGGAGAGGACGATGTATCCCAGGCTGGCGAGATACTGGTTCATTCCATAGGCGTTGGAGTAGTACTCCATATAGTGCCAACCACGCAGCATCTGGCGTCTCGAGCCGCCGTGGAAGAAGACAACAGCCGGATGCGGATGACCGTCGTTGACATTCTTTGGCAGGAAGAGCTGCCCGTGGATACGCATCCCATCTGCGGACGAGAAAATGACCTGTTGCGGCACGACAAAGCTCGCGCCGGGGTATGCTGCCGGTTCGGCTTGTGACGCAAGATCATGTATATCGCCATTTGCTGCGACGACTGCGGGACGTATCGGGATGCGCGCATCGGAGCGAAGGACGGCAATCGCTTCTCCATCACCGGAAACTGCCGGGGATGTCTCAATGCCTTCTCCATGAGTTAGTTCCGTAAGCTGTCCGCTAGTAGTGTCGAGCTTCCAGACATGTCGGCGGTCTACGTCGTTCTGGTTTGAAGAATAGACAAGACTCTTGCCATCGCGACTATCGCCAACGCTGTCCACTTCAAAATCGCCGGGCGTCAGTAATTTCGCCTCGCGATTCGAACCGACCGAATATAGATGCACCCACCCATCGGCTTCCCATGGAAAGATAATCGAGCCAGTGCTCGTCCAGTGAAGCTGGCTATGTCCCTGGGTTTCGTGAAAGACGCTGCCTCCCCCCTGGTTTGCGTGCCATATCTCGCGGCCCTTGCCGCTTTCGATATCTGCTACACGGATTGACCATGGTAGACCCGTCCTTTTCGGCCCAAAGAGCGTTTCGTGCTTGCTGAATGGAATCCGGACAAATGCGATGCTCTTGCTGTCGGGCGACCACGCAGGAAAATCGTCATGGTCTGTACCGGGATCGAGATAGCGGAGCGACTTTGTGGCCGGCGAATAGAGGCCGATAAAGCTGTGATCGCTACGGTCGCTAACGAATGCCAGCGCCTTGCCATCGGGTGACCAGAGTAGTGACGAGGCATTGCCCCGTGTATGCAACAACTGCTCTGGCTTTGCGTTCGAATCTTTCAGCGATGTCGCCCATATCTGCCCTTTCAGGAGATACGCTGCTTTATCTCCGGTTGGCGAGACCGCCGGAGCGCTGCCGGTCGTGATCTTTCGCGGTTCACCGCCGTGCGTCGAAATGACCCATATCTCCTGATCGACGCCTCCGGAAAGCAAATCAGGATTAGGGGCCGGTCTCTCCGGGAATTCAAAATCACCGCCTCGTACATAGACGATAGACTCGGCGTCGGGAGTCCATGCAATGTCTCCGATTTCGATGCCGTCATCCCCGGGATAATTCGTCAACTGACGGGAGGTAAATGTTTTTCCATCTGTATTTCGTGTAGCCACCCAAAGATTGCGGCGGCCTTGCAGATTTGTAACCCAGGCAAAGGCAGCACCCGAAGGAGCGGCCGATAACTGCGAGCTGAAGGGCGCGCTTAGCGCTTGATCAAGCGTAAAACTCTGTGCCGACAGAGAAAATGAAGTGATGCATAACAACCACAGGAAAAACATCCTTGCGATAGTCATCTTTATGGCATCCTCGAAGATTTTGAATCATACCACTTGTCTCACCCATGACCGTGCCAGGCTTACGGAATTCGGAGCGCCGAACGGCAGATACTTGCGAACCAGGTCGTCGCCGTCGCACTCATGATTTAACATAGGATTCAGACCAAGGGGCCGCGCTGATTGTCCTCCCAGTGTGTCCCTTCATCTCTTCTCAAACGAGATTCGATATTGATAACGCGAGTACTTATTACAGGCGCGGCGGGATTTTTAGGTTCTCACTTGACGGATGCACTTCTTGCGGAGGGGCATTCAGTAATCGGCGTCGATAATCTATGCACAGGGACACTTGAAAACCTCGATCATCTCGGAAACGAACCGCGTTTTGAGTTTCAGGAGCATGATATCTGCTCTCCATTCGATTTCGGGAAAGTGGATTACGTTTTCAACTTTGCCTCCCCTGCCAGCCCGGAAGACTATGACCGACTGGGGATCGAAACACTTGAGGTCGGATCTTCGGGAACGCGAAATGCGCTGGAGCTTGCGCACAAATACAAGGCCAGGTTTCTTCATGCCTCTACTTCCGAATGCTATGGGGATCCAACAGTACACCCGCAGACAGAGGATTACTGGGGGAATGTAAACCCGATCGGTCCACGCTCTGTCTACGATGAGGCCAAACGCTTTTCTGAAGCGCTGGTGATGGCCTACCACCGTTATCTAAAGGTGGATACCAGGCTCGTCCGCATTTTTAATACATATGGCCCACGCCTGCATGCCAACGATGGCCGGGTGATTTCCAATTTTGTGGTGCAGGCGCTTCAGGGACACGATCTGACGGTGTATGGTACCGGCAGTCAGACGCGAAGCTTTTGCTATGTCTCCGATGAAATCGATGGCTTCCTCCGTCTCTCCCGCTCATCGGAGCATCTTCCGGTTAACATTGGCAATCCGAATGAGTGGACCATCCTCGACTGCGCCCAGGCCGTATTACGGGTTACGGGTTCAAAAAGCAAAATCATTTTTAAGGCTCTACCGGTGGATGATCCTGCGCAGCGCCAACCCGACATCACTCGCGCCAGAACACTGTTAGGGTGGGAACCAAAGATTGACCTGGAGTCGGGGCTTCGGCTCAGTCTTGAGTATTTTCGATCGACGATTGCTTCCTCTTCGCCCGTGGAAGAAGGAAAGATCTGAGTTGAGCAAGGGATAAGGTGCTCAACCTGGGTGCTCGACTACAGAGGTTTGGCGTATGGCGCCGGGGAAGCTTGGCAACCTTCTGCTCGAATGGCTGCATCTCAGCTAGGACTTAGTTTCCCGGCTAAACCATGTCCAATACCATTCTTCTTGTCGATGACAATCCCGTGCAGGCGGCCACGCGGCAGGCCATACTTGTCTATTCAGGAAACACAGTGATTGTCGCTACAAGTGCCAGCCATGCTCTGGCGCTGTTCGAGGATCTCGATCTGGCAAGAAATGTGGGGCTGGTCATTACGGATCACCTGATGCCCAAAATGAACGGCCCACAATTTGTTGTCGAGCTACGTAAACGATTTCCTACACTACCTGTTCTGGTTCTGAGCGGTATGCCGGATGCTGAGAGTGAATATTCCGGATTGAATGTTGTGTATCGCTTAAAGCCGATCGCCCCGGAAGAGCTGATTCAGCTCACGCGATCGCTTTGTGAAGATACCCTCGGCCGGACGGCCTGACTGTTTTCTTAGCCCTGAAAAGTACGCGGCCTTCTCGTTTACTCTCTTCGTGCTGGTACGCCAGTCAGCTCGTTTCTTTCGTCTCTCGCTGAGTCTCTCCTTTTCTCCTTGCGCAAGATCAAAATTTGTTACAAATGAGATGTAATTACCCGAGGCATAGAGCCGCTATTGTCTTGCGTCTCGAGAAACTTCGGAGTATTTTTTTTGATTGCTGCCGGGAGTATTAAAGCGAACGAATGACCAAGAGCAAGCGTCCCTGCCCCAACTGCGCCAATGTTGAGATGACCCGCGTGCCGCGCCGCGGCTTCCTGCAGGAACGCGTCTACTCGAAACTTGGTCTTTACCCGTGGGAGTGCCCATTCTGCCGCGAGACCTTTCTGCTGAAGAGCCGCGGACGAAGCTATCGCAGGTCGGGTCCTGACCCTGAGGGGCATAAATAAGGTGCTGAAGGATTTCACCTTATAAAAGGCTGAAGAGGTCTCCGTTATTTTTTTCCAGGATATTCACTACCTGAGTCAACGCTGCCTGCTGCGTCTCCGCCGTGCTCAGTTGTGTTGACACCTGGGCTACATCTGCCTGCATGAGATTTGTCTGGGCCGAAGTAATTTGTGTTCCCTGTGTCTGAGTGTAGCTTTGCGCCGCCTGCAACTGCGTAATCGAATTGTCGATGACGACACGCTGCTGTCCTACATAGTTCAGCGCCGAATTCAGGGCAGTTGTATCGGAGATGGCGCTGGCTGAAGCCGTGCCCGTCGAAAAATCAGCGACGAGGTTATTCAGCATCTGCAGAACGTCATTCGTGGGATCGCTGAAAATCTGGTTGCCCGGAACGTTTGACTGGATCTTCTGTCCACCTGGCGTTGTGATATAAGACGTGACCGCGTCACCGTTGTAGGTAGCCGTGTTCGGCGTCACGGCAGAGTTCAAGGTATACGGCGCCGTGCCACCCTGACTGCCGGAAAAAATATACCGATTCATATAGGTTGTGTTCGCCAGCGAGAGCACCTCATCGCGGATACCGGCGATCTGCGTAGAAATCGACTGAAGATCGTTCGCGTTGAGAGTACCGTTGTTACCCTCGGTCGCGAGGGTAAGCGCCTGCGTCAACTGCGAAACCACACTGCCCAAGGTCGAATCTGTCACCTGGAGCGCGCCGACGGTCGAACTCTCGGTTTGCGAAAAGCTGTCGTCGAGGTTCAACTGCGAGCTGAGCAGCACGTTCTCGCCAACAGCGACGGGATCGTCGCCCAGCGAGTTTACGCGCGTACCGCTGGAGATTTCATTCGTGAGCTGTTGCTCGGACGCTGATGTCTGATCGAGCGACGCTACGGCACTATTCAGATAAAAGGGATCGAATCTCATCGTTCTAGTCCTTAAGCGACGGTAGTTTCTACTCCGAGATTGATGGCCGAAGCCATGACCGTGTCGAGAATCGTAAACACTTTGGATGCGGCCTGATATGCCTGCTGGAGATTCTCAAGCGCCGCTGCTTCATCATTCAGGTTTACGGCGGACAGCGAATCGCGCTGCGTCTGAAGTTGGGTCAGGGAAGCCTGCTGCGCGGTGTTCTCAGTCGAAACCTGAGAGACGAGGCTGCCCAAAGCCGAGGTAAAGCTGGAATAGTAGCTCGATGGAGTGGTACCGCCGATGATCCCTTGATTTTGTAGCTGCAGCATGCTTTCGAGGTTTGTGTCATCCGACGAGCCGTTGCCCGTCGCAGCAGCCGCAATCTGCGCAGGGTTCGTGATCGCGACAGAAATCGAGCTGGCAGATCCGGCAGCCGTTCCGGGCAGATTGAATATTGGCCCGCCTGCTGCGCCGTTGGCGTCAGAACCTGCTTCGTTTGCGGTGTTCACCGCTGTTCCCAGATCGAAAGCCAGCGTATCAAGTGCGCTTTGCATCTGTGGAATGTCTTGATCGCGAACGGTCAGAATGCCGCCGAGCTGGCCGCCTCCGCCCGCCAGGCTGGTAGTAACATCATTGCCCTGATAGTCGGAGATGTGGGTTACACCGCCCGACACAGAAGTGCTCAACGAAAATGCCTGATCCTTCGATACGAGCAGCGCTCCGCTGGAGGTGGTAATGGTCAGGCTGTTGTCTTCCGTGGTGATCTGGTGAATCCCGACGAGCTGCGAGAGCTGCTGAATGTCATACTGGCGCTGATCTTCGAGTTGTCCGGCATCTTTGCTCCCGGAAGTCTGAGAAATCTGGCCGTTCAACTGGGCAATCGCCCGCGTCAAGGAATTCACCTGCGTCACGATCGTTGCGCTTTGCTGATCGAGCGAACCTTGCTCCTGCGTGAGTTGCGACGAGGCGGATTGGAAGGAAGTGACCAGGGTCGTTGCCGCATTCAGTACAGACTGGCGAAGAGAGTTGTCAGCCGGATTGGACTGCAACTGCGAAAGCGCGCTGAAGAAACCAGAAATGCTGGTACCGATGTCGAGCGAAGAAGTGGAAGAGGAAGCGGATGTCGCCGAGCTGAAGATGTTCTGCACCGACTCCAGAGCCGCCTGCCGCGCATCGCTTCCCTGCTGCAACTGCATTTGCTGCTGAATGCGCTGCTCGAGCACCAGGTCGCGCTGTGAAGAAGGCCCGGTCATCGTCACACCCTGCCCGTAGCTGGTGCCGTCGATCGTAACTGGATCGTTCGCCTGCCACTCCGGCAATTGATTCGTATATCCCGGCGTGTTAGCGTTCGCCGTGTTGTTGGCGATAACGTTGAGCGCCGCCTGGTCCGCGTCAAGCGCACCCGTCGCAATACTGAGAGCCGTATTCAGAGTTGCCATTGTCGTTGCCTTCCGTTAGTTGTTGCGCTATGAATTGCGGCCCCGACTGCGGCCATAACGAAAACTGTTTTCCTCGCCCCGGAGCAGACGTATGTTCCGCCCCGTTTGCTCCAGCACTTTCTCAAATGCAGCCTGCTGCGTAAGAGCGCGGCTGAATTCCTCAGCAGAGCCGGGAAGCTCCGCCCGGCTGCAATCGGCGAGCACTTCCGTCAATGACGTCGTATCTGCGTGCGCCAGCGCTCCGATGGCGCGATCAAGAAGATTTACAACTGAGAACGAAGAGCCTGGGATGGAGGACATGGGAGACCGCTACTCGCCCATCATCTGGCGGACAAGTTTATCGGCCACGTCTGCCGGGCCGACTTGATACGTGCCATTGGCCAGCGCCTGCTGGATGGCCGCTACCTTCTCCATGCGCACATCGGGCACAGACATCGCCTGATGCGCCAGGCTCGCCGCCGTGCTTACTTCCGTCCGGTCCTGGATGTTATTCGCAGTGGCCGAAGAAGCCGTCTGCTGCTGTGGCTGAACAGCTGAAACTGGCGACGCCTGTGATACTCCCAGCGCTTCCGGCAACCCGTGCAGACCATCGTTCACGTTCATAGGGGTTCTGACCTCATTCCATGTATCGGCGGCAGAATGGCAAACTTTAGTAACTTTGCGCCATCTTTTCTTAGAAAATTTTCAGAAATGAACTGCGCCGTCAGGCGTGCCTGCCTTCGATGGATTTGCACTGTGCTTGAAGTGGTCGAGAATCTTTTCGGCAATGCCGAAGCCGCCGTGTTCGGAGATGGCCTTCGCCATGGCCTCCGCTCCGTAGCTCATCAGAGTCCCGGCGCTCCCGCTGGAGTCATCGTCGTCTTTGCTTCCCTCATCGGCAAAGAGGCTATCGTGTTGCAACGGCTTGAGAAACTCCTTCATCAGGCTGGCCTCAAACTCGTGTGCCGCCGAGGAAAGCCTGGGGTTTTGTTGCGTCGTTTCCGGAGCCGGAGCCGATCCGGAAATGGATATGTTCATAAGACCTCCAACTCGGCTTCGAGCGCGCCGGCTTCCTTCATAGCTTGCAAGATGGAAATAATATCGCGGGCTGTAGCACCGATCTGCTGCAGGTTCTCAACCAGCGTGTCGACCGTCGCCCCCTGTTTCAATTCGATACGGTTTGCCGGCTGCTCCTGCGCCTGAATGGTCGTCTGCGGCACCACCTGGGTCGTACCCTGGGTGAACGGATTGGGCTGCGAGACCTGGTACTCGGTCACAACGTTGACTGATAGCCCTCCGTGCAGAATCGAGACAGGCTGCAGACGGACATCGCCGCCGATCACCACCGTCCCCGTGCGCTCGTTGACGACTACTTTTGCACGCGGATAGGTTTCAACTTCCACCGATTCGACCTGAGCAAGAAATGCCGGAACATCTTCCGCTGGCTCGACTTCGAGCGCGATCCGCCGGCTGTCGACAGCATGCGCCACTGGCCGCGCCATTTCTTTATTGATTGCGCCCGCCATCAGCTCAGCCGTGCGGAAATCGGCGTCGTTGAGCAGCAGTGACAGGGTGCGCATTTTGGTCAGATCGAGCGGGACTGAGCGTTCCACCATGGCGCCGTCTGGCACACGCGCCGTTGTGGGATGGTTGAACTGCTTCATGTTGCCGTTGCTCGCCACCGCATAACCGCCGAGAACCAAGGGCCCTTGTGCCTGCGCATAAATCTGCCCATCCGGTCCGTAGAGCGGCGCCAGCAGTAACAAGCCTCCTTCCAGGCTGCGCGCGTCGCCCGCCGATGACACTGTGATGTCGAGCTTGTTGCCGGGGCGCGCAAAGGCAGGCAGCGTCGCAGAGATGAAAACAGCTGCCATATTCTGCGTGCGCATGGTGGAGAGCTGCGGAGACTGTTGCAGATTCACACCCATCCGCTCGAGCGTCGAAATCAGCGTCTGCATGGGAAAAACGGTCTGCTGGCTGTCTCCGGTGCCGCGCAGGCCGACAACGATTCCATAGCCGATGAGTTGGTTGTCGCGGACGCCTTCTACCGTGGCCACATCTTTCACGCGGGCTAGCTTCGTACGTTGCGAACCCGTTGGTACCGAGGCTGCACCAAAGCACGGCAGCGCAGTCATGACAAGCAGCAGGCAAAGATTTCTGTGATAACGCATCGAATGGCTCCTAGAAGACCAGTATCTTTTCGAGAAAACGAACAATCGGATTCTGGCGGTAGGTATAGTCGTTGATGATGCCCTTGCCGACGACTTCGAGCTCAAGGCTGGTGATCGACGTCGAAAGCACCTGGTTCTGCGGGCTGACGTCCTCGGGGCGCACCAGGCCGCGCAGCTTGATGAGCTGCGTCTGCTGATTGAAGGTGAGCTGGCGCACCGCCTGAATCACCAGCATGCCGTTCGGCAGCGTATCGACTACTTCTCCGCCGACGATCGTGCTCAGGCTGGAATTGGTGACGCTCTGCCCTTGCGCGTTCAGACCGGAAGATGAAGTCTGATTCAGAAGGTTGTTAAGCGCATTGCCGGCGGACAGCTTGCCGAAGAGCGCCGAGACCTGGGAGCTGGCATTCGAGGCGCGCGAATTTTTCACCGTACCGTCGGTCGAAGCAGCCAGGCTCTCTGAAACAACAATGGCAATGGGGTCGTGGACACGCGAGGCTTTCACGTCAGAAGAAAGCCGTGTGAAGCGCCCGTCGGGCGTCCAGATCGCCCCGGGCATATGCACCTCGGCCTCGCTCTCGGCCCTGACCCGTGCAATATAGGCATCGAGAGCCATCTCCGGCGGCGTAGGCTTAGGGACTTTGTCCGGTTTCTTATCCGCGGCCCGTGCGGTAAGACAGCTGACACAGAGGAGGACCGCCAGCAGGTGGCAATGAATGCCATTTCGGTTGATCTTCATTGCGCGTTCCACCTGTCTGGCTGTTTCTTTTGCCAACGATCTGAAGTCGACAGCTCGACAGATCCTGCGCCACACACTCGTCCCTCAAGCACGGTTCCGCGCTGTCCGGTTCTCACATGAATCGTCTGACCCACAGCGCCGGCTTCAAGAGCTGTTCCCGAGAGGTCGATGTTTGCGCCGCCTGCAGTGCTCCAGAGCCTGACTTTCGCACCTGCCGGTATTAACGGGGCGGCCTTGGCGAAATCTGTAATGGCCGATTTCCGAAGCGCAGACGGTCCCGCGCCCTGCCATGGTACGTCGAGAAGCGTCCAGGGGCGATCAGGATGGGCGCAGTCCATTGCTACCGCCCACCGGCGATGCAGGAGGCCATCAGTGATGTAATGGTCCACCCGCAGGCTTTCTGCCTGAGACGCAACCGAACCTGTATTGCAGACCGAGGCGCGCAACGGCATGGCGAGCAGCACAACTAACGCAGAAGCACCGATCAGGAATCGTCTCATCACTGCCTACCGTGCCATATTGTTCACTTGGCTATACATGTCGTCCGCGGCGCGGATGACTTTGGAATTGCTTTCATACGCGCGCTGCGCCAGCACCATCTGTACGAATTCGGTCACAACATCGACATTCGAGTTTTCGAGATAGCCCTGCTGCAATGTACCCAGGCCCTGCGTGCCGCCGGGAACATCCAGCACCGGATCGCCGGAGGAAAGCGTAGCGCGGAAAAGATTCGCGCCGATGCTTTCAAGGCCCTCGGGGTTGGCGAAGGTGGCCAGCTGGATCTGCCCCAGCTGCGAAGGATTCTGCTGCCCGGGAAGTGTCGCGTTCACGACGCCATACTGCGTAATCGTCACCGAGGTAGCATTAGGCGGAATCGTGATATTCGGGACAATCGGATCGCCATCGGTCGTCACAATCGTTCCCTGATTGTTGAGGTGGAAGCTTCCTGCGCGGGTGTATTCGATCGTGCCGTCAGGACGCGCAACCTGAAAAAATCCATTGCCCTGGATGGCCAGGTCATAAGTATTGCCGGTGTTATTCAGATCGCCTTGCGACATGATGATCTCTGTCGCCGCAGACTTGGTTCCGAGACCAACCTGCAAGCCCGCCGAAACTGTCTGCTGGCTCTGCGCCGCACCGGGAGTAACAAGGTTCTGATAAATCATGTCCTGGAACTGCAGCTGCCGCTGGCGGAAGCCGGAGGTCGACGAGTTGGCCAAATTGTTTGCGATGGTGTCTAGGTTGAGCTGTTGCGCGCTCATGCCGCTTGCCGCTGTGTAGAGTGCCCGGATCATGCTTGTCTCCTGATCTCAAATTTGTGTGACTAAACTTTTGGCAGATCTTCGCTCGCCGTCTTATCGAAATCGCCGTGAAAGATGGAAAGAGCTTTTTGCATCATCTCCGCTTGCCGCTGCACGAGAATGAGTTGCAGAGTTCCCTGAATCACGTCCTGATTGGAAGACTCAAGCGACCCCTGATGAATGGCTGCGGTTGTTAGCGTTGGCTTTGTCCCTGCCGCTATGGTGTAACGATTCGTTCCCTCGGGGACGAGGTCTGATGCCGGAAAATCGAAGAGCGCGACCTTGCCGGCAACGGCGTTGGCAACGGAAATAGCTCCGTCCATGCCGACGGTGACATCTCCAGTTGGAATTTGAATGGGCTTGTTCTGCGCGTTCAGAACCGGCTCACCAGCCGCGGTAATCAAAGTTCCGTCCGATGAGCGACGGAAGGAGCCATCGCGGGTGTAGCGAATGCCCTGCTTCGTTTGGATGGCAAAAAAACCGGAGCCCTCGATGGCGAGATCCAGAGGATTGCCTGTGTGCGTCAGCGCGCCCTGACCCAGATCGAGGCGGTTGCCTCCGAGCACACCGAAATCATTGACCACCTTGTTGACCTGCGAGTTGAGCGCATCAGGCCCGACGATGGCATTGCGGAAGTATTCCCGCTCGGCGCGGAATCCGCTGGTGTTGGCGTTCGCCAGATTGCTGGCCGCTGAATCGAGCGCCTCTGTGCGAGCCAGCAATCCGGAAAAAGCTGCGTAGATACCGCTGTCCACCTTTGATCTCCTCTGCAGGGAGTAAGTGCAAGAGATGGACCAGAAGGAGCGGGGGGAGATTAGGGAATGTTAATTTCGACTGGATTGGCAATACGCAAAAAGACTACCGGATCGACTCGCAGATAATACTGATGCTGAGCGAATGTTCTTCAAAACGATACGTGCGATCGATGCGGAACTCCTGCTGCTGCATGTGCAGTTGATAGTTGGTCCCGGTAACCACGGCAGGGGTTGAAAGCATACATCCGGCCGCGAGCATGGCGTGTTTTCCCTTCCATGCTCCGGCGACCATATTGCACACCTCTCCAATCGCATCTTTGACCATACCGTCCAGTTCAAGCGGGCGCGTGCCGACCATGCACTCGGCCATGCGCAGCGCGGTTTCAAGGCCACAGCAAAGCGTGCAGGCTCCGCTCATTGTGCCCGCCAACCCGATCACTGCCGTAATCGTCTCCTTGCCTTCCGCCGCACTCTCGTCGACGGGTACGCATGGCGCACCCATCATCAAACGAAAAACCTCATCCACAGCATCGTCAAGATGCGATGCATGCACGCTCTCCTGCAGGAATTCACGAGCTGGTGTTGCCATAATTTTCTCCAAAATGGATTGAGTCACTGGAATCGATCTAGCTATGAAAGCTCGAGCAGCGGAAGAACCCGGTCTTTGACCTGCTCAGCGGTAAAGGGCTTGCGGATGTAGCCCTGCGCCCCGGCAAGGATGGCTTGCTTCACATGCTCTTCGCTGCTCTCCGTCGTGATCATCACGACCGGAACCTCGGGCGCCAGCGCCTGCTCGCGCAACTGGCGGAGAAACTCAAGTCCATCCATCATGGGCATGTTGATGTCGGTGAGGATCAACTGGACGCGTTCGCTCCTCAGCACATCCAGCGCCTCCACCCCACTCGATGCTTCGTGTACCTTGCTCAAAGGCAATCCAGCCTGGCGCAAGGCCCGTTCGACAATCTTCCGCATCACCGAAGAATCGTCGACAATCAGGGCAGCAATTTCACTCATGAACTTTCCTCGCTCCACTGCCCTTATCGGCACTTTATCCGATCGCGCTAGCGGCGATTGAGCACACCAGGTCCTCCACATCTTCAACCGCAGGCAGAATTCTGCGGTCTCCTGTCACAGGTGGATTGCGCCATATCCTCAGCCAGTAGTAGTCATGAACGCGCACGATTTGCGAGCGCACCGCCTTGCGCTCTTCAATCATCGAAGTGATCGCGTGAACGAGTCCGCGCATGCTCACCGCCTCAAGCAAACGCGTCTTCGGAAACGACGCCCGCAGTGCGTCCTGCTGCACCCGGCGAAAATCCGACTCGCGCAATACTCCGGCTTCGACCTTCATCCCCAGCATCTGTTCCACAGCCAGCACAAGGCAGCGGTCAATCTTGTCTTCGAATGCGACATACAAAAGCTCGCGTCCAGCAAGACGCAGAGGAACAGCACCGGCGCTGTCGATCAGCAGGCGGGGAAATGCGGAAGCCATCAGGGCAGGATCGTGAGGAGTGCCCGTCAGCACGGGACAGTTCCATTGCGCGCTCAATGCTCGCGTAACCTGCTGCTCATCGGCTGCTTTCTGCCGGATCAGCCATTCTCCCAACCTGCCGGCGCCTGCCTTTCGCTGCGCTTCAAGCGCTTTTCTGAGTTGCTCCTGCGTAATGACGCCTCGCGAGAGCAGGACCAACCCGAGTGGCACCCGATGCTGATGCGCCGCTTTTTGAGCGCTGTGAGAGTTTGCCTCTGCGGCTTCGCGCAGAACTGCTGTCAGAACAATCTCCTGCATGCAGTCCTGGCTGCAGGCCCATTTTCCTTCGAGAACCGGGCTTTGGCGGCTGCGCCAGAGCTTCATCCACCCGCTTCTGCACTTCACGTTGCCGCATTGCGGCAAAAGCGCCGATCCAGTTCTGACTGGCGGATGACTCTCCGGTAAATCACCGTGCGACACGATGCGCTTGTCCATCGCGACTTCAGTCATCATTCCTTGCGAATTTTCCCGGCTCAGCGGCCTCCTCATTAAAACAGGCATCGAATGCTCTCCAATGATTTCCTCGGCTCAGCCACTTCTGTAACGCGCAGCCCGAAGTTCCCATTTACGAGAACGACTTCGCCACGGGCCACAATCTTGTCTCCTACGATCAGGTCTACGGGATCGGAAACATGCCGCTCCAGCTGCACGACATCGCCCGGGCCCAGCTCCAGTACCTCGCTCAATGGCATCTCCTTTGAGCCGAATCGCAACGAGGCCTCCAACTCAATATCCAACAGCAACTCGACCCCTCGCACCGGAGGACCGGTCGCCGTATTCTCTCGCGGCTTTTTCTCCGTGGCTGGTTTTGTGTCGTCGGAGAACGCGACGCGGACAGCAGTCTCGCCGAAACGCAATTCGTAGACCGCCGTTGTCACTCCGACCGGACACGCAGCCCCACGAATGGCAAGCACCGACGTGGCCACGCCTGAGTTCTTTGTCGCAGCCTTCGCCGCACGTTCCGCAACCTGGCGAACGATGCCCTGCCAGAGCGACTCATCACGTTGGCGGTCCTGTTCGTCAGGAGTCACACGAGCGGCAACAAACAGGCGGCCCAGCGCCTCGGCATCTGCCATGACCCAGAAGTTCCCGCGAAACCCTCCCTGCAATTCGATCTGAAAGCAGAATGGATTGTTCGTCTCAGCGAATACCTCGGCGGGTAAAAGTTTTACCGTTCCGGCCAGTTCCTGGCTCAGCCCCATCGGCGCTTCCAACAACCACGCATCCAAAAATGTCTTCATCCGACCTCCCCTTCTCCGATTTTGGTTTAGGCGTTTGCAGCAGCCGCGATCTTGACCAGATGGGCGCAGCGCTGCTCTTCGTGACTTACCGGGTATCCCTCAAATAACGGAACACCGGCGATGCGCAACTCGGCCGGCTCCGAAGCAACCAGGGGCAGTTTTAGAATTTTGCCCTCGTATAAATCTTCGAGTTCCCTCCCCGCAATGCGCAGCGGCGGAAGCTGCAGCGCCGCGCCCACCTTCACCATGCCGACACGTTCCTGCATGCGCTGGCGGGTTTCCGGTGAATGCCGGTGCTGGCGGCTCCAGTCTCCAACCAAGCGCCGCAATACCGTATTTGAAACAACCGCCGGAAACGCCAGATTCAACATGCCGCTTGCCCCAGGCATGCGCACTTCAAAGCTGAGACAGAGCGTTTTTTCCGACACCGGCATAACGCGCGCAATCTGCGTGTGGATCTGGCGACGCTCGAAAGTAAAGCTCAGGCCCACAGGCTGCCACGCTGCGCTGAGTTCGCGACAGATGACGTCGGCCACACTGGTAAGAATCGACTCCTCGATGTCCGTCAACTCGCGCACCCGATCCGGCTTCCCCTCGCCGCCCAGCAGCAGATCGATCATCGGCGGCGCCAGCGCAAGATCGAGTTGCAGAACCGAAAGAGCGCGTAACGGCTCAAGACGAACCGAGCTCACATAAGCAAGGTCAGGGATGCGCAGCATGAATTCGTTGAAAGGCATTTGCTCCGCGGAGACCAGGTTCACATGAAACCGGCTGCGCAGCCACACTCCAAGATTGTGCGTAAGGTTGCGGGCAAAGATGTCATTCAACAGGCTGATGGCGCGCATCTGCTCGTTGCTGATCTGCCCTGCCCGGGAAAAGCTGTAGGGCTGCACGCGCGCGCGCGTCTCCTGCGATGCCGCCTGCGACCGGGCGCGGGCCGCCTGAAATAATGCGTCGATTTCATCCTGCTTCAGACTCTTTTCCACCGTCACTACTCCTTCGCTGACTGAGCTTTTCCTGCATTCGCGCGTTTACCGCCTGCCTTGTGGATGCCGCCTGACTTTGCCGCAAGATCGGCCAGCATAGTGCGCAGGTGCAGAACCGCCGAGGCATGAATCTGCGAGACGCGCGACTCGACTACTCCCAGCGTGAGGCCGATCTCCTTCATCGTCATCTCTTCGTAGTAATAGAGCGTCATGACCAGCCGCTCGCGCTCAGGCAGATCGCCGATCGCCTCGGCAAGCCGTTGCTTCATCTCACCCTGCAGGCAGCGAAAGAGCGGATCGTCTTCCGGGCGGTTAGGCACATAGGCCAGTTCTTCCTCGCCTGAGTCTTCGGACCGTTCGAGATGCAGCGTGCCAATTTCAAGGCCCTTCAACTCTCCCAGCAGTTGTTGGTAATCGCCCAGATCCATTTGCAGTTCAGCGGCAACCTCCTGCTCGGAAGGCGTACGGCCGATCCGCGCTGTAAGGGCGCGCATTGCCTGTTCGATCGCGCGGCCCTTGCGGCGGAGGTCGCGCGGACTCCAATCGAGCGTGCGCAGGCTGTCCAGAATCGCGCCGCGGATGCGGAACTGCGCATAGCTGCGAAATTGCACTTTCTTGGCCGGATCGAATTTCTGAAATGCATCCATCAGTCCGAGCACGCCGGCGCTGACCAGTTCTTCCATCTCGACGTGCTGCGGAAGACGCTCGTGGATACGCCGCGCAATATAGCGCACAATCGGCAGATGCTCGACCATAATGCGCTCTTCTTCCGGAGTGAAGCGTGCGCCACCCAATGCTTCAGAGCGCGCACTCTTGATCTCCGCCGCGCGGGTCTGCTTCTGTTCTGTTTTCTGCTCTGTTTCACGGGGCCCAGGCAAAGACATCACCAACGCTCTCTGCCTGGACTCTTCATCTATCGCCGACCGGTCTTCCATGGATCCCATGTTCTGCATATTGTTTTCACTCGCGCCTTCATCCATTTCCGTTTTCATTCCGCAACCACGATTTCCAGATCGGGGGAGACTGCCTTACCGAACAACACCAATCGATCGCACCCGCACATCGGGCGGGATTTCTGCCGGAGAAATCACAACCACCCTCGGCAGAACCGGCTCCAGCCAGCGGCGAAGGTAGAAACGTGCCGGACTCGGACAGAGGAGCACTGGAAGGGCCATCGAAGATTGCGCTCCGATTAGCTGCTTCACAGAATCGATGAAGCGCTTGAGCCAGGGAGTGTGCTGTGCGCGGCCATCCGTCAGCAGACGCGCTCCTGCTTCACCCTGAAGCGACTCGATCAGCTCTTCCTCGAACGCCGGATCCATCTGCAGAACGCGCAGGCTTCCATCGCCTTCTAGAAGCGGCTGAATGATGCGCCGTCCGAGCGCGTGGCGCACGGCTTCGACCAAGTGAGGCAGACTCTTATTGATCGCAGCAGACTCGATCAGCACGTCGAGAATGGTGCCGAGATCGCGAATCGAGACCTGTTCGCGCAGAAGCTGCTGCAAGACTTTCTGCACTTCGCCCAATGTCAGGATCTTGGGCACCAGTTCTTCCACAAGCTTCGGATGAGATTCGTTCAGCGTATCGAGCAGCCGCTTCGTCTCCGCGCGCCCCAGCAATTCATGTGCATGCTGGCGAATCATCTCGGCCAGATGCGTGCTGATGGCGGTCACCGTATCGACGACTGAATAGCCGGCAGCAATCGCCTGGCTTTCAAGCGATGGAGAGATCCAACGCGCCGGAACCTGGAAGGCAGGTTCCTGCGTCTGCTTGCCCGGCAGTGGATGTGCATCCGATTCCGCGCTGACTGCCAGCAGCGCGTTGCCTTCCGTCTGCCAGCGGCCAATCTCCATACCGCGCAAGGAGAAGACATACTCACGCGGCCTGAGGCGCAGATTGTCCGAGATATGAATTGGTGGCACAAGGAAGCCGAGCTCGGTCGCAAGATGCTTGCGCAGAGCGCGCACGCGCACCAGCATCTGCCCACCCTGCTTTTCATCGACCAGCGGAATGAGTTGAAAGCCGATTTCAAGGCTGAGTTCGTCCACCTTGAGCAGCGTGGCTATATTCTCAGCCTGCGCCTTGTCCGCCACCTTGCGCTCGGGCTCTGCGGTCGCCTCCTCCACTGGCTTACGCGAAATCTGCCATCCGAGATATCCGAGGCCGACGGCTGGAAGCAGAAAGGCAAACTTTGGCAACCCAGGCACAAGACAGAGTGCGCCGAGCACGCCGCTGGCGACATAGAGAGTTGTGCCACGATGAAATAGTTGCGTGCCCAGGTCTGCCGTCAACCCATTGGCGGAATTCGCGCGCGTCAGCACCATGCCGCCTGCCACCGAAACCAGCAGAGACGGAATCAACGTCACCAGTCCGTCACCCACGGTGAGCACGGTATAGGTCTTCACCGCGTCGGAGAGGGCCACGCCCTGCTGCAGCACGCCAATCAGCAGTCCCGCGATAATGTTGATCGCCGTAATAAGAATCGTCGCCAGCGCATCGCGTTGATTGAATCGCGCCGCGCCATCCATCGCGCCGTAGAACTCCGCTTCCTGCGCGATCGCCTGCCGGCGCTTTCTCGCCGCCACTTCGTCGATCAGACCAGCATTCAGATCGGCATCGATCGCCATCTGCTTGCCCGGCAGCGCATCGAGTGTGAAGCGCGCCGTCACCTCAGCAGTGCGCACCGCGCCGTGACTGACAACGAGAAACTGAATCGCAATCAGCGCCAGAAAGAGTACGAAACCTACGACGTAGTTCCCGCCTACAACAAACTGACCGAAGGCTTCGATCACGCTCCCCGCCGCCGCGGTTCCCTCGCCGCCATGCAGCAGAATGCGGCGGCTGGAAGCGATATTCAGCGACAACCGGAAGAGCGTCAGCAGCAGTAGAAGGCTCGGGAAGACGGAGAAATCGACAGCGCGTCGCACCTGCACAGCTGAAAGAAAGACGAGCACCGAGGCGGAGAAAGAACATGCAAGCAGAAGATCAAGCACGAACGACGGCACAGGGATCAGCATCACGAAGATGACGCTGATCGCTCCAACCGGCAGCGACAGGTCTTTGCCCATCTTCAGCAACCGGCTGGCAAGGCCTTCCGCCGCTACTGAGGATACGGGTACGACAGCAGTAGAACTCATGGCATCTCCCTGGTGGGTGTCGAATTCTGTTTGGCGGATGTGGCGCTTTTCCTGCTCTTCTCGCGCTGCGCCTGTTCGGCTGCGCGCTGGCGGCGAACTTTTTCTTCGACCTGCTTGCGGTAGAGATAGGCGAGAATCGCCGCAACTGCGGCATAGAGATCGACCGGAATCGACTGCCCTTCGGCGACCGAACGATAGAGAGAACGGGCCAGCGGCGGGTTCTCGACGATGGGCACGCCAGCCCAGCGCGCTTCACCCTTGATCTGTTCGGCCAACAGATTGCGCCCCTTGGCTAGAACCTTGGGCGGCTCCATCGTTTCAAAATCAAAACTCAGCGCAACGGCGTAGTGGGTAGGGTTGGTAATGACGACCGTGGCGCGCCTTACGTCCGCCTTCAATTTGCGGCGGCGCATCTGGCGCTGCAGGCCGCGAATGCGGCTGCGCACCTGCGGACTGCCTTCGCTCTCCTTCATCTCTTCGCGAATCTCCTGCTTGCTCATCCGCATGCGGCCTTCCCAGCTTCGCCATTGCACGATGTAGTCGATCGCCGACCAGGCAACGAGAATCCATGCCGTATCCAGCAGCAGATCGTAGGCGGACGAAAACATCCTTGGCAGGTGCACGACACTCATCGGCGGCAGACCCGTCTGGCTCCTCACTTTTTGGATCCCCAGGATGACGATCACCCCGGCGGGTAACAGCGATTTGGCCAGGCGCGACGCGCCTTGCAGCGAGAAGATGTTCTTGATATTGGTGGCGGGGTTGAGGCGCGAAAACTTTGGCTGCAGGGCCTCCGCAGAGAATTGCACGCCTCCACCTTGAGCTACGGCAACCAGGAATGCGGCCCCGGTGACGGCCAGCGCCACGAGCAGCAGCGGCGAGAGAGCAGTCAGCGCAACATGGCGCAACGCCAGCGCCGTCTGCATGACCTGATCGTCTTGCCACACGGAGGGAAAACCCAGAGCAAGCACCTGCGTGACCAACCCGCTCCACATCGAAGACCAATGCGAGGCAACGCCGCCCAAGACCAGCACACCAGCCAGCATCCCGAATGCCGCTGTAAGTTCGCGGCTGCGTACGCGATCGCCCTGCTGCTGCGCCTTCTGCCGGCGCCGCGGTGTCGCCCGTTCTGTGCGCTCTCCGCTCATGCGTGCGCAGCTCCGTGCCGCAGCATGCCTTCGGCAACCTCAAGCAGGCGGCTGAAATGGCTCTCGATAAATCGCGGCCAGAGCGCGAGCGACCCCAGCAGAATCACGTAGCCGGTAATCGTCTTGGCTGGAACCGTGATCGCCATCACCGGAAGCTGAGGAGACATCTTCCCCACCAGCGCCACAGCGACTTCTACAAGCATGGTCGCCGCCATCGCCGGAGCGGCCAGTTGCAGAGCAGCGAAAAAGATGCCGCTTGCCATCTGCACCAGGACGAGCGCGTGTTGCCCATCGAGAAAGAATCCACCCAGAGGAGCTTCAGCGAAACTGCGAATCAAGGCAGCCAGCATTGTCCGGTCGAGCCCGGACACCAAAAGCACCGTCGTCCCCATCAGCGAGAACATCTGTGCCAACAGCGGTGTCTGCACTTCAGAGTTGGGGTCAAGCAGATTCGCCAGCGAAAAGCTGAATTGCACGCCGAGCACCTGACCTGCAAAGAGGAGAACTTCATTCAATAGACTCAGCGAAAAACCGAAGACCAGGCCCGCGCCGACCTCGCCCAGCAGTGGAAGCACACCCAACTCAACCTGCGCCATCGGAAGCGATGCGACTACGGGAGCCAGCAGGACAGAGACGGCAAAGACAAAGACAGCTTTAATCTGTTTGGGAATGGCCTGCGATGAGAAAAATGGGGCCGAGACCATCATGCAGCTCAGGCGCACCATGGCCAGCACCAGCGCCGAGAGGTAATGGCTCCAATCCAGATTGCCGCGTGTGAAAATCTCTTCCATCGCTCAGCCGATGTATCGGTGAAAATCGTTCAAAAGCGTTACGGTGAAGAAAATCATGCGGCGCAGAAACCACGGCAGCCCGGCAAGCATGACTAGCGAAACAATCAGCAGCCGCGGAACGGTGCTCAACGTCTGGTCCTGCAGCGATGTAAGGGTTTGAAAGAGACTCAGAAGAAAGCTCGTCACCGCCGCAAGCAGCAGAATCGGAGCACTGACGATGAGCGCTTCTTTCAAAAGATGTCGCATCAACTCCGCTACCTGATCCGGGCCCACCGCGTCTCTCCTATCACCCTTCAAAAACTCTTGAGCAGCGATCCAGCCAGCAAGTGCCAGCCGTCCACCATGACGAAAAGCAGAATCTTGAGTGGCGTTGACACCACAACGGGAGGCAGCTGAAACATACCGATCGAAGTCGTGATCGAGGCAATTACCATGTCCACCAGCAGGAATGGCAGAAAGAGCACGGCACCAATCACAAAACCCGCCTTCAACTCCGAGAGCATGTAAGCAGGCACAATCACGCGCAGGGGAAGATCGTCCGGCGTCTTCGGGCGTGCAATCATCGACGCTGAACTAAACAGTGCGAGGTCTTTCTCGCGCGCATACTTCAACATGAAATGTTTTGGCGGATCGACACCGCGCTCAATCGCCTCAACCCCTGAAATCTGGCCCTGACGGAAAGGCTCGACTGCCTGCTGGTCAACCGCCATCAATACCGGCTGCATCAGAAACCACGTCATCATCAGGCCAAGCCCCATCAACACCTGATTGCTGGGCGCAGTCTGTGTGCCTAACGCCTGGCGCAGAAAGTGAAAGACCACCAACAGACGAACCATGGGTGTCATCGAGAGCACGATGGCCGGCAGCAAGGTGATCAGAGTCAGCGAAAAAACGATCGTCCAGGGCACACCGTTGTTGTTCATCAGGTGCTGGTTCAGACCGGGCAAAGGACCCGGCAGCGGCAGCAGCTTCGGCGTCTTCGCGAAATAGAAAGCAAGCATCATGGAATGCGCTCGCGTTTCTGCATTCGAGACACAGATGCCTTCTTCGGACTTGCTGCCTGCACGGGCCCTATGGACGAAATCTCCAATACCGACACAATCGCGTCAGCACCCGCGGCAATTAGAAACTCCTTTTCGCGGCAGCTCACCAGATACAGCATCTTTTTGGGGCCAAGCGAGAGCTTCTCTTCGATCTGGAGCGCTTTTTCCTCACCCGCATGAGCGCTTCTCAAGAAACGTTCCGCAATAAAGCCTCCGATCGCCGAAAATGCGCGCGCGCACCGCTCCGCAAACCGGGCTGGTCTTGCGCTCTGTTCTCTCTCGCCATGCATTGTCACTTCCATTCGCATACCCCTACACCAACCGCGTCACGCGCACTGCGAGCTTCTGGTCCACCACTTCGAACTCAGTCCACACCAGATGCACTCCACCCGACCACAAGGGAAGGTCTTCTGTATGCGGCCATGCCGTCTCTATCACTTGACCCTTTTCAAGCGAGAGGAGATTCTGCACGCGGAAGGATGGGAGCGGCACCAGCAGGTCCAGCTGTAGTGGCAGCTTGGCGGCAAGCGTTGAAAGCGCGACTCGGGCAGGCTCAGGCGGGGTAAGGGTTTCTGCCTCTTGCGAGACAGCGAGAACAGGGCTCACTTCTCGCGCAGCCTGCTGGGGCGATTCCTTGACTTCAGAGGATGTCGGGGATTCCGGCGTCATGCCAGAAGAAGGTGCAGATGGATGACCGGATTTGGGACAGAAAGATTAAAAAAATCTTAGAGCGAGAAGGCCGGAGTGAAACTCCTCGTCACTCCGGCCTCTCTCATTTAGTGAATCATGTTGATGGTTTCCTGCGTCACCGTATCGAAGGTGGTGATCGCCTTCGAGTTGGCTTCAAAGGCGCGCTGGGCAACGATCAGGTCTGAGAACTGCGTCGAGATATCGACATTCGACCCCTCGATCGCCTGATCCTGGATAGTACCGCGGCCATTTGAGCCAGCCGTACCGATCGTTGCCTCACCCGATGCCAGAGTCGTCTGGTAGTTGTTATCGCCCAGCCGCGTCAGTCCCTGCTCATTGGTGATGCTCGCTACCGCCAGCTGGCCAACAACCTGCGTCTGATTATTGCTATATGACGCCGAGACCACGCCATTTGAATCCACGGTAAAGCTCTGATACTGCCCGCTGGCATACCCGTCCTGGTTCGAACTGGCCACGCCGGAACCGGCAGCGACCTGGTCGATGGTCGGATTGTTGTTGGCGTCATACAGGTTCCAGTTGAAATTCATATTCGCGGCCCCGTCCGAGAGTCCCGTAAATTGAATGTTCGAGATGTTCCCGGCCGGGGCAATGAGATTGCCGCTGGAATTAAATGTCAGCGTACCCACGGTGTTGGCGCTGCTGCCGGTGGAATCGCCTGCGGGCAGCGACATGTTGTAGCTCCAGGTATTGGTGCCGGTCTTCTGGAAATCGACCGTGGCGACATGCGACTCGCCGAGCGAATCATAGAGAGTGATCTGCCCCTGCGCAGTGGTCCCAACCGCAGCCGATGCGTCGAGGTTCGCAGTGAGAGACATGTTGCTGGTTGCCTGCGGCTGTTCGACCTGCCCCACAGGAATCTGGATCGGAACCAGGGGCGCATTTGTATTCGCGACGCCATTCACCGCCGGATAGCCCATCACCTGTTGCCCGCCCTGGGTCAACAGATGACCGTCAGAGCTGAGAACAAAATTGCCGGCACGTGTGTACTCCTGCACGTTGCCGTCTTGAACGACAAAGAAGCCGTCCCCGTTCAGCGCGACATCCTGCGACTCGCCTGAAGCCGGGCTCGCGGTGCCAGTGCTGAAATCAGTTGTGATGGCTCCAACCTGCGTACCCGCGCCCACCTGTTCGGGATCGCCCGAGCCGCTTTCTCCGACCTGCTGGTAGAACAGATCGCTGAACTGCACGTCCTGGCTCTTATAAGCCACGGTATTCATGTTGGAAAGGTTGTTGGCAATAGTGTTGAGCGCCGTGTTATCAGCCTCAAGACC
>Ga0209139_10000102_pt1 | contig 24489 bp, 20 predicted proteins | sample BogFormECP14_OM3_FD_188246 | JGI IMG/M metagenome (GOLD analysis project Ga0209139, IMG submission 188246) | Bog forest soil microbial communities from Calvert Island, British Columbia, Canada - ECP14_OM3 (SPAdes) (version 2) | ecosystem: Environmental > Aquatic > Freshwater > Wetlands > Bog ...
AAGAGACGGGAGCGGACGGTATTTAGCGGAATTTCGAGGAGCGCGGCGATCTCTGCGTAGCTGAGTTGCTGGTATTCGCGGAGCATCACGATTTCGCGGTCGGTGGCGCCCAGTTTTGCGAGCGCGCGGCGGACCCAGAGGAAATGTTCGGTGTGGCTGGGGACGCCAGTGGAATCGGCTGGGACCGGAGAGCCGAGAAACATGGCGCGGAATTGCGATTTGCGACGGTCGGTGCGCAGGATGCGGAAGGCGATAGCGTAGAGATACGAGCGGAAGAGCGCGCGCGGTTCATAGCCTTTGGCGGCGCGGAAGAGGGCCACGAAAGTTTCTTGCGTTAGTTCCTCGGCGCGGGCGGATTCCGTCAGGCGGCGGCTGAAGAAACCGAAGATGGGTTGCTTATAACGCCGGAATAGGGTGGTGAAGGCCTCTTCAGAGCCTTCACGCAGGGCCAGCATTAGCTGCTCGTCGGTGGATTGCTCAGAGATCTGCATGGGTGAGCCGGCGGTAGAAGCGGGCGTCGCGTCGCTTGCAGGGGATAGGATGCTGGGTATGGCGGTGGCGTCGGGCATAGCGTTATAGTGAAGTGCCTCCGAGCTTAGAACGGAAACGTGACAGCATCTTGCATTTGTTCGTGGCGTGAATCCTCACAAAGGGTAATGGCGTCAGTGGCGAGAAAGTTCCCGAGCGGCCATCGAATTGTTATGCGGAATTCCGCGCATGATGTAGTGGCGCTCGCGCGAAAAGTTTTTGTTGCTTGGGTGGAGAAGCGCGCGTACATTCGCAAGTGCCGGGCGTTTCCGCTCTGCGCGAGGAGAATTTGTCGCGCGGGGAAGCGTGACCGGCTATTTTCGTCGTAGCGGCGGGAACGAGCGGGAGCGACTGGCAAGACGATGAGCAATCACAATCATCAGGGATACGCGGCGCCGCCGATTTTGTTGACCATTGCGGGATTCGATCCTTCGTGCGGGGCGGGGATGGCGGCGGATCTGAAAACGTTCGCGGCGCATGGATGCTATGGCGTGGCGGCGATTACGTCCATCACGATACAGAATACGCAGGGCGTCACGGCGGTACACAATACGCCGAGTTCGGAATTGCGCGAGCAGCTCGAAGCGCTGGCCAGCGATTGTGAGATTGCGGCGGTCAAGATTGGCATGCTGGGGAATCGCGGGAATGCCGTGGTGGTGACGGAGTTTCTGGATGCGCACAAGTTTGCGCACGTGGTGCATGACCCGGTGATGAAGTCGTCGAGCGGGACCGAGCTGCTGGACTCCGGCGGAATCAAATACGTGATGGCGGAATTGCTGCGGCGCTCCAGCGTGATCACGCCGAATGTGCCGGAAGCGGAGATTCTGAGCGGAATTGTCATTAAAGATGTGGCGAATATGGAAGATGCGGCGCGAAAACTGGTGGAGATGGGCGCGCGTGCGGTGATTGTGAAGGGCGGACACCTGGAACGTGCCGTCGACGTGGTGTTCGACGGAACGGACCTGGTGCCACTGTCGGGAGAGAAATTGGCGGAGCGAAATTTGCACGGCACGGGTTGTACGTTTGCCGCGGCGCTGGCGGCGCATTTGGCGGCGGGGCGCGGTTTGGTGGAGGCCGCCACGCTTTCAAAGGCCTACGTTACGAAAGCGATTGAGAAAGCGTACGCGGTGGGCAAGGGGCGGCTGCCGCTGGATCATTTTTATCGGCAGAAGATCGAGCCGCTGGCGCGCGGCACGCATGAGTTGCCGACGCACGGGATGCATCCGGCGGAGTCTGGGCATTAGCTAGAGACAGTTTCCGTTCCGCTTGACGGGAGGAAACGACTTCATGTCGGATCCTCCCGAAGAAAAATCTCCTAAAGATAAAGTTTCGCCGAAAAAATTCCCTCAAAGAATCGAAGCGCTACAGTTTGTGGGTGAATTTGCCGGCGACGATGGTGGCGATGGCTGCGCCTTTGAAGGTGCGGGTGTCGAAGGGAGAGTTGCGGGATTTGCTGGGTGAAGATTTTACGTTGTAGGTCCACGTGTGGGTGGTGGAGAAGATTGTGATGTCGGCGGGTTGGCCTGCGGCAAGCTTGCGTTCGACGCCGAGGATGCGGGCGGGCCCAATCGTGAAAAGTTCTACCATGCGCATCAGCGTGATGCGGCCGGGATTCACCAGTTGCTCCAGCGAAAGTGCCAGTGCGGTTTCGAAACCGAGGATGCCGAACGGGGCTTTGTCGAATTCGACGTCTTTTAGCGCGGGCTCGTGTGGAGCGTGATCGGTGGCGATAACGTCGACGGAGCCGTCGGCGAGGCCGTTGAGCAGGGCTTCGCGATCTTCGCGGCTGGCGAGCGGGGGATTCATTTTATAACGCGAATCGTATTGCACGTCTTCGTCGATCAGCGTGAAGTGATGCGGGGTTACTTCGCATGTTACTTTGAGATTTCGGGATTTGGCGTAGCGGACTTGGTCGAGCGAACCTTTGGCGCTGAGATGCGCGATGTGCAGGCGGGCGCCGGTGAGTTCGGCAAGTTGCACGTCGCGGGCCACGCACACGGATTCCGCGGCCGCGGGCATGCCGCGCAAACCTAAGCGCGAGGAGGTGACGCCTTCGCGCATCACCGCGCCGGCGGCGAGCGAAACATCTTCGGCGTGTTCGATTACCGGGATGTCCAGCGATTTGCAATATTCCATGATTTGGCGCGCCAGCTTGGCGGTGGCGATGGGCTTGCCGTCGTCGGAAACGGCGACGATGCCAGCTTGTTTCATGGCGGCGATTTCCGAGAGGGCTTCGCCTTTGCTGCCGAGGCTGGCCGCGCCGATGGGCCAGACGCGCGTGGCTGCGGTCCGCGCTTTGTCGATAATGAACCGCGTAATGCTGGCGTTATCGTTGACCGGCTTGGTGTTGGGCATGCAGCAGACGGCGGTGAATCCGCCGCGCGCGGCGGAACGCGTGCCGGTGTCGATGGTTTCGCTGGATTCCTGGCCGGGTTCGCGTAGGTGGGCGTGCATGTCGATGAAGCCGGGGCCAACGATGAGGCCGGCAGCGTCGAAAATTTCGGCATTCTTGGTGTCGCGCTGAAATTTTCCGGGTGCGGCGATTTCCGCGATGGTTTCGCCATCGAGTAGAAGGTCCAGAGCGGCATCCGTGCGGGACGCGGGATCGAGGACGTGGCCATTTTTAATTAGCAGCATTGCGGTACATCCTTGGCGAACGATTTTTTGTGATGTGGTTGGTTTTGCGATGTAGCGTGCGTGCGCATCTCAGGAGTCTTTCTTGTCCGTGGCACGGCGATTGTGCTGCGGGGGTTCGCCGGCGGGATGCGTGGAGCTTTCGGCGTCGCCGGAAATGGCTAAGTAAAGGAGCGCCATACGCACCGCGATTCCGTTGGTGACTTGCTCGAGGACCACCGACTGCGGGCCATCGGCCACTTCTGGCGTAATTTCGATGCCGCGATTGATGGGGCCGGGGTGGAGAACGACAGCGTCGGGATTGGCGCGGCGCAGGCGCTCGGCGTTGAGCTGATAGCCGAGAATGTAATCTTCGGCGGAAATGCTGGGCTCATGCTGGCGTTCCGTTTGCACGCGCAGCACGTTGATGACATCGGCGCCTTCGAGGGCTTCTTCTACCTTGAAGACGCGGCGAATTTTTGTTTCGGGGCCGGCGATTTTTTCGAGTTCTTGCGGCACCCACATCGCTGGACCGCAGAGCGTGAAGCGGCAACCGAATTTCCCCAATAAATGAATGTTGGAGCGGGCTACGCGGCTGTGTTGAATGTCGCCGAGAATGGTGACGTTTAGATTTTCGATGGCGCCTTTGCGATCGCGAATGGTTAGCGCGTCGAGCAGGCCCTGCGAGGGATGTTCGTGTGTGCCGTCGCCGGCGTTGATCACGGGAATGTCCAGGTGGCGGGCAACGAAGGCTGGCGCGCCGGAGGAGGCGTGGCGCATCACCAGGCAATCGGGCTTCATGGCGTTCAGGTTTTGCACGGTGTCGAGCAGGGATTCGCCTTTTTTCAGGCTGCTGGCTTCAGCTTGCAGGTTCATGGTGTCCGCGCCAAGGCGGGAGGCGGCGGTGCCGAAGCTGATGCGCGTGCGCGTGGAGTTTTCGAAAAAGGCCAGGGCTACCGTCTTGCCGCGGAGCGTGGCTAATTTTTTTAGCGGGTGGCGCTGAATTTCCTGGAAGGGTTTGCTTTGATCGAGCAGAAAAGTTAGTTCTGCCGCCGTGAGCGGTTCTAGAGCTAGCAGGTCGCGGGTGCGCAGGGTCAAATTTTTGCTCGGATTAAGACCAGCTGCCATTTTCTCATGAATTGCTAGATCGTGGCAGCGAGCCGCAGCAGGCCGGACTAAAGTCCGGCACCTACAACAACTTTCACGGCTCGACGCGGTCGACCAGGACTACGCGTTCTTCTTTGTCGATTTCGTTTAGGCGGACTTCGATAATTTCGCTGTCGCTGGTTTGTACCGTGCGGCCGATGTATTGCGCTTCGATGGGCATTTCGCGATGGCCGCGGTCGATCAGGACGCACAGCGAGACGCGCTTGGGGCGGCCGAGGTCGAAGAGGCCGTTCATCGCGGCGCGAATGGTGCGGCCGGTGTAGAGCACGTCGTCGATTAAGACCAGATCCATGTTGTCGACGCCGAAGGGAATGTCGGAGGAGCGCAGGACGGCTTGCGGCGCGACTTTGGAAAGATCGTCGCGATAGAGAGTGATATCGAGGATGCCGACGGGCACGTCCACGCCGTCGATGCCGCGCATGGCTTGCGCGATGCGTTGCGCCAAGGGGACGCCGCGGCGCACGATGCCGATCAGCGCCAAGTGTTTGGTGCCGCCGCTGCGCTCGACGATTTCATGGGCGACGCGCTGCAGCGTGCGGTCGATTTCTGAAGCGGACATCAATTGGGCTTTTTCTACTACGCGCATGGTCGGGTAATGATAGACGAGGAGAGAAAGGAGGTAAAGGAAGTAAAGGAGGCGCAAAAAATGAAGAAATGGACGGCGTGGTAAACTGCGGCGGCTGTGGGAGAGCTGGGAGCGAAGAATATGAATCACGGGCCAAGGTTGAAGATGGACTTGCTACGAATTGCGGTCGCCAGCGCGGTCGCGGCGCTTTCTTTGGGGACCCTTGCGGTTGCGCAAAACGCGCCGGCCGCGGCGCGGCCGAGGGCCACGCAAGCGGCCCAGCACACGGAGGGGCGAAGCAGCGTCTCAGAGAATTCTCGACCTAAGCTGGTCGTGCTTTTGGTGGTCGATCAGATGCGCGGAGATTATGTGGACAAGTTTCTCGGCCAGTGGCACGGTGGCCTGCGGCGGCTGGTCGAAGAGGGAGCCTGGTTTCACGACGCGGCCTATCCTTATGCCGGAACAGAGACTTGCGTGGGGCACGCCACGATTTCCACGGGAGCCTTTCCGTCGACGCATGGGATGGTCGCCAACGCCTGGTGGGATCGCGATTCCGGGAAGGTGGTGACTTGTACCGCGGATTCGCAAGTCAAAAATGTGGGTTACGCCGGGGCTTCCGTGAGTGGTGGCGATTCCGCGTGGCGCATGGAACTGCCATCGTTTGCGGAGGAACTGAAATTTCAAAGCAGCGGACCTACGCGCGTGGTGTCGCTTTCGTTGAAAGCGCGCGCGGCGATCACCATGGCGGGGCATAAGGCGGACGCGGCGGTGTGGCTCGATGCGCGTACGGGGGCGTGGACGACGTCGAGCGCCTACGCGATGGCGCCATTTGTTGAGAAATACGCCAAAGCCCACCCGGTGAAGGAGGATATGGGCAAGACCTGGGCGCTAAGCCTTCCGCCGAGCAACTATTCTTATGAAGAGAAGGCGACGGGTGCCGTGGCGCCGGCCGGGTGGGAGCTGACCTTTCCGCATCCGCTGCGCGGAAAAGGCGGGAGCGACGAGGCGGACCCCGAATTTTACGAGCAGTGGGGCAGCAGCCCGTTCGCGGACACCTACTTGACCAAACTGGCGGAAGCCGGCCTGGACTCGTTGCAACTTGGGCGCGGCAAGGGGACGGATTTTCTGGCCGTCAGCTATTCCACGGTGGACTATGTCGGGCATGAATTCGGTCCGCGAAGCTGGGAAATTCAAGATGTCTTGCTGCGGCTGGATCGCGATCTAGGCGACCTCTTTGCGCACCTGGATAAGACCGTGGGACGCGGGAACTACGTGGTGGCGCTCAGCGCGGATCATGGCGTCGTGCCCATCCCTGAAGATATGGAGCGGACCGGCGCGGACGCCGGGGTGCTGCATTTGCCGGGACTGCAAGAGCGCATGGAGAAAGCGCTTAGCGAACGGAGCTATCCTCAGCCGGCTATTGCGCGAATCACGGGCAGCGATGTTTATTTTGCGCCGGGGATTTACGAGCGTCTGAAAAATGACGCCGCTAGCATGCAGGCTGTGATTGCTGCAGGCGAAGCGCAGCCGGGCGTGGCGGCGATCTACACCGCGGAACAGGTGCAAGGGCGTCCCGGCACGCACAACCCTATTCAAGAGGCTTTCGCCGACAACTATTTTGCCGGGCGCAGCGGCGATCTTTTCATTGCACCGAAGCCGTATTGGTTGATGGACGGGACCCCGGCCGGCAAGCCCCGTAGCTACGGAACCGGTCACGGCACGCCCTATAACTATGACCAGCATGTGCCGCTGCTGCTGATGGGCTGGGGAATTCGCGGCGGGAATTACTATCGCGCCGTGACGCCGGGGGATATTGCGCCTACGTTTGCGCAGCTGTGCGGGATTACGCTGGCGTCTCGGGATGGCAAGCCCCTGGCCGAGGCCTTGCAATTAAGCGAGACGCACGAGGCGCATGGCGAGCACCGCCCGCCTAAACCGTGACACTGCTGCGAACCCGTAGGTTGGCTGTACTACAACCCTGGTACCGGGGGAAATGAGTCTGGCGGCCCATTGAGCCAACGAGGGGCAGTCGGTAATGTCTGAGGAACGGGTTGGGGGCCGCGCGGGGACAGCGGCTCCGCAAGGAGTCGTGTGCGAGCTACCCAACCCGCCACTTTTCGTTCCTAGCGTTTTCTTCCCTCTAACTATAGGTAGGCACAGGGTTTGGCCCCGACATTTTGTCGGGGCCTTCTCTTCTCTTGTGCGCCCACTTCTGATCGTTTCCTGTTGGCCCGCCGGTTGCATCTCATTGAAATCGAGCCAAGCGTCCCAAGGCAAAGTAAGTGTCTTTTGTCGTATGACTTAGACAAGAGCCCATGGCTTTGCGACTCGGATCTGGCTTCGGCAGGTGTCGGATAGTTCTGACAGTTCAGGAGGCGTAGTGTCAGGAGGAATAGCGCGTCGACTGCAATATCCGAGATGGCTTGCGAGGGCCTGCGCTCTGGGATTCGTCATCGTCGCCATGTTCTCTGCTACCGTCGCGTCCGCGAGCGCCGGCGATTTGCGGCTAAGCGCAGAAACCTCCGCGGCGTTCGAGAGATACGTGCGCCTAACGGATGCACGCAACGACGCGGAACTGAAGCGTGGCACGGGGTTGCTTTGGATCGACGGGCTGCCGGACTCGGAAAAGCAACCCGCTTACGACGACCTGCGGCGGGGCGAAGTGAAGGTGCAGAAGCTCGAAACGCTGGATAACGGGCAGGAGCTGAAGTGTCCGGGTGGGCTGATTCATCATTGGGCGGGCGTTGCGTTCATTTCGGGCGCGAACGTCGATGACGTCCTGGCCGTGCTGCAAGACTACGAGCACCAGGCCGAGTACTACGCGCCGGATGTGGAGCGTTCGAAACTCGAATCGCGTGACGGTGACCACTTTCGGGTGCTTCTGCGTTTCCGCCGCCACAAAGTGATCACTGTGGTGCTGGATACCGAGCACGACGTGCGCTATTTTCGCGATGCTCCGGGGCAGGCGCACAGCCGCAGCTCCGCCGTGCGCATTGCGGAAGTGGAAAATCCGGGAACAGCTTCCGAGCGCGAGAAAGATCCCGGCGACGACGATGGCTTTTTATGGAAAATGGAAACGTGGTGGCGCGTCGAGCAGGCCGATGGCGGCGTCTATGTGCAAAGTGAAGTTGCTTCGCTAACGCGCGGAATTCCCGCCGGCCTCGGCTGGTTGATCGGACCCTTCGTGAATAGCATTCCGAAAGAGACGCTGGCGTTTACGCTGGAGGCCACGCGCAGGGCGGTCACCCAGCGAAAGACGAAATAGAGTACGCGACGCGTAGGAAGAGCACGAACTAGCGCGTCCAGCACCACCCGCGGACTTTGGGTTTTTACCGCGGCTTGTTAAGCTTTGCTCTTCAGATAGAGCACGCGGCGAACGCAACCAACGCACGCGACTCAAGCACGAACTCGGAGAGCAAATGCCTCGCTATCTTACGCAACACACCTTGGCGTGCCTGACGCGGCAGGGAGCGGAAAATCTTGCCGAGCGCATGCAGCAGGGCGGTCCGGCGCATGCGGAACGCGTGCTGGTGAACATGCTGGAAGGCAAGATGTTCGCGGAATTTCACGCCGAATCGCGCGAAGCGCTGGAAGCCTGGCTGCAGTGTCAGGGCATGCACTTCGATTGGATCGTGCGGATCGAATGGGAGGCCAAGGACGGCAAACTGGCCATTGCCACCTAGCCCTTCTCTATGACCCATCTGCAACTCGTTTATAATGTTAGATTAAGCGTGATTTTGAGGTCGCGAGAGGGTTTCGCCGAATCTCGATTAAAAAGAGGGTGATTTACTTGGCAAGCTGCGCTACTCTTTTTGAACCAACTTGGAAGGAAGGAAAACATCATGTCTGAATACGCTCACCCGGAAGTGCTAGTCTCCACTGAATGGATCGCCGCACACGCCAAGGATCCCGGACTTCGCCTCGTTGAGGTGGACGTCGACACCACCTCGTACGACCAGGGGCACATTGCCGGCGCCACTTCCTGGAACTGGCAAACCGAACTGCAGGACGCCATTCGCCGCGACCTGGCGAATCCGCAGGCCTTTGAAGAATTGCTGGGCAAAGCAGGAATTTCGCCCGACTCCACCATCGTGCTCTACGGTGACAACAACAATTGGTTCGCCGCCTGGGCTTTCTGGCAGCTCAAATACTACGGTCACGAAAAAGTCTTGATCGTAAATGGCGGCCGCAAAAAGTGGCTGGACGAGAAGCGCCCGCTTACCACGGATAAGCCAGCCGTTTCAGCGACCACCTACAGGGTGAAAACCGCCAACGCGTCGATCCGCGCCAAGCGCGATGATGTTCTCGCCGCGGTGGAAAAGCGTTCGCACGCGCAACTCGTGGACGTGCGCTCCGCCGATGAATTCAGCGGCAAGATCATCGCGCCCCCAGGTATGACGGAAACCGCCCAGCGCGGTGGACACATTCCTGGCGCGGCCAGCATCCCCTGGGCGCAAGCGGTCAATGAGGACGGCACCTTCAAATCCGTCGACGCCCTGAAGCAGCTCTACGGTGGAAAAGGCATCACCGGGGATCAGGAGGTCATCGCCTATTGCCGGATCGGGGAGCGCAGCTCGCACACCTGGTTCGTCCTTAAATACCTTTTGGGCATCAAGGACGTGCGCAATTACGATGGGTCCTGGACCGAATGGGGCAACCTGATCGGCGCGCCCATCGAAAAAGAAGTGTCCGTGGCCGCCGCCAAATAATTTCACACCCTAAGCGGCGAAAGCGGCGAAAAAAGTTCGCCCGCGGTGTATAGTTGCCGCCCACTATGTTGCTGACACCGAACCGATCGCCCCGGCGCCGCTTCCTCTCGCAGAGTGCGACGGCGCTGGCGGGCGCGCTATTTTTACCGGCGCTTGAATTCGCCGCCGACTCTGGCCCGCACATCAATTTTCCCACGGCCGCGCGCGACCGCATTTGCATCGCATCGTATCCTTTTCGTGAATTCATCACGCCCACGCAATCGGGCGATCTATCCACGCCGCCGACGCCTAATACGGCAAAGTCCGCCGCCCCTCCGCCGGCAAAAATGACACTGCAGACTTTCGCCCCGCACGTGGTGGAGAAATTCAAAATCAACAAAATTGAGATCTGGAGCCCGCATTTCGTTTCGCGTGAGCCGCAGTATCTCGCCGAACTGCACGCCGGGTTTGACGCCGCGCAGGTGAGCGTGGTGAATATCGCCGTCGATGGCGAACACAGCATTTACGCAATAGATCCGGGGGAACGCGAGAAAGCCATTGAGGAAAGCAAAAGCTGGATTGACGTGGCGGCAGCCATCGGCTCGCCCAGCGTACGCACGCACGTCGCGGCCGCCAAGGATTCCGGACCCGACCTGCAGCGCGCGGCGGAGAGCTTACGGCGTGTGGTGGAATACGGCGCGCAAAAAAATGTCGTCGTAAATCTGGAAAACGATAATCCAGTTACCGAAGATGCCTTCTTCATATCTAGATTAATCTCCACCGTGCGATCTCCCTGGCTGCATGCCTTGCCGGATTTTGGAAACAGTCTCGTAACGCTCCCGCTCCAGCAGGCCTACGAAGGTATCGACGCCATGTTTGCGGAGGCCTACAACATTTGCCATGTGAAATCGCTGGAGCTGAATGAGATCGGCGAGAAATTCCACGTCAATATGGGTAAAACCTTCGGAATTATGAAGGCCCATAAATACAAGGGTTATTGTTCGATGGAGTTTGACAGTCCTGGCGATCCCTACGGCGCCACCACGGACTTAATCAAGCAGACGTTGAACTATCTTTAAATGGGCGATGTTTCGCGGCTGGTCAGTCTTTCGTTATCAGAAAATCGCCGAGCACCAGGGCATCCATCTGCGTGCGCAGAAAGCAGTCTAGCGCTTCCGCTGGCTGGCAGACGATAGGTTCGTTGTCGTTGAACGAAGTGTTCAGCACCACGGGCACCCCGGTTAACTTTTCAAACGCCTTGATCAATTGCCAGTAGCGCGGATTCGCTTCGCGCGTAACGGTTTGCAAACGCCCGGTGCCGTCGACGTGTGTGGGTGCAGGGATTTTCTCGCGCTTCTCGGGGAGCACGGAATACGCAAGCGTCATAAATGGCGACGGGTACGATTTCTCAAACCATTCCCCGGTGCGCTCCGCGAGAATCGAAGGCGCAAACGGCCGAAAGATTTCGCGGTGCTTGATGCGGCGATTCAGGATGTCCTTCATCTCCGGCCGGCGCGGATCGGCCACAATGCTGCGATTGCCCAAGGCTCGCGGCCCCCACTCGGCGCGGCCCTGAAACCACCCAAGAATGTTTCCATCGGCAACCAGCGCGGCGGTGCGCTTCATCAATTCTTCTTCGGGAAGCTCGGTAACGGTGTAGCCGGCCCCACGGAGCGTGGCCTTGTCGATGGCCTGGCGAATCTCGTCACGCGAATATCCGGGGCCCCAATACGCATGCTGCATCGCGAAGCCGCGCGGCTTGCCGAGAACCTGGTGCCAAATGAAATACGCCGCGCCAACCGCCAGCCCCGCATCTCCAGCCGCCGGATGCACGTAGACCTGCTCGAACGGTGTGGCGTCAAATATTTTCCCGTTGGCCACGCAATTGAAAGCCACGCCGCCCGCGAGACACACGGATTTGCTATGCGTTTGCGCCGCTAATTTTCGTAGCATGCCCAAATAAACTTCTTCCAGACGCAGCTGTAGCGCCGAAGCCAAATCGCGGTGACGTTGCTCGAGCGGAGCTTCCGGAGAGCGCGCCGCGCCGCCGAGTTTCCTGCCCATTTCTTCGGAAAAAAGCTTGCCGAGCGTAGGCGTTTTGTCGGCTTCGGCCCAGGACATTTCCGGTCCCGCGCGGTGATGCGTGAAATATTCCAGCGCCAGGCGAAAGCCATTGGCGTTCGAGCGTTCGTCGAAGGTAACCATTTCCCGCAGGGCGTCCAGCTGCACAGGCTCGCCATAGGCCGCCAGGCCCATGATTTTGTATTCGTCGCCAAATTTCAGAAAGCCCAGGTACTGCGTGACGGCGCTGTAGAAAAGTCCGAGGGAATGAGGAAACGCCACCGCCCCGGCAATATTCATGCGATTGCCTTCGCCCGTACCCCACATGGTGCTGGCGAAATCGCCAAGCCCATCGGCGGACAGCAACGCGGCATTTTCAAAGGGCGAAACAAAGTAGCTGCTCGCCAGATGCGCTTGATGATGCTCAACGCGATGAAATTTTGCGAACAGTTTCGCTGGATCGATGTCAAAAGCGCCCGCGAAAGCCTCCGGAATACCGGTGAACTTGGCCAGCACTTTGGCCCGCTCACGCGCGAACGAAGGCATGCGGACGGCATACCAAAGTTTGGTGCCCAGCCGCGCGTAGGGATTGCGCGGCACAGCGACGTGATGAATCTCCGCAGGCGTCAGGCCGGCCTCTTTGAGGCAATAGCGAATCGCAGCCGCAGGAAATCCGGCTGCGTACTTCACGCGATTGAAGCGCTCTTCTTCGACAGCGGCAATGAGTTGGCCGTCGCAAACGATGGCTGCCGAAGCGTTGCCGTGATAGGCGTTTATGCCAAGAATGTTCATCGCAGGATGAAACAGTTTACATGAACGGCGGGGAGCGGCCGAAAAGCGCTACACTGCCACTCCGCAAAATGCGAAACAGCGCGAACAGCCGGACGAAAAACCATGAGCAATCTATGCTGCGAAGTTTTGCCCGCTAAACAGCGTTCGTAACGTATTTCCGGCACCACTCGTTGAGAACGTAGAGGCTCCAGGGCCGGGACCAACTGGTTTTTTCGGCGAGGAAATCAGTCCACACAGTGTTGAGTGCAGCAGGCTTCAAATAATGCGCCAGCGCTGGCGCTGGATCGGCGAAGCTCGCAGCCAAGCGGCTGCGCAGTGGCCCGCGAAGCCACTGTTCCCACGGCAGCGTGAATGTGCGCTTACGCTGCGCCAGAATTTCCGGCGGCAGCACATCGGCCAAAGCCTCTGTGAGCAGCGCCTTCTGCTGCCCGTTGCGCCGCCGGCCTTCGTCTGGAAGCGCGGAGACAAATTCCACCAGCGGCGTATCCAAGAACGGCACGCGCACCTCGAGCGAGCGATCCATGCTCACCGAGTCTGTGTCCCGCAGCAGCGTGCTGGTCATATAGGTGCGCATTTCGAGCCACGCGATGCCGGCCACCGGTTCGAACTTGCGCGATTCATCGGACGCGCGTTCGAGCCAGCCCAGCCACGTTGGATCGAGCGTAACGCCGTCGGCGTTGATGGTGCTCGGGCGAAAACGCGGATCGATCAGCGTTTGTAATTGCCCCAGCGGAAAAAGTGCGCGCGTAAAAAAGTACGGATGCGGCAGACGATCGGGATAAGCCCACGCCGCAGCCGCTTTGCGCGCCGCGTCCGGAGAATTTTGTTGCCGCGCCAACGTGTTTACCAGCGGTGCGGTGGCGCTGCGCAACGCGGCCGGTACAAAAAATGCAGTACGCACCAGATTGGCCATGCGCGGTGTGTCCTTAAAAGTGCTGTACCCGGCGAAAAGCTCGTCGCCGCCCAGCCCGGAGAGCGCGACCTTCAGCCCAACTTCCCGCGCCGCCCAGGAAACGAAATAGGTGTTGATGCCATCCATGGTCGGCTGATCGAGAGCCCCTAGCGCTTCGTCGAGCCGCGCGAACATCGCGTGACCATCGAGCGGAACCTCCTGGTGTTGGGTGCCACAGCGCGCGGCCACCACGCGCGCCAAATCCGCTTCATCGTAATTTGTGCCAGGGAAAGTCAGCGTGAAGCTGCGAATGCCTGGATGTGTTTTTCCCGCCACGGCGGCAATGGCGCTCGAATCCAGGCCGCTCGAAAGAAATAGCCCCACCGGAACGTCCGCAACCAGATGCGAACTCACGGCGTCTTCCAGCAAGGGCCGCAGGCGCCTGGCGGCGTTCGTCGGATCGTGGATCTTTTTGGGATCTCGCGCGGCGGGCGAGTGCAGCGGATCCCACCACGGACGCGCACGCGGCGTGCGCCGGCGATCCGGAACGTACAGCAGCATGCGATGCCCCGGTGGAAGCGAGAAAACTCCTTCCAGCATGGTCACAGGTTCCGAAACGCTGCCGAAAAGCAAATAAGACGTAAGTGCGTCCTGCGAAAGTTTCTGCAACGAGCGATCCGCGGCCAGCAAGGCGCGCACTTCCGAAGCAAACGCGAAGCCATCCGCGGTCTGCGTGTAGTACAGCGGCTTGATGCCGAGCGGATCGCGCGCTAAAAACAAAATGGGCGAAATCGCGTAACGCTCGCGCAGGTCCAGTAGCGCGAACGCGAACATGCCGCGCAATTCGGTAAGGCAGTCTTCGCCCCACTCCTCCCAGGCGTGCACCAAAACTTCCGTGTCCGATTGCGTGACGAAGCGGTGGCCGGAGCGCGTCAGGCGGTCGCGCAGTTCCCGATAGTTGTAAATCTCGCCGTTGAAAATCACCGCGACGTCGTGATTTTCGTTCCAGATGGGCTGCTGGCCGCCCGGAAGGTCGATGATACTCAGCCGCCGCATGCCCAGGGCCAGTCCGGGAGCGCGCGGCTCGCCGACCAAGAAGCCGGCTTCGTCGGGGCCGCGGCGCTGCATGGCCGCGGTCATGACCCTTACACGCGATTCCGCCTCCGCGGTGCGCGCAGCAAAGGCGACGCCGCAAATTCCACACACGCTAGCGTTCGATCTCCGGAGTCGAAAAGAAAACCGCCGCCGCGCGGATCAGATGTTCGCGGAAATGGAAGCGCGGAATCTTCAGGCGCCGGTCGGCGTACCAGCCGAGATACGCGCGCAAAAGAAGAAAAAACAGCGCTGCTGCGGCCGAAGTCACCAGCACAAAAAAAGACTCGCGTTCGAGCAGCAAACTCCAATCAAAGGCTTCGTCCCAAGTGGGAGAAATCGCTTCCAGCACTCGGCGTAACCCCAGGCCCTGCAATGGCAGCCGCGTCACACGCACGTGCGCGTAGCTGGAGTAGTCATATTGCGGCGGGTAGTTCGGAATCAACTTGATGGCCTGCGCGAAGACTTCCGGTTTTTTTAGATCCTGCCGCGTAAGCATCTGCCCTTGCGCGTCACGGATGATCACGCGATAGGTGGGATCGACGATCACCCATCGATCGTCAAGCCGCACTTCGGCGACCACATGTTTGGTGTACCGGTTCGGATTGAGTAGCAGCAGCCTCCGCGCCGTCAGCCCGGCACTGCGCGAAAGATTCAAAAACGCATTCGTGGCCGTGCCACACACGGACAGGAGCTGCTGATAATTTAGTGTGTCTTCGGGATCGCGCTTGGACAACTCCTCGGGATTGGCCGCCACCGGACGCGGCGCGCCGCTGCGCATCCACGTGAGAATCGCCTGCACTTTTTGCTCTGGGTTCGCCGCCGCGGGAACCACTGCGTCTGAAAAGCCCTTCAGGTATTGCCGCACCGAATACTCCCAGCCGGCGGAATAAATCAACGAGGCAAACACCAACGCGAGCAGGACGTTGGTGGTCCACCAGGCACCGCGAAACACGCTGTGGCGATCTTTCTGCACCAAACTACCCCAAATGAACTGATGTGACCGCAGGCCTTCCGGCGACGATTCGCCCGTACAGCGTTTCCATCTGGCTTACGGGAGCGTCCCATCCCAATTCGGCGGTCACCACTGGACATCCCGCGCGCAGATTCTCATTGAGCTGATCATCCGTGAGCACCCGCGTAAGCGCGCTAGCCAACTCGTCGGCGTCGTGCCGCACCACTAGGCCTGCGCGATCTTTTAAAAATGGCGCAATTCCGCATTGCTGCGTGACCACCACCGGTGTGCCCGAAACCACCGCCTCCGCCGCAGTATTGCCAAAATTTTCGTTTTGCGAGGGTAACACAAAAACGTCCGCGTCCCGGTACGCCCCCCACTTGTCCTCGCCAAACACCGCTCCGGCGAAGTGCACCCGAGGACTAACACTCAGCTGCGCCGATGCTCGCTCGAGCGTCTCGCGTACGCCGCCTTCGTCCGGTCCGCTGAACACCAGGTGCACCGTAGTTCCCCCCAGTCTCTCGGGCATTTTCGCGAAGGCGCTCAGCAGCAGGTCGGGGCTCTTCTTGGTGGACAGACGTCCAAGAAACAGAACAAGCTTCGCATCCCGCGGAATCCCCAGGCGGTCCCGAAATGCCCCTGGCTCGGGCCATGTTGAGGGTGCCGCAACACCATTCGGGCGCAGCACAATTTTTTCGCGGGCCAGCCCGCCTGCGGCCAATTCTTCTACTTCCTGCTCCGATGTGGCAATCAGTGCTGTGGCATCGCGTAGCAGGGGTCCGCCTAGCAGCAGATGATACATCCGTTTCAGGCGAAAATTACGCACAATTGGAAGAAACATGCCGATAGGCTCAACCACGTAGGGCAGGCCTCTGCTGCGGCAAATGGCGGCTACTGCCGGGCCCAACAAATCGTACAAACCAAAAATGTGCACGATGTCAAAATTCTGCAGACGCGCGCGGCAATAGCGCTTCACGGCGGGATTCCAGCTTACCGCGTGATAGCGCAGCCAGGTGGGAAGATAGATTGTTTGCACGCTGCCTTCGGTCAAACGCCAGCCGAAAGGCGAACGCTCGGCGCGAACCTCTGGAGGCAGCGCCGCTAAATGCTTCTCAATACCCCAATCGGCGGAAAGCACGGAAACTTGATGCCCGCGTTGCGCCAGCCGCTGCGCCAAAGCGTGCACCTTCACCGGCGGGCCGCCGAATTCCAGAAAAGGTGCGTAGGTTTCCGTAACGCTCAGGATCCGCATTGTTCGCGAAGAATTTTCTTCAAAGATTTGGCGAATACGCTGAAGCGAAATTCACTTTCCACGCGCTCGCGTCCGCGCTCGCCCATTTTGTGTGCCAGCGCCGCATCGGAGAGTATCGTCTCAATACAGGTTGCCAGCTGACTGGCGTCGCCATGCTGCACCAGGTAACCCGTAACGCCATCTTGCACCACTTCCGGCGCGCCCCCATGCGCTCCCGCAATTACTGGTTTTCCGAACGCCATGGCTTCCAGATACACCAACCCAAAGCCTTCGCCACTGCTCGGCAAAGCAAAAATATCGCACGCCGCATAGCACGAAGCCAATTCGGCATAACTCATCTTGCTCAGAAAATGCACGTGCAGCGTGACGCCATTTTTTTCGGCAAGATCTTCCAGCCACGCCCGGTCGTCGCCTTCTCCCGCCAGAACGAGTTGCAGTTCCGGCCAGCGCGTCATCAACCGCGGCAGCGCAGTAATCAGCGTGTCCATTCCCTTGTAACGTTCCGTCGCGAGCCACCGGCCCACGGTAAAGATCACTTGGCCGGCGCGCGGAAAATTTGCGGGCAGCGGCGCGCGCGCTTGTGCAACAAGCGTTTCAAATTGCGGATCGAGCGCCCACGGCAGCACGCGAATCCGCGCCGGCGCAATGTCTTGCATCTCCGCCACGTGGTCCGCGGTGTTCTGGCTCGGCGCCAGCACCAGGTCCGAGCGGCGCAGCGCACGCCGCCGCAGCAGCGGCAGCGGCTCCCAAACCTCCACGCCGTGCGTGCATACAATGGTTTTCACGCGCGGTGCCACGACCTTCATGGCCTGCACCACGGGCGCGAGGTTGGGATGCGCCGCCAATACCAGCTTGGCGTGACGCCGCGCCGCGCGCACCGCCGTGGCCGCCAGCCGTGTTTTTCCGCGCTCGCATCCGGTGAAGACAAATTCGCGCTCGCCCACACTCATGCGATGCAGCTCCCGCGAGTCATTCAATGAAAGAAAACGGCACTCCATCCCCCGGCTGTCCGCGAACTCTTTCATCACCGCCGCAATGTGCCGCCCGGCGCGTTGCACACCGCCTGCGGCGTCCAACTCGGAAAAGAGGCCAATTAGCACGCGCTGAGTCTGCCAAGCGCGACGACGGAACGCAAGAAAAACACGAATGCCAACGCTGCGGCGCAGAGCGCTCAGGCTCGAGTTCCACGAAGATAAAATGCTTGAGTTAAGTCTGTGGTACCTTCCCGCGCTGCAATAAGGGCGCCAGGTCGGTCATACGCTCCAGATAAAAGTCCGCGGGAAACTTGGTGCGATCGTTAACGCCAAAGCCATAGTTCACGATGGCCGAGAGCGTTCCCGCGTTGCGCGCTGTCTGCACGTCCACTTCGGAGTCCCCGACAAGTAGCGCGTCGCCAGGCTGTACGCCGAGCTGTTCAAGAATCTGCCGAGCACCAAAAGGATCGGGCTTTCTGGTTGCAAAACTGTCCCCGCCGCGAATCACGCGGAAATATTTCGCCAATCCCAGCGATTCCAGAATCTGCGTGCTGGGCAGCAAAGGCTTATTCGTCAGCACCGCCATCGGCATGGAAGAAAGCTGCGCCAGGGCTTCGGGTACGCTCGGATACGCTCGCGTGTGGTTTAGCTTGTTGCGTTCATAGTGCCGCAGAAAGATCTGCAGGGCATGCGCTTGTTCCGCTTTGCTAGCGCCATCGCCCAGCGCCCGCGCCACCAGCACCGCCGCGCCATGTCCGATAAACCCCGAAACCGTGGCTGACGGAAGCTCCGCGCGCCGCAGTTCGCGCAGCGTGGCATTGGTCGCGTCGATCAGGTCCTGCTCGGAATCGATAAGCGTCCCATCAAGGTCGAAAATAATCGCTCGAACGTGTGAAAGATCCATGGCCTGCATTTTGCCTCTTCGCCTTCGAAAATGCGCTGCAAAACCCGTGCTTTGTCCTCGTACGCGCTTCTGCTACAATGAAGAGCTTCTGAACAGGCAATTTTTTAACGAAGCAGGAACAACTTATGGCTATGAAGTGTGAATTGTGCGGTAAGGGCCCCCAGTACGGCAACGTGGTCAGCCACGCGAACAATACCCGGCGTCGCCGCTGGAATCCGAACCTCAAGCGTGTGCGCGCGGCTTCCGGCTCCAACACCAAGAGCCTTCGTGTGTGTACGGCGTGCATTCGCGCCGGTAAAGTCAAGAAAGCGGCCTGAGCCTCTCATCTTGCGCTCCCTCCCTCTGAAACTGCGCTCGCCACGAGCCGTGCAAGGGTTGCGCCTCGCCAGCGCGTCTCTGCTGCTGGCCGCGATGCTGCTCGTGTGCCTGGCAGGCTGCAACAAGCAGTCGCAGCACGCGCCAGACGTTTGGGCCACGGTAAACGGAAAAGAGATCAAGCGCGACGAAGTCGAAAAATATTACCGTACTCGCGTCAATCCCGAAGGTCCGCCGCCATCCCAGGAAGAGGCCCTGTCCCTCAAGCTCAACGTGCTTGACGAGCTGATCAACAACGAAATCCTGATCGAACGCGCCAAAAAGCTGAACCTCGAAGCCAGCGACGGCGAAGTGGAAGACAAATTTACGGAACTGAAGAGTCCCTACACCGAAGACGAATTCCAGAAACAGCTCAAGGAACGCAACGTCACGGTTGACGATTTGAAGGGCGATCTGCGCCGCCAGCTTTCCATTCAGAAACTGCTGAATCGCGAAGTAGTGGCGAAAATTTCCATCACCGATCAGGACGTGGTCGATTTTTACAACGCCAATAAAGCCCAGTTCAATGTCGCGGAGCCGCAATATCGTCTCGCGCAAATTGTCGTCACCCCACGCAAGGAACCGCAGATTCGCAATCGCAAGAACGACGACGCCACCAATGAACCCGAAGCCCAGCGCAAAGTAAAAATGCTAATGGACCGGCTTAACAGCGGCGCCGACTTCGCGCAACTGGCCATGGACTATTCCGAAGATATGAACTCCGCGGCCACTGGCGGCGATCTCGGCTACGTTCCCGAGTCCGCGCTCAATCAATCCGATCCGCAACTCAAAAAGATAGTCCTGCAACTGAAACCCGGGGAAGTCAGCCAGCCGGTTCAATTGAAGGATGGCGTCCGAATCCTGAAATTAATCACCCGCGAATCGCCTGGTTTGCGCGGCATCGCCGATCCGCAAGTCCAGCAAACCATTCGCGACACCCTGCGCAACCGCAAAGAGCAGTTGCTGCGCTCGGCCTATCTGGCCACCGAGCGGGACGACGCGCGCGTGACCAACTACCTCGCCGAACAAATTATGGAAACCGCCGGAAAGCTGCAGGACGGCGCGAAAACCACTACTCCGGTTAAGCCCTAAATTCTCGTCAGTGCGCGTTTTGTAGTTCCTGCTCGTTCAATCCACCCACAGCAGCACGTCGCCTGCGTTCACCGTCTCGCCCTCGCGCGCCACAATCTTTTCCACCTTGCCGCTTTTCGGCGAGCGAATCTCGTTTTGCATCTTCATCGCTTCCACCACCACCAGCCCCTGTCCCGCTTCCACCACGTCGCCGGCCTTTACCAGCATCCGCACAATTTTTCCCGGCATCGGCGCCACCACCTGTTGCCGCCCCTGCACTTCCAGCGCGCCATGCCGCCCGCGCCACTCTCGCGGGTCCAGCACTTGCGCGGTAAATTCCGCGTGCGCGGATTGAATCGTCAATTCGCCGTTCGCCAGTGGCGTCACCCGCAATTCGTAAGATTTCCCATCCAGCAAAATGGAAAAAGTGTGCGGCGCCACTTCCACGGCATCCGCCGGTAACGGATTCCCGTCGACGATCGCCCGCCAGGTGTTGCCCTCGCGTTGTAGTTCGACCTTGCGAGTCTCTTTGCCGCCGGTGCCCGTCAATACGATCTCGCGTTTCATGGCCGCCGGTCCACCTGTTCCGCTCGGCCTGCTGCTTTCCATCGCGATGTGTCCTCATGAGCATCCGGCCCGGCAGATTTGGATTCCTGGGTCGCCTGCCACATCGCCGCTGCCACTGCCGCCGCATCGAGTTCCGATGAACTTTCCTTCCCGACCAGGCCCGGCCGACGCAGCAATTCATCCAGCCACGTGGTATGAATCTCTGACCGCAGAAAGTCCGGCTCGTTCAAAATCCGCCGAAACAGACCCACATTCGTCTTAATCCCCGTGATTGTGTATTCCTCCAGCGCCCGCCGCAGCCGCGCGATCGCTTCTTCGCGGCTGTTGCCCCACGCAATTAATTTCCCAAGCAGCGGATCGTAATCGTTCGGCACGGTCCAGCCTTCGTATATTCCTTCATCCAGCCGAATCCCTGGTCCGCTTGGCACCGTGCGCGATAAAATCTTCCCCGGAGATGGGAAAAAATTATTCTCCGGATCTTCCGCGTACAACCGCACCTCCATCGCATGCCCGCGCGGTGTCAATGTCTCCCACGCAAAGGGCAGCCGGTGCCCCGCAGCAATGGCGATCTGCAGCTTCACCAGGTCCAGCCCGGTCACCTGCTCGGTCACCGGATGCTCCACCTGCAGCCGCGTGTTCACTTCCAAAAAATAAAAATTAGACTGCGCGTCCACCAAAAATTCCACCGTTCCCGCGTTCACATAGCGCCCCGCCCGCGCCAGCCGCACCGCCGCCTCCCCCATTTTCTTCCGCAAGTCCGGCGTCATGATCGGCGAAGGAGCTTCCTCCACCACTTTCTGATGCCGCCGCTGCACCGAGCATTCCCGCTCTCCCAGCGACACTACCCGCCCATGCGCATCCGCCAAAATCTGCACTTCCACGTGACGCGGCCGCTCGAGATATTTCTCCAGGTACAGCCGCCCATCGCCAAACGCATTCGCGGCCTCGGAACCGGCATCGCGAAACGCCGCGATAAAATCGCCATCCTTTACCACCAGCCGCATGCCTTTTCCGCCGCCGCCCGCCACTGCTTTGAGCAGCACCGGATAGCCCATGCTTTGCGCCATGGCATGCGCGTCTTCCATTTTTTCGAAAGGATCGTTCGTCCCCGGCACCGTCGGCACATCCGAGCGCCGCGCCAGTTGCCGTCCCGCGGTCTTCGCGCCCAGCGCCTCCATCGACTCCGCTGAGGGCCCGATAAACGTCAGCCCCGCCTCGGTGCACGCGTTTGGCAGTGCTGCATTCTCCGCCAGAAACCCGTAGCCCGGATGCACCGCGTCGCACCCTGCCCGTCGCGCCACGTCCATCAGTTTGTCGATGCGCAGGTAGCTTTCGCGCGAGGGCGCCGGCCCGATGGCGTACGCTTCGTCCGCCAGCCGCACGTGCAGCGATTTGCGGTCCACTTCGCTGAACACCGCCGCCGACTGAATGCCCAGCTCCCGGCATGCGCGCAAAATGCGCACGGCAATTTCCCCACGATTGGCAATCAAGATTTTCTTGAACATATTCGCCCGATGACGCAGCGAAATATTAGCACGCGCCAAGCCGCCACCCACTCGTGGCTTACTGTTTGCGTGTCCAATCGTTTGGGGTATAAACGTACCTTACGAAAACGTACAAATTTCGCTTCACAGGAGCCGAAGAATGATCAAGCGCGTATTCTTACTGCCGATACTTCTCTCGTTCGCAGCTTGGTCTTTGCCCGCGCAACAAGCCACCATCACGCCGGCGGAAAATCTCATCGTTGACGGCGTGCCGCCAATCCCCGCATCTCTGGCGGAGACCGCTGGCCGCTACGGCTCCTATCGCGCGGCCTCGCTAGCCGACTGGCATCCCACGCGCCGCGAAATGCTCATCTCTACGCGCTTCGCCGATACTCCGCAGCTTCATCTCGTAAAAACTCCCGAAGGCGCGCGCCAGCAACTCACCTTTTTCCCGGACGCCGTCACCACCGCGCGTTTTCATCCCACCACCGGAGACTACCTCGTCTTTTCTAAAGACATCGGCGGCGGCGAGTGGTATCAGCTTTATCGCTATGACGTAAAATCCGGCGACGTCACCCTGCTCACCGACGGCAAAGCCCGCAACTTGCTCGGCCCATGGTCCAGCAAAGGCGATCGCATCGCCTACATGTCCACGCGCCGCACCGGCAAAGACACCGATTTGTGGATCATGGACCCATCCGACCCCAAGAGCGATCACTTAATAACGCAGCTCATAGGTGGCGGCTGGGAGCCACTCGATTGGTCGCCCGACGACAAGCACATCCTGCTTGAGGAAGGACTTTCCATCAATGAGTCATACCTCTGGCTTGTGGATACGAGCACGGGGGAGAAAACCGCACTGACGCCGCGCGACGCCACCGAAAAAATCTCTTACGGCAACGCGCAGTTTAGCAAGGATGGCAAAGCGATTTACGTAACGACCGACAAGGACTCAGAATTTCACCGCCTGGCATACATGAATCTCGCGGACAAAAAGCTCAACTATCTGACCACCAGCATTCCGTGGGATGTGGATGCGTTCGACTTGACCGAGGATGGCAACCGCATCGCTTTCGTCAGCGACAACGACGGAGTAAGCGTTCTCCACGTGCTCGAAACCGCCAGCGGCAAGGAATTGCCCGTGCCGAAACTCCCTAATGGAGTCATCGGCGCCATCCGCTGGCATCGCAACGGCCACGATTTGGCCTTCTCACTCAACAACGCTCGGGATCCCGGCGATTGTTACTCCTTGAATATCACTACGGGAAAACTCGAGCGTTGGACGAGCAGCGAAACCGCCGTAAAAACCGAGGATTTTCCTCAAGCCGAACTGGTCCAATGGAAAAGCTTCGATGGCAAAATGATTTCCGGTTTCCTGTACAAGCCGCCCGCCAAATTCTCCGGCAAGCGCCCGGTGATGGTCATGATTCACGGCGGACCCGAAGGCCAATCGCAGCCAAACTTTCTCGGCCGCAATAATTACCTCCTCAATGAAATGGGCATCGCGCTGATCTATCCCAACGTGCGCGGCTCCACGGGCTACGGCAAAACTTTTTCCCTGCTCGACAACGGCTTCCACCGCGAAGACACCTACAAAGACATCAACGCCCTCTTCGATTGGATCGCCACACGCGACGACCTCGATCCCAACCGCATCTCCGTCATGGGCGGCAGCTACGGTGGCCACATGACCCTGGCCGTCTCCACCTTTTACAGCGATCGCATTCGTTGCTCCGTGGACGTCGTCGGCATGTCCAACCTGGTCACCTTCCTTGAGCACACCGAACCCTATCGCCAGGATCTCCGCCGCGTAGAGTACGGCGACGAACGCGATCCCCAAATGCGCGAATTCCTCGAACGCATCGCCCCCATGAACAACATCGAAAAAATCAAAAAGCCCATGCTCGTCGTAGCCGGAAAAAACGATCCCCGCGTCCCGGTAAGCGAGAGCGAACAAATCGCCGCCGCCCTAAAAAAGGAAGCTACCCCAGTCTGGTTCCTCGTCGCCAAAGACGAAGGCCACGGTTACCGCAAAAAGCCCAATCAGGACTTCCAGTTCTACGCCATGATCGAATTCCTGCAGCAATATTTGCTCAAATAAGACTCAGCCGGCGCGGCTTTAGTGGCACAGCCAATCTTGGCTGTGCGGTTGGCGATAGTAAGGGAAAAGCAATCAAATAGTCTGGGGAGTCTTGCGGTGATTCAATATGGCAGGCGAAAACCCCGGCTGCGGTCCTACTGTTGCGGCTGCGGCGGCGAAGCGGGATTCTCAGCGCCAGGTGGCGCCGCACCTTGTTGATCCAAAGCGTCCTGCAATTCCGTAAGGCGCTTTTTCAGGTCATCCACCAACGCCTGTTTGTCGCTGATCACGCTTTGTAGCTCCGCCAATTTATCTTTTCCTGTGGTGTCGTGCTGATAGTCCGGCTTGGAATAAACCGTATCCTGCTCCAGTTGACTCTCCCGCTGGCTGAGCTTTAGATCTTCTTCGGCTTGCGCCAGTTCTCCTTTGAGCTTGGCTACTTTCGCGGGA